>Ga0247725_1000338_pt1 | contig 40271 bp, 57 predicted proteins | sample OKSTACKMCFT3sol_FD_183021 | JGI IMG/M metagenome (GOLD analysis project Ga0247725, IMG submission 183021) | Subsurface sediment microbial communities from gas well in Oklahoma, United States - OK STACK MC-FT3-sol | ecosystem: Environmental > Terrestrial > Deep subsurface > Rock core/Sediment...
CCAAGTTTCTCTATCTGCTCGATGGCGTATTCAGCCCGGGCAAGTGATGAAGCAGCCAAGCTCTTCTGATTGCGCTTGCGCATCTTGAATGCGCTCCAGGCCATTTCTTTCGTTTGATGGCACTTGCGTCGGCCACTTCCATCAAGGACGAAGCGAGGTTTTTCACAGGGAATAATCTTCCCTTCGTAGAATCGATTTACCCATGCTCCGCAGGGTGTCTTCTTGACCTCTGCATACTCCTCAAGGAACAGTTCAACGCCTTCCTCTGTCACCAGGTCGATATAGCGGTAACGTAATGTGGTCATGATCCTGCTCCTTGGTATGTCTCTGCGAAGTTCCGGATGGCTGTTGTCACATCGAGCATGTCTTGCTCGGGCCGGTCGATGAATCCGTGCTCCCATGCCTCTTGGAAGTGGTCGGCGCAGGCAAGAATGGCCGCCTTACCTGCGGAGTGAGATGGTTGCTCTGCTTGAGTGTCCGGCACATCGATTTCGATGGTCTCTGCATGCATCAACCGGATGCGCATTTCTGGGGTGATCTGAATCTTCATAGTGGTCATGAGGCACCGCCTATACTTTCTAGCTGATTAAGTAATTGAGTGACTTCTCCATATTTAGGGATGGAATCGGCAGTGCTGACTTTGGCGTACGCCTTTTGCAACCCAGCAATAAATGCCTCGGTGTCGCCATTAATGAAGGAATGCTTGAGCATTATCACTGCGTATTGATCGGCAATTTTCGCTCTTGCGCATGCATCCAGAAATGAACAGGAATCAACCACCTGATCATGGGAAAGCACAATTATTCTGCTCATGCCTCAACCCCTTCCAATACTGCTTTAACGGCGGACTTGGCTGAACGGGGTGATATTTCTCTTTGTTGTCCGATGGCGCGAAGACAGGACAGCAGCTGGACTCCGCTCTTCGCTTCTACTTTTGCGTCGTACATTGCTGCTCTGACGAGCCTGAAAACGCGTTGGTCATTGCTGGCCTCATCCAGTTCTGCATCCATGTCTTCCAAATAAGCGTTTGCCGCAGCAACATCATCAGCACTCAGTTCGGATTCATGTCCACCTGTCGTGAGATATGCAGCGATGGCAAAATCCATGTCTCCGTTGAACAGGTGATCGGATATTGTTGATAGCGCTTTGTTTTCGCTATTTGATGGCTGCTCACTGATTCTCTCAGCGGGGTATTCTTGGTTGATGTGTTCAAACATCGCTTCTGCTAGCGCCTTCTGAGCAGACACGTTTGATAGCATTGTTAAATCGTCGTTTACACACACACCTTGCCACCGAGGATCCGTTCGCTTAAATGACAGGCTAGATAGGTGCCCTAATGCCAGGCGCAAATTGTCATCGCTCGAATAGCCGGCATTGAACAGCATTCTTCCAAGCCGCCCCATGGCCAAGAGCGCAACCGAATGGAAAGTGATCAACTCTTCACGACCGATGTCTCCAGTGAACGAAGGGTTGCGTTGGCGAGTAGTCCATCCCGCGGGGAACTGTATGTAGTTCCAAAACACTTTAGCGAGCTCGATCTGTTCTTCATTGATGTCGTCACGAGCACTAACACTCAACAGAAGGCGTGAAGCTTCGATCAACGTCTTAAGTGAAAATATCTTTGGGCTTTTCCCTGATACAGCGTTGCGTTGATATTCAATGATGCCGTGGAACATTGGCTCTCTGGCTAGAGCGGCCAGCGCCTGTGTTCCAGATGCTCGTAGGTTATATGCATGGTTCAGCGATGCGCTGACAGATTTTGCATGGCTGTTAATATCAGAGAATGCCTGCTGGCGGTCAGCCAGTGTCATGTCGGTAAATAGCTGCACAGGCACAGTAGAGCTACGTACGGCGGCGCATTCCTTTATGGCCTCCATGATCCCAACCGCGCGGTGCTGTCCGTCGAACAGCTTAATCTCAGCATCCATCGGCACTTGCATGGTTCCAACAAATGACCCGTCACAATGCTCGATAAATCCTATGTTTTCGGCATTGATAACTCCGGTCAGTCCCGGGATGACAAATGACGTACTGTTTTCGATTATATATTTGGATACAGCCTTGGCCCGTTTGGCGTCTACATCACGTTGAGATCGGTCAAGTGTGTTTCCTGCATCGATGGCCAGTAACCTGGATAGGATGCTGAAGGGGATGCTCGCGAGGTAATATCCGCGGCCACCTTGGATGCCTTTAACCGCTGCGAATTCAAATGTTGGGATGCTCATTGAGCTGACTCCTTCTTGCAATTCCGTCTGCTGGTGGCCCGTCCATAGACACTGGCTGACCAGTTGAATGTTTTTTCACTCGGTTGGATGAATGACTGGTCGCGCCCGCGAACCGCCATCCTCAGGTTCATGGCATTCACTGATGCCTCTGCTTTGCTCATGCCGCCACCTCTTCAACCAGCACAGCGCTGCGCGCAATCAGCTCTGCCTCTTTGAGACTTAGTTTCTGGTCATCAACATTCGCCAGCAGCGCTGTGACTGCGGTTTGCCGCTGCTCATCAGACATTGGGGTATCGGTCTCCGCTTGGGCTATAACCATGCTGCAGCGCCGGATCCGCTCTTTGGTTTCATCGGACATGGTTGTGAACTCATCCATCAGCTGCTCATCGCAAATGGAGCAGGCAACAGCGACTTGGCGTGAGGTGTACTGGTCCCGAACACCGTAGAGGATGGTCAGCACGACAACGAAATGAGGCCATTGACCGTCATCAAGGCTGAGTGGGCCATCGTTCTGGTACTGCCAGTACCAATCGGCAAGAGGCATCACCGAGGCCGGTTCTGTGTCATTGCCGGCTGCATGACTGGCATCCAGCATGTCGAGCTGGACGGAAGAACCGTTGGTTGGCGTGTCATCCTGAGGTTCCGGCTCTTGGTCAACATTCAGTGACAGATCCAGAACTGGCGAGTCTTCAAGGCGGTTATCCACTGATTCGGTGGGTGTGGTTGTGTCTTGGGTGTGGACAGCGCCCCGCAGCTTGCTTACCAGCTGGGCTGCGCGGTCATCAATCATGGCCAGGATAATCTCGCCGGTGGTGATGAGGTCATCCCGGTTCAGCCGCTCAATAGGGCGGCGCTCCCACTTCCAGTCGCGGTCAAAGATGACGACAGCAGAGGCGAACCCGCTGGTTGACGGCTTGTCTTTCACCGGATCCGCAGGCGTGTACCAGTCGGGGGCTTCAAACCCGATGCGGCCTGAGATGAATTGAATGCAGTCGGCATCTTCTGGCCACCAGCCGTCAGAAGTAGCGGCTTTAATCAGCAGCATGATCTTGGCGCCCTGGTCTCGTTGTATCCGGCAGTAGTCAAGGATCGACTCCATGCCGGTGATGGCGTTGCCATCTTCATCGGATTCCGGTCGAGAGTAGGGCGGGTTAGCAAAACAGGCACCGCCTTGGCGGCGAGAGTCACCAGCCCAGTCTTGGAGCAGAGCGTTATCTGCAGCGGTGTAGAAGCAGCCCACCAGCGCATTGCTCATGTCGGCGAACAGGTCGAGTACCACAGGCCCGATCTTCGGTGCGAAGTGATGGAACAGGCCCCAGGCCAGAGGCTTCGGTGTTTGCCACTGATCGCCGATTTCCTTCAACTTGTGACTGGGTCTGCCCTGCAGTTCGAGCAGGCGCTGTGCGTATTGGTTCATGCTGCCTTCCGTCCTTTCTTAATGCCTTCACATGCGGTGCTTACGAACTTGATCCCGCACTCAAACTTTTCGGCTATCTCCGCCAGGGTCATGCCTTCGGCGCGCAATAGCCGCATCAGGCCTTTCTCGTGCTCGGAGACCTTGGGAGGCATCGCCATGCTGATGCCGTATGACTGCGCGGTGCAGCGGAGGTAGCCAATCGACAAGCCCAGCTCTTTAGCAAGCTCGGGCACTGACTTCTTGCCCGCGTTGTCCTCGAGGATCTTGGCTATCTGCTTGCGGCTCGATGAATGGGTTCTCATGCCCGAGCCCCTATGGATGCTGATGGGCGGCGAGTTCTTGGGGTCTTTGGCTTCGGCTTTGTTTTTGCGGCCGCCTTGGCTGATGCCTTGGCTTCGCGTTCGGCAGCCTTTGCTGCCTTGTCGATGTCACGCTGATACAACCGAGCGGTCTTTTTGGCCGCGGTAAAGCAAGTGTCGAAACATTTACCGGGCGGGAACGATGGGGTTCGGTCGTAAACCGAGAGCGCTATATTGACGCCAGCCGTTACTGCCCCCCCCGTGAACTCGAGCTTTATCAGCTCACGCTGGGTGTTGATCTGAATAAACTCTCGTGGGTGCATGTTCCCGCTCCGTGTAAGGCCTACGCCTCGTGACGGCTACACGTCTGTCGGGCAGAGCCCGGCGAGGTGGAGGGGATATCAGTGGTATGGGCTTGAGCTTCACAGCCCGTAGCTGTGTGCCGTGTCGGGAACTGCATAATCCCGGGGAGGGCAACCGGCGTTTGTGCCGGTCTGTGTGTCGGTTTGAATGGCTCCAAGCCCGAAGAGCCAGGCGATCACAATGAGGAATATCGACATTGCATCTCCTTGGTGCCGGTTCCGCTGCCCGGCGTCTGCGTTACCCCCGTAAACGAGATCAGTAACAGACCTGTGTTGTGGTGGACTCATTGCTGAGGCCGTCCCGGTTACGTTGTCCGGGCGCTTGCTCGCGTCATCCTGTCGCACGATGGCCGCCTATACCGGTGCCTGAGTCGCAAGCCTTCAGACTGCCTTACCGGGTCGCTGTTTATGTTGAATTAACACGGCCGACTTACCGCGCTCACCAAGCTGGTGACTCATGGCTATTTGGTTATCAGGTTGCCGCCCCGACTACTTAGATGTCGGTTGCTACATGATGCTTCACCTCTTCGTGGTTTCCGGTTCTGGCCAGCCGGCAGGCTTCACAACTGAGATTGCACTGCGGGGTGATACGCCCCATTGGCTCTGCCCTGAAGCTTGCTGTTGTGTGCGCGCCAGCAAGCCGCATTTTAATCACCCCGCACAGGGCGACACGCGCAATGCAATCTCAGTTGTGGGCGGTGCGGGGCGCTGTTCCCGTTGCGACTCATCACCCAGCGCTAAGGCCAGCAGAGTGTCACCGCCAATCTATTCATCACGCCTGGCTGCTTCGCATCAGCGGCCGTGCTGGTCTAACTTCTGCCGGTCGGCGCGCTGTGTTGTTCACCTGCGTATCCGGGCGTGATGATGAAACCTGATTGTTAAAGAGCGTTTGGCGCAAGGCCGGTTAAAGCTTGATCATGTTGGTCCGCACGGCATCGACATCACCGGTTGCAGCGATATGGGCCTGCACCTGGTACCCAAACCGGCAGATGAACTCCCCAATCTCCCAGCCGAGGTGTTTGCACAGGCGGTAATGGATAATCAGTTCTTCTGCCATGTCCGTTTCTCCGTGGTCCGTATTGGGTTGGCTAGGGTGTTACGCCTAACCAGTCCAATCAGGCCTGGCCTCTCACCAGGTGGGGTTAACCCTCTTCTGTCTTTCCAGCGTCAGCCGGTCACCAGTCATTTTTCGGATTGCACCCTGGTCGACTGTCGAGAGTCTTTCCAGGGGAGCGCCGCGGAGGCTGCTGGCCCGGTTGCCGGTGTTATGTCCCCAAGAGCTGCTACGCTCTGCCAGTGTTGTGCTGGCCCTCCGGCTGGGGCTGTTATGTTCTGTCGCTGTCGCATTGATGCAACTTACAGTAGCTATAATACACTACTTAAAGTAGTAATGGTCAACTACTTTTAGTTGGTTTTGTTGAGGCAAAAAAAATGCCCACGCAGTTGTGGGCATTACTTTTTGATGTGATGGAGTTATTAGCGGTGGTTTGCCTTGTCATAGGCGAGTATCTCATCGCCAGTCATTCCACAGAGTGGGGCAAGTGTTGTGGTTATATCTGATGAGGTAGCCTGGTATTCCCCGGACATGGCTGCGGGCATTGATTTGGCGATGTGATGTAAGATTTGCTTTGATGCGGTTCGTTGGATGGCATCTGATATCTGCTTCCATTGACTCTCAGACATCGATTTTTTAATTTGATCTACAGATTTGAATGCGGCTAGTTCAGAGCTGCAATCCAGCGTTACTTGGTCTGAACATCCTGCAGCAAAAAACAGGACTGATATCACCAGAGCTTTGATGACCACCAGACTCGCCCTATAATTATAATTCTTTCTGCTCGTTCGTTCTTAGACAAAACTTCGTCTGGGTAGTCATCCCTATTGAATGATCTAATGATGATTCCTCCATCAGGCCGTTCAATCAGGATCTTCACCCGCAACAGATCACCATCACGAATGGCATAAGTGTCACCATCAATAATCTTGGTGCGGTTGGTATCAACGCCTACAGCATCCCCATCGCTCAGAACTGGGATCATACTATTCCCTGTGATCCTAACCACTCTGGCCGCAATGGGATCAATACCCTGTTTCTTCAGGGTATAGCGGCGGAATGGGAGTTTGTACTGTTCAGTTTCAACGATCACCGATGAACCATTTCCGGCGGATAACTCGATATCCAGTAACGGTACAGTACAAAACTCATCAGAGTCTTGATCTGATTCATTCCACTCTACAGTAACCAGCTTGCTGTCGATCGCGTTCTGGGCGTGGTCGTTTTGAGTTGGTTGCGACCCGTAGGCGAGAAATGCCTCGGTACACCCAAGCCACTGCGCAATCCCTCCGATTTTGCTGTCACGTGGTCTGGCCGTGCCCTTGGTATAGCGCCTAGCCATTTCATAGGTGACATCAGCCACAACCATCAAATCCTTGATGGCTGCCCCTCTTCTGGACATCAGAGCATTCAGCCTAGCGGCGAACTCTGCATGCATAACGTTGTTTTCTACCATGAGTAGCATTCTATGGTTGCCTGTTTTGTCCGTCATCACTATTTGCAGTGTTGCAAAATGCTACCCAAAGTAGGAATATGATTTGCAAAGTAGACAAGGGCGGCACTATGGATTCACCTATCGAAACACTTTTTAAACTCGCAGGAGGCCCATCAGGCCTGCAACAGGCATTTGGCCTCCGGACAGCATGGGCTGCGACTAAGTGGCTGAAAAACAATCAACTTCCTCCATACCGAATCATCCCTGCCTGCCAATTGGTCGGATACCAGGTCACACCGCATCAGCTGGATCGTGTTTTGTACCCCAATCCATCAGATGGGCTACCGCAAAAACAACGTAAATGTGAGGCCAAGAATGCCAGTCATTAACGAACTACGCACGAAGCGCGGGATTCGCCCGCAGAGCACGGCATTCATTCTGGAAGCCGCGCTGAACGAATGGCAGCGCGTTGATCACCGCTCATTCCAAGTTTGTATCCAGAACGTCAGAGAGCTTTACCACGCAAACCACTGGGACGCGGTGTTGGATATCGATTGGCCTACGCACGACGACCCAGCCGAGCAGATGAAGCTCGGCGCCCAGAAGGTACGCCGATGGTTGCGGATGGAACACAAGATCCCGGGCGATATGTGGTGCGATTTGATCCGCTTAATTGCTGGGGCTATGCCGTCGTCAGTGCGCATGACATTTGTAAATGGGTTGTTCGGGCATACCGGCGGCGTGTTCATCGAAGATAACTGCCCATCGGCAGATCTGAGCCATGTTCAGGCTGCGAGCGAGCTAGCCCGGGAGAGTGGTGAGGCTATCAGCGCCGCGTTGAATCTGACTGCAAATCCGAGCATGGATGAGTTGTTGTCAGTCAAACGCGAATTGCTGGAGTCGCGTCAAAGCAACGACCAGTTGATCGGGGTGGTTGACTCCATGATTGGCGCCAAAGCACCGCCAGTAAAAACCGCTGACAGATAAAAAGATGCCCTGCACTGGTGGAACAGTCAGGGCCTGGCTCACGAGAACGTAAGGGACGTGAACATGGTAAAGAGTACCCAAACCCAATCGAAACGACAAGGCGCTTGTCTTGTGTTGATGAGTCGCCCAGGCCAAGGCTGGGGCTGGTATTTACGCGGTGAGCGCTTAGATCGTGACGCGGCAGCCCGGGCGTTCATTGCAAAGGTAAGTGAGGTGCGGCATGGGTAGCGTTGTACAGGCGCAGTTTGGGCACCTGCAGGCTATCCCGGAGGCCAAGGGGGATCGCGTGGCAGACAACAAACGCACAGGCTTTGTGCTGATGTATCGGAGCCTGTTGAGTGTTCCATTCAAGAACATGCCGGAGCGGTTTGCTCTATGGGTTCACCTGATGCTGGAGGCCTCTTATGACAGCGATGCAGTGACCTTCAATCGCAACACTATCCGCCGCCAACGCGGGCAGATTGTTACCTCGGTTGCCAAGCTGGCACAAGAGTGCGGCATCAGCGAAGACAGCGCCCGCCGTTCGCTCGAGGCGTTCGAGCGCGATGGCATGATCAGCCGCATTACTCAGCGTGGGTCGCGAGGCTACACGGTCATCGAGTTGAGCAACTACGACGACTATCAGCGCGGAATTACCCGCGTATTTGATGAAACTAATTCTGCTGATTTGAATGCCAATTTGAAACCCGCGCCACTGCTGGGCTCGGGAGGGTATGGCAACGAATTAAGCGCGGATTTACCCGCAGAATTAGGCGCGGAATTAAACGCCGAAGATCTAAACAAGATAAACAATAAAACAAATACAGAGATCAAGAGTAATTCATGTCCGGTTTCTGACGAAACCGAACGGCGTCGGTCGATCGCTAAAATGGTATTGGACCGTTTCAACGAGCTGGCCGGTAGTCGTTACCAGGACAAACCGGCTCAGATGAAATTCATCACAGCCCGCCTTGCCGATGGTTACTCCGTTGACGATATGGTGCTGGTAGCTGAGTTCAAAACTGCTCACTGGCTGAACCACGTTGAGCAGAGCCAGTACCTCCGCCCGTCCACCGTATACGGAGCCGAAAAGTTTGCCGGTTACTTGATGGCCGCACAGCGGTGGGTAATTGCTGGTCGCCCTCGCTGTGTGAACGGGCAGTGGGAGGGCTACGAACAGCCATCTCGTCATGCTGCTGCTACCCCGCCGAACACTCAGCATGAAACCCAGGCTCAGGTTTCGCGTCGCTCACTCGAGATGCAAGCCGATCTGGCGGTGTCCGATGGGCGGATCATGCCGGAGGAACGTGAGTCGCATATCCAAGCGCTGGCTCAAGATGCCCTGGACAAGGGGATGGCGCTGACCGGCATGGAGATACCTGCATGAATGACAACCAACTCGGGAAAATGTTGTTCTGGATTTTTAACGTGTTCGTAATGCTGTTTTTGGCCGCGGCGTTAACTCTACCGATTATGGCGTAGGAGGTGATCATGAATCTGACAGTGAATGACTCAATGACCATGAGCAGTCGGGAAATTGCCGATCTGACTGGGAAGCGCCACGACAACGTGCGAGCCGACATCCAAAAGATGGGGGAAGAACTTTCCCTGACTTTTCAGGATAAGCCGGAGCACAGCGGTGGTCGGCCGGTAATGGCTTATCACCTGGGCAAGCGGGAGTGCTTGATCCTGATCTCGGGCTACAGCATGGAACTCCGGGCTCGAATCATCGATCGCTGGCAGGAGCTGGAACAGGCATCAGCTCGACCGGCATTCGTGATCCCTCAGTCATTGCCCGAGGCTCTACGCCTGGCTGCCGAACTGGCAGAGCAGAAGCAGGTCTTGGAGCAGAAGGTTGCCCAGGATGCTCCAGCTGTCGAGTTTGCCAAGAAGATTGCCAGCGCTGATAAAGGCGTCCAGATCAGCAATTTTGCCAAGACGCTGGGCATGGGGCCGATCAAGCTGTTCGACCTGTTGCGCGAGATGCGGATCTTGATGGGCGGCAATGGACACCGCCGGAACATGCCGTTCCAGGAGTATCTGGACCGGGGCTATTTTGCGGTCCGTGAAAACCCGTATGAGGCGAATGGCGAAACACGCTTGAGCTTTACCCCGTTGATCACCGGCAAGGGGCAGCAGTGGCTGACGGCCAAGCTGATTGAGGCTGGAGTGTTGAAGGGGGTAGCAGCATGAAAAAGCGCAGCATTGTGTTGGGCTTTGCGATCGCCTCGTTATCTGCTCAGGCATTCATTGCATCACGAGCAGTTTCCGAACTTATCGCAACAGGTCTATTCACCTCTGAAGAGAAGGAGAGCTGGCGCCGCCGAGGAAAACGCCGCGGCTCCAGGGTGCGCTGATATGAGCGGGCATTATGAGGATGAGCGAGAGTTTTTGGCGAAGTTGCAGCGGACGAGTCGGGAACTGGCCCAGCTGCAGATACCGAATCGGATCCGCGTTGTAGCTCCGGATGTGAAACCGAATCGCCCAGGCCGGTACCGCCCGGGTAAGCCGAAGCCATGAAGCTACAACCGCTGACGCCGGAGGATGCCGAGAAAACCAAGTGGCATATCGAGGCTTATGGCTGGTGCTGGCGAATGTATGCCGGTTTGGCGACTACTGAGCAGATCCGGGATGTGGTGGAAAAGTGCCCGGGCGAATACCGGGAGTATTTCAGGGACTGGCTGAACCGGTACCGGCAGGCATTCAAAGAGAGTCGTGAGAGGCGGGCATGGATAAACCAGCGTGGAGCAGGCATGAGCACCGGCTCGGGGCGATGCGAAACATCTTTACCAACAAGGAGCGGTTGGAGATAGGCAAGAAAGCGCAGCGGTTGGTGTCCATGTATCTGCGGTTGTTGATGGAATCAGGCGACAAGGAACGGCAAGAGTATTTCACGGCTCAAGTTAGAGGCCGATTACGAGAGCAGTTAGGGGTTAAAGATGCAGGCAGTTCTGGCGACAGCGGTACCGGTGAATGAGTTGGGGCTTCTAGTCCTGAAGCTGGGCAACCAGCTGGCCCAAGCCCCTCGAGGGAGGGTATTGCTCTCTTCGGCGCCGTCGGCACTCGATTCGCATCAACCTGGGCTGGTGAATGTTCCTGGTGTTGCAGCAGAGAGCCCGCTATTTGCCGATCGGCGATTGGTCCCACTGTGGAATGCCCTGGGGGCGGTCAGTAGCCATCATCTGGATTCGCTCCAGGCCTTCATTCGTCGTGGCCACGGTTGCCAGCTGGCCAGCGAAGAGTGCCACAAGGAAGTGACGCTGCGAAAGGTTGGCGGTAGCTGGGTTCGGTTGTGCTGGATTCACGACCACGAACTAGCTGACGAGGCCGTGATTCAAGAGGCGGCGCTGCGCAACCAAGCCTCGTTCTGGCTGCAGGTGATCCGCGGCGGATTGCACCTCCCCACTGGTCATGCCGTGTCTCTTCCTGAGCTGTGCTGGTGGCTGACCTTGAACGGTTGGATTGACCTGTTGCCGGAAAGCATCACACGGGCGGTCCTTGGGCGCCCTGAATCATCATCTCGGCAGACTCCCCTTGGGTTAATGGATACCGATGATCAGTACCTCCCTGAGCCAATAGATCAGATCCAGCGGCTGGCTAAGCCTGTGGTTCGATTCATTGCCGATGCTGAGCCTCCGCTGTCATTCATCCCCAGGCCAAAGCCGATGCGGTGGAAATGCGAAGCCTATACGCGCTTTGTGAAGGTACAGCCCTGCGTGGTCTGTCAGCAGCAGGCCGATGATCCGCACCACTTAATCGGGCACGGGCAGGGGAAGATGGGCAGCAAGTCGCACGATTTGTTCACGTTTCCGCTGTGCAGACAGCACCACGATGAGTTGCATCGGGATGTGTCCGGATGGGAGCGCAAACACGGCAGCCAGCTGCAGCACCTGGTTGCAACACTGGATCGAGCACTGAAAGTGGGGGCGCTTGAATGAACGACATCACGATTGAGTTGCCGTGGCCACCCAGCACTAACCGGATCTGGCGGAATGTAGTGGTCAGGGGCCGACCGCAAACGCTGTTGAGCGTTGAAGGACGCCAGTTCCGCATCTTGGCAGCCCAGCACTGCCTGATTGCGAGAGCTGCAGGCAAGAATCTGGCAGGTCGGCTTGATGTGTCGCTGGTGGCTATGCCGCCCGATCGCCGGGCTCGGGATCTGGATAACGTCCTGAAGGCGACGCTGGATGCGTTGACCCATGCAGGCGTCTGGCTGGATGACAGCCAAATCGACCGGCTCACCGTAAGCCGGGGAGAGATAACAAAAGGTGGGCGCCTGGTGGTGACCATTAAGGGGAGCGCTGAATGAATGTAGCTATCGTTCTGGCCGGGCTGACGCCTCGGGCAAAGCAGATTGACGGGATGGGGTTCGGTGGCAAGCCGGTATGGGACTTTGCCGATCGGGTGGGGTTGCTCAAGGGGCTCAAGGGGCCAGCTCTGGATTGGGCTTATTACCGCTACTGTGGCCACGAGGCCAAACTGTTGCCGGTTGTGCGCTACCTGCAAATGAGCATCGACCTGTTTTGTGGTCTCCGGCGATATCGCCTTAAGCGTGAAACTCGCGCCGGGCTGGTGGAGGTAGCGCTTCAGGAGTACACGGCCCCGATCTGCAATGTGTGTGATGGTGCAGCCCAGATTCACTCCGGGCGCTATGAGCTGGCAGTCGGCACTGATGTTTCGATGCAGCCGGTTATGGAGTGCTGCCCTCGATGCCATGGCGCAGGCCGGCGTCGGATGTCACAGAGGGCAATGTCTGATGTTTGCGGGATTGATCATAAGGGGTGGACATCAAGCCACGATGCCGTGGTAGCAGAGGCGGTACGGCTGATCTCAGCGCTGGATTTGGATGTCAACTTCAGCGCTTATAATGAATCGGTCACATAACTGACAAATGCTATAGCTATTAATTGGTCGCTTGGCCTTGAATCTCACCGCGATCCTTGAGATAAAAGACGTCGGACCTACTATGGTATTTACCATATATTGAATAGCGGTTCGTCATTGTGTATGATGCGGCGCCCTTTGAGTGATATGTGAACAGTTGTTCGCCTTTGTTAACTGTGTACTAAGCTCTAACTACAGGGACTCGGAGAAGAGATATGAAAAAAGCCACACACAGCATGAGCGATCCCATGATAGCTCGCGCTCGCCGTTCAAATGAATTTGGCGCCACTTTTAGTGGTCAAATGTCACGTGATGAAGTGATGGCTAAATGTATGGCTATCCAAGCTACAGCACGTAAGGCTCAAGGCCTTCCCGTTGAAGTTGAGTCGCAATTGAGTCAGCTAGTTACAAGATAAACACCATTCGAAGCCGCTTTTGGAAGAAATATCCACAATTTAAGTGTGTTATCCACAGCTTATTCATTTGTTAAAACACGCACAGCCTAGTTAAAATATGCCTCATGTTCTGAATGTGAGGCTCACGCATGCCTGTAATTGTTCGTTTACACATCAGCTTTGTCAATGGAAGACTCAATAGCGAGACTTTCAAGGACATGCCGCACCTGGATTTTGATGAAATGGGCTTGCTGGTTGATTTCATAACCAAATGCCAGTTAGGAGATGCTCTTCCAGGTCGAAACAAGAGAAGCTGGGTAAACGGATCTGGCATAGGCATACCTGGTGGTGACGGATACAGAGCGGCTAATGTTTGGCATTATCATGCTGGCCCTCACATCGAGACAGGAAGGCATGGCACAAAAAATATCAGGCATGAAAATTTAGGCCCTATGACATCTCCAGCTGTGATCCACTACACATGGAGAGGGGTGATGCAAAAAGAGCTTATCGTGCTCGGTTTTTCTCCATGCCATAAGCCTTTCCCTGCATATTCAGACAAGAAAAATGCGGTCAGAAATAGATCTAGGCTCGGAGGAGTTTATGGTGATGATGTATTGATTGATGCATCTGAATTTTGCGAAGCATAATTGTGATTGGCACAATATATTGATGTGAAACGCTTGAACCTCCCCAGATTTAGTGCTTAAATTCCCATGCTGCGGTTTTTCCGCTCTGAACCCACCTCGAGTGGGTTTTTTCATTTCTGGGCCCTGACTTTTGTCGGGGCTTTTTCGTTTCTGGAGATTTGTATGATGGATGGCGGCGGTGACCAGCTCCACCAAGCGGGTAGTTGGCTGTCGCGTCTAGCTAGCCCTGGTGGTGGGTATGTCTGGCTTGTAATTCTTGCCCTATGGGGCGGCACCGCCAGTTATATTTCGCGCCTCAAACAGAACAGGGGCATGGCCTTTAGCTTAGCGGAGTGGGTCGGTGAGCTGACTATCTCCGGGTTTGCCGGGCTTCTCATGGCCTACATGTGTGCCGAGATGCACATGAGCTGGTACATGACAGCTGTGTCCACTGGGATCATCGGGCACATGGGTGGTCGCGGGCTATTTATGATCGAGGCATACATCCGCCGCCGCTTCGGTTTTAACCATACTGCTAATGGAGGCCGCAATGAGTAAGATTGCTCCCCGGGGCATCCGGAATAACAACCCCGGCAATATTGACTACAACGAGCGCAATCCATGGCAGGGCCTGGATCAACAAAAACCGTCCGATGGGCGGTTTTGTCGTTTCATTGGGCCGGAGTGGGGCATTCGCGCTATCGCCAGGGTCATCCGGAACTATGCCAAACGCGATGGGACTCAAGGTGTCGGAGGCAAGGGGATTGATACGGTGCAGGAGATTATCCATCGCTGGGCCCCGCCAACCGAGAACGACACCGGCGCTTATGTGGCTCAGGTGGCCAAAGCTGTTGGGGTTTCTCCGACAGCGCCACTCAACCTGGAGGATGACAACACCATGGCCAAACTGGTCACCGCCATCATCCGGCACGAAAACGGGGTCCAGCCATACAGCGACGACCTCATTCTGGCTGGCGTTAAGCTGGCATAACCAAGGATAACCCTATGAAATACCTACTCGACCGTCTCAAAGAAGCATCCACCTGGCGCGGCCTGGTTCTCGTCGCTACAGCGTTCGGTGCTCACTGGTCGCCAGAAAGTCAGGCTGCCATTATCAGTGTTGGCGTTGGTGCTGCTGGCGTTATCGGCACCGTGATTCCAGACCGCTGGAAGTCGTAGTGCCACCACGAACGCCGCGACCGTGTCGTAACCGAGGGTGTCCTGCGCTTGTCACCTCTGCTGATGGGCTGTGTGATGACCATAAGAATGCGGGTTGGGAGCGGCACCAGGCTGGTCGGTCGCGGCATGAACGCGGATATGGCAGCAAGTGGGACAAGATCCGCCTGCAGATCTTGGTGCGAGATAATCACCTGTGCCAGAGCTGCAGACGAATAGGTTTAATCACTCCGGCATCTATCGTTGACCACATAGTTCCAAAGGCGAAGGGTGGGACGGATGACAGTGGAAACCTCGAAGCGATCTGCCGAGGCTGCCACGCCAGCAAGACAGCTGTCGATCGGCTGCGATAGGGGGAGGGGCGGGTCAAATCCCTACAACCCTACCCCCTAAGTACCGCCGCCTCGTGAGATTTTTACACCCGCGAAATTAAAAAATTAAAACCGGAGGGCTAATGGCTGGAAAAGCAGCCGTTCCTGGCCGGGGGCGCCGACCAAAGCCGACCGCGAAAAAGATGCTTGCCGGCAACCCGGGCAAGCGGGCACTGAATCATGACTCCCCCAACTTCACCCCGTTGACTGGCGTCAGCTGCCCTGACTGGCTAGCAGATGACGAGTTGGCCTCAACGATGTGGGGCATGCTGATCGGCGAGTTGTGTGGTGCCCAGGTATTGTGCCTGACAGATCTGCACAATCTGGAGGCCTTCTGTGCAGCATATTCTCGCTGGCGCAGGGCGGAACGAGAAATCGCGCAGCATGGTTTGGTGGTGGAAGGGGCGACCGGTGGGCCGATAAAGAACCCGGCCTGTACTGTGGCGAATGAATCACTGCGGCAGATCACCAGTTATGGCTCTCTGCTGGGATTGGATCCATCAAGCCGGTCACGTTTGGTCGGCGGCGGAAAGAAGAAAGGAGAGGCCAACCCCTTCGCAGACTTTTAGGGGTAACCCATGGCAGCACGCAAAAGTTACCCATTCGTCAATGCGGCGAATCAGTATGCGCGTGATGTCGTTCGTGGAAAGGTCGTAGCTTGTCGATACGTCATCCAGGCCTGCCAGCGGCACATCGATGATCTTGCTAAGGAAAAATCGGCAAAGTTCCGCTTCCGGTTCGATAAGGACAAGGCAGAACGAGCCGCAAAGTTTATTCAGCTCTTACCGCATACAAAGGGTGAGTGGGCATTCAAGCGCGAGCTAATCACCCTGGAGCCGTGGCAGCTGTTTATCGTTTGCTGTGCCTTTGGCTGGGTGCGCAAAGGGACGGGATTGCGGAGGTTCCGCGAGGTCTACACCGAGATCCCGCGAAAAAACGGCAAGTCAGCTATCTCTGCGGGTGTAGCGCTGTACTGCTTTGCGGCCGATAACGAGTTCGGGGCCGAGGTTTATTCTGGCGCCACAACAGAGAAACAGGCGTGGGAGGTGTTCCGCCCAGCCCGGCTAATGGCCCAACGAACTCCGCAATTACTGGCGAGATGGGGAATTGAGGTCAACGCCTCGAATCTCAACATTCCGGCGGATGGCGCACGGTTTGAGCCGCTGATCGGTAACCCGGGTGATGGTCAGTCGCCAAGCTGTGCGGTGGTGGATGAATACCACGAGCACGATGTGGATGATCTCTACACCACCATGATTACCGGCATGGGTGCGCGCAAGCAGCCGCTGATGTGGATCATCACCACTGCCGGTTACAACATCGATGGGCCTTGTTACGACAAGCGCCGGGAAGTCATCGAGATGTTGGCCGGCACAGTGCCTGATGATGAGCTGTTCGGGATCATCTACACCATTGATGAGAGTGATGACTGGACGGATCCGAAGGTTCTTGCCAAGGCCAATCCTAACATGGGTATCTCCGTATACGGGGATTACCTGCAGGCGCAGCAGATCAAGGCTATCAAATCGGCTCGCTTCGCCAACAAGTTCAAAACCAAGCACCTCAATATCTGGGTCTCAGCCAAGACAGCCTTCTTCAACCTAGAAAGTTGGAAGGCATGCGAAGACAAGAGTTTGACGCTGGAGCAATTTGCAGGTGACGACTGTGTGCTGGCTTTTGACTTGGCGCGCAAGCTGGATATGAACTCCATGGCTCGACTGTTCTGGCGTGACATAGATGGCAAGCGACATTACTACAGCGTGGCCCCTAAATTCTGGGTCCCGGAAGACACGGTTAACAATACCGACAACCGCCGCCTGGCAGAACGTTATCAGAAGTGGCAAAACCTGGGAGAGCTGACAGGCACGGACGGTGCGGAAGTTGACTACCGGGAGATCCTGGAGGAAGCCAAGGAGGCCGCCAGCCAGGCCAACGTCACTGCATGTCCTCTCGATCCGTTCGGCGCAACGGCACTGGCGCACCAACTGCAGGATGAGGGCCTGGACGCCATCGCCATTCCACAGAACTACACCCACATGAGCGACCCCATGAAGGAGCTTGAGGCTGCCATCGAATCCGGGCGTTTCCACCACGACGGCAACAGCCTCATGACCTGGTGTATTGGCAACGTGCTAGGCAAACACCTGCCCGGTAATGACGACATAGTGCGCCCGGTCAAGGAGTCCGTCGATCAGAAGATCGACGGTGCCGTGGCGCTCATCATGGCCCTTGGTCGCGTCATGCTGGGCATCCAGACCGACAGCTTGTCGGATCACATTGAACAACACGGCATCAGGACACTGTAACCATGGGTCTACTATCACGTCTGTTCGGGCGTAAATCAGACGCGCAAGTGCTGGATACGCCGGAAAAGATCATGGCGTCACTCGGTGTTAACTATGCCGACTATCTGGGAACGGCCATTACCGCACAGCGGGCCATGCAGATGACCACTGTATTTGGCTGTGTGCGCGTGCTGGCCGAGTCAGTTGGCATGTTGCCATGCAAGCTGTATCAGCAGAATGGCCGAAATCTGGATCCTGCTACCAAGCATTCTTTGCATCGCCTGCTGTCTGTTGCGCCAAATGACTACATGACCGCACAGGAGTTCTGGGAGTTGCTGGTGGCCTGCCTGGCCCTGCGCGGCAACTTTTATGCCTACAAAGTAAAGGCTCTCGGTCAGGTTGTGGAGTTGCTACCCATCGATCCTGGCTGCGTTTCGGCCAAGCTGGATGACAACTATCAGCCGCAATATAGGGTCAGCTGGCGCAATGGCACCAGCACAACCCTGGGGCAAGATGACATCTGGCATGTGCGCCTACTGACGCTTGACGGCTTGACTGGTCTCAACCCGGTAGCGTATGCCCGTAACGCCATCGCTCTTGGGCTAGCTACCGAGGAACATGGATCACGCCTGTTTAGCAACGGCGCCGTTACATCCGGAGTACTGCGCACGGAACAGACACTGACAGATGCCGCCTTCAATCGCCTGAAAAAGCAGTTTAATGAAGAGCACTCAGGGCTGATTAACGCCCATAAGCCGATGATCTTGGAGATGGGACTGGACTGGAAACCCATTGCCCTCAACGCCGAGGATGCTCAGTTCTTGGAAACTCGCAAGCTGCAGCGCGATGAGATCTGCGCCATCTTCCGGGTGCCGCCTCACATGGTGGCCAACCTCGACAAGGCCACATTCTCGAACATCGAGCACCAGTCGCTAAGCTTCGTCAATTACTCATTGATCCCGTATCTAACCCGCATCGAACAACGGATCCGGGTCGGCCTTCTGCGCCCTGCCGATCAAGCGGCGTTCTTTGCCAAGTTCAATGCCGGTGCCCTGCTGCGCGGCGATATGAAGTCACGGTTTGAATCCTACGCCAGCGGCATCAACTGGGGGATATTGAGCCCCAACGACTGCCGGGAGTTGGAAGACCGCAATCCACGCGATGGCGGTGATGTCTACCTGACGCCACTTAACATGACCACTCAACCAGGAGCTGGCAATGACCCTGCGAACTAAACAGCGCCTCGATGTTCCGCTGACCATCAAATCCGTCACCGATACCGGCGAGTTCGAGGGCTATGGATCCGTATTCGGCGTCAAAGACAGCTATTCCGATATCGTCATGGCGGGGGCATTCGCCAAAACCCTGGCTGATTGGAAGGCGAAGGGCAGCATGCCTGCCATGCTGTGGCAGCACGACCCGCACGAGCCGATCGGTATCTATACCGACATCAAGGAAGACGATGTTGGTCTATACGTCAAGGGCCGGTTGCTCATCGAAGATGACCCGCTGGCCAAAAGGGCTCATGCCCATATGAAGGCGGGCAGCCTGTCCGGACTTTCTATCGGATACTGGCTGAACGATTACGACTACGACGGTAGCAAGGATGCATTCTTGCTGCGAGAAATAGACCTTCTTGAGATTTCTCTTGTCACTTTCCCGGCTAACGATGCTGCCCGGGTAAGTAATGTTAAATCCGCGTTGGCTGACGGTGTACTGCCACGGCCAAGCGATATGGAGCGGCTCCTGCGTGATGCAGGCTTGTCCCGCACCCAGGCAAAGGCATTTATGGCCTGCGGCTACAGAGCCCTAGATCAGCGTGATGCTGAGATCAAGGGTGCTCTCGACAACCTCGTCAACACCATTAAGTTCTAAAAAAAGGAGCCACCATGGCTATCGAAAAGAAAGATATTGAAGACGTAGCCGAGGCCCTCGGCGCGAAGTTCGAAGAGTTCAAGGCTAAAAACGATCAGCGACTGGATGCCATGGCCGCTGAAAAATCCGCGCTTGTCTCTCAGGTTGATTCTCTGAATGCCAAGCTGTCAGAGTTGGATGCGCTCAAATCCGGGTTAGAGGCTGAGTTGAAATCAGCCAAGCGTCCCGGGGTGGCTGGTGGAAAGGAAACCAGCGAGCACAAGGCAGCTTTCATGCGCTTCATTCGCAAGGGTGATGAGCAGGGTCTAGCTGAGCTGCAGCAAAAGGCGCTGTCTGTTGGTAGTGATGCTGATGGTGGCTATGCGGTGCCGGAAGAGCTGGATCGCACCTTGCTTGAGATAGCGCGCAAGGAAGTGGTGATGCGTCAAGAAGCCACCGTGATCAGTGTGTCGACCGCGGATTACAAGAAGCTGGTCAACCTGGGTGGCTCTGGTTCTGGATGGGTCGGGGAATCCGATGGACGCCCTGCCACCGGCACGCCGAAGCTAGCTCAAATTGCTCCCTTCATGGGCGAGATTTACGGCAACCCACAGGCCACGCAGACCATGCTGGATGATGGTATGTTTGATGTGGAGGCTTGGCTGGCCGCCGAACTGCAACAAGAGTTCAGCGAGAAGGAAGAACTGGCCTTCACGTCCGGTGATGGTGTTCTCAAGCCCAAGGGGTTCCTGGCCTACGCCTCCGCTATTGATGCTGATTCTGCTCGCGCCTTTGGCACACTGCAGCATATCAAAAGTGGTTCCGCTGCGGCTCTCACTGCAGATAGCATCATTAAGCTGATCTACACCCTCCGCAAGGCATACCGCAGTGGTGCCAAGTTCATGATGAACAACAACACCCTGTTCCAGGTTCGCCTGTTGAAAAACAGCGAAGGTGACTACCTCTGGCGTCCTGGTTTGGAGCTGGATCAACCATCTATGCTGGCCGGTTATGGTATCGCTGAGAACGAAGTAATGCCGGATATCGCGGCTGACGCCAAGGCGCTGGCCTTCGGTAACTTCAAGCGCGGTTACACCATCGTTGACCGCTTCGGTACCCGGGTACTCCGTGATCCGTTCACCAACAAGCCCTATGTCGGTTTCTACACCACCAAGCGTGTTGGCGGAATGGTGACTGACTCCAATGCCATTAAGCTGATGACCATCGCCGCATAACCACAATGGCCGCCTCCGGGCGGCCGATTCATTAAGGAGTGGCTCACCATGGCCAAAAAGCCTCAACAATCAGTGATTGACAAGCAACCACTGGAAGGGACTACTGCGGAACAGCCAGAACAGCCAGAACAGCCAGAACAGCCAGAACAGCCAGAACAGCCAGAACAGCCAGAACAGCCAGAACAGCCAGAACAGCCGGAACAGCCGGAACAGCTGGAGCGCCTGGTTATGCTGACAGCTCTATTGGAGTGGTCTCCTGATGGGATCCAGATCATCCAGTACGCCCCGGGCGAGCAGCTCCTGGCACCCCGAGCGTTGGAAGTGGCTGCGCAACTCGGCATCATTAAGGCTGACGAATGATCACCATATCCGAACTCAAGGCCCAGCTTCGCATCAATGCGGATGATGACAGCGAAGACGGTCTGTTGCAGATCTATATCGAAGCAGCCGCAAGCCAGTTGCAGGTAGACATCAACCGCACCGTGCTTGCTAGTCAAGCTGAATACGATGCAGTCAACCCGGATCCACTTGTCGATACCACGGATATGGTGTTGACACCTAACATGAAGCTGGCTCTTCTACTGCTGGCTGGCCACTTCTACGCTAATCGGGAGGCGATCAGCGAGGTAGCCTTAAGTGAAGTTCCATTAGCCTATGAGGCGTTGATCACGCCATATCGCATCATCAACTTGTGATCGATTGGTGAAGAGTGGTTAGAATGACTCCTTTAGCAAGGAGGATTTATGGCATTGATCGCCTGCCGTGAATGCGGTTCCCAGATATCAGACCAAGCTGCCAGCTGTCCGCACTGTGGTTGTCCAGTAAAGGAAGGCCAAGCAGTAGCCGCGGTTGGAGATAGACTGACAACGGTCCAACAAACCAGCAAAGCCCTCAAGATTGATATTTTGTGGGCCTACGGCCTGATGGCGCTTGGTCTGCTGATGGCCGTCCTTACTCCGCTTTGGCTCGGAATTCATGGGCAGACTTGGTCAGGGAGTGATCTTATCTATGGTGCTGCTGTGCTGCTGCTTGGAGTCGGCTGGATGATAGTAACCCGCATCAGGATCTGGTGGCATCACCAGTAACCACTAAAACCGCAGAAAAGAACCCGCTTCGGCGGGTTTTTTATTGCCTGGAGGTCGCCATGCTGCGAGCTGGAAAACTCAAAGACCGGGTCCAGTTGTTGGTCAATCAGCCAACAAAAAGCCCATCTGGGCAGGTGTTGGACGATTGGCAGCCGTTCGGCGGTCCGACATGGGCCGATGTGCAGCAAATTGGTGGGCGTGAGCAGCTGAGAGCAGGTCGTGAGCTGAACCCGGGAGAGTATTCAATCCGGCTGCGCTACCGTGGTGGACTGACAGCTTCGCATCGAATTCAGTTGCTGGACACTGGTGCAGTGCTTGATATCGGGGTTCCCCAGGTAGACCGCCGTGCCGGTTGGATCACGCTGACTGCGATTGAGGTTTCTACGCAATGAGTCAGGTAGTAAACATCGATCTTGATGGCTTCGCTGAATTTGAGCAACAGCTGGCCCAGCTTGAACTGGCGACTCAGAAACGGATCTTGCGACAAGCAGTTAGAGCCTCAGCTAAGCCAATAGAAGATCGGATGGTATCCAGTTTTCACAGTCAGTGGGATGACGATAGCGGCCAGCTGGCAGCCTCTATATCGACCCGTGTCTCTATCCCGAAGAACCCTACATTTGCGGATGTGGTTGCCTCGGTTGGCGTGTTCAAAAATCGCAGTATCCAGGTAGCGTCAGGCAAGGCCATCGATGCCCCTGTTTATGCATGGTGGCTGGAGCACGGGACCCGTAGCCACTCTCTGTCCGCCGATGCCAGTTTGCGGCAATACAGCACCGGCAAGAAAAAGCGAATAAAAAAACGCATATCACGTCCAGACCAGGGATCGGGCGCTCAACACCCAGGTATTCCGGCCAAGCCGTTTATCCGCCCCGCCTTCGACGGTAGTGTGGATAACGCCCTAGAGATCCAGAAAAACACCTTGAGCGCGGCTATTGACCGAGCCTTACGGCGACAACTCAGATGATTAAAAGAACCGAATTTTATCAGCTGCTTACCGACACGATGGGGGTTGTCCCTGTCCATCCGGATTATGTGCCGGCAGATGCTGCACTGCCTGCAGTTAGTTACCTGCACCTGGCCGAACAGGATGGAGAGCGACCACTGGAAGGCGGTCGCGATCTGCGCGGTGATACTTGGCAAGTGGAGGTGCTGGCCGCTACCCGGGACGAGGTCGATCAACTGATCGCCACATTGGGTGCCATTGACAACACGACTACCGCCGTTTTCCAACGGATCATGGTGCTGAATCAGCGCGATGATCCAGCCACCCCTGACACCTCATATCGTCGGGGATTCATTGATATTGCAACCACAAATAGGAGCGTCAACTAATGACCACGCCTACCCCCGCTAAATTTGCCTACACCCCCAAGGATGCCGTGCTGGCAGCCGGAACTCAGACCCAGTTTTGCCTCAAAGGCGCAACGGCATGGACGCCAGTTCAGGGTGTTCTTGCCATTGGTCAGGTCGGTGAGAAAGGTAGCACCGTCGAACAGACCACTCTGGAAGATGGATCCAAGCGTTACATGGCTGGCATGTTCGATGGTCCGGACAAGGAGCTGAAGGGCAAATTCTATAATGATGATGCAGGTCAGACGGCCTTCTTTGACGCCGCCAAGACGGGTGCAAACGTCATGATCATGCATGTATGGCCTGACAACGTGACGGCTACCTACGAGCTGACACTACTTGGATACTTCCGCGATGAAACCCAGGGTGAACAGGGTATCGGTTGGGTCGTTCCTGGTAAGCAGTCCGGCAAAACCGCCTGGGGCAAGCTTTCTGCATAAGGTCAGTTGAACGATGAAAAAAAATGTAATTTCCAGCCTTGTGGCTGGCGTAAACTATCGGCGTGAACTGGTTGATGTCCCCGAGCTGGGGGATGACGCTCAGATCTATGTGCGTGAAATGTCCGTGCAGGGTCTGCTGGACTACCAGGCAAGCAACTTCAACGCGACTGGCAAGCCGCTGGCTGACAATCCCTATCAATGGATGATCAGCCTGATTGTGGCTTGTACCTGTGACGAGGCGGGGAACCCTCTTGCAGTCCAGGCTGATGTTCCAGAGCTGATGGCTAAACTGCCAAAGTCAGTGATGGAGAAGCTACTGCCAGTCTGTCAGCGTCTCAACGACCTAGGTCCGAAGTCTCTTGTTGACGCAAAAAACGTATCCGCGCCAGCTCAAGAGAGCAGTTGATCATCAGGCTGGCGCGCGACCTTCACAAGTCTCTTACTGAGATCCGTTCCCTTCCGGCCACAGAACTCACTGCATGGGCCGCTGTGTACGAAATCGAATATGAACTCAAGACAGGTGTTCTGTTGGATGCCGATCCTGACGACATATCTCCCGAGGCCTCTCAGGCCGCTGTTCGATCCATTTTGGGGTAACCTATGGCTGTATTACGCTCTCTAGTGACGACCCTAGGGCTCAATGCTGCGCAGTTCCGGCAAGAGCTGCAGCGATCCCGCCAAGACTTTGGCAACTTCACCACCAACGTTGTGGCTGGTGGACGGGTTGTGGCGGGTGGCGTTAAGACGGTGATTGATCAGGTGTTCAGCCTGCGATCAGCCTTGATTGCCCTGGGGACCGGCGCGGCCCTGGCCGGTGTCAAGTCAGCCTATGAGTCACTCGATCAGACCGCCCAACTTGGACGGAATATAGGCATTGCTGCTGGACAATGGCATGCCTATGCTCAGGCTGCGGAGTGGGCTGGGTCCAACGGTGAAAAGCTTGCTGACGTTATCAAGGATCTTAACGTCAAGGTGGCAGAAACCGCCAAAGCTGGTGGCAGTTCCGGTCCTCTTGCCGATTTTTTCAAGCAGATTGGTGAAAGTGCCGAAACATGGTCTCGACTCAGCCCGGATCAACAGCTGCGCAAGTTCACCGCCGAACTGCAAACTATGAGCGCCACCGATGCTCGGTTTTATCTGGATGAACTGAACGACTCAGCCGCTGAGCTGTTCGATACCCTCTATACGAACCACGGCGAGCTGTTCAGTTTTGTTGACGAGATCAACCGCTCTGGCATGGCGCTGACCGATGGGCAGTTTGCTGCGGTGCGTGAAGCCCGTTTGGAAATAGAGCGACTAACATCCGTGATGGGGGCGCTGTGGGAGCAGGTCAAAGCCAGCTTGGCCCCGGCAGTAGCGGAAGGTTCAATGCTAATCCGTACCTGGATCACTGACTCGGCCGAGGCCAAGGGCGGGTTTGCCGAACTAGGGCAGGGCATTGCCATTTACATCATCGAAGGGGTAGAGAAGGCATCCCGCGCTATCAAGGCCATGATGGACCTTGCCGAGGATAGCTTTCGCAAAGCACAGATGTTTACCGGCACTGGCATTGACGATGCCACCCGCACCGCCTACTGGCAGGCGCAGCAAGATGTTTCAAATGCACGTCAGGAATACTACGCGCTCCAGAAAGAGTTAAACGACCTGCAAGCCGACGGGCTGGATGCAACTCCAGTTCTGACGCAACTGGGTGAGATTGGCATGAAGTGGGAGGCTGCTGAGCTCAGAGTTCAGCAGTTCTTGGGGCAGTCTGACTCGTCCGGCTGGGACGCCTACTTTGCCAATCTGGACAAACTCAAGGATAAAATCGCTACCGCAACGGCTGGTGGTAACGGCGCACCGTCTGCCGCCGATCTTCCGGTGCCATCAGCCAGTGTTGGGGCTCGCGTGTTATCTGACGGCAGTCAGGACAAAGCAAAAGCCCCCAACTATGGCGCAGTCGACTCCTTCCGTGCCGAGACTGCAGCCATAGGTCAGGAGTTGGCAAAGCGCCAAGCTCTGCTCGAAAACTCCCGGGCGGCTAGTTTAGAGTCTGATCGCCAGTTCCAGGATCAACAGGCTGCTGCCATCCAAGCCGCTTACGGCGCATCGGTGATCGAGGAACAGAGCCGCTACGCCGAGGCGCAGCAGCGCCTGCAGGAACGATATGCCGCCGCCTATGATGCAGCCGCAGCAAACCATGACCTGACATTTAGCCTGCAGCAGGAGCGGCATGCAGCACTTGAGCAGCTGGAGCAGGATCACCAGACACGCCTGTTGCAGCTAGAACAAGACAGGGTAGATAAGCAGCGCCAGGAACAGGAGCTGGCTGCCCAGCAGATACTGAGTTTTACCCAGCAAACCCTATCCATCACAACGGATGCCATCCAGCAATCTGGCCACGAAAACAATACCATCATGAAAATGATGCTGGCTGCCCAAAAGGCGTTGGCTATCCCGTCAATTCTCGTCGCGGGGCAGCAAACCGAGAATTCCGCTGCAGCGTTCGCCGCCATGACCGGTGGTCTGATTGGTGCCGAGACGGCGCGTAATCTGGTCCGGGCGCAAACTTATCTCTCTGTGGGCATCGTCGCTGGCCAGGCTATTGCCGGTATGGCTCACGATGGCATTGACGCAATTCCGCGTGAAGGAACCTGGCTACTGAATACCGGTGAGCGGGTTTTAACGAACCGATCAGCAAAACAAACGGATGAGATGTATGACGCGGTAATGGGTAACCAGGTGAACGAGCAGTCATCCGCATCTGCCCCGGCGACAGGAACCGTCATCCAACATTTCTACTTCGAAGGAGTTGGTGGTGAAGACATTGCCGGCCAGGTTGCTGCAGCTGCTCGTGACGGTGCTCAGCAGGGATATGAAATGGTCATGCAGGATTTTGCCACTCGAGGCCAGCTGCGGAGGATGTTGAATGTCTGATGTGATCGATTGGCCGATTGACCTTATTCCTACGGATATGACGTGGGCATTAGAGGCTAATAACGTCTCCTATGAGTCACCGTTTACCAAGGATGTGCAAGTTGTCAGCATGCCTGGATCCCGGTGGGTTACAACGCTGACTTTTACTGACGTTGTTGGGGCAAAGCGTCAATTGCTGGAAACCACTGTGATGGCGCTGAATGGCATGGCTGGGCGAGTAAGGCTATGGGACTTTGGTGCTCGTCTTGTTGGGTCTCCGCAGCCAGTGCTTGGCGCACCAGTTGTCTCCGCCGCCGGTCAAGTGGGGGTTTTCTTAGCAACGCGAGGCTGGTCGCCAGATAGCCTTGTTCTGCGCCTGGGTGATTGGATCTCGGTAAATGGGGAGCTCAAGCGAATTCGGGCTGATGTTGTATCTGACGGTGTAGGACAGGCGACCCTGCCTATTTTCCCTATGCTGCGATCCAGCCCTCCTGCGGGTACGCCGCTTCAGGTGGATAGGCCCTGCGGTATTTTCCGGTTATCCGGCGACAACCAAGGCAAGTTTTCTCGCAAGCCCGGCCTCTTCGTGCAGTCGTCCGTGAATATCGAATTCAACGAAACCTGGAGCACATGATGGAGCTGCTGTATTCCCCGCTCGATGATGCCGTTCTCACCGCGATGCGGCAGCCGAATGTGATGCCTGCGCAGGCTGTGCGCATTGACTTCCCGTCTGGGGTATCCCGGACGCACTCGGCAACGGGAGAGTTGATTATCGGCGGTGAGGTCTATTACGGGGTTGGGAATCTGGGTGAGATTGGGACGGTGACGGAGGAGCACACAACGTCACCAGGGCAACTCTCGCTGACCATGGGGGGCTTGGATACTTCCCTCGTGGCCACCACGCTGAATGAAAAGGTGATCGGTTGTCCGGTCCAGATTTTTTTCGTGGTTTTTGACCCTGTGACCTGCGCACCGATCGCGGCCAATCTGCTCTATCGCGGCAAAATCAGCGCCACGGCGCTGACGGCCGGTGCCAATTCTGCGCTGGCCTATACCGTCAGCAACATTTTTGAGGACTGGAGCAGAGGCGCGACCTGGCGTTTTACTGACGAGTCTCAGCGCAAGCGGGCCAAGGGATTAACTGGGGTTGATGATCGGATCATGCGCTATGTCGCGCAGATGGCAGAACGGTCGTTGTACTGGGGCAACAAGAAGGATGCCCCGGCGTTTGTCTATGAGTGATGCCCATGAAAAGAATTGATTGGCAGCAGCGTCTGCTAGAAGAGTTTAAGGCCGCCTCCGGGCGGCCTTTTGTTTGGGGTGAATCTGACTGTTGCTTGTTCGCTGCTGATTGCGTCCGTGCGCAATCAGACATCGATCCGGCGGCTAGTTATCGCGGGAGCTACGACAGTGCCCTCGGGGCTCGCAAGGCGCTGTTACGCCAGCACGGCGATATAGAGGCGGCCTTTGCTGCTGTGTTGCAGGAGGTCACCCCGGCGATGGTCCAGCGGGGTGATGTGGTGACGTTCGATGGCCCCCTGGGGGTGACGGCTGGGATTTACTGGGCAGGGTCGATCTGGGCCATGTCTGAAAGCGGTCTTGTCCAACTCACTGCGCCGATCCGGCGCGCATGGAGGGCAGTATGCCGCCAGTCATAATCGGTGCCGTGATTGCAATGGGCGCAGCGTATGCGGCCACGATTGGATTTATCTCGATGACGGCGGCCCTGGTGATCGGAGCGCTGGCCACAGCGGCGGGGAGCTTGCTGACAAAAGTCCCCAGCTTTTCGGATTACGCTTCCCAGGCTGAACAGAAGCAGGTGCTGCGATCAAGCAAGGCATCCATGACCCGGATCTATGGTCGAACGCAAACATCCGGAGTTCTGTTTTTTGCCGAGGAACAGGCGGGCGAACAGGAAAATGGGGAGTGGGTTCACCTGGCGATTGCCGTTGCCGCCCATGAGCTGGATGCCGTTGAGTCGGTGCTCCTGGGTGATGCCGAGATCGGCACTTATGGCGAGTATGCCAGTTGGGAGCTGCACAACAATCGCGCCACTTGTGATCCCTTCTTGCTGGAGAATTGCGCCAGCTGGAAGGATGACATGGTCGGCGTGGGTATTGCCTGGCTGCGTGTATCCCTGAAATTTGACGCAACAAAATTTCCGAGTGGGATACCGAACATCAAGGCCACCGTGCGCGGAGCCAAGATCTATGACCCCCGCGATCAGCTGATGAAATGGAGCAGCAACGCCGCCCTGGTGATCCTCGATTACTACCGCACGGCGTTGGGGGTTCCAGATTCCGATCTGGACTGGGATCAGTTCAAGGCGGCGGCCAACATTTGCGATGAGCAGGTGCTGACAGCCGCTGGCACTTATGAAGCCCGGTATTCCGTGTCCGGCAAGTTCGAGTTGACCGAAGCCCCGGCCAAAATCCTGGAGGCATTACACGATGCCTGTGCCGGTGCGCCGACCTTTACCGGTGGTAAGCATGGCATTCTCGTCGGGGCTTACTACGGCCCAGCGCTGGATGAGATCCACGATCATCAGCTAGCTGGTGACGTTAAAATCGTGCCAGAAACCGCAATGCGGGATCGCACTAATACCATCACCGGTACTTTCGTCGATGCGGAACAAAACTATTCTGAAACCGACTATCCATCTGTATCGGTCGCGGAATGGGTTGAGGAAGACGGCGGGGAGGTCGCGAGTGATCTGAATCAGCGCTTTGTTACATCATCCTATCAAGCGCAGCGCCTGGCCAATATCAAACTCCGGCGCTTGCGGATCGGCAGAACCTTGACCCTGCCAATGAATTACTCGGGGTTTGCGTATCGTCCAGGGGCTTATATCCGGCTCTATATCCCCGCCCTGGGGATCTCGGGGCATGAATTTCGGGTCAATAAGTTCGAGTTCTCGCCCAAAAATGGTATCACGCTGACGGTCCGCGAAGAGCCTGCCGAGGTGTGGGCGGATGCCGTTGGCCAGGTAATGGTTGTTCCGCCTCTGACTAATCTGCCGACCGGTGGCCCCGCTGCTCCGGATGCGCTCAGTTATGCCACTGAGGTGATCGGTGATGCGGTGCAGGGTGTTTTGTCCTGGCGTAATGCTGGCAGCCAAATCGCCTATAACCAGGTGGTGGTGAGCCGTGACGGCGAACCGGTGCTGACCATTCAGGTACCTGGGGAGTCATGCCGTCTGACGGGCCTGGCTAGCGGTCTCTATCTGGCCCAGGTGACGGCGGTTGCAGTTAACGGCGGGCACTCGGCATCAGCCGGGATCTCGTTCACCATCGCCGTTCCCGCGCTGCCGCAGAGTGTCACCGTGACGCCCAGCAACTGGTCGCTGGAGTTGCGCCCTGTCTATGCCGGTGGTCAGTCGTTCGGGACGCTCTGCGAATGGTGGTGGTCTACCGTCGATGTGCCGCTGGCTGAGGTAGAGGCCAAGGCCACTCGCCTCGGGCTAGCCGCTTACCTGGTGCATTCAGGACTGCAGCCTGATACCCAGTATCACTATTGGCTGCGCAGCGTGAATGCCTACGGCAAATCGGCGCTGATGGCCGTCACCGGTAAGACCAGTTTTGATGCTGCCAGTGTGATTGCAGTCCTGGACAATCAGATCGGCGGTGCGCAGCTGCGCGAGGAGTTGCGTACCGAGATTGCCAAGATTGCCGACCTGACCACGGGCTCTGAGTCTCTGCAGGCATCGCTGAACCAAGTTCAGATCAGCTTGTCCGCATTGGACGCCCGGGAGCAGCAGGTCAACAATCTGCTGGAACATGCCCAGACTCAGCTCGGTGATAACTATCTCAATGTTTCGCTGATGACCGAGAACCTTCGGCAACAGGTCAACAAGTTCAATCTGGATTTTCAGGACTTCCGTGATGCAGTGTTCTCGGTTGACCCGCAGACCGGTCAGATCACCATGGATGCGGTCAACGCGGTACGGTCTGAGTTGGGCGCGTCGATCTCAACCGTTTCGCAGCATCTGGATGCCGTTGAAGCGGTCGTGAAAACCTGTGTGACACGAGCTGAACTGTCCGCGGATTTTGAGCGCTTAACACTGGTTGAGCAGAAGATCGATGGCATCCAGGGCACACTGACGCAAACTGCAAGCAAGTCCGAAGTCACGGAGGTATCGGATACAGTATCCCAGGTACAGCAGACACTGGATGCAACAAACTCTGCCCTGACCCAAAAAGCGGCTCAATCTCAAGTCGATTCCCAGGGGCAACGCCTGACGAGTGCTGAGGAGCAAATCAGAGCTAATACCTCCGCAACGATCGCGACGGCCGAGCACATCGAGCAGGTGAAAGCCCAGCTGGAACATGCTGACGCCACAATCTCCAGCAGCATCGTGACGCTCCAGCAGTCCATCGCAACAGAAAGCCAGGCTTCCGCACTCCGGTTTTCACAGATGGAGGCTGCGATCACCGGGCAGAACGGGGCGATCAGTGAGCTGCAGCAAGTGATAACGGGTGATGGTTCGACGCTGGCCAGCAAGTTTGAAAACTTGACCGCCAGTGCCGATCAGGTTGCCGAAGCGGCGTTGTCAGCGGCGTTGGCCAGCGCGAAGGCGGACATCGAACAACGTAAGGCGGCGGGCTCGATCCGGAGAGAACAGTCAGCGATGGCAGGGGAGCAGGAGGCCCAGGCCAAAACTCTGGAACAACTCACGGCCACCCTGCAAACGGTCAATGCGGAACTCTCCGCGCAGATCCTCAATGAGCAAACAACCCGGACAACAGCTGTTGAGTCGCTGGCCCAGCAACTGTCCACGCTGGATGCAGCGTACAAGCAAGCCGATCAGCAAATGTCTGCGTCTATCGATTCAGAATCGACGGCTCGGGCGAACGCTGATGGGGCGCTGTCCTCTCGCATCGATACGGCGCAAGCCAAAGCCGATAGTGCAACGGCAGCGGTTCAATCAGAATCGACGGCTCGGGCGAATGCCGATGGTGCGTTGTCCTCTCGCATCGATACAGCACAGGCCAAGGCGGATAGTGCGGCGGCAGCTGTGCAGTCAGAGTCCACTGCTCGGGCGAATGCTGATGGTGCATTGTCCTCTCGCATCGATACAGCACAGGCCAAGGCGGATAGTGCGGCGGCAGCGGTGCAGTCAGAGTCCACTGCTCGGGCGAATGCTGATGGTGCGCTGTCTTCTCGCATCGATACGGCACAAGCTAAAGCCGATGGTGCATCAGTTGCAGTGCAGACGGTCAGCCAAGCGCAGGCCTCAACGGCTGGGGAGTTGGCCGCGCTGTGGGCAACCAAGGCGCAGATCAACGGCCAGGGAGGCGGTTTCGGGTTATCAGTGACCATGGCTACTGATGGCTCTGTGATGACGTCATTCCTGATCGACGCTGATGTGTTTGCTGTGTTGTCCCGTGCCACTGGGGGAGCCAGCACCATCCATCCGTTCATCGTCAAAAATGGCATCGTTTATATCAACAAGGCGGTACTGGATAGCGCGGATATCAATAGCCTGGTGGCGAACTATATCACTGTCACCGAGCTGGTCGGTTTGAATATCAAGGGCTCGACAATGTCCGGGACCAACATTATCGGGGGTTCTCTAAATATCGGTGCCGGTAAGGCCATCATCAACAGCGCAGGCAAGGCGACGCTGCAGGATGCAGACGTCACCGGCAAGATAACGGCAACGTCAGGCTCCATGAAAAATCTGACTATCGAAGAAAGCTGCACTATTTTGGGAACGATCTACGCGAAAAATATTGTTGGGGACATCGTGACGGTTATTCCACTTGAACATGGGGTATCCAATGTCATTGCGGCGGTTGATATTGATCGGACTGCGTATTTTGATGGAACTGTGTTTTCGTCAGAGGGAACGACAAGTGCCTCTATTTATGTGAATGGGGCGCTAGTGAATACTGTTACTTGTGACATTCCATCAGGATGGAAGCCACGACTTAAATCAATTTCGTTCTATTACCAAATACCTAAAAACACTCAAGTCACATTTGCTGTGAATAAAGCAATAGAGAGGCAAGGCGACATTTCAGCAAAAGTCACTATTTACAAAAAGTAATTTGATAATGAATTAAACCCGCTTCGGCGGGTTTTCCTATTTCAGGAGTATAGCGATGGCTGGATTATGGTATCGCGTTGGCACCATCAGCGTGACCAATGGCAGCAAAAAAGTGACCGGGTTTGGGACGCAATTTAAGACTGGTACTTATAAGCCCGACAAAGGCCACACGTTCTGGGGGCCTGACGGCAAGCACTACGAGGTGGATTATGTCGAATCAGATACCGTACTTTACCTAGTGCAGGCCTACACCGGCGCAACCGCTGCTGGTCAGTCTTACGAAATCGATATTACCCGCACCGGCACAACCCCGGCGCTGTCGCGGGAGGTATCTGCCATGCTGGCTTATGCCCAGGGGCAATACGACAGCTGGCAGCAGATCCTGACCGGTTCTGGCAATGTGTCGCTGTTCGCCCCTGATGGCCAATCGGTCACAGTGCCGGCACTGTCGAATATGTTGAGCAAGAGCGGCAACCTGGCTGGGCTTGCGGATAAGCCGACTGCGCGTGGTAATCTGGAGCTCGGTGATGCGGCGACCAAGAATGTCGGGGTTGCTGCGGGATCCGTGGCTGCAGGGGATCATATCCATGAATCAATAATCACCGTTGGTGGAGATCCAGACAAATACTATCCGGTTGCTTTATCCGGGAACGGTCTTATCAATGGCGCGTCAATAGGGCGAAGCGTTCATCAGAATGGGACGTGGCTTGGGGCGCTTCGACTCGATATCGGCGGCATCGGCGCGGGTTGGGGCGGCGAAACACCATACATAGACTATGAATTCAGTCAAATGTGGGGAGGTGGCGTGACCACATCCGGGTGTTTAGCTGATGTTTCGGTTAGTGGTGCTGGTATTGGGGTCTATGTTTGGTTGCGTGGCGGGCGTCAGTATTTTCTGAATGGCCAAAATGTTTCGGCCACGGTTTATTTATCGGGTGTAACTGAAGCCGATGGATCGTCGTTCACTGTTCGATCAACCGGTACGCTGGTCGGACTAGGAAGCGGTGCATCCCTGGACGGCCCTCAACTATATCGAGGCCCAATAGCGAACAATAAGCCGTATTGGAATGGCGAGAACCTGCCAATAACATCGGGAACATGGGCGCCGTATTTTGATAACGGATCTGTAACGGTAACTCACGCAAGCTGGCGGAAGATTGGCGACATTTGCACGTTTAAGTGCCACGTAAATCTGACTAACTTCACTGGTTCTGGATATGAGTTGCTGGTCCTGCGAGGTCTACCATTTTCTTCGTCTACCGGATTTTCTGTGACGTCCGTGTATGCGTCTTCATTACTGTCAGGATTGCCGGTTGCCACAGAACGCTCGATGGATGTAGTGGGTCTTGTAACTGGCAATACTATTGAGTTCTATCGCATGACATCAAATGGTGTACGTCAGATCGTCTCTCAGTCGGAGGTGAGACCGCAAGTGAATGGAACTGTGGTTCTGATAATTTCTGGGACATATCAAACGGCATAACAGGAGATAGCTGATGTCAACTGAAAAACGAGTATTGAAAAGCGTCCGGACTTTACCGGGACTGAAAGGGTGCGAAGTAGAATGGGCAGATCAGGTAATCCGAGACAACGGTGAGGTAATAGCATCTACGCCATTCAATCGCGCCTATGGACAGTATGACCGCGAGCAGTTCTTGCTGGATATGGCCTCCGAACCAACGGCAGTGACTTATGCCGATCTGGCTGGGTTGGAAGTGCGTCCGGTTGTCGTGGAGCAAGCCACCTCCGAACCCGAGCCGATCACCGAATAATCATCACACCTGGCGGCCGCAGTGTTTACAGACTGTGGCCGCTTTCAATATCGCCTCGGCGCAGCTGGGGCACCGCTTCAAAATCCCTTTCTTGATCTCCCGCTCCTGCAGTGCCGTTGGATTCGGTTGTGAAAAGCTGATCATCAGCAACGCCACAATCGGTGATAGCACCAGCCCGATCACGATATACAGCGCCTGGCTCCGGCCTTTGTTGTATGCCCGCTTACGACATGATGAACCCACTTATGTGTATCGTGTAGCGTGTATCAGTGGCGATACATGATACAACTGCGCGTTTTGTGATGTTTTTGTTTTATCATGATGATAAGTAAGTATTTATTTATTGCTCATTTAAACTTGTCTATTGCTAATAAGATACTTATAAGCACTTTTTGTTGTTGGTTTATGTGGGTTTCGATGTCGCAGTAGGACATTGAGGCTGGAATTGCAAAAAATATGTGTTCGCGGGGCTTGAGAAGCTCCGGAAAATAAGTGTATATATGAGCAGTAGTAACGAGGGGCACCGCGCCGAAGATCTTGGCGGACACGCGGCGCGGTGCCGAAACGCAAACTAAGAGGAGCGTCTCAATGTGTAACTGTACACGAAAAATAGAACTGCAGCAGCATCGCTATCATGCGGACCCTGCCCAGATTAGCGAGATCTACGTCGAGAGCAAAGGAGTGGTTGAAACACTCGCAACATCACTGGAGGCGGGAGGGAACGTTACGCATGCGATAACATGCGGTAGGCTGCTGTCTAAGATCTTGGATGGACTCGTGATCCACTGTTGAGCAAACAAAAAACCGCCATTCAGGCGGTTTTTTTGTTCCGAGTGCTCATCAAATCCCCTAGTTGAATGTGAGTTACGCCGTTCGCTCGAACGGAACCACATTCCCCCCGGCAGCAAAGGCCGTCAATCTAATCAGCCATGCCTCGTAGGCCTGGCGCTGCTCATCCAAATAATCATGTTTATCGTAAACCTCCCACACTCCGCCCAGCTTATGCCCGAGCATTTTTTCAGCGATGTGAGGTTGTGTCAGTGTGGAGAAGTTGGTTCTTGCCGTTCTTCGCAGGTCATGCATTGACCATGGCTGCATGTCGAATCGCTTGATTAATCGCGGCGGCAGCCTGGTTGGCGCTTGTTCCGTCATGACACCGCCAGTGGGCGTGTTGAATACGAACTCGCCAGAGCTTAATGCCATGGCCTCCTGCAATAGATCGATGGCCAACTGAATTAATGGGCGCCGGATAGGGCGCTTCAGGTTCTTCGTGAGATCAGCTGGAACTGTCCAGATGCCAGCCTCAAAATCAAAATGCTCTGGTCTGGCCAAGCGCAACTCTACAGTTCTGCAGCCAAACAACATCAGCAGCAGGATCAGTAACTGGTTTTTCCTACTGATTTGGCTTTCGTGCAGTCGCCCCCAGATGACAGCCAATTCGCTGGTGGATAGCACTCGATCCCCCTGCGAGCGCAGCACCCCGAGGTCGCGCAGGGTGAGTGTGTAGATAGGGTTGTTTGTAATAGTCTGCCTGTTCTGCCCGAAAGCCAGCGCCTGTTTTGAGTCGGCCAAGAGCTTGTCTGCAATCCCCATAAGCCCATCATCCACCAAGCTATCGAAGATCTTGAGCCAGTGCCGGCGCTCAGTCTGTTCAGCGGGCAGATCACCGATGGCAGGAAACACATGCCGCTCGAACCGTTTGATTATGGGTTCGACGCGCTTGCGGCGTTTGCTCAGATATCTGTCGAACCATTCCCTGATGACCTGTTCATTCGTCACAGCCCCGAGCTTAGCGCCAAACTCCAGGCGCCGAACTGTAAGCGGATCATCCCCCCGGGACAGCACGGCCTTCCAGCGTAACATCTCATCCTTTGCCACTTTAATGCTGGTGGCAGGGTATGAACCCAGATCCATCTTGTGCTGTTTGCCACCCCAGCTATAGCGCATCTGAAAAATAACTTTCCCTGCCGGTGTGATGCGCACCCCAAGCCCGCTCCGGTCGGTAACTTCAGTGCGCGACTCTCGCGGCTTACCGAGTTGGGCATCGAGCCACTTGGCGGTGACGGTTATGGATGACATGGGGAAAACCTCTATCTCTGTGGCTAGCCTGTGGCTAATTGGCAGCTGCTGGAGCTTTCGCCAGCCTTCGCTCATCTTCTGAACTAACGGTACACGATCAGGAAAAAGATCAGTATTAAAAAGGCGTTAGGGGTTGAAGGCTTCCGCAATCCGCGTTAATCTGCGCCTCGCCAAACAAGCGGGTGTAGTTCAATGGTAGAATCCGCACTTCTGCAAGTCAAATCATCTGCAACACATTGAAAATAAACATATAAACCAATCAGCAAAAACCCTAAAAAACTCTAATTTTCGATTCTGTGGCTAGCCTGTGGCTAATTGGCGACTGCTTAAGTATGCGCTCATGCTCCGCGATCAGCGTAACCGCCAGATCACAGGCGAAAAAAAACCGGCTTTCGCCGGTCGGTTTTACTGTCTCTCACTCTGTTGCTTCACCGCACCGATGTGCTCCATTGGCAATTCAATAGGCGCTCGTTCCAGGCTCTTGAACCATTCGATAATCTGCTCGGCAGAATAGAGGCTGGGTTTTCCGCGCCCGCTGATCACAGGTTTCACCGGGAAAATTGCGGGCTTCCCATCCTTACCTGGTTTGGACCACTCGAGCAATGTTCGGTCTGAGACAGCAGCCAAGCGGCAGACTGTCTTTTTAGGGATCAGACCAACTCTTGGTATTTCCAGTGTGACGATTCGAGTTGTTGTTCCCATAGGTACCTCACATTGAAAGCAGTAGTGCTCGACCGCTGATGCCGATCCAGCCGAATGGAATGTCGTCGTCGTAAAAATCCCCGGGCGGCGGTTCGCTGGTGGTCTTGCCGTTCGCCACCGGGGGTGGTGCTGCAGGGGCGCTTGCCTGGGCTGGTGGGCGCACGCCGGCTGGCCGTCCATCAAGCATCTGCATTTCACCGACGATGATTTCTGTGGTGTAGCGTTTGATGCCTTGCTGATCCTGCCATTCGCGAGTCTGCAAACGACCTTCCAGATAGACCTTGGATCCCTTCTTCAGGTATTCACCCGCAATTTCCGCCAGACGGGCATACATGGTGCAACGGTGCCATTCAGTACGCTCTTGCAGCTGGCCTTGCTGGTCTTTCCATGTTTCGGAGGTAGCCACGGTGATATTGGCCACCGCTTTGCCGCCTGGCGTGTATCGCACTTCTGGGTCCTGGCCCAGGTTGCCGATCAGGATTACTTTGTTAACGCCGCGTGATGCCATTTTTATCACCTTGGTCTTTATCGCGGCGCTCCATCTCGCGCCACTGTTCATCGAAGTTAAACATCGGTTTGAATTCCTCTGTGCTGTCCTGTCAGGTTTACTGACAATCGACGGCAATCGCCGATTGGCTATCATGTGATGGTCGCGCTTCGAACACGCGACAGCGAGTGGTGCGCCCCCACTGCTGGGGAGTAGTGGGGGCATTTTCAATCTCAGGTTTATTACGCATTTGATTCCATCCCAGATAGCCAAGTGGGATTTTTGCTATTTCTGACAGTTATCAGTGCTTCAAATGGGCATCTAATCTTTGTTTTGTAATGCCCGAAATCTTCGCTTTTGCCCCTGAGTACAGCCAAATCAGGGGCTTTTTTATTTCGGGGCTACTACACCATTGAGTACAGCGACTTGGTATTTCAGTGCCGTGATGCTGGATCCGATATTGCGGGCCTGGGGTGCGTAGCGAGTGAAAACGGGGAGGGTCAGGGTTGTGTAGTCTTTGGGCTTTGCCCCGTCTATAGCTTTATGGCAATCGGCATTGCACTGCTTCGCCAGCTGCAGCAGGGCGTTGTCGAGGTCGTACTCCATCGCGATTCTCCAGCCAATACCAAAGCCTTAGGCGTCGCTTCATGCTTCCACCCTGTGCTTAAAAGGGATGACGGGTGGATGGCGGTAGTTGGCGAACGGGTCAGGTACATACTTCCCGTCACTTCCGTGCAACTGCACTGAATATCTGTCCTGTATTTTGTCGGTGTCCAGCTTATCCCGGGCCTCATCAAGCAGTGCGATCATGCTGTTCTGCCAATCCAGCGGCATGGCCTCCAAGATAGATCGCGGAATCACAAGGTAGTTGGAATAGGTCAGGCCAAACCAGGCGTGAAACGGAGGCTCAACATAATGTCCGTGCTCGTCCTTTATCATTGGCATGCTGCACCTCCCGTCAGAGCCATAACCACAAACAGTCCAAACGCGATGGCGGCCAGCGCCTCAATGTGTCGGATCGTCATGCTGCCTCCTTACTGAATCGCTCACGGACCTTAGCAATGGCATCCTCAAGGCTGGGATGCATCGAGCTGGCATCACCTTCTCTTGTGGATCGCTTCTGGAAAGTGAGCTGCAGTTTCCCGCCGGATGATGGCTCTATGCCAAACCGGATCATCCGGTCATGGGCTAGGACTGTTGCCACGGTTAGCCATGAATAATCGAACGTCGCAAAGTGGTTGCGGCAGTTCTCTGCATTGATGGTTATGGCGTCTGGCCGGGGTCCAGTAATCTTGCCGTAGACGTGATGCAAGCCTCCGAACAGATCACTGAGAAGCCCCAGACACTCAAACTGCTCTGGGGTCATCCAGCTGTAATGGTCTTGGTAGAACTGGGATGCTCCGCTCATGCAGCACCGCCTTGTTGTGGATGCAGGGCATCGCGTACTTGCTGCTTGTAGTAGTGATGGAAAGCAAACGTAAGGCCCAGCTGAGTAGCCTTGCTCTCCTTGCCTTTCAGCAAGCCAAGATCAGTACATAGAGTGGTGGCGGTATACCCTGCGTGATAACCAGCCGCCCGTTTCAATACCGTTTCAGCGAGGATGGTTCGAAAATCGGTGCGACCAAAGTTGGTTCCATAAAACGCCTTGCTAATCACCTCATCGGTGAGGTGGGAGTCATCAATAACTTTCATGCCGCCTCCTTGCGTGCGGCCTGTTTTTCAGACCAGGCTGCTTCATATTCAGAGCCCAGGATCTCTGAGCATCCTTCCAGCTTGAGGCCTGTCTTGATGAACAGGGCGCCGGCATATTCAAACGCCGATATTCCGGCAAACAACAGCTCACCCCAAGAAGTGCCGATGGCATTCCAAAAAGGTTCTCGATCAATTCGGGATGGCCACTGCGCTGCCTTATAGCGCTGTTCGAGTTGCTCGAGCTGACGCTTGAATTCAACGAACTGCTCTTTCGTCCACTCGGGGCGTTTCTTGAGCGAGCTGCGCGGCCGGCTAACTCCGGAACCTCGGTCTGGAGAGGTCCACAGAATGTTGTCGGGCCGGGAGTGGTAGTCGTTGAGCTTTACCCCGCAGAAGGAGTGGCTATCAGCAGAGGATGAGAGAATTGCTTTCCCATCGAATTCCGCGGCGAATCTGTCGCTCTCATCTCGCAGCTTTGCCTTGCCTTGTTCCTGAGCTTCCCAGGCGGCCAGCGCTTCCGGATTGGTGTTCTTGAAGTAGCTCATGCCGCACCGCCTTTGTTCCATGAGTGCTCAGGGTCTGCATCCCAACGACAGAACTCGATAAACGAGTTAAAGCTGTCTCCGAAATCAAGGAAGCGCTGGTAGCGCTGTTTCGCTCGGGACACTTTAGGAGGGGTCGGACTATTCTGGATAACCGCGGCTCGTCCGGAGTCTGTAACCGAGAACCAGGTATCGGTGACGGCATTGGGTGAACGCTTGATCATCAGCCCGGCATCAACCAGTGACATCAAGTCTTCCCATGCATAGTGCCCAGGACTCGCCACATAATGATTGCGGTAGCCCTCTGTGCCACCCTTGGAATCAAGCCCGTGTTGGTTCAGACCAAGGGAGTGCTGCATGATGTGGAGCTGTTGTTGTGTCAGCATGCTGATCCTCCTCAGTCAAAAACGTAGCTGTGCCAGAAGTCAGGCTTGCCCAGTACGAGGCTTGAGTCAGGAGCTGATCCAAGTTTCTCTATCTGCTCGATGGCGTATTCAGCCCGGGCAAGTGATGAAGCAGCCAAGCTCTTCTGATTGCGCTTGCGCATCTTGAATGCGCTCCAGGCCATTTCTTTCGTTTGATGGCACTTGC
>Ga0247725_1000339_pt1 | contig 40112 bp, 29 predicted proteins | sample OKSTACKMCFT3sol_FD_183021 | JGI IMG/M metagenome (GOLD analysis project Ga0247725, IMG submission 183021) | Subsurface sediment microbial communities from gas well in Oklahoma, United States - OK STACK MC-FT3-sol | ecosystem: Environmental > Terrestrial > Deep subsurface > Rock core/Sediment...
CGTCCTATTGCTGAGCTACTTAAACCAAACTTCAAGGATATTTCAGATGTTTACCAAGGAGAATTTCGTAATATGGCCGATCAGGACATTCCCCAAGAAACACTCGAAGCAACTCGAAAACAGTTGGTAAGGCTCATAAACTCCTCTTTGACGCCTCAAGAGCGTTCATTTTTACTGTCTTTCAAAAATCGTACCCCCGATTGGTCACTTTTAGAACTGCCAGGAATCGACCAATTACCTGCTGTTCGTTGGAAAATGCAAAATCTCGCCAAAATGAACCCGGAGAAACATTCAGAAGCTTACCATCGGCTTCAAAAAATATTGACGATATAAAAGCCCATTCCTACAGGGGACAGGGCTCTCACTTTCCTCAAGCCGTTTTTCTCTTTACCCGCATCAGGATGAAATTGTCAGTTCCCTGAATCTTTATATAAAGCCACTCATCTCAACGGCTAACCAATGGAGACAGACTGGTCTGAATACTCAGACCTTCCGGATATACACTTTTTGTCGCTTTTAAAAAATTGCCAGCTGAAAACATTTGCATAAAAAAGTGTTGATGAGCACAAAAACAACGGAAAATAACAGCAAAAAGTGTCAGATTTCAGGTCTGAATTTTCAGACCTGAACCGTGAAACCTACTGATGTTGTCAACAAGCATCCGCTAGTTTATTCAGACACTTTGCATGCACACGCAGTACCAAATTGGTTCGTTTTAGATTGTCTTTTGATAACAAAAGTGTGGGTTGAAACTAAAAAGTAGTTGAGTGGTGTTGATGTGTAGTGATGTTCACTGATAGTGGTGAATATACAGGTTTTAAACAAATCACGTTAATTATTATTTAGTATCGGTGATTATTGTGGTTATTTATAATATGCAGTCTATAATCACCGTGTAAAGTGAATATATAAAGGTGCGTAATGGCAAAACAAGTGGTACCTACCAAACAACCCGAGAGCTCGTTGCTGACTGACGTAACTACACTCGGTGTATTGATCCGTGCCAGAAGGACAGCTCTGAAAATGAAACTGGAGGATTGTGCAGCTCTGTGTGGGATAGGCATTAATACTTTATCGCGTATTGAAAATGGCAACCCCAACTGCACTTTAGGCGCAACCTTTGCAGTATTAAAAGGCTTAGGCATTCAGCTAGCTGATGTTAGTACTAACACGGATAGGGCTTTAAATGCTGTGGATGAGGGCTGGGTATGAGCTATCTCACGCCTGTGTTTTATGGGCAGAAAGCTGTAGGACAACTCCAGCTTGATAGAAGTACTGGTTTACCTCAACTGGATTATCATCAACTTTGGCAGCAAGAGGGCTTTCCGCTTTCACCTGCACTTTTTTTACATCAACCTCATCACCCCACCAGTCTTTATAACTACCTAGATAACTTATTACCCGAAGGTGAAGCCAGGCGATTGTTAGCACAGAATATTGGTGTGAGTGAAAAGCAGGTGTACCCTCAAATTCGTGAGTTGGGACAGGATTTGTCTGGCGCGTTTGTATTTGGTGATGCAACATCACAACAAGCTAAACCCAGTTTTCGGCCTATTTCTTCAGCAGAAATGCTCCTTAGACTGGAACAAAAAGAAGATGTTGGTCTGTTGATGTGGGATGAAAAGCCGCGTCTGAGTGTGGCCGGCGTTCAGGACAAACTCAACGTCTTCGTTGCTCCTGACGGCCAAATTGGCTTCGGCGACGGCTCTTTGTGTTCTACCCATTTGCTGAAATTTGAGCGTAAAAACTGCCCCCATTTAGTGCTAAACGAATTCTTCTGTATGAAACTGGCTGAAAAGGTCGGTTTGGCTGTTGCACCTGTGCAGTTCATGCGGTTTGGGTATCACCCGGCGTTATTAGTAAAACGTTTCGATCGTAAATATGACCCTAGGGCGGGCCGGGTACTGCGTCAACATGTGATTGATGGTTGTCAGGCGCTGGATTTGCCTCGTGACTATAAATATGAGCGTAACCTTGGCGATGGGCGGGATGTGGCTCATATTCGTGATGGCGCAAGCTTAAGTAAGTTGTTCGAGTTTTGCCGGCAAACACCAACATCTGCTGAGAACAGCTTGTGGCTATTGAACTGGCAGTTGTTCAATTTAATGATTAGCAACTATGACAGCCACGCGAAGAACCTGTCATTTCATTATGGCAAGCTGGGGAGCCAAAAAGTTAGTGGTGTAGCTACTCAGCGTTGCCAATTCACTCAGAGTTACGATTTGGTCAACGTAGGGATGTTTGAACAGTTTAAACACAGTTTGGCCATGGCAATGGGGGACGAATTTGAGCCGGGTTCTATTCATGTGTACCAACTGGCTGATTTTGCTGAGACCTGTGGGTTAGATAAAAAGCTGGTCGCCAGAACGCTATCCACCCTCAGCAAAAACGTGCTGAGAGAATTAGATACCCTTGATGCTGATGCACTTATTACCGGGGACGCAGTTTTAAATGCAGGGGAACGGGATTATTGGCAGTTGTTGCGACAACATATAAAAGACCGCACCACATACTTGGCGGCACAGGCGCAGGACATCCCTGGTATTGTTGTGTAGCGTTGAGAAAGCTCTGTGTAATAAATTGAATTAGGCTCGATTTGCCATTCAATTCATTTGGTATAACTGAGCTTAGACATTAGCGCAAACCGCTCAATTAATAGCGTTGGCCAGTCGACGGTCTGAAAATTCAGACTGTCATTTCAACAGTTTGAGAAAAAATGTCTGGGAGCTGCGGAGTCGAACAAGCCTAGGCTCTATTAATTGTTATATTTTTGAGTTAATGTTAATTTATTTGTTTACATTTGTTTTTGGCTGTGCATAATTCACGGAAAATACCCTGGTTCAATTATGCACAATGTTTTCAAACTGAATTATTTAGCTCTGCGATTATCCGAATCTCAGACATCCACCACTACTGTTTCCCGACTGTTCACAACATCCACCAGAACACCCACCGCTCATCAAATTTCTGCAGCCTTATTCGCCCTTAACTCATTGCGATGTGGCGGTTGCGTCTTGGCTGATGAGGTAGGGCTTGGTAAAACCATTGAAGCCGCCTTGGTTATTAGCCAGCTCTGGTTTGAAGGGCGGCGGCGTATTCTGGTTGTTGCTCCGGTCATGTTAGTCGGGCAGTGGTTTGATGAATTGAGCGCACATTTCGGTTTGCCTGTCCGTGTAGTTACCAGTGGCCTTTGCAGTCAATTCAGGCAGCAACCTGAACAGTTAGTCGAATTATTTTTCCCGAAAACCCCAGCTGTTGTAGTGACGAATTACCATTGTCTGGATCAAAAGGATCTTCAACTGGATTTTAGCCATTACGATTTAGTGGTACTGGACGAGGCTCATGTAGTCAGAAATCTCGAAGTTCCGCCCAAGAGCCAGTCTGATGATGGCGAGGCTATTAAAACCTCCAGAGCTGCTAGGTTGTTGCAGGCTACTCATGGCGTGCCAAAATTATTGCTAACCGCTACACCGCTGCAAAACAGGTGGCAGGATTACCGGAATTTACTGCAGTTTATTCAGCCTCATTTCAAAACCATCGATTCAGATAAAGATCTTGCTGGCCTGACCGAGTATTTGGTCGTTCGTAATCTGAGATCTGACTTGCAGGCGCGAGGGCAGTTGGATATTACGCAGCGTCGTTTGCTACCTATATTTTTTAACCAAGGAGCTACTGCCCAGCATGAAGAGTTTCAAGATCGACTTCTCGGATTTATCAGTGATTTTTATGAGTGCGAAGGCCGTGGCCTGAGCCGTAATGGCGTTTTTATGCCGTTAATAAACCTGCTTGAGCTCGCTTTCTCACGCATTTGGGGATCTTCAAATCAAGCGCTTTTGTCTGTATTCAATAAACTGGGGCTGGAGATTGCTACGGCGCTTGATACCGCAAATTCTAAGCATGTACGGCAATCTGCAGGTGAGAGTAGCACCTATGAGCCAAATGAAACGTTGGATAACGATGCATTGGCTGCCTGTATGTCCACCTTCGAGGTTGAACCCGATAGGCGAAAACCACTTCAGCAGTGGTCAGTTCAATCACTGCAACAACTACAATCTCGTTTAGAGCTGTTAATCCAACAGTTAGGCTTATTTGAAGTAAATCCCAAAATAAAACAGCTTGTAAACGCATTACCAAAGCTGCTGCAAGACCTTAAGCAGAGACAAATGCCAGAAAAAGCAATCGTCTTTGTGTCGTTTAAAGAAACGCAGCGGGAGGTTTATCAGCAGCTTCTCCAGTCAGGTTTTTCCGTAGAGGAACTCGTTCTGATTAGTGGCGATAATACCTCAGAGCGAGTGAGTGAAATTGTTGAGCTGTATCGGCAATCATCGGGTTTAGATACGTTACCGCTTCATGATCAGAACAAACGTAAGGCGTTACTCTGGTATTTTCGCGAGCACGGTAAAATCCTTATCGCTACAGATGCAGCCAACGAGGGGTTGAACCTGCAGTTTTGTAACGTTCTGATCAATTACGATTTACCCTGGAACCCTCAGGTTGTAGAGCAGCGTATTGGCCGGGTACACCGTATTGGCCAAAAACACGAAGTATATATCTATCATTTATTTAACCTGCAATATGGTGCAGACGCCCATATAGCAAAACGGTTGGCAGAAAAAATCAGTGTGTTTAAGCGCTTTTTTCAATCCTCAGATGAAATTCTCAGCCACACAGAGTTTCAAATTCCGGCGCTGGATGCCTCTCTAGAGCCAGAGCAGCAGCTGTTGCAGCACGAAATTTTGAGTATGTCAGTAGCAGATTTGTGTGCGGGCGCTACGTCTGTAGATTGGAGTAAAAAATCTCAGAGTATTGCAGCTATGGTGCTGGACGTTCATCGCGCGCCAGATCTGTGGCCAGATATGAGCAATGCGGAGCAACTTTGTTACCACAAATACCAGCAGCAGTTTGCCACTCAGCACGAGCAGGTATACGGTATTCATCCGGCAACAACACATCTGTTGAGAGCTGATAACATTGCTGATGTTCAGAACGACAAAAACTCGTTGCTGATTTTTCATCAGATTAATGAGTTGGTTCAAGGTTCGTCCAGAAGCTTTGTGCCTTTTTACGGGCAGGGTAGGGTCGACTCGCAGGCGTTATCCCTGGTTCCACAACCATGGCAAGCCTCATTAAGTTTCGGTCTTACACTGGAGGTTTATCAATTGAGGTCCAGGGGGGAACCTTCCGGTATTATTTCTGCTGTGTTAGGTTATTGTGGCGATGGCCAGATAATACCTCACGAGATTGCCGAGCAATTGTTTCTGGCAACAGAGCTACTGCAAGTGCCTGATCCTGCTGATACGAAAACCGCAGCGTGCTCAGTGATCCGTGATGAGTCACAGACAGAGTTAGTTCGCGCTGGTCATGTATCACAATGGCTCAGTGAGCTCAGTATATTGGGCACATATGACCAGAAGCGTGATGAAGTCATTCAGCACCACTGCAAAACTGCCTATAAGAAAGCGTTAAAACGGCTAGAACTCAAACGCCAACATCTAATTCGCTCTGTAAAAACCGCAGCAAAAAACACAGAACAGTTGATGGCATCGCTGGATGCAATCCAACAGGAGCACGCAGCGCTAGCCTCTGAGTTTGCTGCATATTTGAAACAGGTAACGCTTAAGGAACTGAGTCTAAATGAATGCCAAATCGCGGATTTTGACGTGTTTGTTGTAGGGCGAGTGGTTTGCGGTCGAGTGAGGTAAGCCACTTAGCGGATATGAGTAAAGAGCTGATTAACTTATTGCTGAATCGTTGCTTTTCACTGAAAGCAGATGTTCATCAAAACTTTATAAACACAAATTTCGAAGCTCTCGAACTTATTGATGAGTCGCTGTTTATTGGTAATAAACCAAAAGCGCTGGGCAATAAGGGTGAAGGAGTGAAACGCTAGTTCATTGGCAATTTGCGTATAAGACAATAAAGAAAAGCAACTTGTTATAATGACCTAAGCCGTTGAACTCAAAGATGCACTATTCTGGGGACGCTCAAAATGCTTTGGCTTATTCCAAAATATTCAATTACTGCTCTGCTTGTGGTGCTTATTTCCGAGTTGGCAAAACGAAGCGATAAACTGGGTGGGCTGGTTGCAGCTTTGCCAACGGTCACTGAGTTGACGCTTATCTGGCTTTATGTGGAGAAGCAGGAGCCTGAACGAATAGCAAATCATGCCTGGTATACGTTTTGGTATGTGTTACCTACGCTACCGATGTTTTTGATGTTTCCCCGGCTTTATCAAAAATTTGGTTTTTGGTCCGCACTGCTGTTGTGTTGCCTGATCACCATGCTGCTGTTTATCGTGCTGTCATGGACTCTCAGTAAATTTAAAATTCAGCTTTGGTAATTCCTCGCCATACTGCAAATAGCAATTATTGCTAAATAGAGTGGGTTCATTTAGACTTGGCTGTCGCACTTTTTAGGCATCAACGAATTGGCCCGTATTCTGCTCATCATGATTTTCCTGTTCCAGCACTCCGTGATGGCTGCGCAGGGTATTGTGTTGCATTTGCCGGACGATTCTCACGAGCTGCTTTTATCTGTCGAACAGCCTCATAGTCACGGTTTACATCATGACCATCATGATGAGGAGCATGACGAAGTTGACAGTGTGGCTTTAGCATTGAATGACTCCCCTGATAATTCAACGCCACATGATTCTGCTGCTCATGAGCATCCAAGTCATGTGCATTTAGCCGCAGATGTACCTGCTCAGCCTTACTCCAGCTTTTACTGTAAAAATGGCTCTGAACGCTATGTTCATCATGGCCAGTTGATTGGTATTACTCACACTCCTCCGGTTCCGCCTCCAAACGTCTGATCCTGTTTTTATTATTCTTTTTTTGAATTTTAATCAGGAGCATACCTATGCGTATGATATTTACCATGCCGTTGTCTGCGGCATTGCTGTGCTATGCCAGTTCCTCGTGGGCCCAGGCATCACAGATTGATTTACAAGACGCATTACAAAAGACATTAAAGCAAAGCCCTGCGTTACAGACGTTCCCCTACCAGCTGCGACTGACAGAGGCCGAACGACTACAGGCTGGTTTCAGGCCAAATCCAGAAATGGGTGTAAGTCTTGAAAACGTCGCTGGAACAGGCAGTAGTCAAGGGTTCGACAATGCTGAACTGACACTCAGTTTAAGCCAGCTGATTGAAATGGGTGATAAACGAGCGAAGCGGCTGGAGAAAAATCAGTGGCAAAGTGAGCTGGTTCGCCAACAGTTTGAAATCAGCAGATTGGATACACTGGCCAGCACGACACGCAGTTATATCCGGCTGGTTGAGTTGCAGCAGTTAGAAGCTCAGCTTCACAAGCGTATTGTGCGTGAGCAGCGTTTGCTGGATATCGCAAAACAGCGAGCTTCAGCCAGCAGTCTGAGTGATGCGGATGTGACTCGTATCGAACTGAGTTTAACCCGCAGTCAGCTTGAACTGGTCGCTCGTCAGAATGCGATCATCAACGCACGACATCAATTAGCGGCTCACTGGGATCAGGAGCCTGATTTTACTCAGGTAAAAGGTGATTTAAATCATTTGCCGCTATTACCTACCCTGGCGCAGTTGCAGGATAGTCTGATGCGCTCTGCCGATCTGGCGTTTTTTGTTACTCAAAGCCGTTTGTACGAAAGCGAACTGCAACTGGCACAAGCCGATCAGCAGGCTGATATTCGGGTGAATGCCGGAGTGCGGCGTATTGAAAGCCTGAATGATAATGCCTTGGTGCTTGGGATCAGTATGCCCTGGCAGCTTAGCGATCCAAGTGAAGCCAGACGACAAGCGGCTCAAACACAGATTGAACTCACGAGTGTGCAGCAGCAACAAAAGCAAACAGCCCTGCGATTACTGACACAGCAAATTTATCTGGAGCTTGAGCAACTGCGTCAGTACAGCCAGGTGTTGCAGAGCCAATTGATCCCGCAAACACAACGATTACAGCGTCAGTCCGAGCTTGGCTATCAACAGGGTCAGGTGGATTTGTTTAATTTGTTGTCGGCTGAGCAGGAACTGCGTCAGGCCGAAACAGACCTCATAACAGCGCAAACCCGCTTTCATTTGCAATTACTCGAATTGGAACGACTGACAGGCCAGGGACTCACCTTGTCTGGCCCGGTTCGTTTCTCTGCCGTGGAGAATTAATATGGCCTTTCTAGTACGACTCTCTGTTCAATTGTGTTTCATGTTTTGTCTGATGGTGGGGTTTTCCACCGCTTATGCCGCTGCAACAGAGACTGCCTCTGATGAGCCAGCCAAAGGTCCGCATGGTGGTCGATTATTGCAACAGGATAATTTTTCTGTGGAAATCAGCATATTCGAATCAGGTGTGCCACCGGAAATGCGGGTATTCAGTTACGTGGATGCCGTGCCGGTAAAGCCTGAAGAGGTGCGTTTGAGTGTCAGGTTAAACCGGTTGGATGGAGAACAGAACCAGCTGAGTTTCACCCCAGAAGCGGACTACTTGTTAGGCAGCGCGACCATCATGGAACCTCATTCCTATCAAGTGATGGTCAATGCTCAGTATCAGGGGAAAACCTATCAGTGGCAGTACGATTCGTTCGAAGGCCGGGTCAGTTTAAATGAGCGTATGCTTGCCTTGACTGAGATAGAGACCGAACGGGCAGGCCCTCGGGTGTTACAGCAAAAGGTGCATTTGTTTGGTGTCATCGCACCAGATCCAGCGCGTCAATTTAGCGTGCAATCGCCTTATCCGGGACAAGTTCAGCAAGTGCTGGTAGAGCGCGGACAAAAGGTGACGCAAGGTCAGCCTCTGGTCACGTTAATGAATACCAGTACGCTCAAAAGCTTTACTGTCAAAGCTCCGGCTGCCGGGGTGGTAAGCCAGCGTCTGGTTAATTCAGGTCAGGTAGTCAGCAATCAGGTTCTGTTTGAAATTTCCGACTACAGCACTGTGTTTGTCGAACTCTCTGCTTTTCCTGACGATATTTCTCAGTTAAAGCTGGGTCAGCCTGTTGCCATCGTGGATTTACATCAACAGCAAAAAAGTCAGAGTACGCTGAGTTTTATTGCGCCGGAAATGACCGAGGGTCACATCGCCAGAGTCCGGGCTGTGATTGATAACTCTGAAGCTCACTGGCGTCCGGGCATGCACATCAATGCGGATATCGTCGTTGCTGAAATTCCGGTTGCATTGGCGGTGCGTAAAGATGCCATCCAGAGCTTCCGTGATATGGCGGTGGTCTTTGCACGCCATGGCGACACCTTTGAGGTAAGAATGCTGGAATTTGGCGCTGAAGATGATGAGTACATTGAAGTGCTCGGTGGTTTAAAGCCGGATACAGACTACGCCACAAAAAACAGTTTTATTCTCAAGGCTGATGTGCTGAAAGATGGCGCAAGCCATGACCATTAGGAAAAGCCGCCATGATTGATTTTATTTTAAAAGTCTCTTTGGCCAGGCGTTACCTGGTGATTGGACTGACGTTATTAATGGCTGCCGTTGGACTTTGGAATGCGCAGCGTTTGCCTATGGATGCCGTGCCTGACATTACCAACGTTCAGGTGCAGATCAATACAGAAGCGGCCGGGTTTTCCCCGCTGGAGACTGAGCAGCGTCTGACATTGATTATCGAAAATGCCATGGCAGGTCTGCCCAAGCTGGAATACACCCGTTCAGTGTCGCGTTATGCCATATCGCAAGTCACTGTGGTGTTTAAAGATGGCACCGACATTTACTGGGCCCGTCAATTGGTCAGTGAACGTCTGCAAGGGGTTCGTGCTCAGTTACCACCTGAAGCAAACGCCTCGCTCGGCCCCATCGCCACAGGTCTGGGTGAAATTTTTATGTATACCGTCAGCGCTGATCCGTCGGCATTAAAAGCTGATGGCAAGCCTTATAGTGCCGAGGACTTGCGCACCATCCAGGATTTCACCATCAAGCCGCAGTTGGTCAAAGTGACAGGGGTCACCGATGTGAATTCTATCGGTGGTTTTGTCCGTCAGTATCAGGTTGCTCCTGTGCCTGCCAGGCTGTTGGCTTTTAAACTGACGATGGATGATTTAGCACTGGCTCTGCAACGCAACAACAGTAATGTCGGTGCTGGTTACATTGAGCAGCATGGTGAGCAGTGGCTTGTTCGCTCTCCTGGTCAGCTTGGCAGCCTTGAAGACATTGCCAATCTGGTGGTCGCCAAGCGTGATGATGGCCCGGTGCGATTAAGCGATGTCGCAGACGTGATGATTGGTAAAGAGCTTCGCACTGGTGCCGCACTACAAAATGGCAACGAAACGGTGCTTGGAACCGTATTTATGCTGGTTGGTGAAAATAGCCGCACTGTGTCTAAAGCGGTCTCGGACCGGTTGTTGCTGATCAATCAAAGCCTGCCTGAAGGGGTAAAAGCAGATGCGGTATATAACCGAAGTACGCTGGTTGATAAAACCATTGATACGGTAAAAACTAACCTGTTTGAGGGGGCTGTGCTGGTGATCGTGGTGTTATTTGTATTCCTTGGTAATTTAAGGGCTGCATTTATCACTGCCCTGGTGATCCCACTGAGTATGCTCTTTGCGATCAGCGGTATGGCCATGAACAGGGTCAGTGGCAATCTGATGAGTTTAGGGGCAATCGACTTTGGCCTGATGGTGGATGGCGCTGTGATTGTGGTGGAAAACTGTCTGCGCCGTTTAGGTCTGGCGCAGCATCAGCATCAACGTTTGCTGACCCTCCAGGAGCGCTTAGAGGTCGTGTATCAGGCAACGCGTGAGGTGTTCACTCCGGCTGTGTTTGGTGTCCTTATCATTATGCTGGTCTTTATGCCTATTTTTGCGCTGACAGGCGTTGAAGGCAAAATGTTTCATCCTATGGCCTTTACCGTGATTGCGGCTCTGCTTGGTGCGTTAATTCTCGCTGTTACTTTTGTACCGGCAGCGATCGCGTTGGCGGTTCGGGGCAAGATCTCAGAACAGGATAGCCGTTTGATGACTGCGTTAAAAGCAGGCTACAAAAAGGTTCTGCAACTGGGATTACGCCATGCTGTGATAGCCGTAGTCTGTGCTGCGATTTTGATGCTGGGGAGCCTGTGGAAAGCAACACAGATGGGCAGCGAGTTTATGCCGCAACTGGATGAAGGTGATGTTGCACTGCATGCATTGCGTGTGCCTGGCACTGGACTTGAGCAATCGATCCGGATGCAGACCTTGTTAGAAAAAGAGATCGCTTCACTGCCACAAGTGGAACGGGTGTTTTCGAAAATTGGCACCGCTGAAATTGCGACCGACCCCATGCCTCCGAGCGTGGCGGACACTTTCTTAATCATCAAACCTCAGTCTGAATGGCCGGATCCTTCATTGTCAAAGGCAGAGTTTATTGAGTTGCTGCGACAAAAAGTGGAAGCCGTTCCGGGGAATAAGTACGAATTCACCCAGCCCATTGAAATGCGTTTCAACGAATTAATTGCCGGTGTGCGCACCGATGTTGCCGTACGCATTTATGGTGACGACTTAGAGCAGTTGAATGCATTAGGTAGTCAGGCTGCTGCGATTTTAGCAGGGGTTGAAGGTGCGGTGGATGTACGGATGGAACAAGCGACAGGTTTGCCTATGTTGTCGATTGAACCTGAGAGAGAGCATCTGGCTTTGCTGGGGATCGACGTTGCGACAGTGCAACAGGCCATACAAACCGCTATAGGCGGGCAGCAGGTCGGGGTTATTTTTGAGGGAGACAAACGCTTTCCTTTGGTTCTTCGGTTAGACGAAGAATTGCGCACCGATCCTGCAAAGTTAGCCCGATTGCCTATCGCACTGCCAGATCGTAACAACTCAGAACTGACCTATGTCCCTTTGGGAGAAATTGCTGAACTGGTCCAACAAAGCGCCCCTAATCAAATCAACCGTGAAAGTGGCAAACGCAATGTGGTGGTGACAGCCAATGTCACCGATCGGGATTTGGGTAGTTTCATCAGCGATGCACGCTTAGCCCTTCAGACAGAGCTGGACATTCCAGCTGGTTATTGGTTGGGATATGGCGGAACCTTTGAGCAATTGCAATCGGCCAGCGAACGTCTGCAATGGTTAGTTCCTCTGACCTTGCTGCTGATTTTTGGCTTGCTGTTTAGTGCGCTGAACTCAGCAAAAGACGCGTTGATTGTGTTCAGTGGTGTGCCTTTAGCACTGACAGGCGGCATAGCTGCATTGCTGCTGCTGGATATGCCTCTGTCGATATCAGCTGCTGTGGGCTTTATCGCCTTATCCGGCATAGCGGTGCTGAATGGCGTGGTGATGATGGCCATGATTAAACAGCTGCGTGAACAAGGTGTGGCGTTGATGGATGCGATTGAACAAGGTGCATTGCAGCGACTGCGGCCAGTGCTGATGACCGCATTAGTGGCTAGTTTAGGCTTTATCCCTATGGCGCTAAACACTGGCACCGGAGCTGAAATCCAGCGACCACTGGCCACAGTGGTCATAGGCGGTATTCTGACGTCAACCTTGTTGACCCTGGTGATCCTGCCTGCGCTCTACCGGCTGGTCCATGGCAGACGAGCTGCTGTTGCAGAATTGAATTAAAACCATAACAGGGTCCGGCTCTGGCAGGACCCCTTATTACAAGGAATAGAGAATGCGTTATCTGTTATCTGCTTTCAAAAGCAAAGTCAGCTGGGGGTTGCTGTTGCTTTGGATGGCAACCCTGAGCAGCCTGGCTTATGCCCATGGTGTCGCCAGCGGTGATCAGGCCTTTATCGAGCAAGCCAAGGGGTTGCAGTTATTGCCCTTTATCTATCTGGGCGCAAAACATATGGTCACAGGCTACGACCACTTGCTGTTTTTAGTGGGGGTGATTTTCTTTTTATACCGAATGAAAGAAATAGCGCTGTACGTCACTTTATTTGCTGTAGGTCACAGTATCACCTTACTTGGCGGTGTGTTAACCGGCTTTCATGTGAACCCTTATCTGGTGGACGCGCTGATAGGTATTTCTATCGTCTACAAAGCGCTGGACAACATGCAGGCGTTTGAGCGCTGGTTTGGTAAAAGACCGGATCCCAAACTGGCGGTGTGGTTATTCGGTTTGATCCACGGCTTCGGTTTAGCCAGCAAAGTGCAGGACTTTCAGCTCGATCCGGCAGGTTTAGTCGGCAACATGCTGGCATTTAATGTCGGGGTTGAGCTGGGACAGTTGTTGGCTCTGGCAGGCATTTTAATTCTGATGAGCTTCTGGCGTCGTACTGAGTCGTTTCACAGACAGTCGTTTCGCGCGAATCAGCTGCTGATGAGTGCAGGCTTTGTGTTTTTCTTCTACCAGCTCACTGGTTTTGTAATAACAGCTTAAGGAATACATCATGACTATCCATAGTAAAAAAAATGAACAGCCAACGACTTCTTCGTTACTCAAAGCCACTGCTATCGCCGCTGTCGTTGCTGCGGTTTTGACAGTCACGACGATTTTACCTGCTGAATACGGTATTGATCCGACAGGTTTTGGCTCACTGACGGGCCTGACTGCCATCGCCAATGCGTCTGAGGAAGATGCAGGATCTGAACCCGCAGTGCAACCACAAAGCCAGGCAGATTCATCGGCTGACTTGCTCGGTAGTATTGCGTTAAGCCCGGTGACAAAACAGTCAGGCATTGCCAAAAGTTCGACACTCCAACTGACATTAGAGCCAAATAAAGGCGCTGAGTTAAAAGCGAAAATGGAAAAAGGTCAGAGTATTGTCTTTAGCTGGTCCTCTGGCGGACAACCACTCAGTGTCGATATGCATGGTGAGGAAGTAAATGCCAAGGCAGATGAATACACAAGCTACTGGCTGGAGCGTGGACAAAGTGAGGGCAACGGTCATTTTGTTGCTCCATTTACCGGAACTCATGGCTGGTACTGGAAAAACAAAGGCACTGAACCAGTGACCGTCACGGTCACCATTCATGGCTTTTTTGCTGATTTTTATAAACCCTAAACCTGTTAACAAAGGATACATCTGATATGAAAAAACTATCTATCGCTCTGTTCGCTGCTGGTCTGTTGATGTCAGCACCTTTGGTTATGGCTCATGGTGGCCATGACGATGTTGAACCTATCGACCATATGGAAGCCTCTACCAAAGCTCAGGTGGTGTTAGAGCAACTGGTGAAAACACAAAAGTTACCCGCACTGTGGGCAGCTGCAAAAGCCAAAGACATCAGCCCTCAGAAATCACACCATGGTGATGCAGTATGGGTAGTGCGTTATGTTAATGCTGAAGAAAAGGATGCGGCCAAACAGAATTTGTATGTCATTCTGGATGAAGTCGGTAACACCTTAGCCGTGAATCACGACGGTAAGTTCTAAGCTAAAAATCAGGCAGTAGTTTTTTACTGAGCTACTGCCTGCGTTTTCAAAGCTTAGAGCGGCGTTAGGGCTATTTGAATGTCATAAACAGCAGTTTGTAGTGGCTAACTGAATTTGGTCAGTTGAGAAGCGTTGCTGTAGCCCTTTAAGTTCAAGAAGAAATGAATGTCCGCAACTAAGGGGAAAAGTAGACATTCATTTTTTCCGTGAACCTCAATTTTTTGCAACAGCTATTCGCCCTTGGTGAACTAATGATGCACGTTAATAATAACTGTTAAAGTGCTTTTGTTCACAAGCACCCGTTGCGTAGCTGTTCAACTGGCACAGGCTTTCCAAGCAAATACCCCTGAAATGACTGGCAACCAGAGTTAATTAAGAATTCCAGTTGTTCCTCTGTTTCAACACCTTCAGCGACGACTTCTAACTTCAAAGTGGAAGCCAGTGATAATATTGTAGCGACTACCGCAGCATCTTCCTGAGAGTTAATCATATTCTCAACAAATGATCGGTCAATTTTCAGCGTATCTATAGGCAGTTTGGTCAGATAGTTGAGTGATGAATAACCAGTACCAAAATCATCAAGTGAGAAGCGAATTCCTAGTGTACGTAGTTCTTTCATGGCTTTAATGGTTTCATCTACATTCACCTGCAACATACTTTCCGTTATTTCCAGCTTTAATCGGTATGGATTAGCCCCATGTTCTTTTAACGCCATTTTTACTGTTTCAACAAAGTTAGGCTGTTGCAATTGTCTTGCGCTTACGTTGACTGCGACAGTCCAGGCAGAGCGGCATTCATCTAACGACCACATAAACAGCTGCTTACATGCAGTGTGTAATACCCAGTTTCCAATATCTAAAATGAGATTAGATTGTTCAGCCAAAGGTATAAACTGTGCTGGAGATACCATACCTAGTGTTTTACTGTTCCAGCGGATTAATGCCTCGCTACCCACAGTGGTTTTATTCTTGTTATAAATAGGCTGATAGAACAGCATAAACTCGTGTTGGTGAGTTGCAAGGCTCAGTTCACGAAGCATTTCATTGCGTTTGTTTAGTTCAGCTTGTAATTCAGGGTCGAAAAAACTGACCTGATTTTTGCCGTGAGCTTTTGACTGATACATAGCAATATCAGCTTGTTTTAAGAATTCAGAAGCGTCATGTTCGGAGCAATCGAATAATGCGACACCTATACTTGGGGTAATATTCAGGCTTTGACCATCGAGAAGATAAGGTTCAGATAACGCAGCTCGAATTTGTTCTGCTTGTGCTGCTACTTTGATTGAGGCGTTTGATTTAGTCTGTTCAACACCAGTAATTAAAAGAACAAATTCATCACCACCTAGCCTCGCTGCTGTCTGAGTTAATCCTGTTTGTTGTTGCAGTCGTGAACCAACCTGCTTTAACAGCTCATCACCCGCAGTATGGCCTAACGAATCATTTACATCTTTGAAGTTATCAAGGTCGATAAGCAATAATGCATGTATAGCCGGAGCAGCATTGCTGACATTACTAAATATCTTTTCCAGCTTTTCTTTTAATAAGCGCCTGTTTGGCAACGAAGTCAACTCGTCGTAATAGGCCAGTCGTTGCGCTTCCTGTTCGGCAAATTTACGTTCCGTGATATCAGCTCTAATTGCGATGTAGTGAGTTGGCTTCCCATTCTTATCCACGTACGGCACTATGGTTGTGTTCACCCAATATAATGAGCCATCTTTTGCTTTATTGCACGCGACCAAAGCCTGCCATTTTCTATTCGTTCGTTGAGAATTTGGGAGGGGCACAACCGAACGAAAGATCGTTTGCATGTTGTCTGCGATTCATCATATGACGTCGGGCGGTTTAGGCGTGAGCCCAAAGCTCCATTGTGCCAAAAGGTGCCCAAGTACGACGGCGATGCGGCCGGTACTACATTACCGTGCTTGGCTTGCCTGGACCGGTTGCTGCTAATTTTAAAAGACCGCAACGCGCAGTGAAAATAAACTCTCCAGTTAGGTGATCAACCATTCAAGTCGTCCTTCACACGGTCTGCATAAATGAGTCTTGCAACATCGCGGCCTTGGTCAGACAGGGTAAAGGCGAGCTGCAGGCTCTGTGGGTTTCTGTATTTGCTGATTAGGCCTGAGTCGATCATCTTGTGACATCCATCCCTGAGATTATTGCCATGAATTGGCGTGTTTCGGCTCTTGTTGATAAGAGCTAACAGATCCACTGCAGGAAAAGGACTGTGTTTTCCTTTTGTCTCCAGGACGAAAAGGATGAATAGTACATCTCGTTGTGTAGCGCCAAGTCTCATTTTTCCACCTAAATCATGTGTCATATGATTTATTGTTTCATGAATGGGGGCGCCCTGTATAGCAAATTAAAGCATGTGGCACATGATTTAATTTATTTCAGTGATAGCTTATCAAACGCGCTTACTTCGTATTAATTACATTCAAATCAATATCCGATTGTCTTCTGCAGCTGTGGTTGGCAGCACACACAATAGAGCTGTCTCGGTGATAACGAAACGATGAGCTAACGTCGCACACTACAGGTTTGTTTCACACAGCGTCAGCGCAAATGGAAAATAAAAAATATATTAAGCGAGCAATTTAGCATCCCTTAATGCGACACAAATCCCGCCTGTTCCGCCAAACTGTGCTCCACTATTATTGGGGAGTCTATCGATGTTTATTCAGAAACTACCTATCGGCTTGATGGTCCTTGCGGCGGCTACCTCAGCAGTTGCGTATGGATCCAGTTGGGACCTGGCTTTGCAGTCCACAGAAACAGCGAGAGCCAGAGCACAGCGTGCTGATTTATCAACAGCGCCAGTAGAAGGGGTGGTTACATCTTCTTTTGGCCAGCGCGTCAATCCGTTTACACAGAAGCGAGCAGACCACAAAGGGATCGACATCGCTGCAGCGGAAGGAACACCTATCTACTCGGGTCAAATGGGGCGGGTGACTTTTGCTGGTGACGCAGGTACTTACGGAAATATGGTGGAAGTACTTCACCTGGATGGCTCGATTGCTCGGTATGCCCACGCTTCAGTTGTTGAAGTTAAAGTCGGACAGCGCATCCATAAGGGCGACACCTTAGGCCTCGTCGGTTCGACAGGTGCCGCAACCGGACCTCACCTTCATTACGAACTGCTCGCTAATGGTCAACATATCAATCCAGCTGCCCATGGTCTTGCTGGCCTCATTGGCGAGCAAGTTCAGCCAGAACAGCAGGTAGCAGCTGCGGACGAAGACAGTCGGCAAAACGAACTGCTGATCGTCTCTGTCGTGCAAACCTATGCGCAGGACGTGCTACTAGCCGCTGAGCCTGCTGTCGATGTCAGTAGTACACAAGGACCGCCTCAAGCGTCACCGGCTACCGAAGTGAACTTGGTCGCCAGGCTCGTGCCATTTCGCGCATCGGCTGCGTCCACTGCCTTCGTCAATCAGAGCCAAAAATTAGATCTGCAAAACATACCAACCTCGCATGTGTCTGTCGACGCCAAGGGGTTGAGAGCCAGTATTGAGCAACTAAGACAAAGTGTGATCCATAGCTTGGTTTAAAACGGGATGCAGAGAGGCGTGACAACAGTGTTGGGATTTTGGAATGACTTATAACGGATGGGATCAATGATCAGAAAACTAATTGCGGCTTTTGCCGCTTTACTGCCTCTGATGGGGCAGGCAGAAATTCTTCAACTGAACTATACGAATCCTGATGGCGTTGCTGTGTCACGTGCTCCAAGTCAGGTTTATCATAATCCGGCCAGTCAGATCAGTTTTGCCGTTTCTGCGGGCCTGGACCGAAAAGTGCGTTTAACAATTCTAAAATCTGACGGAACTGTTGTCGAGACCCGCACTAGTGCATTAATAGGAGCTACCGATAGGATAACAGTAGGCGGGAATAGCTATTATGGTGCTTACCTAAATACGCCTACCTTGCCTAATGGTTCGTATACCCTACGTTCTGAAATAGTAAACACTGCAAATGCGGTAGTTCAAACGTTTAATTACACAATTGTTGTTGATAAAGTGGGGCCGAATTTTGCTAATCCTATCGTAATGGAGAACCAAGCAGGATATAACTGGGTTATAACTGGCGAAATATGGAAAGTTGGCCGAGGTGGTGGGACCGAACCGCGTATTTATATAGATGGCATTACGGACCAGGGAAGTTCTGTCGTAAGTGTTGTGTTGGACGTTAGAAGAGAGAATCAACAGCTTCATCAAACGATGATAGCTACTTACAATAGCGAAACGTTAGTTGCAGCAGTCAAGTCGCTAAGTATTTTCCCTGATTCGGACCTGAATGAAGTTTTCACTATACAGTTTAGTGCGCAAGATGCGGCTGGTAATGTCACAAAATCTTCTATTCAGAAAGTAATGTTTGACAGTATTACGAATGCGCCTTCATCGCCGTTTGCGGTTTATGAGCCTGGCTCAGGCGGTACCGCAGTGCCTGGACAGTCGAATTATATACCGTACGTTGCTGGTGGCTTCGTTAAGACAAATCCAATTAAACTTGTTTGGAAAATCCCAAAAACGAACTGGCATACCCACAGGCAGGGTGGGTTGTCTATCCGGAATCAGTATGGTGATTCGTCCGTGTTGGCTGAAGACGCAAATTCCGTTTACATAAGCACTACTACACCTTTCGGCCTCACTGACCCGAATTATGTTGCCTGGGTTAACTTCGGCGAATGGGCTGGTGGAACTCTTGCTTACAATCTAAAGTTGCATTCGAGCGCACCGCTCGGCCCAGTGTTAACAGGGGTTGAATACAACTACAGTGATATCGGCTGGAGCAGTTTTCATCGAGAGAATTTGCAGAATAATTCACTCCCGCTGACGATTACATCCATCCGTATAAAAGCAGAAGCGAGGAATTATGCACAAGTTGGTCATCATTACGGCCAGTGTACTATACCTGTCGGCCAAACATCATGTGTGATTGCGACATCAATTACTCTGTCTAAGGGCACCACAGGGTACCTTCACGATGGGGCATATGTTGTAAATACAGATGGGCCCCTTCTATCAAACACAGCTTGGGCCGAAGTCGATTGGAATGATTTGCACTATCCAGAAGTGCAAACACAGTTTGATAGTTCAAATAGAATGTTGGTGGCAAACATCCGTCAGCCAGCGCGTGGGGAATATTTCGACCGCCTTCGATTGGACGACGCATGGATTGAGAATACTGCTGGAACACGGCTTCCTGTATCGGGCGGTAAGACGGCCGAAGATAGAGAGAATTATGTCTATACGTGGGATTTAGCAACTCTCCCAGAGGGGGCGCATGATTTAGTTGTCGTTGCAAAGGAAAATCACGGACCAACTACAAAGAAAAGCTTGTTTACTCTGGCTGTGGATAGGACGCCACCAAACCTTACAATTCAGACTCCAGGCCAAATCCGGGAACTTAGTGAGATAACTCTAGGTTTAACGGATGCCGTTGACCCGCCCCAAATATAATCTCCATAAACCTCCGTGGTGGTCCCGCAGCGGAGAACGTTTTCTTATCCTGGAGAAAGGAATCCGCTGGAGTATTCAAATTGGAATATCCAGTTATGTTTCCATCGATGGAAGCCGGACATGCGTACACTTTAGAAGTGAAGGCTGTAGATGCGAGCGGAAATAGTGTTACTGCGTCGAAGAACTTCATGTTCTCTCCAGATACTATTAATCTGAATGCTTCAGGTGCTATTTCTATTCCAGCTTTAGGTCGAGCTATTCGCAAGTCTGGAAATGAGAAAGTAATCGTGTCTCCAGTGATCAAAGTAAACAATGTGACGATGTCGGGCAATTATGAGCTCATTGTCACACTACGCTCGGATGCTCAATCCGCAGCGATAGTTAATGGTACCAGAGTTGAGCCCGGAGAAACGAAGCTGTTTCCACCTTATGATTTCACGGCGGCAGGCGGTAAAATAAAATTAGATGTGCATGCAGCAGATTCTTCAAAAACAGCAGTTATGCCGTTGCTTGTGCAAACTACACGGCCTGGCTCTCCGATGTTACTGGCGACAATAACAAGCTTCCATGAACCGCTCACTTACACGACCAGTACTGACGCTGTGCAAGGGATCGTCCCAGTGGCGTTAACCATTCAGAAGCCGGTAGGGGCCTTATGCAAACTGGTGAGTGATCAAACAGCTGCGGCAGAGACGTTTAACCCGGCAAACCCAAAGTGCTTTGTCCGCGCTACAACTGAAAGCACAGGCGCCATGACGCTCGTTGAGGCTGGAAATTCGTATACGGGGTCTATCTACATTGATGTTGCCGGAGCCACCACATTCGGTCACAAAGTAGTGATCTACGAAGGTAGTGGAAAAACAGAAGTAGTCCTACAGAGTTTTGAGCGACCGGCAACGGTAAAGCCAGCATTGGGTGCCATTACACACACTGTAGGTCCAGAGAAGAATGAACTCTATCATCAGGTCGTAGCTGAGAAAATAGGGTTGAGACAGTCAGGTGGGTTTACGTGTGCCTTAGTGAGCTCTGTTACTGACGCGAAGTTAAATGCTCAAACAGGATTGGCGTCTTTAAAATGTCTTGTCCGTTGGACACAGGTACCTGCGGGGTTGCAATCTGCCGGTAATTTTATTGAGGGAAAATTCAGAGACTCTGGTGAGCAATCTGTAGCATGGAAGACGTCAGTCTTTACTGCTGCAGGCCAAGAGATCGTTGTCCAAGAAGGTTCTGACGTACTTAACGCGCAAATTCCGCCGATTCCAGTGCTGACTGATGTCGATACGCTATTTGGCATGCAAGATGGATGGAGAAAGGGGAAGAACAATATCGTGTTCTATTCAAGAAACGACAGAATGAATAGCATGAGGGTATACGCTGATGCGCGTCGATATGTTCAGAACGTCAGATTTGGCAGCTCCAGTTGCCAGATACCGATCGGTGGGCTCAGTTGTGATTTAACTGTCTTTTACTACGCTCCAGCTGGTGTATCTGAGGACGGAAGTAGTGTGGAAACAGGATTCAGAAAGGAGGACATTGTTGTAAACACGACGACGAATTATTTCCAAAATTCATCGATTCTGAGTGCTAATTTTAAGTTTGATTATCGTCCCCCAAGTGTTGAACAGGTTGTGGTAGGAAAGTCCGGGCAAACCGTCCGGATTAATAATGTGACCTACCCACTACGCAACGATGAAATTGTAGTAGTTTTAAAGTCACCTCATGGAGTAATGCAAACGGACCGTTGGAAGCCATCCAGCCTCACTGTGGTGCCTATTGTTCAAGAGGGTTACGAACAGACTAGCGTAGTGACGAATGGTGAGGAATCATTTCTGACTAACGTACCTAAAATCAACGGTGTAGGCAATCGATTGGCGCAGGTCGGTGAGTATGTTCAGGGCGGGGCATACTTCATTTACAGGTTCAATTCAGCACCAGTACCTGATGGTATGTATGTTCTTGATGTAGTTGTATCTGACGGAAACAGCAACACTGGACAGCGCAAACTGCAGAATGTCTTACTCAACCGCCATCCGCCGGCAATCGCAATATTTAGTCAAGGGCGTCAAATCGCAGATAAAGAAAATGTCTATTTCCTTAGTGATCTGCGTGTTGTGGCTCATGGAGGGTGGGCTGATGGCACTGCGATCACTAAAGTGTTAGCCAATTCGCGTCAGATCCCTATGACGGGCGATAAAGTGAACGTCAAAACGGTTGGCGCAACCGACTTTGAACCAAACCAAGACATGGTGCTGCAAGTGCATGCAACAGATGCCGCAGGCAACGCGACAGTTCAGGATTTTCTCATTCAATATATGCCTGTTGACTTCGAACTCGATGGTATTCCTTCAAGTCTTTACCAAACGGTAGAAGCAGTTAGAATTGGTTTACGCCAAACAAAGGGCTTTAAATGCAAGTTAGCTACGAGTGATGAGCTTGCACAGTTGAAATCCAGAGGAATATATAAAGGTTGCACTGTTGAATGGCAGAACCTTCCTTCTGGCCTTGAATCCATCATGCTTCCAACATCCTTTGCCCTGCAAGGCGGCATAGACGCCCTTGGAGATGTGAGTTGGGGTTATAAAGTATTCTTCCACAATGCGGCCGGTAATAAGGCCCTAGCTAAATCGGGTACGACTAAGGTGCGGGTAGTAAAGGCTGATGCACCTCAGTTTATCCTGAGTGACTTGAACAGGCTTGAGGATGGCGTCTATGGAGTGGCTTATAATTCTAATAAGATTACCCGTTACGAACTCAAGACAGTGCCTGCAGTCAACGTGATCAAAATAAAGGCTGACAATGGTGAAATAGATGATGAAATTGTCCTGAAACAAAGGCTGACCAAAACCCCTTACTCCATTAGAAACGACGTAAAACGCCCAGTGGTGGAAGGCAAAATGGCGTGGGATAAAACGACTTACCACATCGATTCTTTCTATCAACGTAATCCACAGCAAAAGTCGAGTCACACTTTTGATTTAATAACATTCCCAGACGGTGGAGTAAGGGCTCAACTTAGTTTGTCAGAAAAAGAAGCGTCAGCTGGCAACGTTATACTGGCAGATTTGGCTGTAGGTAGGCCTATCAGAGGAGAGTTTGAGTATGATATAGCGAAGATGGGTCGTTGGAAGGCGTATTTGGCCATTAGAGAGAACGGGGCATATACGGCAGTGACCAATGTCGTGGAGCTTACCACTACGGGTATAGCAAAATTCGAATTGCAGGCTGCTGAATTGTTTAATCGTGCGGACCGGGTGTATGCAATTGCAGAGTCGGTTTCCCAGTATGAACAGTATAAGCGCACAGTTGTGTCAAATAGTGCCAGGCTTGCGGTCTTCCAATCTGATGCGATTGCTGGTGGTGTTGATGCACGGACAACGCAGGGGCGGGTACCATTCACTGCATCCATGCGGTTCGATTACGACGACCAAAACGATAAAGCGGCATCGGAGCCCGTAGGCTGGGAGGCATCCCCCAATTCTACTCAGTGGACAGATATGGGTGTGAAAGCAGGGCAAAAGATGCACAGCGTTAGGGTCACGGAAGTCGGCGTTTCGTACTACCGCGTTAGAATGCAAAATAAAATGACTCAAGAAGTAAGCTACACGGCTCCTTTGCGAGTGGTCGGATATGAAACCCCTGATATCTGGATTGAAGGGCCTGATGCAGTCTATCAAGGTGGTGTGGCAACTCTTACTTTGTTTAGTGATGAGACCGCGGATATTGACAGTGATGGATTTGCTGAGTGGTCAGTAGACGAAGGTGTTACATGGACGGCCGGAGATACTGTGACCAAGGTCAATGTTCCTGCCGATATGAAAGTGCTGGCGCGGTACCGTTTGAATTCTACTGATGGTGATGTTGGTGAAGGAGGTTACACGACTGCTGAGCATCGTATTGCTATTGTCCCAGTCAAACCTGTTGTGATTAAAGCGTCTGGACCCAAACATGCGGAGGTCGGTTCAACGATTGAATTGACGGGGAGTGCTAGACACGATAACAGGAGCGCGGAAGGTCAGATCACTTCTTATTGGTTGACTCCATCGGGTAAAAAGCTAGTAGGTGAGCAGGTTAAATATGTAGTTACTGCTAGCGATGTACAAGATGGCGAATTAGGTCGCTTCCAATTCATAGCATTTGTGCAAGGACTAGAGAGTAGGACCAAGGCATCGGCGGATGTATCGATAGCGCTGTGGTCGTACTCGTTGCCGGATGTGAAGTTAGCATTGATTTCACGGATCCAAATTGCGCCAGCGACGATAGCTGCCAGAGTAGATACCCCGTATTTCTATGCCCCTGGCGTCGAACTGAGTTACGAATGGCTATTACCAGCTTCAGTAACCGTGGACCGTACTACGTCGAGTCTAACGTATTTGGTCGCGCAGGTTCCTGGTGTGCAGAAAATAGGCATCCGGGTGCTTGATAACCGTGGCAACTCAAAAGAGATTTTCGAATTCGTTGACATTGTACAAGCGGATCCATTGGTTATGGGGGTTGAGCTAAGGCCATCTAACACATTTGAACGAGCGCCCGTATCCTATAGTGCTAAAACGAATGCTAAGCCTGGTCACCCTAATGATTCCATAGCAACTTATGCGTGGCTTCTGGATGACGTTGTCTTAGAGGGTCAAGGGAAACCATATGCAAATGTGGAGATTGTTGAGCCCGGCGAGTATAAGTTAACTGTGAAATTTACCACTGACTATGGTCAAGAAGGAGAGATCCACAGACTGTTGACGGTTGTACCAAATAAACCTCCTGTTTGTGAGCCGTTTATTACTGATACATCGACGTCGATAACGGTGAATGCAAATTGTACGGATGAAGATGGAAAAATTATTAGCCTGAGATACACATGGCGTGAGGATGGGTATGAGTCTTCAGGTGGTACGCGACTGCGCTTTACTAAGTCGTTGCATCAGAGCCTGTACGTGAGGATAAGGGCAACAGACGATTCCGGCGCTGAAACCCTGACCGAAATCAAATGGACAAACCCTGCAATAGTGCAGCCATAACAAGACGTATTAAAAAAGGCCTGATAACAGGCCTTTTTCTTGTGCGCCCAGCATGGGCGCATTCTTGCAGGTGCAAGTCCTGCCGTAAGCTGGCTACAGTGAACGAAGTGAAGCGCAACTGCAGAACGGTGACGGACTGTGGGGAGGAAGCGTGGAGCGAAACTGCGAGCCGATGAACAAAAATCGGATAGGAGGCGTGACACTGCAGGGCGAGCAGACAAGAAACTGCGAAGCTCTTGTAGCCAAAGCGGTGTGACGTAGATCCGGCGGTTGTGCAGTGAAGGAATGCGTTCTTACCTGGGGAGATCTCGCCTGATGCCTGAAAGTGCGACGCAGCGATGCGGAGCGAGAAGTCAGCAGAGGCCGTAGTAGCATAAATGCGAAGGGCCGAACGGGAAGGAGCGGAATACGCGTTGTCGATGAGTGAAGCTATGCATCAGATGTCCGATATAACGGAGCGAAATACCAGCAAACAAGGTGAAACCTTGCCAGAAGGTGTCCGTGATGAAACAACACCCCCGCGACAACAGCTCAAAGCCGCAGGGCAAGACTTGCTTGTGCAAGTGCTTGCAAAAGAGAATATGCAACGCGCATGGCAGCGGGTGAAAGCCAACAAAGGCAGCGCTGGTGTGGATGGTCTGAGTATCATTCAAACGGCGGAGCTTTTGAAAACAAAGTGGCCAGAGCTTCGCGCCCAACTGCAAATGGGACTTTACCGACCTCACCCCGTCAGACGCGTGACCATCCCTAAACCGGATGGTAGCGAACGTGAACTGGGCATTCCAACAGTGACAGACCGTCTTATCCAACAAGCACTACTTCAGGTTCTGCAAAAGATAATTGATCCGACATTCAGCGAGCACAGCTACGGCTTTCGTCCCAAGCGGTGCGCGCAGGATGCAGTGCTTGCAGCACAGAGGTATGCACAGGCGGGCTATCAGGTGGTGGTGGACGTAGACTTGTCGAAGTTCTTCGACAGAGTGAATCACGATATTCTGATGGACAGGCTGAGCAAACGTATTGTGGACAAGGACATACTGCGGTTAATCCGCAGCTACCTGAACGCAGGCGTGATGGACGGCGGCGTGGTGTTAGCAAGGCAGGACGGCACACCGCAAGGTGGGCCGCTGTCGCCATTGCTGGCGAATGTGCTGCTGGACGAGGTGGATAAAGCACTGGAGCAGCGCGGTTACCGCTTCGCGCGCTATGCGGATGACTGCAATGTGTATGTGCGTAGTCAACGTGCTGGCGAGCGGGTGATGGCGTGGTTGCGGCAGTTGTACAACAAGTTGCATTTACAAATCAACGAAGCCAAAAGTGCCGTTGGCTGTATGTTTGGCCGTAAGTTCCTTGGATACTGCCTATGGCTAAACCGAGCAGGTGAAGTCAAACGGGCAGTGTCAGACAAAGCGTTGTTGAAGTTTAAACAACGCGTGAGGCAACAAACGCGGCGGACAGTCGGTAGCAGTATGGCAGATGTGATAAGTACGCTGCGCAGTTACCTGTTAGGATGGAAAGGCTACTTCAGATACTCGCAAACGCCATCGGTCTGGCGAAAGCTGGATGAATGGATACGGCATCGTCTGAGGGCCATTCATCTGAAGCAATGGAAAGGCGGACGACGCGCTTACGCGGCACTGCGAAAACTTGGTGCGTCAGAACTAGTGGCCAGACGCGTGGCAGGAAACTGCAAACGCTGGTGGCGAAACAGTCAGTATCTGTTAAACACAGTGCTGACCATCAACTACTTTGACAAACTGGGATTACCGAGACTCTCATAACCTCAACTTCCCGAACCGCCCTGTGCGGACCCGCATGCAGGGTGGTGTGGCAGGGGTCGATCAACAACGTTGATCGCCCCTATGCCGATCTGATGTTTCACCACCGCAGGCGCTTAACATTAAAACTGCACTTAACATACCAGCAATGTTAAGCCAGCTCAGGCTTTTTCTGCCTGACAAAGTTGGCTTGGTATTAAACGTCATAGGGGGTTTCTCCGTAGTTACAAAAAGTACAATGTTAAAAAACTTGTTACTGTCGCTGGATAAGCTTTAGCGGGTCGTCAATCTGCATAATGCCGTGTATATAAAATGAAAAAACTTGTTCTAACCGGCTAACTGCTGTGACTGGAGGCTGCTTTGCCATGGTCATATAGAGGCAACCGTGCAATAACTCACCACACAGTGAAGACATCTCTTCCGTGCTCAGCTCAGGTCTTACTGGGTAATGTTGCTGGATATCGGCGAAAATAAACAACCATTTATGAGATTCTTCATTTTTTAGCTGAAAATATATCGGCATAATTTCACGGCCAAACTCGGCGCGCTCATGTACAAAAAGTTCTATTGTTTCAGGATGCTGGTCAAAGTACTTAAGAAATACTCGCATCATTTCATAAAGCCGGCTCAGCGGCTCAAGATGGTTATCTCGCACGACCTCAAGACGACTGACTAGTAAGTTCAACTGATAATGCATCGCCGCTTTAAATAACACTTCTTTAGTTGAAAAATAGCGATAAACCGTGCCTTTACCAACACACGCCAGATCAGCAATCGCTTGAACATCGGCTCTCTGATAACCGCGATCAGCAAAAACTTGTGACGCGGCAAACAGAATCTCATCTTCTCGTTGCCCGGCACTCTTGTGTACCCGTTTAGGTTCACTCTCATTAATTTTGGCTTTCATATATCACTCTATTTGGTTAAGATAAATTCGGACTGACCAGTCAGTCCGAAATTTAATCGTAGTTTAATTAGCATGTCAAGCCAAAGCCGTTGTTGGCTTAAATATGCAGATTAACTATTTAGGTTGCGAGCCCCCCTGGTTGGTCTCGAAGATACTGGTTTAGACATAGCTGCGTTGCTATGGTGTTGGCTATAACTTTGGAAACTCTATGTATATCTCTATGTTGCGATTGCTAGTTGGCTTGATACTCTTAATCTCAACGGCGTGTGGAAGCCTGGCGCTATGGTATCAATTATATGATTTCCCTTTTGCTGTAAGCTTGTTTGTCCTGACATGCTGGAGTGTCTTAGGTATCGCTTGTGTAATAACGCTAGGGTATAGATATCGGCGAAGAATGCGCAACTTGCTGATTGCTTACCTGCTCTTAGGCGCAATATTACTCATTTGGTGGCAAACTGTTACCCCCTCTCATCAACGTGACTGGGCTGATGATGTTGCTTATTTGCTTAAATCGGAGATGCAGGGTAACCAGGTTACGCTGTATAATGTACGTAATTTCAAATGGCGTAGTGAAAGCGACTACACAGCAAACTGGCAAACCCGCCACTACAATTTAGAGCAGTTGGTTTCGGCCGACTTAATTCTCTCTTATTGGATGGGGCCGCATATTGCGCACACCCTGGTGTCTTTTGGTTTTAATAACGGTCAACAGCTGGTTTTTTCTTTAGAGATCCGTAAAGAGCGGCATGAATCCTTCTCCGCCATAGGTGGTTTATTCCGACAGTTTGAGCAAGTTGTTATTGCCGCAGACGAACGGGACATTATTTTGACCAGAAGTAACGCCCGAAATGAAGACGTTTATCTATATCCTTTGGCGTTAAACCCGCAGCAACTTCGTACCCTGTTTTTGGGTTACCTGACAATGGCAGAGTCACTGCGCACCACACCGCAGTTTTACAATACCCTAACAAGCAATTGTACAACCATTGTGTTTGATCTAGCCCGCCAGATTGCACCAGGTATACCCCTAGATTACCGGCTTTTGTTGTCAGGCCATTTTGCCGAGTATGCTTATGATCAGGGCGCTTTAATACCAGGTTATAGCTATAGTCAGTTACAAACATCGGGTTATATTAATGTTCGCGCGCAACAAGCAAACGAAGATCCCAATTTTTCCCGTGCGATCAGAAATGATATAGCCGCAATTTCCAAAGAGGATTAGTAATGACCTTAAGCTTTAACAAACTTGCCTGGCTATTTTTTATCCTGCTGTGTTCAGCCTTACTTAATGCCTGCAGTACCCTAAAGCAGTTCGATAGCCCAGTTGCAGTTCGCTCAATGAATACTGACGAGTACATCAGAATTAAACGGGGTGATGTGCTTACCGGCAACACACCGAGCGCAGCGTCAATAGAGACGATAAAAGTAGCCGGGTTAGATGTTAGCGCCTGTCTCGATTTAGATAACCCCGGCCATGAATGCATTGCCGCACTGCTGCAAACAAGCGGCATTAATGATGAAAGACGTTTATCTACTTTGTCGGAACTCTGGGTGCAACAGGCGCTGTCAATATCGCAAACAAAAGCAGCCGAAGCACGCCTGCATGCCTGGCTACAGGCCGCCCGCTATGCCTATGCTTATCTGTTTTTTACTAACCGCTCTGCCGGAGAGCGGGCATTTGAAGACAGGCAAACTCAGGTACGTGACTATTACAATTTAGCCGTGCAAGAGACGGCTACCATTCTGTTTGAAGCGCATGAGCGGAGTAATAATGTCAGTCCTGACATCGCCCCATTTTCCATGAGTGGCTGGGTAATCAAAACAGATTTGTCAGGCACCAATATTGCGCAAAGTGAGCAACCTATCCATAACTTATTTGCCGCGCCCTCTCTGGCTTTTACAGGGCTTCGCAGTCAGTATCGACGCGATGGTTTTGGCGCAGAGTTGGTTGCTGATCGAAGCGTGAAAACTAATGCTGGCGTTCTGGCCAGAAATAGCGATAGCAAAGATCACGCACCAGCCAGACCAACCTGGAGCGAGATGCCGTACCCGGTTGTTACCGCTTTATTGCGCTTTGAAAGTGATTCCCTTGCAGACATTTTAGCCACTACTGAAGTGACTTTCGCTGTGTATGATCCTTACCGGCACTTTGCTACCGAGCTATACGAGCAACATATCCCTTTAGCCGGACACTTTACCGCAGGCTATGGGCTGTGGCTGGCTCAGGCGGGTTTTGCCCGGCAGTCGATACGTACCTTACTGGGCCGTGAGCAAAACTTCGACAAACCACATGTATACTTGATGCAGCCATATGATCCGGACCGAAGGGTTATCTTAATGATCCATGGGCTGGCCAGTAGCCCTGAAGCTTGGGTAAACGTGGCAAATGAAATAATGGGTGATGAAATACTGCGCAAAAAATTTCAGGTGTGGCAGGTATATTACCCCACTAATATTCCTATCCCGATTAATCACTTCGAGATCCGCAATACTATCAATGCAGTGCTTCATCATTATGATCCACAAGGTTCGGCGACAGCATCAAAAAACATGGTCGTTATGGGCCACAGTATGGGCGGTGTCATCGCCCGGTTAATGGTATCGTCCAGTGAAAACCTGATGAGCGAAGTATTCCGGGATGTTGAGTTCGAACCCAAACGTCGGCAACGCATTGAAGCGCACATTAAGCCAATATTACAATTCTATCCAATGCCAGAAGTGTCTCGGGCAATCTTTATTGCCGCGCCTCACCAAGGCACCCCCTTCGCAGGACAAAGAATAGGGCGTTTTGTCGCAAGCATGATCAAACTGCCGTTAACTATTCTCGAAGATTTTGCTGATGTGCTTCAAGGCAGCGCTGATGATCCCGCCTTAAGTCAAAAAAAACCGCTTTACCTCCCCAATAGTGTTGATAACTTAAACGCGGATGATGACTTCATTTTGGCTGCTGCGACGCTCCCTATATCTTCGACAGTGAACTATCACTCTATCATTGCCAGAACGCACTCTGATGGAAAGCTAGAAGACAGTGATGATGGCTTAGTTCCCTACCAAAGCGCTCACCTGCCTGAAGCGGTATCTGAAACAGTTATTGTCTCTGGCCACAGTGTTCAGGAAACCGCTGCGGCTATTTTAGAGATTAAGCGTATCCTGCTCGACGATTTAGAAGACACTGCAGCCATTAAATAAATTAAGACTAAGAAATAAACGGATGCTGGCCTTAGCAGATAGCTGGTCACGCCATTTGCGTGATAGCTTTACGAAAACGTGATAACGAAAAGGCAAATAAAACACTGCCGATAATCACTAGCCAAAGAAATTGGGGCCAAACAACATCCAAGCCGGCACCACGATAAAGAATAGCCTGCGCTTGGCTAACAAAATGAGTGGTGGGTGCAGCCAACATAATATTTTGGACTACATCAGGCATGCTTTCTCTTGGCGTGGAACCGCCTGAGAGCATTTGTAGCGGCAATAAGATAAGTATCATCAGCATGCCAAATTGGGGCATATTCCGAGCCAGGGTTGCGATAAAAATACCTAATGACGTTGTTGCAAACAGATGTAAAGCAGCGCCCAGCAGGAACAGCATGACAGAACCTTCAATTGGTACCTTTAAAGCGCCTTGAATCACAAAAGTCAAAGAAAACGCGGCCGCAAACAACACTACAACGCCCATCGACCAAATTTTTGCCAGCATAATCTCTGTGGGTGTAACAGGCATTACCAGCAAATGCTCTAGGGTACCGTGTTCACGCTCTCGTATCAGGGCGGCGCCAGTCAGGATAATCGATAGCATCGTCACATTATTGATAATCTGCATGACGGAGCCAAACCACACCTTTTCCAACGTGGGGTTAAACCTAACCCTTAATTCAAGATCTACAGGGGTTGACGCCAGGCCGCGCTGATGCTGCAAAAATTCGCTGATTTCCGCCATAATAATTTGCTGAATATAACCGCTGCCGCTAAATGCCTGACTCATTCGGGTTGCATCTGTACTGAGCTGTATATTGGTTATGTTCCCAGCTAGAATATCGCTTTGAAAGTTAGGTGGTATATTAACCACAAAAGTATAACGGCCTGAGTCCATTCCAGGGTCCATCTGCTGCAGAGAAATTAACTCGGGGATGTTAAACTGTGGCGGATAAAACGCCGATACAATTCGGGCAGAAAGTGGTGAAGCATCTTCATCAACTACCGCTATCGGGGCTTTATGCAATGTTTCTGGCATAGCAGTGGCTCCGGTATAAACCGATATTGTAAAGGTATAGAAAATCAGAAATAGCATGATTTTATCACGCCTTAAACTCCAGAGTTCTTTCACCCCTAAGCGATAAATATTAGCTAATATTCGCATACTAACGCTCCTGCTTCTTCAGCAATAACACCGCCGCAGTAAGAATTACGGGTATTGCCAGTACCAATGGTAAAAACGAATGATACAAATCACTGAAATTAAGCGCTTTGCTGAAAACACCTCTGCTAATGTCAATCATATGAGTCGCAGGGTAAAGCTCGCCAATAAGGCGGCCAGCGCCTTCCATTGAAGATACCGGATCCAATAACCCGGCAAACTGTATTGCTGGGATCATCGTGGCTATCATGGCAAAAAACATAGCCGCTATCTGGCTTTTAGTAATCGTTGAAGCTAAAAGCCCCAAGCCTGTAGCAATAATGCAATATAAAACAGCTGCAAACAGCAGGGTGATAAAGCTACCGGTAATGGGCACCTCAAACAAAGTAACAGCCAGCAAACACATTAACAAAAAATTGATTATCGCCAAAGCAACATAGGGTAACTGCTTACCTAGCATAAACTCTATTTTTGTTACCGGGGTAACATACAAGTTGAGAATAGAGCCCAGTTCTTTTTCCCGCACTACTGCCAGCGCCGTTAGCATTGCCGGCATCATCAGTAACAACAGCGGAATAATGCCGGGCACCATCGCTGGCAGGCTACGCACATCAGGGTTATAGCGGTAACGAGTTTCTATACCTACGGCACTACTCACGCTATTGTTAGTTCGCAGACGGGCCTGCTCCGTCAGCCAATGTTGATGTATGCCTTGTACATAACCTTTAACTGTTTCGGCCCGTTGTGGCATAGCGCCATCTACCCAGGCTCCAACCGAAGTGGGGGTTCCCCGTTCAATATCTCTAGCAAAACCAGACGGTATCTCCAACACTAAAGCAAGCTCGCCACTACGCATTCTATTATCAAGCTCTGCATAGTCTCGTAGTGGCTCCTGTTCTAAGAAATATCGGGATCCCGACAAGCTAAGGGTGTAATTCTGGCTTAATACCGTTTGATCTCTGTCCAATACGGCATAGCGTAAATCTTCTACATCCATACTGATGCCAAAACCCATTACAAATAACAGGATGAGTGATCCGACTAAGCCAAGGGTACTTCTTACCGGATCGCGGCGTAACTCTAACGCTTCGCGCCACATGTAACTGAGCATACGCTGGACACTAAAAAGTTGTTTTGGCGAGGTCAACACTTTGCTCTTGGCTGGTGTCGTAACATCAACTATTTCAGGCTCTGCTGCTTGACTGTCACCGCTGGCTTCAATTAAGTAATCAATAAAGGCCGCTTCTAACGTTGTTTTACCGCGTTTTTGCATCAGTAGCGCAGGCTTATCACTGTCCAGCACTTTTCCGGCATGCATCATCGACATTCTGTCGCAACGTTCAGCTTCGTTCATAAAATGGGTAGAAATAAAAATAGTCACCTGATCCTGCCTGGATAAAGTAATCAGCAAGCGCCAAAAATTATCCCTGGCAATAGGGTCAACGCCAGAGGTCGGCTCATCCAGGATCAGTAACTCTGGCTTATGTACCATAGCAACAGCCAATGACAAGCGCTGACGGATACCAAGAGGTAAGCTTTCCGGTAGTTCATCTGGCACTGCAGTTAAATCAAAACGCATGATCATTTCGGCTACCCTGCCAGGAATATCTTGCTCCGCAACATGGAACAGCCGGGCATGTAACACCAGATTTTGTACTACTGTCAGTTCACCATATAATGAAAACGCTTGTGACATATAACCAACGCGTTTACGGGTGTTGATATCTCTGGGATCGACTTCCTTACCAAATAACCAAGCCTTACCTTCGGTTGCTGGTATCAAGCCGGTAAGCATTTTCATCGTAGTAGATTTACCACAACCATTTGATCCCAAAAAACCAAAAATCTCGCCACGACGAATACGAAAACTGACATTATCAACGGCAGTGAAGTCGCCAAAACGCATCGTCAGCCTCTCTGCTTCAATAGCGATATCAGTTGTATCTCCGCTAAGAGGTGTTATTTCGACTGGCTTGTAGCCACGTTTCTTTTCTTCCGGTAGAAGTTTAATAAAGGCACCTTCCAACGAAGATGATGAGGTTCGGACAAGTATTTCCTCTGGAGTCCCGGTAGCTAGAATTTCACCATTATCCATGGCAACCAGCCAATCGAAAGCGGCAGCTTCATCCATATAGGCGGTGGCAACAACCACACTCATCTGCGGATAGTCTTGTTTAATCCGGCTAATCAACTGCCAAAACTGACTGCGGGCGAGTGGATCTACACCTGTCGTCGGTTCGTCCAGAATTAAAAATTGCGGGTCATGGATTAGTGCACAACACAATCCAAGCTTTTGTTTCATGCCTCCAGATAATTTACCCGCAGGGCGGTCAAGAAACTTATGTAGCCCTGTTGATTTAGTTAAATCGTCAATTCTGCGACGACGCTCTGCAGTAGAGTGACCAAACAAACGGGCAAAAAATTGTAAATTTTCTTCCACCGACAAGGTGGGGTATAAATTTTTCCCCAGCCCTTGCGGCATATAAGCAATATGAGGGCACATTTTGTCGCGATGCGCTTTACTGCTCATATCACCATCTAACACTTCTATCTGCCCAGCCTGTATTTTTTTGGCTCCCGACAGTAGCGACAATAAACTGGATTTCCCTACCCCATCCGGACCAATTAAGCCCACCATTTTACCGGATGGGATCTCAAGCGTTATATTTTTCAGTGCCTGATTTTTACCATAGTGCAGGCTTACTCGTTTGATTCGAGCAACAGTCATGGCGTAACTCGCTCAGGGAGATGTGCAGGCCATTGTGCATCGGTACTGAGCTTTACCCAGGCTACTCCAGGTAAACCTGTTTTTACCTGTGTGATATGTTTTTGCAATATATCAGGGGGAATTTGAGCTTTCACCCTGAACATCAATTTTTCACGTTCGCTGGCAGTTTCTACCGTTTTTGGGGTAAATTGAGCAACATCAGCTACATAGGATATCTGCGCCGGAATAGAAACATGTGGCGCCGCATCCAGAATAATCCGCACTTCACTACCTATCGCAATACGTCCGGCTTGTGCAGCGGGTAGAAAAAAGGTCATATAAACATCAGTCAGATCAATCATATTCAGTATGCGACCACCACTGCCAACAATTTCACCTGGCTGAGCGACTCTGTATTGGATCCGTCCGGCGCGTGGTGCTTTCAACACATTATCCTGTAGTTCTACTTTTACTCGGTTTACTGTGGCCTCTGCCGCTTCTGTAACAGATTTCGCCGACTGTATTTGCGCCTCTGCTGCCGCAATACCAGAGTCAGCTGCATCTATCTGGGCTTTTGCCGCGGCAACAGCCGCTTCAGCGCTACGCAGTTGAGCAACATCATCTTCTGCAGTTTGTTTTGATGCGGCACCAGACAGCGCCAAGGAACTAGTGCGACGAGAGCGGCTTAATGCCGCTGTTAGCTCAGCTTCGCGTTGGGAAAGTACCGCAACCAATGCTGCCTTTTCACTTTTCCGCTGTGCTAGCTGACTGTATGCGGTACTAACTGCATTTACAGCTTGTCGCTGCTCAGCCTCAGCTTGCTGCAATTGTGCAATGAGTGCTTCCGACTCGATATAACCCACCACCTGTTCGGCTGCGACATAATCCCCTTCATTCACTAAAAGCTCGCGGACACGGCCAGCATTTTTAGCTGAAATAGCAATTTCTGTTGCTTCAACCCGACCGTTACCTGTAGCGATATCGGTAGCTGTTGTTTCAGAAAACCAGTACTTCTGCGCCAGGAAAACTGCGACAATGATAACAGCAGCTGCAACAGCGAGCAGTTTTAGAATATTTTTAGATAGATGCATACCTTGCTTTCCTTGGGATGTGGAAACTCAGAGCCAGTAAAGTTAATTATCAAACGTAAAATTAACAACTTGCATAAACTGCAAGTCCGCTGCCGGTAGTCAGTTTCGGAATATATAAGTAGCACAATAACAATTTGAAATTTAAATTCAAATTAAATTTATCACATTATTGATCCAAAACAACCCGACAATAAAAGATCGATATCCAACACATTTCATAAATTCTACCAATGCATAAGCACACTGAATTTTATTCATGGCAACCTATAAAAATACAGAACCCTATTTAACTTATTTATTTTATTTGATTTTTTTGCTAAGCCATTCACTTTAGTCATTCAAAAAGCCAGTCAACCAACGGCAGAATCTAACCCTTATCAAGGTTTTTTCCGTTACCACTCATTGATTAAATTTAAATTTAAATTTAATCTATAGCTTGTACACTCAACATCAGACGAAAATAGTAGACTATGCCGCATCAGAAAAAGCGCTAACAATAGATGCAATGCCGTGCTGCCAATTGGGGATAATTCTATAAAATACGGGGAAACAGCATGATTAAAGCAATATTGGCCGTGCTAACAGCTGTCTTTTCAACCAGCATTTATGCGCAGGAACACTGCAAAAGCCTTGCTGATATTGAACGGCTGCAATGTTACGACGATTGGCTTCTAACCGGATCTACTATTGACTTACCCGGCACCGAAGAATCGACGCAGGCAGTCGAATTAACAGATATTGGTTCGGTGCTCAGAAGTTTGTGGGAATTATCACCTGAGGACAAACGCGGTACCTATACGGTTCGAACCTACCAAGCTAATTTTGTGCTGCCCTATCATTACAGCTCCAATATTAACAAGCAACCGACAACGCCTACCTTAGGTGCCGCAGATCTACAAGAAAACTATAAGCCTCATGAAGCCAAAATTCAGTTATCATTGCGTGCAAAAATGCTTGAAAACGTGCTGCTGCCAGATGCCGATCTTTGGTTTGCCTATACACAAACATCACTCTGGCAAGTATGGAATAGTGAAGACTCCGCGCCATTTAGAAGTACAGATTACCAACCTGAAATTATTTACGTGATCCCTACGTTAAATTATTTACAGCCGCTCCCCTTCGGCTGGAATATAAACATGGTACAACTGGGTTTCGTGCACCAATCTAATGGGCAGAGTGAACCGCTGTCCAGAAGTTGGAATCGCTATTATGTTGCACTTGCATTAGAGCATGAACAATTCGGGTTATTCCTTAAAACCAACAGGCGTATTAAAGAAAAACAAGAAGATGACGATAACCCGGACCTCACACGCTATATCGGTTCATCAGAAGTATCGTTCTCCTGGGTTCCGGGCCCTGGCTCAGCCACGATAACCAGACGTTTAAATTGGCACAATCACCGCCGTGGTGCTTGGCAATTGGATCTCACTTATCCGCTAAGTCGTTCAAATCCAGAAAGTCTGAGGCTACACCTTCAACTTTTTTCAGGTTATGGCGAAACCTTATTGGACTACAACCATAGACAAAACACCCTCGGGCTGGGTGTTATGTTATTTAACTTTTAGCCACGGCAGGCGCATTTAATGCTGGAATGGTTAGGCATAATAGCGTTATTTTCCATTGCGGCTTGTCTTAGCCCTGGCCCGAATAACATTATGTTGGTGCTGTCTGCCATTAATTTTGGATTGAAACGCACCTTACCCCATTACTTTGGGGTTTGCTTTGGATATCCGATAAAGATTGTATTAATTAGCTTGGGCATTACCGTGTTAGCAGCACATTTCCCTATGATAAGTTTTTTTGTCCGTTTAGGTGGTTCGCTGTTTCTGCTATTGTATGCCTTAAATTTATTAGTTAGCGTACCAACATCTACTAATAATCAGCGGCGTCCTTTAACGTATCGCGAGGCTTCACTTTTTCAGTGGCTAAATGTCAAAGGCTGGGTAATCGCTTTTAGTGCGGGTTCGTTGCTTCCTGATTATGGTACAGAGAGGTTTTTTGCCAGCCTAGTTGTGGGGGTGTGCTTTTTGGTTGTCAGCTTACCCTGTTACTATGTGTTTGTTTTTTTTAGGGGCAAAATTTCGACACACTAAGGTGGGTCTTCGGTATAGCCAATATGTTAGCCAGTTTGGTACTGTGTTACTTGGAGCATCCGCATTAAGCAGCTTGTACTTGCCACTTAATGTATGACCATGCGGATAAAAAGAGCGTTTAAAACAGTTAACCATTAATTTTAATATAAAAATCAGAACTTAGCGATTAGTAAATCGATATAGTGCTTTAAAAACCAAAGGCTTGTTAAATATTGATAATAATAGCTCATTTAAATTTACAGAATAGAGCAATGACGAAGATAAAAAACAAGAACTACCAACGAGAAAATCGTACCGATGGCAATCATACTCGGGCACTGTTAATTAAGCATGCTGGCATAATGTTTGCTGAGCATGGTTACCAAGCAATTTCCAGCAAAGATATTTGCTGGGCGGCCAGTGTGACCCCTGCGTCCGTTAATTACCATTTCGGTAGTAAAGAAGGTTTATATCATGAAGTGTTAATGGAGGCGGAAAGAGTTATTTCATCCTCGGCAAGCTTCGAGCAATTGACCTCACCGAGCATATCAGCAAAAGATGCGCTTGCAGGTTTTTTATACAACCGGTTTTACGATACGATAGTCCACAGCGGAGCTTGGCAATATCAGTTGTTGATCAGGGAAGCATTTATGCCGTCTGGTGTAGCAGAGGCTTTTGAAGAAAATGTTATCCGCCCCCGATTTATCATTATTAAAGAGGTTGTTGCCAGGCATCTAGGTATGGTACCAGAGGATCCGAAAGTACAAGAAGCGCTGATTGCTTGCTTAACGATATCCAGTCCCTGGTCTGTGAAGCCTGAATTATTAAAAAAAAATATGCCCGCTATATATTCTTGCTCAGTAGAAGATCAAGCAAAAAGATTAACCGAATTTTGTATGGCAGGTATTGCAACGTACATCAAGCATGACGCTAAAAGTTAGTATCTAATGACTATCACCTCAATTAATTAAAGGAGAAAAGGATGGGGTTTATCGCCCGAATACTATTATTTTTAGGTGGAATAATCGCTAGTTGGTTTGTATCTACCGAGGTGACTAACTTTATTGCATATCAAATTGCTTTTACGTTACTACTGATTGCCGTGTTAGCGGCTATGCTTGCGTTTCTCCCGTGGTGGTTACAAAAGCGCAAGAAAACAAATAAAAGTGATTAGGTACTGATAAAGTTTTTGGCTTGTTCTTGCTTAGAGTGTATGTATCTTTCAAGCAAGCAAAGCTCCTAATGGGACCTTCAGATTAATGACAAACCCCGGTTTTTGACGCGGGGTTTGTTTTTTTAAGACTGAGATCTACTTGTTATACTTTTTTACCGATATTCAATCACCTCGCAAAGTGAGTACAATCGCTTAACGAGGTGTCTATGGACTTGCAATCAAACTACTTGATAAGATCTGGCGTGACGGTTATCGCTACGCAAAAGCAGGTGTGATGCTGTCAGATTTTTATGATGAAGGAGTTTATCAAGGCAGCCTGTTTGAACCTGAACCGCCAAGCTATCAAACCAAAGCTGATACCGGTGCTGTAGCTCTGGTTCCTAAAGGTGATACCTCTGGCGCTGATCGCAAAGGTCTTTTTAACCTCTCATTGTTTAAGTATGACCAGGAAAAAGATGTCTATATTTGCCCGACAGGTAACGAACTACAGAATAGATTTATATCAATTGAAGACGGCTTGGAACTGCAAATGTATTTTAACTGTATCGCATGTCGCGATTGCAGTCAGCGCTCAAAATGCACTACATCCAAAGTGGCCGCGAGACGCATAAGACGCTGGGTTCATGAAGATAAAATGGAAGTTATGCAGGCAAGGCTGGATGCATCACCGCAAACAGCTCTTGTTCGCAAGCAAACGGTAGAGCATCCATATGGAACGATTAAAATGTGGATGGGAGCCACACATTTTCTGATGCGGCGATTTAAAAACGTCAGTACAGAAATTAGTTTGCATATTCTGGCTTATAACCTGAAAAGGATGATATCTATCTGGGGAACGGCAGGATTGGCCAGTAGGCTACAAGAACTCTACGGCTAGCAGCGCTAGCCATTTTTACCACTGCTAACAGCCACATAGCGCCCGATACCGGACTTAAAAAACCTCTGCACTGCCTTTATGAAAATCACAGCATATGAGACTAACTTCAGAGCTATTGTTACGTATCTGACTGGAAGAATGACGAGATACTGCGAAAACCTAGTTTTTACACAGCCTGCACTGAAAGCGGACGTTTAGCGAGAAGTGTTAGAAGTGCTTTTTTTGGGTCATAGAAAAACAAGGAATTGGACTTTGAAAACTCTGATGCAGGAAGGCTAAACTTTTCTTGGTTCATTTCTCTTTCTGTCAGCATAAATTTAGTGGGTATACGGATTTAATGGTTGATGGGGCACCTTCACCCCATCAATCTGATACCACCCTCAGATGGTTGATAGATC
>Ga0247725_1000341_pt1 | contig 39357 bp, 29 predicted proteins | sample OKSTACKMCFT3sol_FD_183021 | JGI IMG/M metagenome (GOLD analysis project Ga0247725, IMG submission 183021) | Subsurface sediment microbial communities from gas well in Oklahoma, United States - OK STACK MC-FT3-sol | ecosystem: Environmental > Terrestrial > Deep subsurface > Rock core/Sediment...
GTCAGGCCGTACGAGACGACGTTGAACCATTTGCCCGACATATTCAGTGGCATGCCGTGGGTCAGGTGGCCGCCTTCGGCCAGCGACATGCCCATGATGGTGTCGCCAGGCTTGAGCATGGCGAAGAACACGCCCTGGTTGGCTTGCGAGCCCGAGTTCGGCTGGACGTTGGCGGCTTCGGCGCCGAACAGCGTCTTCAGGCGGTCGATCGCCAGCTGCTCGGCGACGTCGACGTATTCGCAACCGCCATAGTAGCGCTTGCCTGGATAGCCTTCGGCGTACTTGTTGGTCAGCTGCGAGCCCTGCGCTTCCATCACGGCCGGCGAGGTGTAGTTCTCGGAAGCGATCAGCTCGATATGGTCTTGCTGGCGCACGTTTTCCTTCTGAATTGCATCCCACAGTTCCGGGTCGATATTGGCGAGCGTATGGTCTTTGGCAAACATGTAAAACTCCAATCGATAGTATTCCAGGCAACAGGTCGTGCCGAATCGGGTGCGGGAGCCAGAACGGACCGTGTACGAACAGTAAACGGGCGCAGGCAGCCGCGATCGGTCGCGTACCGGTTGATGGCTGCCCAGGCGAACGGCGTATGGCGTCTCACGTTCCCCGGTGGTTGCCCACCTTTGCCGCGCCGCGCATCCGGATGGTGCGCGCATGCAGTGTTTCGCCAGTGTCGTGAGACGTAAGGACCCCAAATTGTACTGAACTCCCCATCGTAGGGCAAGGAAACCGCTGTGCCGGCGGCCAGCCGGCCCGGAACGGCGGCGCGCCAGCGGACCCGTGGTCGTTTCGGCTACAATTTTACGGTCCGGCAGCGTGCGTCGCCTCGCCCGCCTGCCGCCCTGCTGCCCATCCAAGGAACATCATGATCGTCTTCATCACCGGCGCATCGGCCGGCTTCGGCGCCGAAATGGCGCGCACCTTCGTCTCGGGCGGCCACCGCGTGGTGCTCGCCGCCCGCCGCACCGACCGCATCGCCGACCTGGCGCGCGAACTGGGCGACAGCGCCCTGGCCGTCACCCTGGACGTCACCAGCCGCGCCTCGATCGAGGCGGCGCTGTCCGGCTTGCCTGCCGCATGGCGCCCGATCGACGTGCTGGTCAATAATGCCGGCCTGGCCCTGAACACGGCGCCGGCCCACGAGGTGCCGCTGGAAGACTGGGAAACCATGATCGCGACCAATTGCCAAGGCCTGGTGACGATGACCCGCGCCGTGCTGCCCGAGATGGTGGCGCGCGGCACCGGCCTGGTGATCAATATCGGTTCGGTGGCCGGCCACTACCCTTACCCTGGCGGCAATGTGTATGGCGCCACCAAGGCCTTCGTCGAGCAGTTCACCCTGAACCTGCGCGCCGACCTGGTCGGCACCGGCGTGCGCGCGACCAATATCGCCCCGGGGCTGTGCGGCGGCACCGAGTTCTCGAACGTGCGCTTCAAGGGCGACGACGCGGCCGCGGCCAGGGTGTACGAAGGCACGCAACCGCTGACCGCCAAGGACATCGCCGACACCGCCTACTGGATCGCAACCCTGCCGCCGCATGTCAATGTCAACAGCATCGAGTTGATGCCGACCTGCCAGGGCTTTTCGCCGTTTGCCGTCAAGCGCGCCTGAGCACGCGGAAAGACCAATCGACGCGCCTTTCATTTGTGAAAAAGTGTTACAGTGATTGGTCTTTTAACCACGTTTCAAGTCTACTACTGCTGAAAAGCACGTCTTGATGCTGTAAACACGTAAAACTTTTCCGCTTTCAAGGTACGCCAGCGTACATATTAAAGTGGAAAGTCGCGTAAAATATTTCCCGTTTTCATTAATCGGCAGCAGAGATGCCTTCAGTATTTAACTGGCCAGTCAGGGTGTATTACGAGGATACCGACGCCGGCGGCATTGTCTTCTATGCCAACTACCTGAAGTTCTTCGAGCGGGCCCGCACCGAATGGCTGCGCGCCCTCGGCGTGCAGCAGCAGGCATTGCTCGATGCGGACCAGACCGCCTTCGTCGTCAAGAACGTGACCCTCGATTACCATGCGGCGGCCCGTCTCGACGATGAACTGACCATTCGTACCAGCGTGGAAAAACTGGGCCGCGCCTCGGTCCAGTTTCTCCAGGAAGCATGGCGCGGCGACGTGTTGCTCAATACGGCCAGCGTCAAAGTGGGCTGCGTCGATGTGAACACCATGCGTCCCCGTTCCCTGCCCGATGACGTGGCTGCTAAAATGCGTGCCGCCTGAATATTTACACAATAAGCCTACGATGACCGCAACCCATGACCTCTCGTTTGTCTCACTGATCGCCAACGCCCACGTGCTGGTGCAACTGATCATGGCATTGCTGTTATTGCTGTCGATCGTGAGCTGGACCTATATTTTCCGCAAGATATTCGCGATCCGCGCTGCCCGCGCGCAGACCGAGCAGTTCGAGCGCAGCTTCTGGGCCGGCGGCAATCTGCACACCCTGCACCAGAGCGCCAGCAGCCAGCGCGACCAGAGCGGTCCCCTGGCCCGCATCTTCGAGGCCGGCATGGGCGAATTTATCAAGGGCAAGCAGGCATCGCGCGAAGCCCTCGACATGAACTCGGTGCTCGACGGCGCCCGCCGCGCGATGCGCGCCTCGTTCCAGCGCGAACTCGATGCGCTCGACACCCACCTGAACTTCCTGGCGTCGGTCGGTTCGGTCTCGCCGTACATCGGCCTGCTGGGCACCGTATGGGGCATCATGAACGCGTTCCGCGGCCTGGCCAGCGTCGAGCAAGCCACCCTGGCGGTGGTCGCGCCCGGCATCGCCGAAGCGCTGATCGCCACCGCGATCGGCCTGTTCGCCGCGATTCCTGCCGTGGTCGCGTACAACCGCTTCACCCACGACATCGATCGCCTGGCGAACCGCTTCGAGAGCTTCGTCGAGGAATTCTCGAACATCCTCCAGCGCCAGTCGCGCTGATCCGCTGACGATTCCGGAGAACCAGGATGGCATTTTCCAGCAGCATGCGCGGCGGACGTCGCCGCAAGTTCAAGTCCGAGATCAACGTCGTGCCGTATATCGACGTGATGCTGGTGCTGCTCATTATTTTCATGGCCGTGCCGGCCAACGAGGCGCCGAGTGTTGTCAATCTGCCACGCGCGGAGAAATCGGCGCTGCCGCCGGACACCTATATCCAGATTTCGATCGAGCCGGGCAACAAGCTGTCGATCGGCGTGCACGGCAAGGTGAAGGTCGCCCAGGACGAGGTGGCCGACCGCTCCGCCCTGCTGCAGCGCCTGCAAGCGCTGCACGACGAGAATCCGGACTTTCCGGTCCTGATTGCAGGCGACCGCGACAGCAAGTACGACGATGTGATCCAGCTGATTTCGGAAGCCAAGAAGATGGGCATCAACCGGGTCGGCCTGGCCACCCAGTGACGCCGACGATATGACCGCACCGAAGTCCGCCAACCACGGCACGCCCTACCACGTGCCGCCTGAACCGAAACCGCTGCCATCGTTCCTGCTGGCAGTGGCGGTGCATGCGGCGCTGCTGGCCTTCCTGGCGATCGGCGTGAGCTGGCAGAAGGTCAATCCGGTCTCGGTCGAGGCCGAGGTATGGGACATGTCGGTGCAGACGGCCGCGGCGCCCGAGTTGCCGCCCGAGCCGGCCCCGGAACCCGAACCGGAACCGGCGCCCGCGCCGGAGCCGCCGCCGCCGCCGCCGCCGCCGGAGCCCGTGGTGGAACGTCCCGCGCCGACGCCGGATCCGGATATCGCTTTGCGCGAGGAAAAGAAGCGCAAGGAAGAAGAAGCGAAGAAAGCTGCTGAAGAGAAAAAGCGCAAGGACGCCGAGGAGCGCAAGCGCGAGGAAGCCGAGCAGAAGAAGCGCGAAGAGGCCGAGCAGAAGAAGCGCGAGGAAGCCGAACAGAAGAAACGCGACGAAGCCGAGAAGAAAAAGGCCGAGGAAGCGGAGCGCAAGAAGAAAGAAGCGGCCGAGAAGAAGAAGGCCGACGCTGCCGCCGCCGAGAAGAAAAAGAAGGACGCCGCTGCCGCCAAGGCCGAGGCAGCCAAGCTCGAGAAATTCCGCCAGGAAGAACTCAAGCGCATGGCGGGCGCCATGGGCAGCACCGGCAGCGCCGCGAAGTCGACCGGTCCGCGCAGCGATGGCGGCTATATCGCCGCGATCACGGCCGCGATCAAGAGCGCGACCGCGTATCCGGGCAACACCGACGTGGCCGGCAATCCGCGCGCCACGTTCCGGGTCGAGCAGTTGCCCACCGGCGAAATCATGTCGGTGCGACTCGTGAAAAGCAGCGGTGTGCCAGAATTTGACAGAGCAGTGGAAAATGGTATCAAGAAAGCATCTCCGCTGCCCAAGAAGAAGGACGGGACCGTGGAGCGTACGCTTGACGTGAATTTCTCGATGAAAGACTACGATTGATTCGGTTTGAACCTGTTTTACTAGAGACACCATGAAAAAACTTCACATTTTGCTGTTCAGCGTTTCCCTCGCGATGGGGACAACAGCCAATGCGCAGATCCAGATCGAAATCGCCGGCGTCGGCAGCAACCAGATTCCGGTGGCCATCGCCGCCTTCGCCGACGAATCGGTGGCGCCGGATAAAGTCTCGGCCGTCATCCGCGCCGACCTGGAGCGTAGCGGCGTGTTCAAGGTGATCGATGCGGGCCAGGTGATCAGCGATGCCGACGCCGGCAAGGTCAACCTGGGCGCCTTCAAGGCCAGCGGCGCCGACGCGCTGGTGGTCGGCAGCGTGGCGCGCCAGCCCGACGGCCGCTTCGCGATCCGCTACAAGCTGCTCGACACGGTCAAGGGCGGCGAGATCTCGCAACTGGGCGGCGAAGTCCAGCCCCGCTACACCCGCCTGCAGGCGCACCGCATCGCCGACGACGTCTATGAAAAGCTGACCGGCGTGCGCGGCATCTTCTCGACCCGCATCGCCTATGTGAAGGAAGACCGCGCGGCCAACCGCTACGCGCTGGCCGTGGCCGACGCCGACGGCGAGAACGAAATCATCGCCACCCAGGGCAAGGAACCGATCATCTCGCCGGCCTGGTCGCCGGACGGCAGCAAGGTGGCCTATGTGTCGATGGAAAACCGCAAGCCGGTGGTCTACCTGCAAGACCTGATGACCGGTCGCCGCAACGTGATCTCGAACCAGAAGGGCAATAACTCCGCCCCTGCCTGGGCGCCGGACGGCTCCACCCTGGCCGTGGCCCTGTCGCAGGACGGCAATACGGAAATCTATAGCGTCAATGCGAGCGGCAGCGGCCATCGCCGGCTGACCAACAACCCGGCCATCGATACCGAGCCACAATTCTCGTCCGACGGCCAGACCATCTATTTCACGAGCGACCGCAGCGGCGGCCCTCAGATCTACAAGATGAGCGTCAATGGTGGCAACGCCACCCGCGTGACGTTCAACGGCAACTACAACATCAGCCCACGCGTCTCGTCCGACGGCAAGACGCTGGCCTGGATTTCGCAGCGCGGCGGCGCTTTCTCCTTATACGCGATGGACCTGGCAAGCGGCCGGGAACTTCGCCTGGCCGATGGGGCCACCGAACCGAGTTTTTCGCCTAACGGCAAGTACATCATGTATGCAACCAAGGGCGGCGGGCGCGTCTCGCTTGCAGTGGTGTCTGTGGATGGACGGGTCAAGCAACGCTTGACGACCAAAGCGGGAAACATTCGGGAGCCCAGCTGGGGTCCTTTCATGAAGTAAGAAGTAAAACCTTAACCAGAACAGGAGAAAATCCATGCGCAACTTCAAGAGTCTCGCTTTCATCGCTTCCGCTGCCGCCCTGCTGGCCGCTTGCTCGTCGCCAACCAAACTGGAAGACACCCCAGTCGTTGAAAAGTCGCCAGAGCCAGCAGCACCAGTGGCTGACGCGCGCGACATCCGCCCAGTGGAAACCGGCACCGTCGATCCACTCAACGATCCAAAAGGCGTCCTGGCCAACCGTAGCATCTACTTCGACTACGACAGCTTCGTGGTGCGCGCCGACGGCCAGCCAGTGGTCCAGAACCACTCGGGCTACCTGACCAAGAACACCTCGCGTAAAGTCCTGATCCAAGGCAACACCGACGAACGCGGCGGCACCGAGTACAACCTGGCCCTGGGCCAGAAGCGTGCCGAAGCCGTCCGTCGCTCGATGGCGTCGCTGGGCGTGTCGGAAGGCCAGATGGAAGCCGTCTCGCTGGGCGAGGAAAAGCCGAAGGCAATGGGCAGCAACGAAGAAGCGTGGGCTGAAAACCGCCGCGCCGACATCGTTTACCAGTAATCGATACGGCTGGTCTGGCTGACCAGCGTCGATTGACACGGGGCGGGACGCAGTGCAGACTGCTACCCGCCCCGTTTTATCTCAGCAACCGGTTTAGAAAGAGCAACGCTTATGATCAAACTGTCTCCGTCCCGCCTGGCCTGCCTCGTCCTGGCAGTCTGGATGCCGCTGCAAGCCGTGGCCGGCCCGTTCGACGACGACGAAGCGCGCAGGGCGATCCTCGACCTGCGCACCAAGGTCGACAACATCACGCGCGACCTGACCGCGCGCATCGACGGCAAGTCGGACAAGACGGTCCAGATCGACATGCTCAACCAGCACGAGCAGACCATGCGCGAGATCGCGCGCCTGCGCGGGCAGATCGAAGTGCTGCAGAACGAGCTGAACAAGGTTCAGGAAAGCCAGAAACAGCTGTACGCCGACCTCGACGCGCGCCTGAAGCGCTTCGAGCCGCGCCAGGAAATGATCGACGGCCAGGCCGCCGAGGTGATGCCGACCGAGAAGACCGCCTACGAGGCCGCCACCGCCCTGTTCCAGTCGGGCGACTACAAGGGCGCATCGAGCGCACTGCAGGAATTCGTGAAGCAGTATCCGCAGTCGGCCTATGCGTCGAATGCCCAATACTGGCTGGGCAATAGCTATTATGCGCTGGGCGACTACAAGAAAGCCATCGCCGCCCAGCAGGTCGTGACCACCACCTACGCCGACAGCGCCAAGGTGCCGGACGCCATGCTGAACATCGCCAGCAGCTACGCCCTGCTGAAGGACAACAAGAACGCGAAGAAGTCGCTGCAGACGCTGGTGTCCAAGTATCCGGACTCGAGCGCGGCCCAGACCGCGCGCGACCGGCTGGCTTCGCTGAAGTAAGAACGTGCCGAACGGGCTCGGCAATTGACAGTCGCATGGTCGCGCCCTATAATCTTGCTTCTTCGGGTCGTTAGCTCAGTTGGTAGAGCAGCGGACTTTTAATCCGTTGGTCGCGTGTTCGAGCCACGCACGGCCTACCAGAATATGTAGTAGCAAAAAAGGCGTTACGAGTGATCGTGACGCCTTTTTTTGTTTCTGCCGCATTCCCTGCGCCATTTTCCGTACCGCACTCGCCCCGCACGGAATCTCATCTCCCGCCCATTGAATCCGTGAATCTCAAGGTCGGCGCTAATACAGCTCCGGCACGACTTCGTGGCTAGTTGCGTTTCGTCATCAGTCGCTCGCGATTAATAACTACAGTTAAGAGATTCGTCGCACGTTCAGCCGCGCTCAAACGACGCGTGCAAGACGGACGGCGGCTCCATCAACTGATGCGGATCCACGATGACTGTCCTTCAATCGCTGCTGGAAGCCCACCAGCACGCCCGCCTGTTGCGCCTGTCGTTCCCCAAAAAAGACGGTCCGCTAGCGAGGCTGATGGTGAACCGGTTCGAAGGCGCGGAATACCTGTCGCGCGACTTCGAGTTCAAGGTGGAGCTGCTGAGCGACGATGCACGGATAGCACTCGAGTCGATGCAGGGCAAGCTGCTGTGCGTCTCGCTGGTGCAGGACGACGGCAGCCTGCGCCCATTCACCGGTTATGTCGCCGCTTTCAAGCTGATCAGGACGGACGGTGGCCTGGCCTTCTATGAAGCGGTCTTGAAGCCGTGGTTGGCATATGCCCGTCTACGCCGGAACAATCGCTTGTTTCACGCGCAAAACCTGAACGAACAGACCGAAACGATCTTCTCCGGCTACGGCAGCCTGCCTGTGTGGGAGTGGACAGTCGCCGGCGAACAGCCACAGCTCACGATGGCCACGCAGTGGGACGAGACCGACCACAACTACCTGTGCCGGCGCTGGGAAGAGGCCGGCTACAGCTATTGGTACGAGCATACCAACGAAGGCCACGTGTTAAAGATCTGCGACGACACACGCACTTCGGCGCCGATCGATGGGGCATCGCCCGGTATCCGCTTCCAGCGCGCAGGTGGCTCCACAGAAGAAAACGCGATTGGCGACTGGAGCCCATTGCGCCAGTGGGCTTCCAGCAAGGCGGCAGTGAGCGGATTCGACTTCAAGAATCCGCGCTCAGTACATGCGGACATTGTCACCGTCAACGAACAGGGCGCTATTCCGCGGCTGGAAGTGCACAGTTATGAAGGGCACTACGGCTTCAAGCACCAGTCAGGCGCTGACCAGCTTGCACGCCTGCGCATGGAAGAAATCGAGGCCCGCGGCAAGGTGGTCGAAGCGCAGGGCAATAGCCGGCGGGTCGCTGCGGGCAGATGGTTCAAGTTGCTCGACCATTTCGGCGAAAGCGGTGACGGCGAATTCCTGGTCCTCGAAGTGCATCACGTGGCCAGCAACAACTACCTGCAAGGCAAGGACGCAATAGCGGAGTACCAGAACCGCCTGGTCTGCCAGAGCAAGTCGGTGCCCTGGCGTCCGGGGCGCGGATTCAACAGCACGGACACCAAGCTGCTGACTCTGCAGACCGCCATCGTGGTCGGTTCGCAAGGCCAGGGTAGCCTGAACGTCGACCAGTACGGGCGCATCCAGGTGAAGTTTCACTGGGACCGGGACGAAAGTGGCAGCTGCTGGGCACGTGTAAGCAGCAATTGGGCCGGCGGCGAGAAAGGCTTGACCAGCCATCCGCGGGTCGGATCGGAAGTCATCGTGCAATGGCTCGATGGCAATCCTGACCATCCGATCGTAACCGGCTCCGTATATAACCAGAGCTATATGCCGCCGTGGAAGCTGCCCGAACAGCAGGCGCTAATGGGATTCAGAAGCCGGGAACTGAGCGCCGGGGGTGGCAACACGCCGGGCGGACGCAGCAACCACCTGATATTGGATGACACGCAGGGGAAAATCCAGGCACAGCTCAAGAGCGATCATCTCGCCAGCCAACTCAGCCTCGGACATATCAACCGCATCGACGACAACGCCGGACGCAAGGATGCGCGCGGCCAGGGCTTCGAACTTCGCTCCGACGGCCACGGCGTGGTGCGCGCGCAGCAGGGCCTGCTGCTCAGCACCGAAGCTCGCCCGAACGCCCGCGCCCATATCACCGACATGGCGGAAACCCTGGCGCGTCTGGCCCAGGGGCATGAGTTGCACGACAGCCTGTCGCAGGCCGCGCAACAGGCGCAGGCGCACCGACCGGGCGACCAGGACCAGGTCGTCGCCGCGCTGCAGGCGCAGGCCGACGCCATCAAAGGCGAAGGGGGCACACCGACACAGGGCGAATTTCCGGAGTTCCGGGCACCCCACCTCACCCTGGCCAGCCCTGCCGGTATCGAAACCAGCTCGCAGGGTTCCACCCACCTGATGAGCGTGGAGCACACCGCCCTGACGAGCGGCGGCCATGCCAGCCTGAGCGTGGGCAAGAGCCTGCTGGTCAGCGTAAAGGAAGCGGTGCGCATGTTTGCCTACAAGGCCGGCATGAAGCTGGTCGCGGCCAGCGCCGACATCGACATCACCGCCCTGAAGGACAGCGTCAACATCCTGGCCAAGCTCAACATCACACATACTGCCAACAGCATCACGATCACGGCGAAGGAAGAGGTGGTGATCAACGGCGGCACGAGCTTCAGCCGCTGGAACGCATCGGGGATCGTCCATGGCACCAGCGGCAACTGGCTCCAACACGCGGCGCACCACAGCTTCGAACCCGCCAAGAGCGAAGGCACGCCGAGCTTGCCGCAGCCCGTGCAGCTGGCGCCGGGGCAGCTCGACCTTTATCACCAGTACGTGAACCTGGAAGGTGGCAAGAAGCGAGGCATCCAGCAAGGCGACTACACCGTCGTCGACGCCGAAGGTGGCATCCACCACGGCACGCTCGATGGCGACGGCTTTGCCAGAGTGGCCGGCCTGCCGATGGGGATGGCCACAGTCAGCTACGGCAAGGACCCGCGCGACCCGTGGGATGAGGACAGCTACTTCGGGCAGGGGACCGAATGGCCGGCCGTGGCGGTGACCGAGCCTGTCCCCGATGCGGCGGCAGGCAGTCTCAACGGCGCAGCCGGCAAGTTCGGCGCGATTGCGCGAGCCGCTGAGCAAGCGGCAAGCGCGGTGCAATTGCTCCCCAAAGGCGGCGCGCATGCTTTGCTGTCGTCGGCCGGACAGGCGGGCATGGCCAATGTTGTGGGCAAGCTTCCAGGCGGCGCAAGGGTCCTGCATACCTACGGCGCTTCAAGTGCCGATAAACCCGCAGGTGCCGTCGCGTCCACCGTCGGCTTGCCCGGATCTCTGCCGCGCATCGGCGCTGAAGTGCCGTCCTCGATCCCGAAAAAATTCGCCATATAAAAAGCCACCATGACCGAGACCACACAGGCCCCGTCCAAGCCCGCCGAACGCGCGCAGGAAGTCGCAGTCGCTCCGCTCAACACCATAGATCAGCAGGACGTCGGCGCCGGCGCCGCCGCCTTCGATACATGGCTGCGCAAGATCAGCAACGACTACGTCACACTAGAGCGCCTGAGCACGGTGGCCGGCAGCCTGCCGCTGATCGGCAACATCATGGCGCTGATCGACGCCATCATGGACATGGTTGGCGTAATCCAGAAGACCGTCAACAAGAAGGAAGTCGATTTCCTGCACTGGGTCAGCCTAGGCATCAACTTGATCGGCGTGGTACCGGTGCCGCCAGCAATGAGTGCGGCGCGCATGAGCCTGCGCCCGGCACTGCACTTGGTCCGGCAAAAGCTGGCGTTGGGTGTCAAGGATCTCGGTAGCGCACTAATCGAAGTGCTGATCATGCACCTCAACGCCAGGCTGGCCGGCGAGATCGAGACCTTTGTCGACCGCGCGATGGATAAACTGGCCGGCGTCCTTGACGATTGCGCCGATACTGCCGACGGCATCGCGGACGATCTGATGAAGATCCTGAACCGCTGCATCGGCAAGGAACCTATGTTCGAGGTGGCTTCTCCGGCGGAAGTGGAGAGTAAGCTGCACGACCCCAAGGTAGAAAGCAGCTTGCGCCGTATGCTTGGAGCCCTTGGTCGACAGTACAAGAAGACCGCGAACTACGTTGCCGCAGCGGCGGCCAGCCACCTACCGCGGAGCGCGGTCGAGGGTGTAACAGGCATCATCGGTCACCTGCAGGAGTTCAAGCCGGCGTTTCGCGGCAAGCTCGCCGCGCTGGCCGACGAAAAGGCGCAGATGAGCATCCGGTGGCTGTTGGTGCGGCTGCGCCACGCGGTCGTCAAGCACAAACGGAGACATCCGGCGATGGTCCCGTCCGCCAAGGGCGCGGACCACAAGAAGAACAACCCCGGCCATGAGCTGGGAGCGAGTGGCCGGCAGAGCCCGGCCAAGGGCGACGCCAATGCCTGCAAGCTGTGCCCTGCAAAAGGCGGCACCGCACACTCGATCAGCTTCGCCACCGGCGCCGAGACTTTCAGTCATACCGACTTCGTACTGGATGCGCCGCTCCCGATCGGATGGAGCCGCACCTATCGCAGCCAGCTGAGCGCTTATGACCGTAGCAACCTTGGTGCGCGCTGGCTCACCCCCTACAGCACCCGCATCGATGTCGTGGGCAAAGGCAAGCCCACCGCCCTGCTCTATCACGCCGCCGACGGTCGCAGCCACCGCTATCCGTGGCTGGGCATCGGCCAGCGGCACTACGATCCGGTCGAGCAGATCACGCTCACCCGCGTGAGCGCAACTCTGCTCACGCTCGACTTCGGCAAGCCGCTGCCTGAAGGCGAACCGAGCCCCTGGCGCGAAACCTATGCGCTGGTGGACACGGTACGCGCCAAGGCAGTCGACTTGGGCAAGGAGCATTTCCGGCTGATCGCGCTGCATTCCCGCGACGGCGCCGCCCTCGGCCTGCGCTACGATCACGTCGTCGCCAATGGCCCCTATGCCGGCGAGGAAGTGCTTAGCGACATCGTCAGCAAGCAGGGCGAGACCATCGTCGCCCATGTTGGCACCCAGATCGACCATGATACCGGCCACATCCGCGCGCTGTGGGAAATCCGGGACGGTAAGCTGGTACGCCAGCTTGCGGCGTATGACTATGACGACCACGGCGACCTGATTCGTGCCCAGGATGAAAACGCCGCGGCCCGGCACTATCAATACGACCGCCACCTCGTCATCCGCTATACCGACCGCACCGGACGCGGCATCAATCTCGCCTACGACACCAGCATCGACAGCGGGCTTCACGCCAAGGCAATCCGCGAATGGGCGGACGACGGCAGCGATGACACCCGGCTCGAGTGGGACAAGAATATTCGCCTGACCTATGTCCTAGATGCGCTCGGCCACGAGACGCGGTACTACTACGACATCGCAGGCTACACCTACCGCGTCGTGTATCCGGACGGACTCGAGGAATGGCTGTTCCGCGACGATGCCAAGAACGTCGTCCGTCACATCCACACCGACGGTAGCAGCGAGCATTACCGTTACGACGACCATGGCAACCTGCTCACCCACACCCGCGCCGACGGCAGCCAGGTCCACTTCGAGTACGACGGCCAGCATCGAGTCACCGGCATCCGCGATGCCGAAGGCGGCACCTGGAAGCGCGATTACAATGCCCAAGGCCACCTGGTCGAAGAAACAGACCCGCGCGGCAACAAGACTCAGTACGCGTACGACAAGACCGGCCGGCCCGTCAAAGTCACCGACGCCAAAGGTGGCGTCACGAAACTCGTCTACACCCCGCACGGCCAGCTCGCCGGCTACACCGACTGCTCTGGTCACAGCAGCCAATGGGAATACGACGACCGCAAGCGCCTGATCAGGCGCATCGACGCCGCCGGCAATGTGACCCGCTACCGCTACACACCGGTAAGTAGCGAAACGCTGACTTTTGCGCACAGCGAAGGCGCCGACAGAGGCAATCATCCCGGCCAGCTCGAAGCCGTCATCCACCCCGACAGCAGCCAGGAGCAACTGCGCCACGACGCCGAAGGCCGGCTGCTGGCGCATATCGACGCACTGCAACGCGTCACCACCTACCGCTACACCGCAGGTGGTCTGATCGCCAAGCGGACCGATGCGCTGGGACATAGCCTGCAATACCAGTGGGACGCGCTCGGTCGCTTGACCGCACTACAAAACGAAAACGACAGTGTCTACTGCTTCCAATACGATCCCGTCGGGCGCCTGCTGCTGGAACAGGGCTTCGACGGCAAGACCACCGAGTACCGCTACGATGCAGCCAGTGGCGTGCTGGCGGAAACCGTCGAAGCCAGCGTGACCACGCGGCTGGAATTCGATCCCATGGGCCGGCTGGTACAACGGCGGGCCGCAGCGCCCGGCAAGCCGGAGCAGATCGAAACCTTTGCCTACAACGCCAGCGGCCAGCTGGCCGAGGCGAACAATGATCACGCCAGACTGCAGTGGTTCTACGACGACGCCGGCAATCTGGTACGCGAGCACCAGCACTACCAGGGCCCATTCCACGTCGACAAGCGCACCGCCGTTTGGCATCACCACCATGACGAACTCAATCAGCGCACGGGCACCACCCGCCCCGATGGCCACCGCATCGAATGGCTGACTTACGGCGCTGGCCACGTGCATGGCCTGCTGCTCGACGGGAGAGACCTTGTTTCCTTCGAGCGCGACGCGCTGTATCGGGAAACCGGCCGCACTCAGGCCAACGACCTACTGCAAACGATGAAGTTCGACCCGGCCGGCCGATTGATCGAACAGCAGCTCGGTGCCATCGCGCTGGTCGGTCGGAAGGGCCGGTATTTCTCCCCCGACGAGTACCGTCCCGATGTCCAGGTCGGCATGCAGGCCGCAATCGTGCGGCGATACCGCTACGACCAGTCCGGCCAACTAACCAGCCTCGAAGACAACCGGCGCGGCCGCATCGAGTACCGTTACGACCCGGTCGGACGGCTGCTGGCGGCGAACAGCGCCCTGGGTCGAGAAACCTTCGCGTTCGATCCAGCGGGGAACATTCAGGCGCCGAATACCGCGCAGCAGGAGCCCATTAGCCGCCGTGTCCCACTGCCGAAACTGTTGGACAACCTACTCAAGGAATTTGCCGGCGTGCGCTACCGCTATGACGAACGCGGCAACGTCGTGGAACGAACTCAGGACGGCCTTCGGTCCGAGTATGAATGGGATGCGTTCAACCGGATGACCCGCGCCACGACCTGGCATGGTGTCGCTAGTTTTGTTTACGATCCGCTCGGACGCCGCATCGCCAAGCGCAGCGGTGTAATGAAGGACACTGCCTTCCGGGAGACCGCCCAAACAATGTATGGCTGGGATGGCGACACGCTGGCGTTGGAAAGCAGCGTACACCAAGGCTATGCGGCGGGCGAACGGACGGTGCACTATGTGTACGAGCGCAACAGCTTCGTGCCGCTGGTGCAGGCTACCAGAAGCCAGGCGCTTCGGCTGGCGCCCACCACTGATGTGAAAGCGCTAATGGCCGGCAACGACGGCAAGTATGATATTGCGCTCGATCCGCTGTGGAACGGCGAGTACGAACAGGAAGCTGATCCGTTCGGTAAGGACGAGATCGCCTTCTATCAATGCGATCATCTGGGCACGCCGCAGGAATTGACCGACCATGAAGGCAAGGTAGCTTGGTCAGCGCAGTACAAAGCTTGGGGGCAGGCGAAGGAAGCGATCAGCGAGGCGGCGCACGGGACCAGGATACGGAATCCAGTTCGGTTCCAGGGACAGTACTTTGATGAAGAGACTGGACTACATTATAACAGATACCGTTACTACGATCCCGACGGCGCAAGGTATTTGACGCAGGATCCAATTGGGTTGGCGGGTGGATTTAATTTGTACCGCTACGTTGGGAACCCAGTTAATCTAATTGATCCGCTTGGGCTTTCCTGTAAACTGCCGAACTTGGCGAAACCGCCTCTTGCGCTTCCTGCTCCGACAACATCAAATCCTTGGATGCCGCATGCTCCTATGGAATCGGCTCCTGCTCCAGCAGGCGGATTAGAGGTTCAAATGGCGATGGCGCCTGGCCAAACCTTACCAGGTGGATGGGCGACACAAGACCACATCCCCGATGTGGCCTATGTACGAAAAAATCTAGCTGTGACACCACAATTCAAACCTGAAGTATCGCATGTACAAACATTTCACATTCCTGAAGGTGTGCAACTCCAGCATGGAGTGGTTGGACCTCAGAAGCATGGCTGCGCAACTTATCCCGGTGGAGGCAGCCAAGTACAGATTCTGAATTACGTGGACCGTGCCAAACTCGTTCCCGTCGGAGCACCAAGGCCTATTGAATAACAGAGACAGGCAATGACCAAATTACAGAACTTCAGAAATATCGAACTGGACCCGAGCTACGACAAAGTACAGAACCCGAAGCGATTAACAGTAAGGGAGCTACTGCCAATTGGGGTATCATGGGAATATAATGGACAAAAATATGAAGTATTGAAACCATGGGGAGTTCTCGCAGTGCCGTCAAACGACTTCCTCAGTATTGCCATTGTAGAAGGGCCATTCGAAACGGGACCAAAAAATCATGCTTACATCATGAATGCGAGCGGAAGCGTTCGCTTTGAGATAAACAAGCCAAGAGAATTAAGCACTTCGTCATTTTCCGATGTTTATTATGTTTCCGGCGAGCTTTTCTTCTTCCTATCAGGATCACCAGGTGACTTCCGATTATCAATAAATGAAATTGACGGCACGATTTCGAAAATCACTCCGAGCCGATAATCGTGGGGTCAGTTAGCTCTCCATGCGGTAACGGGCTTTGAAGATGTGCTCCAGTATGCGAGCGGCACAGGCGGGAGATCCGGCAACCGCTCCGCTTCTAGGGCAGTACTTTGGTGTAGAGACCAAACTGTATTACAACAGATACCGTTACTACGATACCGCATTAGCTAGTGCATATCATGAGGCGGTACAAGTTGACCACTCTGAAGAAAATATAGGCCGTTCCGATTCGGCCCTAGGCAGAAGGTTCAAGCATTCACACTAAAGAAGATCTTTGCGTAGGAAAATCCAATGCATTAGCCAATGGCCAAAGGTCAATCTCGGCGCGAAAAGCATCTAGCTTGTGACTGATCATAAAAAATTAAGTTCCCTTGCCGGTAAAGGATTGTTCGAAAAACGCGAAGATGCTGGAGGGATTTACCACCATGCTGGACCTGAGGCAGACGGGATGATGCTCGGCCCTTTTATCAGTTTGCGGGAGAACAGAATTGATTGGGTTACGATTTCATCAGTTAGACAGTCGCATGATAGGGTGAAATAACGTAAGTGAGAATTTGATGATAAATGAATATCGCCTACTATCGGATTTCTTTAATAAGCAGGTTGAAAATTCCCATGATAAAAGAGAAACCGCGGCTAGAACATGGCACCTCAAGTGGGAAAAAGTCAGCGTGAGGTACGAACCACGCTCTCTCTAAGCGGACATCTTATGAAACCTCGGTAAGATCGATGAGTAAGATCGGAACCGTCGCATCCACGTTTCGCCGCGCCCTTCAACAAATCGACTTGTTAGCGCCAGTCTGGAAAGTCGGTATCGAACAGTTAAATACTGCTCGAGAGACTCCAGTCGCATATTTAGAAAATTTGAAAACAATCCGGAATCACTCCCATCATCTGAGATAAGTCTTGCGTCGAAGCTAGTTACCGAATACTAGCCACTCTCTGATTCCACCGGGGAAGCCGCTATAGCCGCAGAACAAGGTGAGAAACCGTGCAGGAAAATAAACAACGTCATCAATTCCAACGGAGAGCCGAATGTTCTTGAATATCATAACAGTCGGCGACAAACCCGATCACGGCGGCGCTGTGATTACCGGTTCACCTATTCACGACATCAGGGGAAGAGCGATAGCCCGGCTGGGAGACAAAGTAGACTGTCTGCTGCCCCGCCCCGGTGGCAAACCGCACGGCATTAGCAAGATCATTACTGCCCATGGAACATTGACAATCGACGGGGTGCCCGTTGCAGTAGAGGAATGCATGACGGAATGCGGGTGCAAGCTGATCGGCAGCTTGCCTGCAACGGTCGGTTGAGGTCCTTGCGAGGTATTGACTTGTCGATCGAAAACTATCTTATTTGGCAGCTCACTGTAGTGCCAACCGCTGCAGCCCAGGCGTAGGCATGCCCAACTCACCATGTAACGTACTTGTGAGGCGACTCCCGATAAGCTACTATTCCTTCCCCTCGACCTAGCGCTTTTCCGAGCCCAGCACCGCCTACCGAAGATTCAGTAGAACGTCAGCCTTCGGGCTGGCGTTTTTGTTTTCGGCTTATCCTTGCCTCCCATCCCCACTCGCTCAACAACGACCGTACCATGACCTACGAAGACTTTCTCGATGAAGTAACGACCCTCCTCACCGAAATCTACAACCTCGACGACGAAGCCGCGATCAAGCTAGTGGTCGACGCGCAGGCCGATGATTACTTCGTCACACACGACGACAAGGAAGAGCTGCGCACGGTCGCTCAGGCCAAGCTGGACGCTGTCGCGCTGTACGAAGCCAAGCAGAACCGCAACCAGACCCAGCGCAAGCAGCAGCAGCGCCAAGTGCAGAAGAAGAAAGCTCCCTGAGCCAAGCTTGAGCGGGAGTAACACCCATGACGATGGACGTCGCCAAGCGCATGACCGTCGATGGCATCGTCTATTCGGTCGACACCTTTGCGCTCGAGCCATATCGCACGTAACTGGCTTCACCGCCCCGCTTCAAGCCGTGGCCCGGCTGCGCGAACGGCTAAAACGACACCTTGGAAATCCAGGAATGCGGCCCTCAGCGCATCTTGTTCCTGACCGGCTTCAACCCGCAAATCGGTCTGTCGCTAATCCTCCCGGACGTCACATTACCGCTGGCCGCAACCTGGTTCACCGGAATCATTAGCGGCTGGCACGGCGAGCGCCGCCGAAGCGGCTTCCCGCTTCGGGAAATCTACCCGGACGAGCTCTACGTCGAGATCGCCGCCGGCAGGGTCGTGCGCGAATGGCTGCTCGACCTGCGCGCGATTTCTAAACAGACCGAGGAGGAATGGCGCCAGTCGGTAACATCCTTCCTGTGGAAGTTCCATCCACGACCGGCTTCTGGCCAGCTGCGCCGCTGCCGCCGCCGGATGCGCCTGCTTGCGGTACAAGAACTCCAGCACTGCCTTGCGATGCTCGGTATACCGCGCGTCCTACGCCAGGGCGACCCGGTCGCGCGGCCGCTCCAATCCCACCTCGACGATCTCGCCAATGGTCGCCGCCGGCCCATTGGTCAGCATCACGATCCGATCCGACAGCAGCACCGCCTCGTCCACATCGTGCGTCACCATCACCACGGTCGACCAGGTCGCAGCCACGATCCTGAGCAGCTCGTCCTGCAGATGCGCCCGCGTCAACGCATCGAGCGCGCCGAACAGCTCATCCATCAACAACACTTTCGGCTCCATCGCCAGCGCCCGCGCGATGTCGACCCGCTGCTTCATGCCGCCAGAAATCTCGTGCGGCCGTTTACCCTCGGCGCTCGACAGGCCCACCAGCGCCAGCGCAGTCAGCGTGCGTTCGCGCTGCTGGGCGCGGGCCTCACTAGCACCAAACACCCGCTCGACACCTAGATGGATATTCTCGTAGCAGGTCAGCCACGGCAGCAGCGAATGATTCTGGAACACCATCGCCCGCTCCGGCGACGGTCCTGCGATTTCGCGATTCGCGCACAGCAGCACGCCCGCTTTCGGCTTCAACAAGCCAGCGATCAGGTTCAGCAAGGTCGACTTGCCGCATCCAAAGTGCCCAATCAGCGTAACGAACTCCCCCTTTCGCACCGCCAGGTCGATCCCCTGCGCCTGGAACACGCCCTTCTTCGTATGAAACCCCATTTCCACGCCGGTGATGTCGATGAATTTGGTTTGAAGGTCATCCATGGTCGCGCTCCTTGATCAGTTAGCCACTTGTTCGTGCGTCAGCGCCCGCGCCAGCGCCACCAGCGCCTGCTCGAGCAGCAGCCCCACCACGCCGATGACGACGATGGCGATGATGATGTTCGCCATGTTCAGATTATTCCACTCGTCCCACACCCAAAAGCCGATGCCCACACCGCCGGTCAGCATCTCGGCCGCCACGATCACCAGCCATGCGGTGCCGATGGCAAGACGCACGCCGGTCAGGACGTACGGCAGCGCCGACGGCAGCAGGATTTTGGTCAGGATCTTTCACTCCGACAGGTTCAGCACGCGCGCCACGTTCATGTAATCCTGCGGCACGCGCTGCACCCCGACCGCGGTGTTGATGATCATCGGCCAGATCGAGCAGATGAAGATCGATCAGATCGCCGCCGGATCGGCCGACTTGAACACCAGCAGACCGATCGGCAGCCAGGCCAGCGGCGACATGGGTTTCAACAGGCTGATGATCGGACCGAACATGCCGCTCACGAAACGAACCCGCCCGATGATGAAGCCGAGCGGAATGCCGACCAGCGCCGCCAGCCCGAAGCCCACCGCCGCCCGCTTGAGCGAGGCCAGCACGTTCCAGCCGATGCCCTGGTCGTTCGGACTGTTGTGATAGAACGCATCGACGAACAGCTTGAGCGCCTCCTGGAAAGTCACCAGCGGCGATGGGAAGCTCTCGTTGCGGGTCGCGATCAGCTGCCACACCAGCACCACGAAGGCGATGCCCACCAGCGGCGGCAGGACAGCCTTCACCGCCCTGGCGAACGATTGCGTTCCGCGCACGACGGACGCCGGCTTGCGCGCGGGAGGCGCGGCGCTGGCGGCAGGCGCATCGACGGCAAGCGACAATGTGACGACGTTGGCGCCGCCGGCGGGCGGCGCATGGCGTTCGAATTTCAGGATAGCGTTCATGGCATTCCCCTATTCAGACAAGATGACAGTCAGACCCTGACCTTGAACGAAGCGGCATAGGCTTTCGGGTCCTTGCCGTCCCACACGCTGCCGTCCATCAGCTTCGAGTTGCGCATCGGGCTCGCAGGCACAGGCGCCTTGGCCAGCGTCGCCGCGTTCTTGTACAACGCGACCTGGTTGACCGCGCTGGCCACGGCCAGGTAGTCGGGATCCTGCTTGAGCAGGCCCCAGCGGCGATGCTGGGTCATGAACCACATGCCGTCCGACAGGTGCGGGAAGTTGACCGCGCCGTCGTTGTAGAACTTCATGTAGTACTGGTCGTCCCAGGTCTTGCCGAGGCCGTTCTAGTAGCGGCCCGTGATGCGCTGGTCGATCGCGTCCTTGCTGGTGTTGACGTACGATTTGGCGGCGATGACCTCGGCCATCTTGTTCTTGTTGGCCATCGAGGCGTCGATGCAGCGGCCGGCCTCGATGATGGCGGCCACCATGGCGCGGCACGTGTTCGGGTGCTTCTTCGCGAACTCCAGGGTCGAGCCCAGCACCTTTTCCGGGTGGTCGCGCCATATGTCCTGGGTCGTGATGGCGGTGATGCCGATGCCGTCCATGATGGCGCGGTGGCCCTACGGTTCGCCGACGCAGAAACCGTCCATATTCCCGACCCGCATATTGGCCACCATCTGCGGTGGCGGCACCGTGATGACTTTCGCTTCCTTCATCGTGTTGATGCCGTTGGCAGCCAGCCAGTAATAGAGCCACATCGCGTGGGTGCCGGTCGGGAAGGTCTGGGCGAAGGTGAATTCGCGTTTTTCGGCGCGCATCACCTTGGCCAGCGACTGACCATCCACGGCGCCCTTGTTCGCCAGCTGCTTCGAGAGCGTGACCGCCTGGCCGTTGTTGTTCAGTCCCATCAGCACCGCCACGTCCTTGCGCTGTCCGCCGATACCCATCTGGACGCCATACAGCAGCCTGTACAGCACGTGGGCGGCATCCAGGTCGCCGTTGGCCAGCTTGTCGCGCACGCCGGCCCATGACGCTTCCTTGCTCAGCACGAATTTCACGCCATACTTCTTGTCGAAGCCCAGCCTCGACGCCATCACCACCGACACGCAATCGGTCAGTGGGATGAAGCCGATCTTGATCTCGGTTTTTTCCGGCTTGTCCGAACCCGCCGCCCATACGCCGCCCGTTGCCAGCCCCATCAAGCCTCCTCCCGCTACCAGACCTGCGCCATAAATGACCTTCCTGCGCGTGACATCGACTTCGCCGACAACCGCCGTCGCTACGCTCTCTCCGCTTCGAGCTTCTGAGTTTTCATCGCAATCCCAATGTAGTCAGGCAAAAAAAAAGACCCATTATCTTGCAGGGTTGGCGCACCGCACGATGGCGCGAACTGCACACTGCGATTGCGCAGCGCATCATTTTGGACAAGCTGTTGCGCTAGTTCAGAGAAGCTGCACATACACTCTTCTTCTAGCCGACCTGTCGTGCTAGGATGGATTGTTGCTATGTGAAAACATCAGTTGTTTTCAATCGTGCGCCTCTTGTCTATACGTGGCATGCATGTAAAATAAATAACGTCCTGGACGCAGCCAGACTTGAAGGTCTCGTTGCCGCCCCGGGTCCCGAATTCGACGCTTTGTACTGGCATCCGCATGTCACGCATTTACTGTCCGCTCTACCCCTGCCTGCGTTATCCCAACGACGTGGCGGCGCGGCCCAGTTGCCAGTCAGCTCATCATCCTGCCCAGCGCGCCCCGCGCGCCTGAACGGCAAACCATCTCGTATTACGCCCGGCTCACGCCGGCCACTCATCATTGATTTGCCAGTCTCCATTCGGGACGGCGCTGGAGCTAACCATGAATACCGAACATACCGAACGCCACCATTCTCCAATCCATGCCGCGACGGCGGTCGACCGCAGCAACCCGCGCAGGCCGAAGCGCGGCATCGCCAAGGACATCGTCTCCAGTGGCCGCCGCCTGCGCACCCGCATCGGCGTCATCGCCGCTGCATGCATCGGCCTGACCGCGTTGCTGATCGCCTTCGAGTAATCGCCTTGCCGCAAGATACCCGGTTGTCGACTCGATCACGGCTGGGCTATACTGCCCCGCATCATCGTCAATCGGGATCGCATGCAGTTCCAGGCCACACGTCAGCACGCACCTTACCTTGCAACGAGCGCACCCCTGCGCCGGGTGCTGGCCTGCCTGTGCGCGCTGATCCTTGCCCTGCAGCTCGTGGGCGCCTCGTTCCACGACCATGACCTGTCCGAACAGCTGTCCGACTGCGTCAGCTGCCAGATCGCTTCTCATTCCACCGCCGACCTTCCAGCGGCATCGCCACAACTGCTGGCGCTGTTCCTCGTCATCGCCTTCGTCCTGGCGCGCCTGCCGCGCCCTGCGCCGGTCGTCCTGCGCCGCTACCTGATTCCTTCCCGCCAGGCGCCTCCGCGCCACTGATCCGTCTTTGAATTTTTCGCAGGCCGCGTCAAACCGGCCTGCGCTCGCGCATGCGCGTTCGCGCACGGCGTGTGACCACTGCTTCAGTTTCACCACAAAGGACCACGATGACCAAGACTACCCCTGCCCTGGAGGCAAACGGCGTAACCGTCGCCTACCAGTCCGCGCCCGTGCTGCGCGACCTGTCCCTGCGCGTCGCGCGCGGCGAGATCTACGCCCTCCTGGGCGGCAACGGCGCCGGCAAGTCGACCACCATGAACACCTTCCTCGGCTTCACGGTTCCCCGCTCCGGCAGCGTGCGCGTGTGCGGCATCGACGTCGCCGCCGACCCGCTCGCGGCGCGCGGCCAATTGGCCTATGTCCCGGAAAACGTCGCCTTGTACGAGCACCTGGACGCGCGTGAGAACATCGAATACTTCCTGCGCCTGGCAGGCAGCAGCTGGACCGCCGCCAGCATCGACGAGGCCCTGGACGCCGTGCGCCTGGATGCCTCGGCCTGGCGGCGGCGCCTGGGCGGCTACTCGAAAGGCATGCGCCAGAAGGTCGCGATCGCGCTGGCCGTGGCGCGCCAGGTGCCGGTGCTGCTGCTGGACGAGCCCACCACCGGCCTCGATCCGCAAGCCACCAGCGAGTTCAACGCCCTGCTGCAAGGCCTGCGTGCGCGCGGCAGCGCGATCTTCATGGTCACCCACGATTTATTGGGGGCGGCCGAGGTGGCCGACCGCATCGGCTTTCTCGAGCGCGGCCACATCGGCCACGAAGTCGCGGCCAGCGCAGAAGAACGCTACGACGTGCGCGACCTCTACCGGCGCTATGCGGGTACGGGCCAGGCGAAGGACGCGGCATGAGCGCCACCCTCAGGCAAGCGCTGCCCGCCATCGCCCGCAGCGAGTGGCGCGCCATGCTGCGCAACCAGGTGGCGGTCGCCGCCGGCATCCTGATGCTGGCGCTGACCCTGGCCGCGATCCTGGTCAGCCATGAGCGCATGCAGGCCGTGAACGCCGAGCGCGAGCGCTTCCAGAGCACTGCCGACGAACAATGGCACGATCAGCCCGACCGCCACCCGCACCGCGTGGTGCACTACGGTCACTACGTGTTTCGGCCGCTGAGCCCGCTCGCGTTCTTCGACTTCGGCGTCGATCCCTTCACCGGCAACACGCTGTTCCTCGAAGGCCACCGCCAGAATAGCGCCAACTTCAGCGACGCCGGCCAGTCGTCGGTGCTGCTGCGTTTCGGCCAGCTGACGCCGGCCTTCGTGCTGCAGGTGCTGACGCCCCTGCTGATCGTGTTCCTGGCCTTTGGCAGCGTGGCGCGCGAACGCGAGCGCGGCCAGTTGCGCCTGCAGATCGTGCAGGGCATCCCCGGTTCCACCCTGTTGCTCGGCAAGCTGGCCGCGCATGCCGGCGTGGCGCTGCTGCTCGGCGCGCCCGCCTTCGTCGCGCTGGTCGCGATCGCGGCGCTGCATCCGGCCGTGGCGCCGCAGGCGCTGACGATGCTGCTCGGGTATGCACTGTACCTGCTGCTATGGGTGGCGGCGGCCGTGCTGGTCTCGAGCAGCCTGCCGCGTGCGCGCGACGCCTTGCTGGCGCTGGTGGCCGGCTGGATCGTCACCGCGATCCTGCTGCCGCGCGTGATGCCCGATTTCGCCGCCGGCGACGTCGGCCGGCCAAGCCGCATCGAGACCGAAGTGGCGATCCACGAACGCCTGGCAGCGATCGGCGACAGCCACGATCCCAGTGACCCCTATTTCAACGCCTTCCGCGCGCGCACGCTGGAAAAATACGGCGTGCAGAGAATCGAAGACCTGCCAGTGAACTACGGAGGCCTGCTGATGGCCGAAGGCGAACGCATGACCAGCGAACTGTTCGACGAATTCATGCGCGCCGACTTCGCGCGCCAGCGCGAGGAAAACGCGATCGTGCACTCGGCCAGCCTGCTCAGCCCGGTGATCGCGCTGCGCCGCATGTCGACCGCGCTGGCCGGCACGAATCTCGACAGCCATGCGCGCTTTCTGGTCGAGGGAGAAAAATACCGCTATGCCTTCGTCCAGGCGCTCAACGGCCTGCATGCCAATGTCGTCTCGCCGCAAGGCGCTGGCGACGAGCGCATCGACAAGCATCACTGGAACGACACGCCGCGCTTCGGCTATCCGCCCGCGCCGTATGCCGAGGTCGCGGCGCGCCACGCGTGGCCGGCCTTCGCCGTGCTGGGCGGCTGGCTGCTGGCGCTGTTCGGCGCCGGCCGTGTGATCGCGCAACGCCTGGAAAGGAAGACCAAATGAAGACACTCCTGTTCGAACTGCGCCAGGTCGCGCACTCCAGGCTGGCGGTCGGCGCCGTCGTGCTGCTGGCGCTCTTGTCCGCGCTGTCGGTCTGGACCGGACTGCAGGCCGTGAGCCAGCAGCGCGCCGCGCTCGAGCGCATCGCCGCCAGTCACGCGCAGGACTACGACGCCATCGCCGCCCAACAGCTCAAGGGCGGCGCGGCCGAAGCCGGCTCGGTGGGCTACTACCTGCCGCACCTGACGGTGAATCCGCCGTCGCCGCTGGCCTTCGTCGCCATCGGCCAGCGCGACCTGCAGCCGCAGGCCCTGCGCGTGCGCCTGCTCGGCCTGCACTCGCAGCTGTACGAGTCGGAAGCCATCAACCCGGAACTGGCCATGCCGGGCCGTTTCGACTTCGCCTTCGTGCTCGTGTTTCTGGCGCCGCTGTTCGTGATCGCGCTGATGCACGACCTGGTCTCGAGCGAACGCGAAGCGGGCCGCCTGCGCCTGCTGGCATCGCTTCCCGCGAAGGCGGCCAATACCTGGCGCCGCCGGGTCGGCCTGCGCTATGGCCTGGTGTGGCTGGCGGCCCTGGCGCCGGTGGCTTGCGGCGCGCTGGTGGCCGGCGCCGGTCTCGCGGGTCTTGCGGCGATCGCGCTGGTCGCCACGCTCTACCTGGCCTTCTGGTTCGGCCTCGCGGGCTGGGTGGCGGCGCGCGCCCGCACTTCGAGCAGCAGCGCGGCGATCCTGCTGGCCTGCCTGGTCGGCCTGACGATGATCCTGCCGACCCTGGCCGACGCCGCGATCGCACGCCTGTCGCCGGTATCGAAAGGGGTCGAGCTCGCGCTCGCGCAGCGCCAGGCCGTGCACTCCGGCTGGGACATCCCGAAACCCGAGACGTTCGAAAAATTCTTCCAGACTCACCCGGAATGGAAAGACACGGCGCCAGTCGAGGGCCGCTTCCACTGGAAGTGGTATTACGCGATGCACCAGGCAGGCGACCAGGCGGTGGCCGGGGACGTGGCGCAGTACCGTGCCAGCATGGCGGCGCGCGAAAGCTGGACCGCGCGTGCCGGCCTGTTGCTGGCCTCGGTGAATGTGCAGGTGCTGCTGCACCGGCTGGCCGATACCGACCTGGCGGCGCAACTGGCCTATCAGGAGCGGATCGCCGCGTATCACACGCAGCTGCGGCGCTTCTTCTATCCCTACCTGTTCGACGAACAGCCGTTCACGCAAGCGGATCTGGCGAAGTTGCCGGTGTATGAAAGAGGAGTGTCGAACGGAACGCTGCCGCTGGGGCAGTTACTGGCCCTGGGTGTGCTGGCCGCCATGATCCTGCTGGTCGGCCTGCGCAAACTGCGTACCCTGGGTTGATCGGAACGCGTCGGCGGCATGGCCGCCGACGTACCATCAGAACTCTTCCCAGCCGTCGCCCACATTCGCGGTTTCGGCCTTGTCTGGCTTCGCGGCCGGCGCCGCTTGCGCCTTCGGCCTGGCTGGCGCGGCCGGTTTCGCCGCGGCTTTCGCCGGCGCCTTCGGCACCACAGCCGGCAAGGTGCTGGCCACCCGCGGCGCCGCGGCCTTGACGGCCGCGCGGCTACTGCCCGCATTGGCCAGCTTGAACGCGCCCACGGTCTGCGCCAGCGCGCTCGCTTCTTCCTGCAGCGACGCCGCCGCCGCCGAGGCTTCTTCGACCAGCGCCGCGTTCTGCGTGGTCACCTGGTCCATCTGGGCCACGGCGCCGTTGATCTGCTCGATGCCGGCGGTCTGTTCCTGGCTGGCGGCCGTGATCTCGGCCATGATGTCGGTCACGCGGTTCACGCTCTGCACGATTTCCTGCATCGTGGCGCCGGCGCGGTCGACCAGCTCGGAGCCATGGTGCACCTTGTCGACCGAGTCGTCGATCAGGAGCTTGATTTCCTTGGCCGCCGCCGCAGAACGTTGCGCCAGGCTGCGCACCTCGCCGGCCACGACCGCGAAACCGCGGCCCTGCTCGCCGGCGCGCGCCGCTTCCACGGCCGCATTCAGCGCCAGGATATTGGTCTGGAAGGCGATGCCGTCGATGACGGCGATGATGTCCACGATGCGGGTCGCCGAGGCGTTGATCGCGCCCATGGTCTGCACCACCTGCTCGACCACCGCGCCGCCCTTGCCCGCCACTTCCGAGGCCGAGGTGGCCAGGGCGTTGGCCTGGCGCGCGTTGTCCGCGTTCTGCTTGACGGTCGAGGTCAGCTCTTCCATCGACGAGGCGGTTTCTTCGAGCGAACCGGCCTGTTGCTCGGTGCGCGACGACAGGTCGAGGTTGCCGGCCGCGATCTGGCTCGAGGCGGTGGCGATATTGTCGGTGCCGGTGCGGACCTGGCTCACGATCTTCACCAGCGAATCGTTCATGTTCTTGAGCGCCTGCAGCAGGCGGCCGGTCTCGTCGTTCGAGGTGACGTCGATGGTCTGGGTCAGGTCGCCCTGGGCCACGGCGCCGGCGATCGCCACCGCCTGCTCCAGCGGACGCACGATGGCGCGCACCAGCACCCAGCCGACGAAGGCGGCCATGACCAGGCCGAACACCAGGCCGGCCAGGCACACCGCGCGCACCAGCTCGAAGGTCGATTGCGAGGCCTGGTATTCCTTGAGCGCCGCGTCCTGCTGCTCCTTGACGAGCTTGGCGCCCAGGTCGTTCAGCGGCAGGTAGAGCCGGGTCATCTCGCCGTTTAGCAGGGCCACCGCGCCCAGGTTGTCGCCGGCGCGGATCGCGGCCATGGCCGGGCGGATGCCCTGCTCGACGAAGGTCTTGCGGGCCTGGGTGAACTGGTCGTACAGCGCGCGCTCGGTATCGTTCATCGGCATCTGGCGATAGCTGTCCAGGATCTTGCTGATCACGGCGATGTTCGCGTCGACCGTTTCCAGCGCGGCGTTGCGCTTGCCGCCATCTTCCAGGCTGACGGCCTTGGCGACCGCCAGCTGGTTGGCCGTGACGAGCTGGGTGACCTGGCCGACGTGGCTCAGGCCCACCAGCCGGTGGTCGTACATCTGCTTGAGCTCGGCATTGGCGACGCCGAGGTTGTAGATGCCGATGACCGCGCCGGCGATCAGCTCGACGGCGAGGAAAGCGATGACGAAGATGAGGCGCGACTTGATGCTGAGATGTTTGAACATGATTCGCTGGCCCGAAGCCCAAGGATAAGAAATGTGGTATCTATTGGATTATAGAAACATTGCTCCCTTTATGGGAAGCATTGGATGTTTCCTTGTGCTATCACTATTCTTCCGTCGCGGTGCAGCAACAGTCAGGCGCCCGGGCGATATCCGTCGAACAATCCGCCGTGGTCGCCTTCGCAAATCCGACATGAACACTACGGCAAGGCAACTTTGCCGATAGAATGACGCGATTGTTCGCCCCGATTCGAGTTTTATGACCTTCCCCGTCCTCCTGAACCTGGCCCTCGCGCTGGCCGTCTGCGCACTCCTGTATGGCCTGCAAGCCAGGCACGTCTCGTTCACCAGGCGCGTGTTCGCCGGCCTGGGGCTGGGCGTCGTGCTCGGCGCCGGCCTGCAGGCCGCCTACGGCGCCGGCTCGGGCGAGATCGTCGCCACCAACGCCTGGCTGGACCTGATCGGCAGCGGCTACGTCAAGCTGCTGCAGATGATCGTCATCCCCCTGATCATGGTCTCGATCGTGCAGGCCATTCTCAAGCTGCGCGACGCCGCCTCGCTCGGCAAGATCAGCACCCTGACCATCGGCCTCCTGCTGCTCACGACGGTCGTCGCGGCCATCATCGGCATCGCGATCGCCAAGCTGTTCGGCCTGTCCGCGGTCGGGCTGACGGCGTCCGCGGCCGAAGTCGCGCGCGGCGAATACCTGCAGGGCAACCTGGCCAAGGCGCAGGAACTCTCGCTGCCTTCGCTGCTGCTGTCCTTCATCCCGGCCAATCCCTTCCTCGACATGACCGGCGCGCGCAAGACCTCGACCATCGCGGTGGTGGTGTTCGCGGTCTTCATCGGCGTCGCGGCCGTCGGCGTCGCCCGCAAGAAGCCGGAAGTGTTCGAATCCTTCAGCGGCTTCGTGCACGTGGCCCACGTGATCGTGATGCGCATGGTGACCCTGGTGCTGCGCCTGACCCCGTTCGGGGTGTTCGCGCTGATGGCCGAGATGGTGGCCGGTTCCAGCCTGCACGACATCCTTGGCCTGCTCAATTTCGTGGTCGCCTCCTACGTGGCGCTGGCGCTGATGTTCTGCGTGCACCTGGCGCTGGTCTCGGGCGCCGGGCTCAATCCGCTGCGCTATGCGAAGAAGATCTTCCCGGTGCTGGTGTTCGCCTTCACCTCGCGCACCAGCGCCGGCTCGATCCCGATGAGCGTGGCGACCCAGACCGCGCGCCTGGGCACGCCGGAAGGCACGGCCAATTTCGCCGCCTCGTTCGGCGCCACCATCGGCCAGAACGGCTGCGCCGGCATCTATCCGGCGATGCTGGCGGTGATGATCGCGCCGACGGTCGGCATCGATCCGTTCACGGCCGCCTTTCTCCTGCCGCTGCTGGCCATCATTGCCTTCGGCTCGATCGGGGTGGCCGGGGTCGGCGGCGGCGCCACCTTCGCGGCCCTGATCGTGCTGTCGGCGATGGACTTGCCGGTGGCGCTGGCGGGCCTGTTGATCTCGGTCGAACCGCTGATCGACATGGGCCGCACGGCGCTGAACGTCAGCGGCTCGATCGCGGCCGGCACCGTCACCAGCCGCGTGCTGGGCCAGACCGACATGCGGGTGTTCCGGGACGACGCCGACATCAACCTCGACAGCGAGGAACAGGCGGTTTGATCCCTGCGTGACACCCGCTGCGAGCGCTGCAATCGTGCGCTGACGCCTTGCTGAATCCGTCATGATGACGCCATGTTAACTTTTCGGCGGGCGGCAATGGAACAAAAATGGCCACAGGAAATCTGGCTGGTCAGGCATGGACAAAGCGCGGGCAATGTCGCGCGCGACCTGGCGGAAGCCGCCGCCGGGCACCGCATCGACATCGCCGAACGCGACGTCGACGTTCCGCTGTCCGAGTTGGGCGAGCGCCAGTCCGAGGCCCTCGGCGCCTGGTTCGCCGCCCTGCCGCCGCACCAGCGTCCGAACGTGGTACTGCACTCGCCCTATGTCCGCGCGGCCGAGACCGCCAACATCCTGATGCGGCGCCTGGAGCGCGACGCGCTGTTGTGCGTGCAGTCCGACGAGCGACTGCGCGAAAAGGAATTCGGCGTCCTCGACCGCCTCACCACGCACGGCATCGCCCACCACTTCCCCGACCTGTACGAGCAGCGCCAGCACGTCGGCAAGTTCTATTTCCGCCCGCCCGGCGGCGAGAGCTGGTGCGACGTGATCCTGCGCCTGCGCAGCGTGATGGACACGCTCGAGCGCGACTTTTGCGGCGAGCGCGTGCTGATCGTTGCGCACCAAGTCACCGTCAATTGCTTCCGCTACCTGTTCGAGCATCTCGACGAAGCCAGCATCCTCGAATTCGACCGCGCCGAGGACGTGCCGAACTGCTCGGTCACCTCCTACGAATACGATGCGAACAAGGGCAAGCGCGGCGACCTGGCGCTGCGCCTGGTGAATTTCGTGGCGCCGCTCGAGGTCACGGGCACCCCCGTCACCGCCGCCAGGGATGTCCCCGCCGCGCCCAAGGCCTGACGCCGCCATGACTTCCCCCACGACCGTGCATGACCTCGACGCCGCGCACCTGGCGGCCTGGCCGCTGCCCCAGCCCGAGGCCGAGGGCGACAAGGAATTGCGCGGCCACGTGCTGGTGCTGGGCGGCTCGCGCGAAATGCCGGGCGCCGTCATCCTGGCCGCCACCGCGGCCCTGCGCGCCGGCGCCGGCAAGCTGACCATCGCCACCGGGGCCAGCGTGGCGCAACTGGTGGCGCTGGCCATGCCCGAGGCGCGCGTGATCGGCCTGCTCGAGAACGACACCGACGGCTTCCACCTCGACGCCCTGGCCAGCCTGGATCCGCTGGCCGACAAGGTCGACGCCGTGCTGGTCGGTCCCGGCATGCGCGATGCGCCGTGCACCGCGCGCCTGGTGCATGCGTTGCTGCCGCGCCTGGCCGATGCCGATGTCGGCCTGGTGCTCGACGCCTGCGCCATGGACGTCATGCTGCACAGGCCGCACGACTGGCCCGAGGGCAAGCCGATGCGCTTCGAGCGGCCGGTGGTCATGACCCCGCATTGCGGCGAGATGGCGCACCTGACCGGCCTCGAGAAAGAATGCATCGTCGGCGAACCCGACGCGCCGGCGCTGCAGGCCGCGCGCGACTGGAACGCCGTGATCGCGCTCAAGGGCGCGCGCACGGTGATCGCGGCGCCGGACGGCACGCTGTGGCAGCACGAGGGCGCGGGCAATATCGGCCTGGCCATCTCGGGTTCGGGCGACGTTCTGGCCGGCATCGTCGCCGGCCTGCTGGCGCGCGGCGCGCCGCCCGAGCAAGCCGCCTGCTGGGGCGTGGCCCTGCACGCGCGCGCAGGCGACCGCCTGGCACAGCGCATGGGTACGCTGGGCTATTTGGCGCGAGAAATTTCTCTGGAAGTCCCCGCGCTGCTGGAACAATTCGGCCGCCCGGACATGGCCGGCCGCGCCGGCCAGCGCGCTGCCGGTGGCGCTGCCGCGCGGCACGTGCCGGGAGACGAACAACTGGGCGCCTGACGCCAGGTCAGGGGCATGTCGAAAACCGGCGCGGGGGCCGCAGTTGCGGCAGGCAGCGCAGTCTGTGCGGGCGAATGAGCGAATGAGCGTACGGGCGCAGGACGAGCGTCGCAGGCCGCGCATGCCACGCGCAGTCGGCAGTTCGAGGCGCCCGCGACGGAAACTCTGTAAAAAATGTTACGGAGTTGAAGAAGAGTGCGGTATCTAACGAACCGGCAACCGGGCTTCCGGTCTAATGGGCACAGTTGGATTGAAGTACGCACCGGGGCCGCGTATTGCGTCGGTTCCCTGAGTGTTCCGCTCTTTCAATTGCAGATGGCGGAACTAACTGGCGCCGTCGACCTTCCAGCGCCTCACCACAATGAGCTGGAAACTTCGGCACGAAGATAGACGTAAAACGAGGAGTTTAAAATGAATGCAATGACCAAAGCACCAAAGATCCTGCTGACCGCCACCGTGCTGGCAGCCCTGCTGGGCGCCTGCAAGAAGGATGACGCAGCCACCACGACCGTCCCGGCAGACACCTCGGCGACCATGCCAAGCAGCACCTCGGGCGCGACCGGCACCACCGGTGACGTGGGTACCGGCGCCACCGGCACCGGCACCACCGGCACCGGCACCACCGACATGGGCACCACCGGCACCACCGGCGCGACCGGCACCGCCGGCGACACCAGCGGCGCGGCCGGCACCAGCGGCATGACCGGCACCACCGGCACCGCCGAAGGCGCGACCGGCACCACCACCACCGATCCGGCGACCACCACCACGCCGCCGACCGGCACCACCGGCCAGTAATTTCCCGGCCCCCTACCGAGCGACGCCCTGCCTGCGGGGCGCGTTCGGGGCAGCAATCGCACCCGGCTCCTCACGGCCGGGTTGCTTTTTTCCGGGCCCGGGCCTGCAAGGCCAGGCTAGTGCGCCAGCAGCCCGCCGGCCGCGACGCCGCGGACCAGGTTTTCCACCACCTCGAAATCGGCCGGCTTGGTCAAGTGATGGTCGAAGCCCGCCTCGCTCGAACGCCGCCGGTCCTGTTCCGCCCCCCAGCCGGTCAGCGCCACCAGGGTCGCGCCGCGCATGCCGGCGATCCGGCGCATCGCCCCGGCCGCGTCGAAGCCGCTCATGTCGGGCAGGCCGATATCCAGGAACACGATCTGCGGCAGGCCCTCCTCGGCCAGGCGCAGCGCCGCCGCGCCGTCGTGGGCCACGCTGACGGCGTGGCCGTTCATCTCGAGCAGGGCCTGCAAGGTCTCGGCGGCGTCGACGTTGTCGTCCACCACCAGGATGCGCAGCAGGCCGGCCGGCGCGGCGTACGCCGGCGCGGGAGCGACGCCGGCGGCGGGCGGCAGCGCCTCGGCATCCTGCGGCAAGGGTAGCCACACCGTGAACTGGCTGCCCATGCCGGGGCCGGCGCTGCTGGCCGCTACGCGGCCGCGATGCAGCTTGACCAGGCGCTGCACCAGGTTCAGGCCGACGCCCAGTCCACCCTGCGCCATGTCGGTGCCGAGATGGGCCTGGGCATACATGTCGAACACCGTCTCGAGCGCCGGGGCGGCGATGCCGATGCCGTTGTCCGACACCGTGATCGCCACCTCGCTCCCTTCGACCCGGGCCGCGATCTCGATCGCGCCGCCCTGCGGCGTGTACTTGGCGGCGTTGTTGAGCAGGTTGCTCAGCACCTGCGCCACGCGGTGGCGGTCGGCGTGCAGCGCCAGCGCCTGCGGCGGCAGGCGCACCGCCAGCGCGTGCTTGCCGGCCGATACCTGCGGCATGCTCATGTCGACCGCCTCGCGCACGACGTCCGCCAGCGGCACGCGTTCCAGCCGCAGGGTGACCTTGCCCTCGGCCAGGCGCGCCATGTCGAGCAAGTCGTCGACCAGGTGCACCATGTGGTCGACCTGGCGCCGCATGATGGCCTGCACGTCGCCGCTGGCGGCGCCGATGCGCATCAATTCGAGACCCGAGCGGATCGGCGCCAGCGGGTTGCGCAGCTCATGCGCCAGCGTGAACAGGAAATCGCTCTGGGCGCGGTTCTTGAGGCCCAGTTCGTTCGCCAGGCGCTGCAGTTCCTGCTCCGCGTATTTCTGGCTGCCGATGTCGAGGGTCACGCCGTCGAAGCGCTCGGGCTGGCCGTGCTCGTCCAGGCCGCACCAGCCGATCGCCCGCAGCCAGCGCGGCGCGCCGTCGGCCGTGGTGCGAAACTCCAGGTCGAGCGGCGCGCCGGCGCGCACCGTGTGCGCCACGCTCGCCGCCAGCCGCTCCCGGTCCTCGGGATCGACCGAGGCCAGCAATTCGTCGACCGGCGCCAGGCGCGCGCCGTCCAGCCCGAAGTGCACGGCCATCTCATCGTTGATCTGGAACCTGGTGAAGGGCGCGTCGGCGTACCAGACGCCGATGTCGCCAGCCTCGGAGACCCGCTCGAAACGCTCCTGCAGCATCTTGCGCGCCTGGATGTCGATCACGGTGCCGACATAGCCATCGGGCTCCCCGAGCAAATTCGTGCGCGGCATGCCCGAGTCGATGAACCAGCGGTAGCTGCCATCCTTGCAGCGCAGCCGGTAGTCGATCGAGAACGGCGCGCGCGCCGCGTTCGCGGCCAGGAATGCCTCGCCCGCGCGCTGGCGGTCGTCGGGATGGGCGTTCTCGAGCCAGCCCAGGCCCAGGTCCTGCTCGGGCGTGCGGCCGGTATAGTCGTACCAGCGCTGGCTCAGGTAGGTGCACTGGCCATCGTTGTCGGTGGTCCACAGCATGGCCGGCGAGGCGTCGACCAGGGCCCGCACATGGGCTTCCCGGGCGCGCGCGTCGCGCTCCATCTGGCGCCGTTCGCGGCCCAGCGCCACCTGGGTGCGCACCCGCGCCAGCAGCTCGTTGGCCGAGAACGGCTTGACCAGGTAATCGTCGGCGCCGGCCTGGAGGCCTTCGACCTTGGCTTCCTCGCCGGCGCGCGCCGACAGCAGCATCACGGGCAGCAGGCGCAGCTCCTCGCTGTCGCGTATCTTCGCGATCAGGCCGAACCCGTCCAGCCGCGGCATCATCACGTCGCTCAGCAGCAGGTCGGGCGGGTCGAGCAGCGCCAGTTCGAACGCAGCCTGGCCGTCGGCGCAGGCGCGCACCTCGGCGTGCGGCTCGAGCAGCGCCTTCAGGTAGGCCCGCATATCGTTGTTGTCGTCGGCGATCAGGATGCGCGGGCGAGCGACGCCGGCCATGTCGACCTGCGCCGGCTGTCCGTCGGGATGCGGGCCGGCCTCGGCATCCGGCAGCCATCGCAGCGCTTCCTCGACGAAGACGGATCCCATGCGCTGGCGGTCTTCCAGGCCATCCGCGGCCTGCAGGATGCGGTCCTGCGGCAGGTGGGCGTCGCCGAACGGCAGCGCGACGTCGAAGCGCGTGCCTTGGCCGAACACGCTCGAGACCGCGATCGTGCCGCCGTGCAGGCGCACCAGTTCCTGGATCAGGGCCAGGCCGATCCCGGTGCCTTCATAGGTCCGTCCCGGCGCGCCCTCGATGCGGTGGAAGCGCTCGAACATGCGCGGCAGTTCGTGCTCCGGGATGCCGGTGCCGGTATCCTGGACCGACAGCAGCGCCATGCCGGCATGCTCGCGCAGGCTCACCACGACGCTGCCCTGCAGGGTGAACTTGAACGCGTTCGACAGCAGGTTGAAGACGATTTTCTCCCACATGTCGCGGTCGACATGCACCGGCCGGCCCAGGTCCTCGAGTTCGACCCGGTACGCCAGGCCTCCCTTGGCCATGGCCGATTCGAACACGCCGGCCAGGTCGAGCGTCAGGCGCGTCAGGTCGACCGGGACATAGCTGGCCTGCACCCGGCCAGCCTCGATGCGCGAAAAGTCGAGCAGCGAATTGACCAGCTTGAGCAGGCGCAGCGCGTTGCGGTGGGTGACTTCGATGCGCTTGCGCTGTGCCGGGGTCATGCTGTCCTGGCCGTCGGCAAGGGCGTCGTCGAGCGGCCCCAGGATCAGCGTGAGCGGCGTGCGGAATTCATGCGAGACGTTCGAGAAGAAGGCGGTCTTGGCGCGGTCGATCTTGGCCAGCTCCTCGGCGCGGCGCTGCTCCTGCTCGTAGGAGACCACATTGCCGACCGCCGTATTGACGGCGGCGCCCAGCAATTCATAGAAATTGCGGTACTCGGCGTCCAGCGCGCGGCGCACGCTCACGCCGGCGACGACGAAGCCGAACAGCTCCTGCTGGCCGGGCAGCGAGATCGGAAGCACCAGGGCCGAGCGCGGCGGGTCCTCGTAGGGCCCGCATCTGGTCCCGGCAAGGCGCGCGGCGACGTCGTCCACCTGGGCCGCCGCATGGGTGGCGGCGCAGCGCGCGAACGGCCAGCAGGCGTCGTCCAGGCCCAACGCGGCCGGCGCCAGCGCGCTGCCGGGCGGCAGGCCGCCGCCGCCGCGCAACTGCAGCTCGCCGCTGGCCGGATCGATCTGGTAGAACAGCAGGAAAGGAACGTCGGCCTGCATGCGCTCGGCGTGGGCCGTCAGCCGCAGGCCGATCTCGGCGATCGACCGGGTCGAGGCCAGGCTCGCCGTTAGGTCGCGCAAGGCCTGGCTGCGCCGTCCGCCCAGCACCTGGGCCGTGGTCTCGGTAATGGGGTGGAACACCCCGCCCACCGCGCCCGACTCGTCGCGGATCGGCGAGAACGAGAACGTCATGTTCGCCTCCTCGAGATAGCCGCTGCGGTCGAGGAACATCTGCTGGTCCTTGATGTAGGCGCCCTCGCCCTGGTGGGCGCGCTCGAAGGCCGCGCCGACCACCGGCAGCGCGGATGCCCACACCACCTTGAACGGCGCCCCCATGGACGCCGGATGCAGGTCGCCGCAGATCGGACGGTAGGCGTCGTTGTAGATCTGGATGTCGTCCGGCCCCCAGCACACCAGGATCGGAAAGGTCGAGGACAGGCACAGGCTGACCGAGGTGCGCAGGCTCTGGGGCCATGCGGACGGCGGTCCCAATGGCGTGCTGGACCAGTCCATGCTCCTGATCAGTTCGCCCATTGCGCCGCCGCCCGCCAGCCAGTTCAGGTCATCGTTGGGGACAAGGGAGAGGGATGAAGAGGAAGACATGGAAGACCTTGCTGTATGGCAATAGAAAAGCGCCACTCGCATAATTGCTGGGCAGCAAGCAGTTCGATTAGGGAATGCCCGTGGGCATCCTCCATTAGAACATAACGACCGGAAATATGGGCGCGCCGGTCGACGCATGGGCCGACCTTCGCTGCGATTCGTTGCGGTGCCGGGACAGAAGGCCGGCGGGAGGAAGGAGAAAGGGGGGCGCGCGCGCGCCCCCCTTTGTTCAGGCGGTCATTGCCTTGTCGCGGCCGCGGCCGGTCGCGAAACGACCGACACGGACGATGCTGCGGTAGACCAGGCGCACGAAGGTCAGGGTCAGGATCGCTTCCACGAAGGTCATCAGGAAGGCCGGCAGCGCGTTGAAACGCTCGGCGCGGCGCCCGTACTTGGCCACCATGCGGTCGCGGGCGATCTCGATGCTGTCGTAGAAGGTCGGCACCACCAGCAGGGTCAGCACGGTCGAGGTGATCGTGCCGCCGATGATGGCGATCGCCAGCGGCTGGTAGAACTCGCCCGAATCGCCGAAGGCCAGCGCCACCGGCAGCATGCCGGCGATCAGCGCGAAGGTGGTCATCAGGATCGGACGCAGGCGCTTGCGGCCGGCCGCCATCAGGGCCTCTTCGCGGTCCATGCCTTCATGCTCCAGGGCGCGCGCGGCGTCCAGCAGCAGGATCGCATTCTTGGCCACCAGGCCCATCAGCATGATGATGCCGATCATGCTCATCAGGTTGAGCGTGTGCCCGGTGACGATCAGGGCGACCACCACGCCGATCAGCGACAGCGGCAGCGACATCATGACGCCGATCGGCGCGGTGAAGGAACCGAACTGCATCACCAGGATCAGGTACATCAGGGCGATGCCCGACAGCAGCGCGATGATCATCTCGGTGAACAGTTCCTGCTGGTCCTCGCCCGAGCCGCCCAGCGCCAGGCCGTAGCCCGGCGGGAAGTCGAAGGTGCGCGCCAGCTTCATGGCGTCGGCCGTGACCTCGCCCGGCGAACGGCCCTGGGCATTGGCCGACACGGTGATCATGCGCTCGCCGTTCTTGTGGCGGATGGCCGATGGCCCCTTGCCCATGCTGATCTCGGCGATCTGGTCGAGCGGCACCATCATGCCGGTGCCGCCGACCGAGATCGGCAGGCGCTCGATGCTCTCGGTGTTGACGCGGTCGTCGGGATGCAGGCGCACGGCGACGTCGCGGGTCTCGCTGGTCGGGTCGACCCAGTCGCCCACCTCGATGCCGGCGAAGGCCACGCGCAGCGACTGGGCGGCGTCGCCCACCGAGATGCCCATCATGTTCGCCAGGCCGCGGTCGAGCACGATCTGCAGCTCGTTCTTCGGATCCTGCTCGGACAGGGTGACGTCGACCGCGCCCGGCACTTCACGCAGCTTGGCCATGTAGGCATTGGTCAGCTCCATCAGCTTGCGCGAATCGGGGCCGCTGAATTCGATCTGCACCGGCTTGCCGTTGCCGCTCAGGTCGTCCATGACGACGTATTCGGCGCCGACCAGGCGGCTGATCTTCTGGCGCAGCTCGACCGCGACTTCGGAGGCGCTGCGCTCGCGCTGGCGGCGCTTGCCGATGTCGACATAGACGCGCCCGCCGTTCAGGTTGACGTTGCTGTTGGTGTCCTCGGTTTCGGGCAGGGTGCGCGCCAGCTCGGCGGCCGCCTCGACCTTGCGGCGGGCGTACTCGACGCTCGACGACGCCGGCACGCGCACGTCCACCATGATCGTGCCCGAGTCCATCTTGGGCAGGAAGCTCGATCCGCCGAAGGTCGAGTGCAGGGCGATGGCGCCGACGAAGCTGGCCAGCGCCAGGAAGCCCATCCAGCGGCGATGGTGCAGCGCCCAGGCGATCACGCGTCCATAACGGTCGGCCTGGTGGTCGAACCAGTGGTTGAACTTGTCCAGCACGCGGCCCAGGCCCTTCTTCGGCGCCGTGTGGTGGTCGGGCGGGTCGCCCCAGTAGGCCGACAGCATCGGGTCGAGCGTGAACGAGATGAGCAGCGACACGATCACCGAGCAGGTCACGGTCAGGGCGAACGGACGGAACCACTCGCCCGACACGCCCGGCATGAAGGCCACCGGCACGAACACGGCCATGATCGAGAAGGTCGTGGCGGCCACGGCCATGCCGATCTCGGCGGTGCCTTCCAGCGCCGCGGTGCGGCGGTCGGAACCCATTTCCATGTGGCGCACGATGTTTTCGCGCACCACGATCGCATCGTCGATCAGCACGCCGATCGCCAGCGACAGGCCCAGCAGGGTCATGAAGTTGAGGGTAAAGCCGCACAGCCAGACCGCGATGAAGGCCGCCAGCACCGAGGTCGGCAGGGCCAGCGCGGTGATCAGGGTCGAGCGCCACGAGTTAAGGAAGGCATACACCACGAACACGGTCAGCACCGCGCCCAGCACCAGCGCCTCGATCACGTTGTTGAGGCTCGACTGCGCATCCTCGCCGCCGTCGCGCGTCACTTCGAGCTTGGTGCCTTCCGGCAGGTGCTTGCTGGCTTCCTTGACGACCTCGTGCACCTTCTTGGCCAGGGAGACGGTCGAGGCGTCGCGCGAGCGGGAAATCTGCAGGCCGACGTTCGGCTTGCCGCTGCGCATGGACAGACTGTTGATGTCGGCGAAGCCGTCCTCGATCTCGGCCACTTGGTTCAGGCGCACGATGGTGTCGCCGTTGCGCTTGACCACGATTTGCGAGAAGTCCTCGGGACGCTCGATGCGGCCGACCAGGCGGATGCCCTTCTCGTCCAGCTCGTCACGCAGCTTGCCGACCGGCGCATTGGTATTGCCGCTGCGCAGGGCGTTGGTGACCTCCGTGACCGAG
>Ga0247725_1000342_pt1 | contig 39354 bp, 71 predicted proteins | sample OKSTACKMCFT3sol_FD_183021 | JGI IMG/M metagenome (GOLD analysis project Ga0247725, IMG submission 183021) | Subsurface sediment microbial communities from gas well in Oklahoma, United States - OK STACK MC-FT3-sol | ecosystem: Environmental > Terrestrial > Deep subsurface > Rock core/Sediment...
GTCGATCATGGTGTGCACCTCTCTACGTCGCACGCCACGCAGGATAGGGAGAGGTCATCGATAGATTTTTCGATTGCATCGCATAACGAAGTGTCATTCGTCAGGCGCCACACTTCCGTCGCAACTTTCATTAACAGCGCGGTGCCAGTCCAAGCCGCATCAGGCATGGCATAATCGCCGCCCGCACTTTCTACGGCTCAACAGGGCACGAGGAAAATCAATGCCTTACACCCTCTACGGCATCAAGGCCTGGGACACGGTGTAGGTTCTGGATTTTCCCATGTGAATCAATGCTTTGCGCTGATTTTTGACCATGTAAAAGCGTCTCCTGAAGCAGCGTAGGAATCAAGCATGTAGGCATGGTTTTGGGGAAGAAAAGCCCGCGCTAGGCGGGCATTGCACACAGCCCTTTACTATGTCGGCCAGCCCATAGGCGGAAGCCCAGCCAACACTTCCGCTTCTGACGGTATCGGCCGGCGTCCAGACTGCACGTCATCAAGTAGTGCGTACCCGTATGTCCAGCAGGCGTCGCGCACTTCTACCCCGCGCTGCCCTTCTGCCTGTAACTTAGGGACCGTGCTGGTAGCGTAGGTGCACAGGCTTAGGATGGACTCATAGCCACGCTCTCTGGCCCATTCATCAAGGCGTCGCTGCACTACAGCCTGCAGGCGCAGGAATGCCTGTTCCGGCGTTTCTGCATCAACCGGCTCCGGGGTATTGCCTTCTGCAAGCCATGCCTCATACGCCAAGCGGTCGCCGTTGTGCGGATCGCGCGGGATGCAGGCGCCGTCTGATAGACGAACAACCGCGTCACTATTTGTCAACTTATACATGCTTCAAAGCTCCGCTGATGCTGTCCAAACGGACTGGAAAGCGCCTAACCCACTGCCGCTCGCGGTGCGCGCCTCAGAAAAGCCCTTTGTGCCGGCCGTGGTTGATCCAGCAGTCACGGGGAAGTTGAACGCCGACACGTTCGTTACAGTGATTGTCGGGACAACTCGCTTGGCTGTAGCGAACCTGACGCGCGCTGGGTAAGTGTTGCCGGACGTTACGTTACCGTCGAAAGATGCTGCGGCGCCCTCACCTGCAAGAGCGTTCTCGAAATATCTCTCGCAGAGCTGCAGCTCTTGCCCGTAAAGGCGGCTTTTATCAAACGGAGTTGCAGTATCGCCCAGCTCGAACTGAACCTGCGATAGTGTTCCTGTGCCAAACTCGATGGTCAGGTTGCTACCGCCAGTTACGGACCCGGTTACGCCTGATGCCGAGTAGCTGCCAGCGCCGATCTTGCCTTGAGCGGTGCCGGCCCACGACAGAGTGTGCGTGCCACTCTGCAGGTTGATGCCCTCGATTACCTGCTGCAGGCTGCCGGCCGTGATCGTCAGCGTGGTGATGCCGCCGCTAGTGGAAAATGAGTACGTGCAGCCAGAGGCCCCAGCCTTCCAGCGGTCAAATCCTTTAGTAGATGCTGCAGCCCATCCATATTGACCAGCAGTCAGCGTAACAGTGCCAGACGCAGTTGCCGGATCTGCTTGCTTTACCTGAAATCCTCCGTTGATTACGAGGTTTCTGCCTCTGTCGCGCAGCCGAGCAATGAACGCGGCGTGCGCGCGCAGGTAGTCGTCAATGGTTCCAGGCGACTCGCTCCCGGGTGGGCTGTTGCTGCTCGCAGTCGTCGAAAGATCGTTTATGCTGGCGGGTACTGGCATGGCGTTCTTCCAATAAAAAAGCCCGCACTAGGCGGGCTTGGAGATGTGATGGAATTTACGGATTACATGGTGGTGAAGCTGGTGGTTGTGGTCGTTGCTGCCGTTATCTACGGCGCAATCCAGGGCTGGAACAGCTAGTCCGATACAAGCACCGGTGCGGCCTTAGACGTGCCGAGCAGCCCTTTGCGGGCGGCTTCGATTAGCGCAGGGTTGGCGCCTTCTCTGATCATCATCAGCCTTGCAGCCTCCTGCGGAGACAGCATCGTCTCAGCCAAAAGCCCGGCTATTTCCTTGTTGGCTTTCCCATAAATTGCGTCCGCGCCACGGCCAAGCAAGCCGCCGACAACCTGTCCTGCCGGCATATTGCGCAGGTAGTTAGGCACTCCGAACTGGTTGAGAATGTTCCCGTAGGAAAGGTTCTGAACAGTGTTGGTGCCTGCAGCCCTGCCCGCGTTTGCCGCAAAGTCAGCCCTGGCCAAGTCGTCTCGAATAGCCGTGAGCTGAGCAAGCTGCTCTGGAGTAAAGGTGTTCTTCAGCGTCGCGCCTTTGAACCCTGTAACTTTTGCGGCGGTATCATCGCTCAGCTTCGAGGCGTATTGAGCCGCGCGGAGCTTTCCGGTGAGTGGCGCAATAGAGCCTTTCAGCTCTTCAACGATGTCCATCTGGTTGATCGGCTTAGAGGCATCTGCAAATGCGCGGCGCGCCTCTCCGTAGGCTGGCGAAACCTTGTCCATTTCCGCGATAAGCCGGTCCTTGATGTCCATGACTGCGGCTTTCTGATTGCGCGCCAGGGCGCTATTTGCTGTTCCGCTCAGTGCGTCATCGACGGAAAGTTTTATGTAATGAAGGCCATCAATAGACTCCAGCGGATTTCCGATCTTTTCGCCTTTGTCCGCCGCAAGACGCTTTGCCCCGGCAATAATGCGCTTCATGGTGGGGCGCTCGGCCAACTCCAACAGCTCTTTGCTTGGCGCTATGACTTCTGGAGCTTGCGCCCTGGCCGCGCCATAAGCCGCCGCCGCCGCATCACTTCGCGCAGATTCTGCAGCCTCTCTAGCCCCCTTGGAGCCGGAAAGAAGTTCCAGAACATCAACACGCGCCTGGTTGTTAGCCACTGCGCGCGCTTCCATTGCGTTCGCAGCCTCGGGAGAGACGTTCACGCTTGCGCGCTGCAGGGCGGCAAGGCTCGGCACGCCTGACGCTTCGCCAACGGTAGGCAGCGAACCCGGCACAAGCTCACGGCTTTGCTGCAGATTGCGGATCGCGTCGTCAACCTGGTCGCCGGCAAACTCGCGCAGCGCTCGGCCAACGATCTTTTCTTGGCCTCGCTGGTAAAGCGGCTCGACAAGGCTTTTCACGCCGCTAGTAGCCGCTTTGCCGACTGCAGCGCCGCCCTTTGCCAAGACGGGCAGCGCCCCGCCGACCATAGCGCCAACGTCCGCATCTTCCGGGTTGACCATGCCGGCAGCCAGGGCGCCAGTCGCGGCACCGGTACCGGCCCGGGTCAGCAGGCCTCCCAGGCCAGCCCGGCCAGCCACATTCAGGCCGCCAGTCTGCAGGCCGGAAACGATGGCCGGGGATGCGCCTGCAACATTGGCGCCACCGGCCAGCACAGAGCCGCCGCCAGCGGTGCCTGCGATTTCTCCAGCCAGTTTGCCGCCCTGGTACATCCACGAATCAGGCTCAGCGCCAAACTGAGCAAGCGCCGCATCCATGTCTTGTCTGCGCTTGCGGTTCGACTCCAACGACAGGCCTTTGCCAGCCAGTGCGTCGGTAATCATGTCGCCTGGTGCTACGATGGTTGCGCCGATGGACCCAGCACCACGCAGAGCTCCAGCGGCGAGATTGCCAAGCCCCTGCTTGACCGACTGTCCGATAGTGTTTTGTGGCTCGGGCGGAGCCTCTTGAGGTGCCACCGGGGCTTGCTGTGGCGCAGGCGCAGCTTGAGCCGGCTGTTGCGTGCTCACATAGCTGGAAATCATCTGCTGCGCTTGCTCGGGCGTGGTGCCTTCCGGCACCTCAAACCGACCAATCCGGCCATCCGGCATTTCGAATCGTGCGACAGGCATTATTCAAACCCCAGGAACTTGATGCCGCCAGCGGGCTGCTGCAGCTGAAGCGAAGGCTGGCCGCCGCCAAGGCGGGCTTGGCCTGCAGCAACTACGCTGCGCAGTTCTTCAAGCGACTTCTTGAACTCTTCATCGCTTTGAGAGCGGTTGAGGCGAGCAATTGCCTGCTCTGCCTTCTTGCCTTCCACTTCGGTGATCGCGCCGCCGCCTTTGAGGCTTTCGAAGCCCTGCAGGAAAGCAGCGCCGCCGATCTGATCCAGCAGAACCTGGAAGTCGGTAGCGTCAGTGCCAGGCACCCGGTTGCGCGGGTCGATCACGCTGGTAAAGCCAGTTGCCGTTTCGCGGCCAGGGTGGTTCAGCGCTTGGTCGATCACGCGAAGCTGAGCGTTGGCGCTGGCGCGCTGAGCGTCAATCGCACGCTTTCGCTCGTCCTTCTTGGCCTCAAGCTCTTGAACTTTCAGGGATTTTTCCTGAATGCCAAGATCGCGCATGACTTGGTTTTGCTCGCGCATGATGTCGTTCTGCTGGCCGCGTAGACCGATACCAGCCCATCCGCGAGCGTTTGCAGCCTGCTCGGCCGGCGACATGCCGACCTGGAAGGACTGCCCAGCGGTCGGGGTAACAAACTGCTTGGTGTCGCCGGTATCGACGAGCTGGGGAGCGACATATCCGTCCAAGCCGCCGCCAACCTGCTGGCCGTAGTCGTCCAACTGGACGATCTGCTTCATGCCATTCGGGCCCATGACTTCCTGAGTGCGGGCGACCTTGGCGCGGCCTGCGTTCGGGATCTCGGCGTAGCCCTTGATGGTCTTCGGATCAAGCCCGAGCTTGGCGGCGGCGATGGTGTCGAACTTCATTGAGCCGTCTTCGCCCTTGGTGTAGAGCGTCGGAATGGCCTGGCGCACCTTCTCAGCCTGCGCGCGCTTCATATGCTCTTCCTGCAGAGCGCTAGCGGCGTTATAGCCCGTCAGGCCAGCCAGGCCAGCCGCGCCAAGCGTGTTCAGCGGGGCGCCACGGCGAGCACCGGCCAAGCCGCCAGCCACAGCTGACAGCAGGCCCACGCCAGCGGGCGATTTAGCGAAATCCAGCAGACCCTGCATCATCCCAGCAGCCCTCGACGGTTAGCGCGGCGCGCCTCGCGGGCGGCAGCGGAGTTTTGCAGCATGGTGTCCTGTGCTTGGCGGCCCTGGTTGGCCAGCATTGCCAGCGTTTCCGGCCCGCCGCCCATGTTCTGCGCCATTACGGGCTGGGGCGCCGACTGCGCTTGCTGGCCCTGCGGCATGAACTGCTGGCCGATCTGGTATGCCTGCATGTAGGGCTCCACGGCCTCGTTGGCGCTCTTGAGCTTGCCGCCAAAGGTGCTCAGCAGGCCGGGCTGGCTCTGTGCGCCGCCGATTGCGCCGCTACCAGAACCTGGAGCCTGCCCGACAACCTTGCCGGCGCCATCGACCCAGGTAGCCGAGCCGCCCCCGGTTCCGCTGCTAAGCAGGCCGCCCGCCTTGTCCGCGCCGTAGCCGCCCGCGTAGAACGAGGCGATGGTCTTGGCAACGTTGTGCCCGGTACGGCCGGCGCGGGTATCAATCCCAGCGTCCTCGGCCTCTTGGTAGCGGTGATCAGCAGCGCCGCCCCACTGGTCAATGATGGGCTTGCTGTCGCTGCCGGTGAGCTTGTTCCAAAACTTCGTCGATAGCGGATCAGCCGACCCAACAAAAAGTCGCCACGGGTCTTCCTTGACCTGATTGGCCATGCCTTTCAGGTTGAACAGCTCAAAATTGCCCAGGTTTCCAAGCCAGCTCATTTGCCACCCCCGCCAGAGGTCTTAGTAGTCGAAGACTGGCCAAGGCCAGAGCCAAACACGCCAGCCATCGCGGCAAGCTGCTTGTAAGGAAGGTCCTGCCGCTCCTGATGCTGCTGGTACCAGTAGTCGCGCAGTTGCTGGGATTGGTCTTGCTGCGTTTGGCCGGCGCGGAACAGCTGGTCGGCGTCGGTGTACGCTTGGTTGGCGAACTGCTGCGCCATGCCAATGCCCTGCATCTGGCGGTTACGGTCGGTTTCGTACGCTTGGCCGTACATGTTGGTAGCAACGTCGCCGAGGTTCTGCGCAAATTGCTCCTGCAGGCCCGAGTTGCCGAAGCTGCCAGAGTTCACGGCGCCGGTATTGAACTGCGAACGCACCGAGTCCTGGGCCTTGCTGACCATCTGGTCTAGGTAGGGGTTGGTATTGCCGCCTGCAATGATGTTATTGAGCTGCGATTCGGCGTTGTTGAACGTCTGCGAGCCGGACTTGGCACGATCGATGGTCGCCTGAAGGCCTTGATTCTGCGCCGCGTTCAGCGGTTCAAAGCGCCAATCCCAGGCGAAGCCCTGGTACGGCTGATTGCTCAGAGCCATCGCCTTATTGGCGTAGGCCGTGGCCAAGGGCTTCAGCTCCTTCGGGATCTCGGTCGTGGTGGTGCTTTTGCCGCTGTCGCCGCCGCCACCTCCGCAGATCAGGCGCCCAGCCTCAACGCGCGTGCAGCTTTCGCCGAACGGCTCCCCCATAGCGTACAGCTCGCGCCGACTGATCATACGGCCACCTCCAGAATCTGATAGACCGGCTTGAAGCCGCATTTGTGTTGATAGAGGCGCTGCTGGGCCGGCTTGGCCGCACAGCGGATAACGGAGCAGCCGAACGCGCGGGAAATCTCGCGCAGCGGCTCTAGGCAGCGGTCGAAGTAGCCGCCAGGCGCGACAAGGTCCGTGACCATCATCACGCGCATATTCGGGAGCTGGTCGACGCGGACCACAGCCCAGCCAACCGGTGTTTCGTCGTCATCGAGGCGCAGCAGCGTGCGCTCGCCACGGGCCAGGATCAGCTTCAGCTGGTCGCCGGTAATCTCCCCGCCCGACACGTCGCAGGCCTTGGAGAGCACGTGCGCGCCATCGCGCCACGCGAAGTCGATATGCGTGGACGTAATTGGAATCAGCTTCATCAGGCACCCGTCAGGAAGCGGCACTGCACCCAGGTGCCGGGCGTGCCCGGCACGACACAGCGCCAGCCGTGGATGATGTATTTGGATCCAGCGGTACCCAGCTCGGTGGGCGCCGAGTTCAGAACAAAGTCGCCTTGCGCCCACGTTTCCGTGGTTGGCACCGCTGTGCGGGCCTGGTAGAACGCCGAAATGCGCCCCTCGGCCATGAGGTTGACTTGCGTAGCGTGCTCGCGCAGTTCGCGCTGTAGCAGAGGGTCTTGCACTGCCACGCACGGCGTCGTGTTGAGCCTCGACATCAGCGCCTCCCTGCCGGTACTACGTCGGCGTCCATGTGCGTGATGCGCACCGGGCCGGTGAAGTTGAAGGTCGCCTTGTGCCAGCGCGCGGTCTGCCGCACGTCGAACTTGCCGTCGAGAACGGTGCAGGTACCGGTCGAGCTGAAGCCAACGCCAGAGTTCTGCTGTGCGAACACCTCGGCGTCGGCCGTAGTCGGCGCCACGGCGTAGCGCAGGCGAATGCCGCGCAGGGATGACACGGCGTAGTCGTCGCCCACCTCCCCCGTGGTCATCGAGCAACCGACAGACGAGCCAGTCAGCGACTGCAACTGGTGCGAGGTGTTGAAGATGGCAATTGAGCGCCCGCCAGTCAGCCAATACTGCGAGTCGAACGACACCAAGGGTAGCTCGTCGATGGTCGCGGACACCGCCGACAGGCCGTCAATCGTGACGGTTGATTGGATGTAGTTAAGCACCGCCTCTACCGAGCGGTTGGCCACGCCCCACTTCTTGCCGGTGACGTGGTACACAAGCGCAGAATCAGGCTTCTCGGCGCTGTTGGACGGGTAGAAGATCCACACCAGATCCTTCTGCCGGTCATACGTGCAGATTGTGCGGTAGCGGTATTGCGGGCTGCAGTTGTCGTTGAACCACTGCCGAACGACACCTTCGGCGACCGGAACGGGGCGCGTTCCGTCAAAGATCCACAGATTGTCCTCGCCCACGAAGAAGTGGGCGCCGCCAATGTCGCAGAGCGCTTCCTTGCCGACACAGCCAGCGGTGCCGCCAGGAACCTGTATCCAGTTCCAGACCGTTGGTGCTCCCACGTACTGGCCCAAGTAGATCGAGTTCTTTTTGTAAGCCACGGCGTACTCGCCAAGGCGCTGGCCAGCGGTGATCTTGCCGGCAGTGGCCACAAGGCGCGCGGAAGCGGCCTGCGTGGTCGTGCTCGGCGTCCAATCCGTATCGTCAAACGCGGCACAGCAGTGCCAGCCGTCCGGCTTCTCCGAGCCGTCATTGGTGTTGAGCGCCATAACGAAAGCGCCGACGCTGAAGATAATCTCGGCTTTTGGGGCGCTCGCAATGTCGGCAAACGCTGCGCCGGTCGAGCGCTGGATGACCTCAACACGGTTCGCAGCCAAGGTCGAGTCGCCGAACTGCGTAATGGACCAACGGCTGTCGTTGCCGCCGCTGTAGTTGCCCACCCTAGAACGGTCAACCCAAGAGCCAGCAGACAGCTCATACAGCCGGGTCGCAGTGCCAGCGACGATCCGGCGCGTGTCGTCCAGCTTAGTGACCACCGCAGCGCCACGGCACTCGTCAGCCAGCACAGGCGTGCTCGCAGGCGTGGTAGGCTCCGGGGCGCCCTCCATGCCGTTCAGGTACGGCACCAGATTGCGGCAAGCGGAGATCAGCCCCGGCGTGGTCAGGTCCGCATCTGGCGCAAAGCCAATGACAGGCACCATCAGCGCGCCCTCGCTACCATCGGGCCGGAGCGGCGATTCTCGTTGCCCTGCACCTCAGACAGCACGGCCTGGAAGCGGCCTTCCCAGCTCGCAGCAGTGGCCTCGTCCTTGACGTACAGCGCCGCCTCCATGAGCGCGCAAAACAGGTACAGGCTCCACGGGCCTTCGCTTACCCAGTTGGTCGTGGTGGTCTGAAGGGCCGGAATGCGCACATACAGCACGCCCTGCACGTCGCCGCCGCCGTCAAAGCGCAGATCCGCGCCATCCCATGCGTACATGGTGGGCGTCCCCTCGTAGCCGGCAGCTATGACCGACTCCAGGCCCTGCGGCTTGAGCGGAGTGCGCTCGTAGTTCGGCACCCACAGCGCCTTCACGTCGAGGACGTTGGCAGCCGGGGTGATCAGGTTGTTCGTGATGGCAGTCGCGGCCAGCGCGCTCTCCATCTGGCGCACACGGAGGGCACGGTTCAGCCGTTCTTCCGTCAGCGCGATAAAATCAGGGATGCGCGTGGTCAGGTCAGAGCGGTTCAGCCAATCCGCGACGCGCTCGCTGATCTCGGTGTAGTTCATTTCAGCACCCTGCTGAAGGTGGCCAGCTTCGGATTGGCCTTGAGGTAGGCGATCAAGCGGTCACGGTCGAAACCACCGTCCTGCCGCATCATCTTTCCGAGCTCAGCCATCGGAATGAACCCAACGTGCCGCATCTCGCCCCAGCGCTGACCCTCGGTAGCGGCGCGCATTTCTGCGGCGGTGTCGAGCAGCGGCTGAGCGTCGTATTCCTTCTGGATGACGGTCTTCCCATCCAGGTAGTGCACAGACGTGGTAATCCCCGTCTCTGCGTCGTGTTCGGTGATCTTGGTCATTGCGTCCCCCTTTTGGGCGGGCAAAAAGAAAGGGGGCCGAAGCCCCCTTCCAGTTCCTGCTGCCGTTAGGCGGTGAGGTTGGCGACCTTGCCGTGGGCGGCCTCGGAAGTGACCACCAAGCAAGCCTCAACCGACACCATTTCCTTGTCGGTGTGGCCGGTCTTGGCCAGAGCTTCCGACTGGAAGCCGCTCAGGTAAGCGATGCCGGCATATTCCGGGTTCAGGATGAACGCGGTGTTGGGGTTGGCAGTGGTCTGCACGTAGTTCGGCACCACGGTCAGCTCGCCGAAGTCGCTCATGTACACGTCAGCGCCGCCGACGATCACGCCTTGCTGGCCGCGCTTCAGTTGGTTGCGGTTGGCAGAGATGCCAGTGAAACCAGAGAAGGTGACCTTGTGGCTCGGGGTCAGGCTGATGATCGACGGCATTTCGCCGCTGGTGTTGGCAATGCTCAGCATCACGGCGTCGAGCAGGGTCTTGGTGAACGCGCGGTTGGTGCCTGCGGTCTGCGCAGTAGTGGCCAGGCCAGAGGTATGGGCCGGAGTAGCGCCCGAACCGCCGTGGCTCACGTTGCTGTAGATCAGGGTGCCGAGGCCAGCCGACTTACGGGCGGTGGAGCTGTTGCCAGCTACAGCCACGTTGTCGGACAGCACCATGGCTTCCAGGTCGCGCTTCAGCTCGACCATGCACTTGGCGATCTGGTACTTCATCTCCGAAGAGCGACCAGCCGACTTGGTTTTCGACTGAGTACCAGAAACAACGGCCACCTTATCGAACAGCTGCACGGTGTTGGCCACGCGAGCGGTCGCGGTCAGCGAGGTTCCGCTGCGGTCATCGCCTTCGATTACGGCGTTGTCCTTGTTCGGAGTAGCCAGGCTGTCGCGCTGCCATTCGTGCAGGCGCTGGGAGGCCTTGAAGCGGCGAATCGCGGAGACGATGGGGGTCTTCTCCGGCGACACCATATAGATCTTGTCTTGCAGGTCTTCTTTGTTACCTACGGCATCGTAGGAGTCGAAGGTATTGGTGGGTTGGGTCATGATTTACTCTCCTCAGAGCAAAGCAGCCAGGTCCTCTTGACGGCCATTTTTCTTCAGGCGGCCGAGGGCGGCTTGATTGGTTCGGGGCTTTTGCTGAGCGGCCTGCGGCTTGATTGCCGGGGCGGCTTCTGCGACTTTCCGCATGGCTTGCGGCTGCTTGGCCTGGAGCTCACGCCACTTCATGGCGTCATGCAGAATGTGGACATGGCGGGCATCGACCAGGCCGTCGAGTTCTTCGGCCTTGAGCCCGTAATGCTCCTGAGCTGTCTTGCGGATCTGCTCTGCGGTCTGCGGTCCAAAGTCCGGCAGGCGTGCGCGCAGGTCCTGTGCAGCCTCGGCTAGCATTTGCTGACGCTGGTGTTCCGTCAGTTGCTGTACCTGGGCCTGGCTCTGCTGCAGCTCTGCGTACTTGGCTTGCGCCTCTCGCTGAAGCTGTTGATACGCAATGGTCAGCTTTTGGGCCTGTACGGGATCGGCGTCTACCAACGCGTTCCAGTCCAAGGCCTCGAACTGGGCCAGCTTGTTCTGCACTTCGCGGAACTCGACGGCCTTCTCAAAGGAGGCGCCCAACGCCTGCTCGCGCTGTTCCAGAGCTTGCGCACGCTCTTCGACAGCCCGGCGCTGTTCGGCAACCGCCTGGGTCTTCTGGGTGTAGTCCTTGTGCATGAGGACCATGTCCTTGAGTTCCTTGGGAACCCGGTAGGACTTGCCCTCGATCTCGACCAGCTCGCCGTCGTCTTCTGCCTCGGGCTCGGGTTGCTGCTCCTCTTGGGGCAGTTCCTCGCTCTCGGCTACCTCGCCGCCTTCGATCTGCTCGGGCGCTTCGTCCAGAAGCTCGGAAACATCGTCCAGCGACACTCCAGTTTCTTGGTTGGTGTCCATCACTCACTCCAGAAGTCGCCCGTTTTGCGGGCATAAAAAAACCCGCTCGGAGGCGGGTTCGGGGGTTTGCTTGTTGTTAGCGAGGGAACAGGCGTCGCAGCCTGCTCTCCTCTTCAAATCGCTTGAGATTGGCCGTGGCCAGCTTGCCGGTGTTGATGTAGCCGAGCAGGATTTCGCGGAACTTGCGGCTGGTCTTGATCAGCTGCCAGAGGGCTTCTTTGCCCTCCTTGTCGCGCGCCGGGCAGGCTATCCACTGCTCCATCACTTCCTTCTCGATGGCCTCCAACGCTTCCTTCAGCAGCTCGTTTTCGAGCAGATGCAGGGCGGTCTGGCCGCGCGATTGCTGTTCCAGCAGGTCCACTTCGGTCATTGGAAGCCCTCAGTCGGCACGATTACGGGCTGTTGGCTGGACAGGCGAAGCTGCTCCATCTGGAGCTTGAACTGGCGGTCCAGCTCGGCCTGTTCGGCCTTGAATTGGAACTCGCGAGCCTGCTTCTCCAGCTCAAGCTGCATCTCGGCCTGGGCCTTCTGCTGGTCGTTCTTCAGCTTTTCTTGCTCAAGCACAACCTTCGGATCAGGCGGCGGCGGGACGTTGTCTTCCTCCACAGTCGCCGGGTCCACCCAGAACTCTTGCGGGTTCTTGAAGCCGGCGTTCTCGGCCAGGCGGGCCTGGACGTTGTAGAACTTGTCCGGGGACATGAGCATCTTGCCGAACGGGGACTGAGCCACCATCGCCTGGGTCTGCGCGATCTGCTGCAGGAACATGTTCTGCTGCTGCACGTCGCCGGTACCGATGCCCACGTTGATGGTCATGTCGTACTGGTCGCGCCATTCCTGCGGGTCGTACTCCACGAACTCGCCGTTCAGGCGGTAGCTCAGGCGCTCCATCCCGTTGTCGGTCAAGCACTTGAAGATGCCTTTGAACATCGGAGCCACCAGGCACTCGGCAGCGATACGCGCCATCAGCTTCATGCGCTTCTGGCTGGCGTTCATGATCATCTGAGCGCCGGTCGCGGTCTTGTTCAGGCTGTCGCCGTCCAGGCCCTGCGAGTAGCGCGTCCAGCCGGTGCGGTTCTCCTTCTCCATCTGGAGCTGTTCGAGCATCGGCATGGCTTCGATGCCCTGCCAGCGCTCTGAATAGGGCCGCACAGCTCCGGCCACCTTCTCCAGAATGATGCCGCCCGGACGACGGTTCAGCAGGCTGTCGATATCGGCCTGCGGGTTGCCCTGCGAATCAGTCGATACGACCGTCTCCTGGTTGTTCGCAAGCGCCAGGTTGTCCAGCTGGTTGCGCATGATCGTGGTGTGGATGCGCTGGAAGTCCTCGACCAGATCCGCGACGGACACGCCACTGAAGGCATGGGTCTGGATGTACGGCGTCCAGGCCGCGATAGGCACGTGACTGCACTCGCGGTTCTCCAGCACTAGATCACCGAGGCGCACGATGCGGCGGCGCTCGGCAATGCCGTCACCGTCGAAGTCCACCAGAACGTACTCGTCGCGCAGGTAGCCGCGGACCATCGAATCGTCGGCGGTGTCCTCGTCTTCCCCGTCGTCGAACCGGCCGCCGTTGTTCTCTCGGTAGTCGGTCACGTTCTCGTAGACAGCGGCGCGCACCTCGGACGAGTCCACGTCATAGCCCATCTCGCGCAGTTCGGAGACGCTGCGTCGGGTCACATGGCAGACGTACGGGCAATCCTGCAGCAACGGCGAGTCATGCCGGCGCGATACCTGCAGCTCCTCAGGCGGGATGGCCATGACACAGCAGTAGCCCTTCTCCTCGACCGTGCGCACCTTTATGTTGAAGCGGCGCTGGAACGGGAGGCCGGCGAGCTCGAACTGCGCCAGCTCTTCCGGCCCTGGCTGCACCTCTTCCTGCTCGACAATCTCGGCATCAGGGTTCTGGTCGAGGAACAGCGCAATCTGCATCTCGTCCACGCCACGGTACCGCGTGAAGGTCGGCGTCTTCTTCTTGTCCCAGAACCACTTGACCGAACCCGTCTTGAGCAGCAGCGCGTCTTTCAGGGCGGTGTAAAGGATCAGGAAGCCGTTGTTCTGCTTGTAGAACACGTAGTTGCAGGCGTTCGTTACCTGCTCGGCGCTCTCTTCGTCCTCCGGGCCGACCGGCTCGAATACCACGGCCTTCTCGGAGCTGGTGAACACCTCGATCAGGTCCGGCAGCATGCCCTCAACCGCATCGAACACGTCCGAAGCCACGACAGCCGAGCGTCCTTCCTCCTCGTTGCCATACGGCTCGCGGGTATAGGCACGCATTGCCTTGACGCGCTCTTCCTGCAGCTCGCCATCGTTGAACAAGTGCGCCTGGCGCGCCTCGTCATTGAGGAAGGCGACCAGTTCAGCGTCCGTCATCTTCATGCGATCACTCGGTTTCGGTATTTGATGGGGGCCGGCGCGCGGCCACACATTGAGCGCTGCCTGGCATGGCGGCGCATCATGTAGGCGTAGCGAGTTGCAGCAAGCAGGTCGTCGTTGATCTTGACGATTCGCCCATGCTCGTCTCGGTGGTAATTCATTTTTTCTTCGAACCAGGGCGCAAGGTGCGAAAACACCTTGAGGCGCCCTGTCGTCATGCGCTCGTATAGCTCGACGATTCCGGCTTCTACCCCAACGCCGCCATCTGGCCACGTGGCGTGCTCAGGTAGCATTTCCCAGCCTGCATCCAGGTACGCGGCTTTCTGCTGCTCCCCTGATGACTTCTCAGATTGCAGGCCGTCTGACGGCCACGAAGTGGGCACGTTCTTCGCCCAGGACTTGATCCCACTCCACGCAACTGCAGGCGTCACATGCGCCATCTTCCAGGCATGCGCCACATAGATCACGTCAGCGTCCTGGTCTATCCAGAGCTGCACGTGCGCCTGCGGGTGATCCCAACCGAAGTCCATGCCGTTGATTACGAAGAAGTGCGACGGGCACTCAAACGGCTGGCACTTAATCTCGTCGTCGCCGAAGTCGAAGATGAGACCAGTGCCGAGCAATGGCATGCCCTTGGTCCTCATCTCTCGTTGCCACGGCGGGTACTGGCCGATCAGGTTCTGCTTAGTGCTTTCGCTTAGGTGCGGCGCGTCATCCCACGTCGCGCGCTGCATGTACTGGCTTGGGCCTGGCGTATCCATGAACTGGACGACCAGTTCGGTGCGCCCGTTCTCTGGCGTAAACGTCAGGATGCCCCGGCCACCGCGCCCCCTGTCACCGTTCGCCGTCCGCGTGATGACCTGCGGGAAGATCGCCTTGTCTCTGGGCTCTTCGTCGATGTGGTACCAATCGACCACGTCACCCATGATCGCGTGCTGGCCCTGGCTGTAAGACCAAAGCTGCGCAGTGGAAATGCCGCCACTTGAGTGCCGAACGCGAACCTCGCGCATAGCACCGCTTGTTCCTGTCGCTGACTTGTGGTCAACAATCCTGTCTGCAGGGATCAGGCCGCCAGTCCACCGGCCACCCTCAAGGCGCCCAAACAATGGCGTTTGCAGCAGGTCGCGAGTCTTCTCCATTGAGAAGCCAAGCAGCCAGCACATTGGCGCATGGTCGAACCGATGGCCTTCCCAGCCTTCTGGGTACTCGCCAAGCAAATGCGCGGCGTCGATGGTCAGGCCGGTGCGCGTCTTGCCCACCTGGTTGGCCGCCATGAGCATGCAGGCCGAATAGCTTGCGGTAGCCTGGATGAACTTGAGCTGCCACTCATAAAGCGATGCAAACTGCAGCCTGAACCGCTGCTGCTCTTGCCTGCGCTTCCGTTCTTCAAGCAGGGCAATCAGCTCTAGCCGCTCTTCCCTACTCTTTGCTGAGCTGTGCGATGCGGCGTTCAAGTTCTTCGTCGCTCAAGTCTGAGTGGCTGACGTGGCCTGAGTGCTCAAGCTGCTGCTTGTCGCCGTATTTCTTCGGCATGATCTTGGACAGATACCACTTGCGCACATCGATACGGAGCTGAGAGCGCCGGACATGCTCGCCATTCAACTGCCAGCCAACGCCTTGCCCTTCAGCGTCAAGACGCTCCATCCAGTCGTTCGACGCATCGTCTGCAATGTCGAACAGCTCTTCAGCCAAAGCCTCGGCACCTTCCTGCTTGGCGCGCGCGTACTGGGCACGAAACTCTTCATGCTTGGCGAGCCAGCGCAACACGGCCTGCTTTGACGGCATGTCATCGTCACGGCAGATCGTGCGCAGCGAGTCACCTTCGGCCAGGCGCAAGCAGATCAGCTCAGCCAGCTCAGGGCTGTAATCACTCGGCCTTGCCATGTCTCAAGCACACCTGACGGATGTATCGCTGCAGTCCACGGATCTGGACCATGTTTTGTTCGTTTGCGAGTTCAAGATCGGCGCGAGCCTGTTCAGCATCGGGCGTAAGTCTTGGGGTTCCTGCATCAGCTGGGCTGGCGGTTCCGGTATCTCGCACGCAGGTGGCATTGACTGACACCCGCTTACGGCCAGCAGCGAGGTCAGCACGAAGCACGTCATTGGCTTTGCGCGCATTGGTGAATGCCTCGGTTGTGTCTTTGTCGATCTGGCGTTGGAGCTTGAGCGTGGCTTGCAGGCTGTCGGCTTTTGCTTTAGCGGCTGTCCACTGTCCACGGACAACGGACAACTCGGCATCCTTGGCATCGATGCGCCACGCCTGGAACGCGATCACCCCAGCGCAGGCCAGCAAGGCCCACACCCATATAGGGATCAGTCGAAGCAGGGCCATATCAAGCGAGCAGCACGCCCAGACCAAAGAACAGCCCCAAAACCGTGAAGCAGGTGCCGACGGTGAAATGGAGTGCTGCGTCATAGACCAGGTCAGCCTTGAGCCGCTGACGGCTCTTGCGGAACTGGAACAGGGCCAGACCGGCAATCACGGCGAGCACGATCAGAGCCATCAGCCCACGTCCTTGAAGAAGATGTGCCGGCCAATCTGAGTGGTCTTGGTTCCACTCTTGGCCCACTGCGGCGGCTTCTTCATGCTGGTTGAGTAGTAGTGCGTGGCGCCGTTGGTTGGGTCAGGCTCATGGCCTTCCAGCACAGCCACGGCAGCCTCACGGCAGCGCATGTACTCACGCGGCGGGATCAGCTTGCGGCCCCGCAGGTAAGGCGCGTTCGGGTCGTCAGCGTTCCAGCAGCTGAACTGGTACGGCTTCAGGCATACCAACTCAATGGACTTGCCCCACCAGCCGGGATTATCTGCGCGGTTCTTGATGACCCAGGCAACGGCGATCAGGCCTTCCCGCCCCTCGCCACGCGCCTCGCCGTAGAGAGTCTTGGCGACTATGTCGAGTTCGTGGTCGGTGGCCATCAGCACATAACCCGATCAGTCATACCTGGGAATACTGGGAGCCCGTGCGGAGGCAGCGCGGGGCTTGCGTATGCCGGGCCGGTATCGCGCTCTGGCGTGACTTTCTTGAAAGCCAGTTGCAGGTGATCCTTGATGATCTGCCATTGCTCCTCATTCGGAGCCGGCGAACCCATCTCGGCGTAGCCTTGCAGCCAGTAGCAGAACTGTTCTGGAGTCATGGTCAGCTCCACTCTTTAGGGCCGAAGCCCTCGTAGTCGTCGCGGATCATCTGAGCACCGCCGCCTTCAGAGCTGCAGTCAGCTCCGCAATCATCTTGATGAAGTTCTTCCCGCCCTTCCGGTACTCGGCATAGGCGAAGAAGCCGCGAATCAGTACCCATCCAGGGAGGCCGCAGGCGAACACAAGGCCCAGCAGGGAGCACAGGCCGAACAGGTCGTTTGCCCAGCTCACCAGGTCATAGGTCTTGATGATCAGTGCGCCGCCGCCTATCGAGCAGGCCAGCGTGCAGATCAGAGCGCACACGAACTCGCGCACGGTCTTGGGAATGGTCAGTGCCATCACCACCACTGCGGCCAGGGCTGCAGCGAGGCCGAAGGCGCCCAGCTTGTAAAGGGCCAGGCCTCCAACCGCTGTCGAGGCCGGCTCGGTCATGTCTTGAATCCTCATGATGAAAAGTGACGGCTAGAGCAAGCGCGCCACAGCCCTCGGATCGGGTACGGCGCGAAGCTCGACCGCGCCAAACTTCACAACGCCGGTACCGGAGGCGCCACCGCCAGTCGAGCCGACGCGCACCTCAAGGCGCCAACGCAACGTGGCGCTACCGCTGACGATCTGAATCGGCGGCGTGACCAGCATCCCGTTGCTCATGGCGCGGGTGGGCAACTTGATGTTGCCGGCGCCATCGTCGAACGGCTCAAGGTCGTAGGCGATCAGGCCGTTGGTGCCGTTGTCCTTCAGGTACAGGCTGACGCCCTGCCAGCCGTTGAAGCTGCCGATGTCGGCCTCTACCGATGCCTGCACCCACGTGCCAGCCGGGTAGGTGTGCGTGGTGTCGGCGCTGTTGGTGCGGAAATAGATCAGGCTGTCGGTTGCGCCCGGCGTGCAGGTCAGCACCTGATAGTCGCCACGGCCATCGGCTCGGGTCTCTTTGGTGCAGGCCACCGTAGCGGCGCCGCTTGATACCTCGACGCGCATTCCGGTTGCGACAGTGCCAGTAGCGCCAGACGCCACAGCAGTGCCGCCAGTGCCGGTGCAGAACGGGTTGGTGAGCAGGTTCCCCAGCGGGTTGTTCGTGGCGTCGTACTTGTCATCCGGCGACCACACGCGCGGCGCAGGATCAGGTAGGAAGCGCTGCAGGAACGTAGCCAGGGCCTCACCCACTGCCACGCCACCAGGCGGGGAGAAGTGAATGCCGTCGTTGGAGTAGCCAGAGCGCGGCTCACCGTCAGCGCTTGCCGGGTCTACCCAGGCTTGGTTCCAGTCGAACAGGTAGCAACCATCGGTAACGTCGCAGAACTCGCGGGTCTTCTGGTTGATCCAGGCCGCTTTCTTGCGCTCGGCGCCGCCAGAGGCCCAGGACGAAACGCCCCGGCTCAGGATCGGCAGCATGATTACGACGATGCCGTAGGACAGGTAGAACTGCGCCAGGCTCTCGCGAGCTGCCTGGATCACTTCCTTGGCTACCGGCGCCATGTCGTTGGTACCGGAGTCGAGGATAATCAGGTCGCACTTCAGCGACTCGGCCAGGTACCCCCTGCGCGCGTCGATCAGCGCAGCAGTCTGGCCAGAGACGCCAGCATTCAAGCCACGGAAGCTGCGAGTCGCACCAACTACCTGCGACGGCTCCCAGCCCTGATACACGGCCGGGTCGTGCCAGATCTCACAAGAGAAGCGACCACGCGAGAAGTAGCGCGCCCACGACAGCCAGCCACGGTTCCAGTGACTGATCTTGGCGCTGGTGGCCACATCGTTCTGTTGCACCAGGGACGTGCCAATGACGCCCACGCGGTTGCCTGGCCTACGAGTCTCGTAAGCTACGCTGCCTCGAAAAGCCATCTCAAAACCTCATGGGCGCTTACTGAGCCTGGTCCGGCTCTGGGTACTGCGTGGAGATAGGTTCATGCGGCCGGTGCTCAACTCCGGCTAACGGCCGCTCAATCGCAGCCCAGCAACTCGCGCCGCTACTGCCGCGCATTCGCATGAATAGGGTGCCGCCCTTGCGGACGGCGTAGCGCTGGGGAGGCGCTGAAACGAAAAAACCCCGGCGCTAGGGCCAGGGCTTCGTCGAGCGGTAAAACCGCATCATTGGCAGAAATGTACTGGTTTATGTTGACACGGTCAAGTGTGTTTGCAGCATTCAGGCAGCCATTTGTTCGATTCGATCCGCCTTCATGTCGAGCACGGCTTGGACGTAGCAGGTTCCGGCATACAGCAGCTCGCGCACCTTGAGGCGGTGCAGGTTCATCACCTTACCCACCCCATGCATCGTGCGCCCGGTGGCGTAGTACAGCATCACCGCCTTGGCCATCTCCGGATCGCGCCGGCCCATGCGCGCCAGTATCGAGTCCACCAGCATTGCGTCCTCGTCCGTGATCGCAGCAGCCGGCGCGTAGTGCTGAGCCACGTTATCCCGCATCAGGGCGTAGCACGGCGAGACGTAGCCCGGCACGCCTGTGCTCTGCCATACCCAGCGGCCCCACTGCGTCAGAAGATCCTCGGCGATGTGTCTCATGCAGCCTCCTGACTTACCATGTCCGAGTTGATGACCACGCGGCTCACCTCGCCGAACTCGCGGTGATAGGTGATGACCTTCGCGTCTCGGCCTGTGATCCACCCGCCCCGAGCTGCATAGGCATCTGCCGGCGCCAACGTGCGGTGCTGCTCCACAATCATCAGGTTGTTCTCCTTGACGTCGACGTGGTGCAGGTGGCCCAGGTGCGCATAGGCGTGCTTAGTGCGCCCGAACAGCTCGCGGAACTGCGCCGCGAACACCTCCGAGACGTTGGAGACCTTGCGCTTGTGCCCGTGATGGAAGAACAGCGCAGTCTTGCCGAACTCGTAGGCGTTGTACGGCGAAGGGCTGCGATCCACAGTCACGCGCGGCTCGTTCTCGTAAAGCACAGAGAACCACTCGCGCAGCCAAATCTGCGACACCGGGTCGTGGTTGGCGTCGGCCATGATGATGTGCACCTGGCGGTGCTTGCTGAGCAGCATGCCGATCACCTGGCGCAGCACGCGGATAGCTGAACGCACCACCTTGGCAAAACGCGTATCGACGTCGAGCAAGTGCTTACTAGCCGGCGTTACCGCATCCATTCCGTCGAAGTGCAGGAAGTCGGAGAGCTGTGCAAATACACCGACGTCAGCCGCTGGCGATTGCTGGATGGCTTGAGCAAACCACTTCACCACCAGCGACTCGGCCTTGCGCAGATCCCAATCAGCGCCGGTCTCTTCATGCCAGCTCAGCATGCCCATGTGGTAGTCGGTGATGACGTACAGGTTCAGCAGCTCGGGCATGGTCACGGCGGGGGCAGGGACCAAAGAGGCCCTTGGAATTTCCTCGGCAAAGGCCTGCACGGCCTCCTGCATGAGCTGCAGTTGCCGCTCATGATCAATGCTCGACTTCACCCACTGCAGTACCGGCTTGCCTTCCTTGTACAGCGTGGAGGCGCCTTTGAGGTGGAAGCCGTCCGGCACTTGGTGGCGCAGGTCGTGCTCGGGGCTCCAGCCCTGCCGAGCTAGCTTTGCTCGGCGCCGCTCAATGTTGCGAATATCAACGCCGAAGTGATTGGCCGCCGCACGGTTCGACATGGTGGTCAACGCTTCCTTCAACTGTTCATCAGTGAACTTGGCGGCAGGCATCAGGCTTGCTCCTGTTCAAGGGCTTCAGCTTTGAGCGCGGCATAGGCCACGCAGTCTTCTGCGCTGTCGGCGTGGAATGCCGGGTTCTGCCACTGGCGCACGTCCTTGAGTATCTGGAGCAGCAGCCAGCCTTCGCTCTCGCGTATGTTAAGGCCAGTGATAGCGTTGAATGCCATGACGGCTTTTCCCATGGAGCGCTCGCCCTCGGGCTTGTCGTACTGCTTGCCGCGCTCGATCATCAGGGCTTGGGCTTTTCCTAAATACTCGTCGGCGCGCATGGCATTCCATCCCGTACAAGTTGAAAAAAGTCTTCTGGCTCGATAGCGGCCCAGCTCTTGCGGGGCTGCCAGGAGTCGTTGAGGTCTGCCATATCGACGTAGCAGGTCCAGCCTCGGCGGTTGACCTTGATGGCGAGTACGGGCTTGGCCTTGGCTGCTTCGGCCTGCTCGATGGTCTGCGCCCACATGTTGAGCAGCTCGGAGCGCGTAGGCACATTGGCCCGCGCCTTGATCTCCGGCGCCCAGCCATACAGCCCCTTCAGGTCATGCCCGCCGCTGCGGGATTGGTCGAGGTTGCGCTCAACCTTTACGCCCAAGTGGTCGAGGCACAGGCGGGCAAAGTCGAGCTCCACTCTGGCGCCCTTGGCGCGGGAGTTAGGCATCTGCTACCCACTCGTAAGTGGCCGCGAAAATATCCGGCTTGCACGGATACCGTTCACCCTTGACGCCAGTGATGATCCAATCGCCGGGGCAGACGATGTGGCCGCCTTCCAGGGTTTCTATCCACCCATGATCGTGCATGGTCTTGCCACAGTGCTCGCACTGGCGTTCGCCACTGACTTTGGGGTGGCGGAAGTAGCGCACGATGTCGCCCTCCCAAGCGTTAGCCTTGCGCTCCTCAGGGGTGAAATCGCGCAGCTCGCCGCCATCTAGCCCGGGGGGCGTCTTGCTGTAGTCAAGCGGGTGGTCGCCGTTCTTAAACCATTGAGTTGCTTCGATAACAACAGGGATCTTTCTAAATTTCACGCCGCCCTCTCCTGCGCCGCCATATGCGACTCACATGCTTGCTTGGCCTTCTCGGCATCGACGCCGGAGAAGATGATTCGACCTGCCGGGCAGCGCGCTATGTAGACCTCTGCGCCTTCGGGCATGTAGCGCGAGACGACGTAGCCTTCCTCGGACTCAATCGCGCATTTGGAGCGCGTTGGCTCGCCGCGCACCGTGAACTTGTGGGCTGTCCACTTCATGCGGGCTCCTCCATTACAGAAGTAACGACACAGAGAGATGATGCCCAACGCTTGTCTTGTTCCGACGCAAGCTCAGGGTCAAGGTCGTAGTTCTCCCACCACCTAGACAGCGCATACGATTCCATCGGGGTTTCTGCCGAGATGACCAAAGTTCCTTTCTCGTTGATTTCGGCTTTCATGCGCCGTCCTCCGGCTCAAAGCTGATCGCGTTGAAGTCGAGATCCGACATCAGCCGGTAGAGGTGCCCGATCATCATCACGGTCGGGATACCTTTTTCGATACCGAAGTGGATGGCGCCGAGCAGGTACGTCTCGAACTCCTCAGAGTCCCGCATTAGGGCCTCGTACTTGTCGCGCTTGAACTGGACGATGATGTCGGTCATTGATCCGGCCTCCCCTTCACATGCTGCTTACGGATAGAGCCGATCCACTCCAGCTCATGCGGCTTGATTAGCCAGGCCCATTCCACGAACCGGGCCTTGAGCAGCCCGAGGCGCATCGTCGAGGTGTCATCTCCTACCAGCACGACGCGACCGCTCTTGGTGCGCACCGCCATCCCGGGCGCGAACTTGGCCGGCGCTTCCTTGCTCCAGTCGAGGGTGAGAATCGTCATGCCGCCTCCTCGTCTCCGATCAGTTGGCGCACCAGAGTGAGCAGCGCGGCTTCGGTGCCGAATCGCTCGATGAACGCCTGTTTGCTCAGGTGAATGCTGGGTACTGCTGGGTGATGGGTGCCGCGATGGTGGGCAGCGCAAAGGCCGATAACGTCGAAGTGGCTTGCGCGCTGGCCACGGCCTACGCCGGAGCGCGGGTGATGCAGCTCGGCCGGAGTGCCCGGAGTGCCTTGCAGGTAGCACGCCACGCACCCCAGCGCCGCCACCTTGTCCATGTGCTGCTTCTCGGCTTTGGTGGTCATGCCGGCACCTCCCGAGACTTCTGCTGCTCGGGCTGGAAGTCGCCGCGAAGGGGCATGAGGTGGCTCTCTTCAAACAGCCCCCATGGCTTCCCCTCAATACTCACAAGGTCATCCGACGCAGCAAGCCAAAAGGGCCGATCCCCCACGGGCTCAGCAATCCGAAATGATCCACTTGGGTCTGTAAACCCTTCACCAGGCCAAACCTCTTCAAGCAGTTCAACTGCCTTGCCAATGTTCTTTGGGTTGCGCACGCATCCAACAACCAGCGCCAAATCCCCAGCCTTGAACTTGCTCATGCGGCCTCCCAATAGTCGCGAGTGGTGAACTTCACGCCGCGCTCGGCTGCGAAGGACTCCATGACGAGGAACATGTCGTTAAACCAGGACTTGGTTTGCTTGCGGGTAGCGACGCCGAGGACTACGAAGCCACCGTTGAGGCCTGGCACAACGTCCTGCTGCTGTACTGCGGCGCTGAAGACGTGCTTCCACGATTCCTCGTCCAGCCGGCGCCCGTGCCACTCAACCTGGCGGCTGATGTCGCGGAGCATTGCCCACATGCGCCGATTCTGAGCGTCGCTGCGGCACTCGTCCTTGAGGCACCAGGTCTTGCCGGAGTCGAGATCAATGCGCTCCAGGATCTGGATAGCGCGCTGGCGGTCCTGCTCGTTGCGCAGGGGGAAGGAGGGGTTAGCCATTTACGCCGCCCTCCTTGGCCATCAACGCGTCAATGTCGATATCGACATCAAGTCCAGTGCTATTGATTCCCTCGTCGCGTAACACTCCATCAAGCCAGAGCTGAAAGCCCGGCTGATCGCACAGCCACCGATACCGCTCAGCATCCTTGCGGTACTGCTCTAGCTCGGCGCGGAGTTGGTCGCGCTCGAACTTGATATAGGCTTCGTAAATATCCAGCTCGCCAAGCAGGAAGAGGATGGCGGCGGGGTTGGCAGCCCCAACGTAAGCAATATTAGGAACGCTGTGCTCTGGGAAATTGTTATTCCCCTCCATTAGCACATACGCACCATCGTCCGTGTCCGCGATGATCTGGTACTTCAAGATAAAGGCTTTGCCGTATGCGTTGCCTGCGCGCCATTCCTTATGCGATGCCGCCTCAGCCAACCGCCGCAGCTCCTGCTTGTTCACCTTATCCATGGCGCTCTTCTCCCAGCGATGCACAGTCGAAGCACAGCCGCACACCAGGCACAGCAACCTGCCGCGCCTGCGGAATCGCCTCGTCACACTCAGCGCAGTGGGTACGGCTCACGCCGCGAAGCTGCATGCGGCTGATTCGGTCCTGGCGCTCGCGCTCTTGGCGGTCCATTTCGGCGTCTAGGAGTTGTTCGAAGTTCATGCTCAATCCTCCACTGGCATGAGCCAGGACTTGCTGTTCGTGGGGGCCTGAAAAGTCCCGCCGTCTTCGCGGCTGAAGCGGCGAACTTCACGGCCAAACTTGGCGTGGATCTGCTTGGGGTAAACGGCGCTGATTCGGGCCTCGACAGCCCCTCTTGCGCCCATGTCGATGCGCACCGGAGTGCCGACCGACAGGCTGTCTAGGAACGCGCGGCGGGTCATGGCTGGGCTCCAGAGAGCTTGCCGCGCAGAGCATCAATGGCGGCGCGCCCAACGGCCTCAGTGCGGCGGCCATCGACCTTCTCCGGCAGCGCCTTCGGCATCGGCTTCAGCTCCTCGCCGTCCATGACCATGCGGCAGGCGATGGCGTAATTGCGCAGGAACAGCTTGCGGCTGTCGGCCATCTTCAGCGTGTTCAGGTTGTAGAACCCGGTCTCCTTGGCGGCGTGGTACACAGCGTTGTGCGACCACTTGCTGATGCCTGCCATGGACGGGTGAGCGTTGCGGCAGGCTTCGCGGTAGGCCTTGTCCTCGTCCGGCAGCCCGAACGCCTCGGGGGTGCGGTTCTCGCACATGCTGCGGAACTCAGGGGCGCTCGGCGGCCACTTCTTAAGCTGCTCGTCCTGAGTGCTGGCGAGCATGGTCAGGCCGGCGCCGATCTGCTGGCCATTCAGGCCGCCAAGGGTCGCGGCCCAGGCGTGGGACTGGTCAGGCGACATTCCAAAATTCCCCGTCCAGCGGTGCCCGTAGATCTCGGCCATCTTCAGCCAGAGTTTGTCCAGGAGCGGCTGCGCGAGCTTCGGCGGCTTCTCGGGCTGCGATGGCTTGCTTGACTCGGCCAACGGCTGAGTTGTCAGCTTGTTGGCTAGGGTGCTGGCTTTGTCCATGGGGCACCTGCTCAGGGAATACGCCGGTCCAACCGTTCTCGATTGAGCGGTTCAGCACGGCATCTGGATTGGGGTGATCAGCAAGCTTCAGGGCGATCAGCTCGCAGGCCTTCTCGGTAAGCTTCGATTTCTTCGCCTTGCGGTGAGACACGAAGTCAGCCCATGCGCTTGGGCTTACGTTGAGAGGGCGATGGGGAATCGGGTCGAAAGAGTCCCTAGCCGAGGCCCTCTTGCGGGACCGCGAGAGGGACTCTTTTAAATCTGTATCTGTATCTGTATCTGTATCTGGGGGCGTTTCTGTAACGTTACATGCTTGTTTCTTGCGCTCGCGATGCGCTGCAACCCTTGCGGCACTAGAGTCCGAGGCGTATTGACGCTTGTCCCATGCACAAGGCTTGTTGCACTCAGTGATCAGCCCCTTAGCCACTAAAACGGCCTTTGTTGCTTCCCACTGTTCGTTACTGATCCGCAGCTGAAACGCAACTTCCTCATCGTGTAACGTTACATCGCCGTTACTGCAACGAAGGCAAAGCAGCATGACAAAGCGACGCTGATCAGCCTCGCCAAGCATCTGCACCTTGGGATCAGTGGCAAACTCTGAGTACATGCGGAACCAGGGATTGGCCATCACAGCACCGTGTTGTTATGAGGCCCTCAGGCCGACCCTTCTGAGGCCCTGTCTGAGTCCCTCTTTGGGGCCACCAGTTGCAGAACCTTTGCTTTCTGTCTTCCAACCGCTGAGGTAGCGCCGCCAGCAACTGCCGCAATGCAGATCTCGTTGATGGCTTTCTCAAAACTCCAGCCCCGCTCAGTCATAAGCTGCTGGACTCGCTGCCTAGCTGAAGGCGACAGCTTTTCTTGATCGAAAAGCATTTGGCCCTCCAAAGGGCCTCTAGCCCGCGATATCTTCGTGAGCGTTTTCCAGGAGTTCTTCGATGGCGCCATTGGCAATCGCCCACTCGATCAGCTCGTAGAGATACGTGGCGTGCTGACGGCGGGATTTGGTGGAGGCCTTGCGAAGGATTCGATCAAGCACCGGCTCGAAACGAACCTTCACCGGGATCTGGCGGCGTTGGGACGGGTCTGCGTACATGGCTGCGGGGTCTCCTATGCGGCCAGGGTCTTTGCTTGCGACGGAAACGGCTTCAGCTCTTCAGCCGAGTAGGTGCCGTTGTCGTGCTCAGTCACGTAGATGTCCCGCTCGGTAGAGAGGGCTTTGGAAATGGCTGGCACAGTCACGCCAAGGGCTTTGGCGACTGCCGACTTGCCCTTGGCGCTTACCAGCTCAGAAAGAGGGGTCTTCTTCATGTCACTACCTCTGGGGTGTTCTGAGTCGATATTAACCGGCGGTTAATTGTTTAGCAATACCGCCGGTTGACGCGAAAAATTAACCACCGGTTTAGATTGGCGACATGAGCAAGAAGAAAGAGCTGTCCCCGGAGCTGAGGGCCGAATGCGAAGCGGCCAAGGCTCTGTTCGTCTCAAAAAAGGCGGGCCTAGGACTGACGCAGCAGAAGCTGGCCGACCTAGCAGACATATCGCCGGCAGCCGTGGCTCTGTACCTCAACGGCACAAACCCACTGAACGCCAGATTTGCTGCGATCTTCTCCAAGGCCATAGGCGAGCCGGTAGAGAAGTTCAGCAAGCGTCTTGCGGATGAGCTGGCCCAGCTTGCCCCGGCGAAGCCACCTAGATCATCTGCCGAGGTTGTGCAGCAGATGCTTGAGCGGCACGGCAAAGGCATGCCAGCGGAGGCGCGAGAGCGCATAGCGGCGGCGGTCAGGGAGACTCAGTCAGCCCTGCCGGATAATGTAGTTGTCGGAGACTTCAGTAAGCCTGGCCCTGTTGGGGACGAGATACGCATTCCCCATTACGACATCAGGGCGGCATTAGGCGAGGGACAGCTTGTGCCAGATTTCCCGGAGATGCTTCCAGACCTTCCAGTGAGCCAGAAGCATCTGCGCGAACTTGGCATAACCTATAAGAACCCGTCTGACCTGAAGATGTTCACAGGCTGGGGTCAGTCAATGGAGCCGACCATTCGGCATCTAGACCCGCTCATAGCTGATGCAAGCGTGCGCGAGTTCCAGGGCGACGGCATCTACGCCTTCATCTGGCAAGGCCACTTCTACGTCAAGCGCTTGCAGATCTCGGACGCCGACCACTTCGACATGATTTCCGATAACCCGCAGCACAAAGACAGGGTGATTCGGATTGAGGACACCTACATCCAGGCGCGCATAGTCCTCGTCTGGAATGCCAAACGAGTTTGAGGGAACGACATGCAGGGAGCGCGCTTTCTTGCCGCCGTAGCAGCCCTTTCAAGCCTGACAGGCTGCGTTATTCAGGTTCCAGCAGAGCAGCCGGCGCCGGTCGCACAGCAGCCGCAGCAAAGCGAGTGGATACAGGTATCCATCGCTCCAGACGGTTCTTCCAGTTGGGAGGCTCAGCGTGATTCCTTTTCTTTTGCTGAGAACAACTCCGGCGAGTTAGTAGCCCTCGTCAATGGCCGAGTAGTTAGCTACGCGGACAACAAGATCGAGCTGTTCCGCTGGCACGTCACCCTTAATGACTGCTCCCGCAAAATGGGGCAGATGGTCTATTCAGACACCACAGACGCCTATCTTGGCAGCGTAGAGTTTGCTTTTGGCGCTGGCACGCATGCATCAAGGCTTGCCCAAGCAATATGCGAAGCCGCAGAGCTGAAGGCTGAAAGCCTGAACAGGCAGCAGCACAAGCAAGCAATAGCGCCAGGCGGGCAAGAGATCTAGCCCCTCCCCTTCAAAGGCCCGCTTCGGCGGGCTTTTTTGTGCCTGCACGAAAAAAATTAACCGGCGGTATTGACAGCAATCTTAACCGGCGGTTAACTACACACAACGCCAGCGGAAACGCCGGCAGGCCGAAAGGCCAACGCTCTTTAACAACCAGCGCCATGAACGACTAACCCGGCTCAGCCGGCTAGGTCAGCCCGAGCTGCCATCTGGCGGGCGACAGAAATCCAGATGGGAACAACCGCGACTGCCTCTACGGCGACCGGCGATCCGACAGGCCAGAAAGCCTGCCAACGCGCAGACATTGCGACGGCGGACGAAGCGAAAGCTGAACCGTGAGGATGACCCGTAAGCAGGAGCGGAGAACGACGACACACGCCGGGGCTTAGGCTCCGGCTGTATCGGTGGGTGATCTGAACAGCCAGCAACCTATAAGGCGCTGGCAAACAGCCAAAACGCGAGGGTTTGTGGCCTCGGGAAGACAGCAAGTCCGAATGCCCAGGCGGTGAAAAATCACGGGGCTCGGCTAGTGGGGCGCAGCTCAGTGGCGCCAAGCGGGGTTTGCCTTCCGCACAGATCACCCAACCCATACAGCCACCAGCACCACACAGAACAGGGGACGGGCATGAATCTACGGGAAGCAGGCTTTCGTTTCTGCATCAGCCCAGACCGCAAGCAAGGCCAGTGGCTGCACCCTGCTGTTAAAGCTCACATGCACGCCGACTGGACTGACGTAACCGACTGGCCAAGTGAGCAGCTAGTCGAGTTCCTGATGCAGCCACAGCAGCAGGATCTGTTTAACGCTGTACCAGCAAGTTCCCCCTGAGCAACTCATGGCCAGCCGGCTGATCGAGGATCGAGAGGCCGGCACCTAACCCTCCTTGCCCGTCGCAAGAGGGCCTTTTTGCGGAAGATTCGCGCCATTGGTGGCGGCCCTGCGCAGGGCAAAGACGGCTTAGCTGGCTGGCGGTTCGAATCCGCACTTCCGCTCCACCCATCCCTATACGAAGCACCCTGGCGCCGACCTTGCGGAAGGACTGCGGCTGTCGGGGTGCTCCCTATGGCGATAGCGAGGAACCAACTATGAACCACGCAATCAGCAATGCCGGCTCGCTTGAGGCGGACTACTACCGGCGCGAGACGCTGGCCAGCATCGCGGACCTGGCGCAATCGCGGCGCGAGTTCGCAGCCGAGCAGATCATCGACGGCTTCGACTGGAAAGACGCCCGCGACGCTATGGAGCTGGCCGGCGAGAAAGACCCCGAGGCTTTTCAGGCCCTGTGCGAATCGCTCGCCCACCTCCAGCACATTCCAATCCACAAGATCGAAGACCGGCGCATCCGTGACTTGGCTATCGCGCTGGACAAGGTATCTCGGTTCTACGCAGGCCATAGAGCGGCTGGGGAGGCGGCATGAACAAGCCAGAGATTCACGACGACGACTACAACGACCTGGAGTACGAGCACAGCAACGCTCTGCGCGAGCTGGAGAGCCTGAGCATTGCCGACTTTGGCATGGCCAATGACGTGCTGATGAAGCTGCAGGACAAGGCTTACCAGCTCGGCCTGGAGCGCGGGAAGAAGGAGCTGAAGGCATGAGCGATGTCGACTGGAGCAAGGCGCCGGTGGGCGCGACGCACGCCGGCATGGACGGTAACTACGTTCAGTTCTACCGCATCCCAGGTTTGCTCGGTGACTACGACTACTGGAGTGAAACGCTCCGACAAGGCGCTTGGAATGAAGGCCATGGAAAGCCAGTGGCGAATCCTTTGTACGCCATGCCGCCAGCCTGGACAGGCTACGGCCTGCCGCCTGTGGGGACGGTGTGTGAGACGTGGTTCGACGACGGAAAGGCATGTTGGCACGAATGCGAAGTCATCCACCATAAATCGGACGACCAAAGGTTGGCTGCCGTCATTCTGCGCGGCGAGCATAAGGGCCGACTCTCTTGGGGTATGGACTTCCGCCCCATCCGCACGCCCGAGCAGATCGCGGCGGAAGAGCGGGAGAAGGCGATTCAAGCAATGCACGACATTGTTGGCGATATCGAGAGGGTTCCCACTTGGGACGATGCCCTGGCCGCTCTCTACGACGCCGGCTACCGCAAAACGGAGGCCCCATGACCGACGCCGCAATCATCATCTGCGCCTTCCTCGGCGCAGGTTTAGGCGCATCAGTGATAGCCGCGCTTCTGATTCGTGCAGGCGCTGCCTACGACAAAGACATGGGGCTTGAGGCGGAGGATAGGGAATGAGCAAGCACGCCACAGGAACATTGAAAGTTTTTTCCGGCAAATGCTGCCTTTGTGATGTTGGCATTCCGGTGAAAGCGCGCAGCACATGGGGCGATCCCGTGGAAATTCACACTGGCGACATCATCATTCTTTGGCGTGGCGGATTTATCGGCACGGATGTTGAGCAATGGACTCCAGACAGCGAATTAACCGTTGTCGTCGCTGACCACTACCAGAGCTATTCGGACGGCTCGATAGAGCTGATCAAAGAGCCGGAAGCCCCATTTCCGATGGGGATCAAGGACTGCGGCTTTGACAGTCCGGAGTGGCGCATCCAGGTCGTCAAGAAGTTCTCCGACGTTATCCCGGGTGAGCACTGGCCTGCTTACGGGTTTTCATACGCCTACAGCGAAGTTGCAGATGACGCTCGCGCCAGAGGTGCCTCATGAACATCACCTTCCTCACCCTGCGCGCCTTCGCCGAAGCAATGGCGCAGATCGGGATACACACAGCGGGAGACTTGATGGCTAGCGGCAAGGTGCTGCGGGAGGTGAAGCGTGGGTGAGTGGATTAAGTGCAGCGATAGGCTGCCGGAGGCAACTGACGAGTTTCAAGACGCGTCGGAAAACGTTCTGATCTATGCGCCAGATTGCGATGAGCACTGGCCAGGATGGTTCGCAATACGTAGCGCATTTTATTCGCATGCGGATGAGGTTTGGCGCCTTGGAACTGGAGCGCATCCTTTGCCAAAAGACGATGTAACCCACTGGCAGCCCCTCCCGGAGCCGCCCCATGACTAGCGCCCAACTCCACCGCCGCCACGCCATCTGGAAGGGCTGCGCATTCGTTACCGGCCTAGCTGTTCTGCTGGCTGTCATCGGCCCGAGCCTGGGCTAATCCAATCACACGATTCCGCTGCGCTGGGCGCGGCTAGGGGAAGGTATGTCTAGTGAAAATGGCGGGCCGGCGTTTCCGCAGGAAGTCAGGTACATAACGCCAAATCAGCAAACCGGGTCGTATGGCCCTTGCGGCGGCATGACCCTGCGCGACTACTTCGCGGCAAAAGCTAGTGATGGCGATATCGGCGAAATTATGAGCCGCCATTTTTACTATGACCGCGACGAGTACACCATCACTCGGCAGCAGGCGCGCTACATCCACGCTGACGCCATGCTCGCCGCCCGCAACGAACCCCGCTGACCCAACGACAGCGGCCCCGGAAATGGACCCGGGCGACTCGCCGCCGTAAGCGGCTTTTATGGGGATGAATGCGCAGGCTGATGCGCTTACGCGGAAGAGTCAAAGCGGCTGCTAGGTTCGCCCTGGTCAGTAAGACAAGCCGGAGATCAGCGCCGGCCATCCCCACCCCATTCCCAACTCACATGCTGCGGTAGCGGCAGGAGCAATCATGTCTACAGCATTGGCCCCCCTCCTCAACAAGTTCGCCCAGCGCTACGAGATGGGCGCCAGTCCGGAAGAAGTCGCGGCAACGCTGAAGCAAACCTGCTTCAAGGGCCAAGTCAGCGACGCGCAGATGGTCGCCCTGCTGATCGTGGCCGACCAGTACAAGCTGAACCCGTTCACCAAGGAGCTGTACGCCTTCCCGGACAAGAACAACGGCATCGTGCCGGTGGTCGGCGTGGACGGCTGGGCGCGGATCATCAACGAAAACCCGCAGTTCGACGGCATGGAGTTCGCCATGTCGGCAGACGGCAGCGAATGCACCTGCAAGATCTACCGCAAGGACCGCAGCCACGCCACCAGCGCCACCGAGTACATGTCCGAGTGTAAGCGCGGCACCCAGCCGTGGCAGTCGCACCCGAAGCGCATGCTGCGCCACAAGGCCATGATCCAGTGCGCCCGCCTAGCGTTCGGCTTCGCTGGCATCTACGACCAGGACGAAGCCGAGCGGATCGTTGAGCGCGACATTACGCCCGCCGAGGAAGTCGAGGACGTATCGCAAGCCGTCACGGCCATCGGTAACGCGACAAGCATCGAGGTGCTGCAAGAGGTGTTCGGCGCCGCCTGGCGCACCTACAAGTCAAAAGGCGCCCGCGACCAACTGACAACCGCCAAGGATGCCCGGAAGAAAGCCCTGATGGATCAGCCCATTGAGGCCGAGTTTCAGGAGGTAGGCGATGATCGAGCAGCGTAGCGACGACTGGTTTGCCGCCAGGCTGGGCAAGGTGACGGCAAGCCGAGTGGCAGACGTGATGGCAAAGGGGCGCGGAAGCGCCCCTTCTGCTTCTAGGCGCAACTACATGATGCAGCTGCTCTGCGAGCGCCTGACAGGCAAACGCGAGGAAGGCTACACCAGCGCCGCCATGCAGCGCGGCGTCGATCTGGAGCCAATCGCGCGCTCGGCCTACGAGTTCAACGCTGGCGTGATGACCGTGGAAGTCGGCCTGATGCAGCACCCGCGCATTGCGGGCTTCGCGGCCAGCCCTGACGGGATGATCTTGCTGCCGCCAAAGAAGCGCGGCCTGGAGATCAAGGTTCCGAACACAGCCCAGCACATCGCCGTTCTGCAGTCCGGAAAGCACGACCCGCAGTACGAGTGGCAAATGCTCGCCCAGATGGCCTGCGGCGGCTTTGAAGCGGTCGATTTCGTCTCTTTCGACGACCGCCTACCCGAAGAACTCCAGTACTTCTGCGCCCGCTTCGAGCGCGACGACAAGCGCATCGCCGAGATGGAAGCCGAAGTCACTGCATTCCTGGAAGAACTCAACGAGCTAGAGCGCGATATGCGCGGGAGGATGGCCGCATGATCAGCCACGAACTCTCAACCATCCAGCAGAACGCAGCGGCACAGGACTGGCTCCGGTCGCTGCCGGGGTATGTCGAGCCGAGTATGGAGGGGCTGGATAGTCCCTTTCGTGTCGAGTACCTGCCAGTTCGCCACGAACCCAAGCGTCGCACGCGCGTCGAGAAGCCGCGCGAAACACCGGAGCGCCGGCTGGAACGCTACAAGGCCAACCAGCTGCCGGAACACGTTGTATCCACCCTGCGCGACATGGCCCAGACCATGACCGTTCCAGAGGTCGCAGCGGCCACCGGCTACAGCGAGAGCGGCATCAAGCGCATCGAAAGCCGCTACGGCTTCAAGTGCGTGCGCCGCTTCGACCGCTGCAAGCCGAACACCGAGGACCTGGAGCAGATCAAGCGACTGGCCCGGAACTTCTGCATGACCGAGGTTTCGCGGACTACCGGCCTCAACCGCTACACCCTGCTCAAGATCGCCGCAGAACACGGAATCGAGTTCCGCAGCGGCGCCGATATCCCGCGCAGCCACGCGCGCAAGCACATGCACTGAGGTGCCCCATGCCATTCATGACCACTGAAGAACTCCACGCCCAGCGCCGCGAGTACGTGCAGAGCGTGCATCTGATCAAAACCTACTTCGCCGGCATGGACTTCGCCGCCAAGCAGCGCGCAGCCAAGACCATCGCCAACATCCAGCACCGAATCGACGAGATCGACGCTGAGCTGAAGATGGCGGGTGCGGCATGAGTACTCCGACCATCACTGATGCAGAGCTTGCGTTCATTCGCGACTATTACGCGACAACAGGCGCAGATACAGGCATTGAAGTTCTGTCTCCCGAAGGCTGCTTAAAAGTTGCCGCAATGGCATCTGAGCTTCTTAGCTTCAGGGCCACTGCTAAAACGGCCGCAATGGCTCAGCCTGAGCCGAATCACCCCGCCTAATCGCCTCACCCTTCCCCACTCCCCAATCTGGCGGGCATCGGCTCGCCGGGAGGGCTTATGCATTCCGGAAATCACCAGCGGCTGCCCGAGACGTACTACCAGGGCAGGCACGCACGCGAGCGCAACGAAGCAAACAACCCTCCTGCGGGCCTGAGCTGGGAGAACCGGCACTGGTTCCTAGCGGGCTGGAACGACCGAGACATGGAGCTGAAGAAATGTGCATGACCGAAAGCCCGCGCGTTAAGCGCATCAACGAGTTGTGCAGGCAGGCTCCTGGCGAGCGTTGGCTGCACATCGCCACGAACAAGTACCACCTGCTCATGATGGATATCGGCGGTGCCTGCTGGCTGGAAGACATGGAGCGCCGCGTGCGGGAAGTATCGCGGGCCGACCTGGAGAATGCTGAGGTGTGGAGGAAGCTGCCATGAGCGACGTTATCAACGGTGTGCCGCGTGAATTATTAGAACAGGCAAAGGACTACTTTTCCTCGGGGGTAATACCTGAGCATTCGCTAGCAGAGCGCTTCTCCGCCCTGCTCACCGCGCAGCCGCAAGCCAGCATGTGCGAAACGATGAGGCGACCAAAGGCCGAATGCGGTTGCCCTGACTGCGGATCGTCGTTGATCGACTGGCCGCAAGCCAGCGCCGCGCAATCTGCGCCGACTGGCGCCATGACGTGGGATATGCAGCGCGAGGCCCAGCAGTGCCTGTGGGTCATGCGCGAACTCGGCAGTATGGACGCCGAGGACGTGACCGGCGACAACGTAGACTTGCGCTTTGAGGACGAGCACGGCGCCGATACTGGCTGCGACGTTTCCATCGTCGAATATGCCGAGCGCACGGCCAAGGTTCTGGAGGCTGTGCTGCTGTCGCAATCTGCGCCGGCAGGGGAGCGCGAAGCGTTTGAAGCGTTTGCCAGGGATGCGTGCAGAATCCCAGCGCATATCCCAGTGAACTGGGAGGCGAAATGGACGCAGCAGGCATGGGAAGGCTGGCAAGCCCGCGCCGCCTGGCGGCGTGCGCAATCTGCGCCAGTGGTGCCGGAGGGGTGGAAGCTTGTGCCTGAACAGCCAACCGACAGCATGGTCCAGGCGGTTATCGACTCCGGCTACTACGCCACTCCGGCGACTGCTTGGCCGATCCTTGTCGAGGAATACAAGGCCATGCTCTCCGCCGCCCCAGCTCAGCCAGCAGCGCAGGGCTATGTGATTGTTCCGGTCGATCCGACACCGAAGATGCTGGTCGCGTACATGGAAACTGACGGTGCGGTTAAGCGCTGGAAGGCAATGGTCGCTGCCTCAAAGACAGAAGGAGCGCATGCATGAAGCCCGCCAACTACGCCCCGATTTACGCATGTGTCTACGCGCAGTTGGCCGAGGTTGCGCGTTCGCACGGCTATGCCATGGCCGCGCATGGGAGCCTAGCCGCCGACTTCGATTTGGTCTGCATCCCCTGGGTTCCCGGCGTCAGCGATCCGCAATCCGTGGTGGACGAGATCACCAGCCGGTTTGCAATAAAGCAGGTTGGCGCACCTGAGCAGAAAGAGCACGGACGCATTGCCTACACCATCAGCTTCGAGTTCGGCGAGTGCCGGCTTGACCTGTCGTTCATGCCGACCGCAGCAGCGCAGGACCAGGGCGAGGTGCGGAGGCTGCGCGAGGCGCTGGAGCTTTCCGCTAACCGGCTTGACCGGCTGACGCTTGAAGTCCCCGGAGGCTACTGGCGCGAGCAAGCAGCCGAATGGGCAAGCGAGGCACGCGCAGCCATTGCCGCCAGCACCGGGCAGGAGGTGTGAGGTGAGCGACTTCGAGAGAGAAGTGACCGAAAACTCGCGCGCATGGATGCGGACGCTTGGAAATTTCGGGCCGACCGTAAATCCGCTTTACCGAGAAGTTAAAGGCTACATGCTCGGAGAAAGCGGGGAAGGTGAGAAAGCCTACTTCGATAGCAAAGAATTGCGTGCGCTTGCCGCTTCCTGCATCGAAGTGGCTGACTGGCTAGACGCACGCGCCAGCACCGCCAACCAACAGCAAGAGGGGGAAAAGTGATGGACATCTACAGCCTGCATCACCGGGCACACGTCAGACACCCTATGTTGCCCAAAGCAAGCCTGATAAAGGTCACGTTCTTTCGGTTCCCGTGCGGATTTAAATGGTCAACCATGCGCATGGCCAACGCCTTGCGCATCCAGGCATGGAGATTCGAGATTGTTGTCCGACGCCCTTGGCTCGCCGGCCCTGCGCGACAACTGCACCCGGAGCTATGGCAGTCGGCTCAGCGCTCAACCAACACCGATACGCGGGAGGCCGCCGGCCATGAGCAGTGAAGAATTGAAGCCGTGCCCGTTTTGTGGGGGCGACGTGTCATTCCACAAGGACGAAGAGTGCCCTGGTTGCCACTTAGTACAGTGCGGGCAATGTCGCGCCTTTTTCGACTTTGCTACCGGAGCAGACCCAGGCAACGACTACGATTCCGTTGGTGCTTTGCGTGCCGCCATAGCGCCGATGTGGAACACGCGCGCCCAGCTCGCAGCCATACAGGGCGGGATGGGGGAGGTGGTGGAGGTGGTGGCGCACCGTTTGGTGAACACCCTTGGAGAAGTCATAACCGAGTGGCAAGACGGACCAGCGCCGGAAAAATTCACCAGCCATTGCGGCGTAGTTCAAACCGATGTCCGCGCCGAGCTTGCCTACTCCGCCGAGTCGCACCAGCGCATCACCGCAGCTATGGCGGCAGAGGTGCAGACGTGGAAGCAACTGCACGCTGACGCACAGGAGCTGTACGCTGACGCCATGATCGCCATCGGCAAGGAACTTGGCATCGACGTTTCTGACGAGCCACGGTGCAAGCATGTATCCGCTCAGGCTATGGCTATGGCGGCAGAGGTGGAGCGGTTGTCGCGCATGCTCAACAACGCGACCAATGACGGAATAAAGCTGGCAGACGAACGCGACGCCCTGCGCGCCGAGCTGGCCGAGGTGAAGGGGCGGTACAAATGACACCGCCAAGAATACGCGGACTCATTCAGCGATTTGAAAAGTGTGTGCGGATGGAGTTTCATGACAAAGCCAACCGGCCGGCTAGAAAGCGCGAGACAGCCGCCGCACGAATTGAGGTGCTGCGCGCTTTTGCGGTGGTCGCAACCCCGCCCGCCTCGCCCGATGTTGAGGGGCTGGTTAAGGCGCTGGAAGCGTCGGACGAATACCTGAGCGACAACCGTCTGAACGAAATCGGCTCGGGCTCCATCCTGCACCGGCAGATGCAAGACGCCCTCTCCACCTGGCGACAAGCGCAAACCACTTCAACACTGCCGGCATCGTCGGCGGAGGAATAGTCATGCCTGACGAAATTGAACAGCTCCACGCTGTGCGTGATGCATTGGGCGACGGGCCTGCAGTACGGCGCGCACCAAGTTTCAGCGAGGAAGACAAGCAACAGCTTACGCTGGCAGCAAAGGCAGCCGGGCTTGCGGTCGTCCGTTGGGCCGATGCGTATATGGAGTGCGGCTACCACTCCGAAAGGTATGGGCAGCCGGGGTTTGTGGTGCTGGTCAATGGCCTGGAAGAGCTGTGGAACCCGCGCCACTTCGACGGCGATGCGCTGCGGCTGGCGGTAGCAATTAGAGCGGAGATTTACCACGGCATGGTAGTCGTGGATACCGATAACCACTATTTACATGCCAACTATGATCTGGATGCTACGCCAGAGCTTCGCCGAGCAATCGTCCGCGTCGCCGCCGAAATCGGCGCCAACATGCAGAGCTGAGAGGTGAGCGATGAAGCTAGTCACGCTGGAGAAGTGGGCAGAAGCCCACCTTGACCCTGTGCCGTCGCCCGCAACCCTGCGTATGTGGGCCAGAACGAGTCGCTTTGACCCGCCAGCGCGGAAGGTGGGCCGTAGCTACCGGGTGGACGAAAACGCGCGATACTGCGAACCTGAGCGGCCTGTGAACCTGCCCCAGGACAACTCGCTGCTTAGCCGCATGATGAGGGATCACTATGGCACCCAGGCCGCGTAAAACTGGATCCAAAGACCTCCCGCCAAACCTGTACCGCAAGAAAGACAGCCGCAACGGCATCGTCTATTACAGCTACCGCAACCCCACCACTGGCAAAGTCTACGGCTTGGGCACCGACAAGGAAGCGGCCATAGCTCAGGCCGTCATCGGCAACCACTCGATGTTCGCCAGGCCAGAGCTTGCAGAGCGCATGGATAGGCCTGCCAAGCACGCGTTCGGCAAGTGGCTGGCCGAGTACAGCAAGATCATCGAAGACCGGGAGATTGAGGCGCAGACCCGCCGCAACCTGCGGATGCGGATCAAGCGGCTTGATGCGGAGTTCGGGAAGCACGACATCAGTGCCATCAGCACGCTCATGATCGCGGACTACTTGGGCGGCATGGCCAAGGCGGGCAAGGCGCAGATGAGCAGAGCCATGCGCTCGCTGCTGCGTGACGTGTTCATGGAGGCAATGGCGGCAGGCTGGGCGTCGTCGAACCCGGTAGAGGTGACAAAGGCGGCCAAGGTCAAGATCAAGCGAGAGCGCCTGACCCTGGATATGTGGCGGGCGATTCATGCCAGGGCGCGTACGGACTGGCTGAAGCGTGCGATGGAGCTGGCGCTGATTACCGGCCAGCGGAGGGACGATATCGCCTCGATGCTGTTCAAGGACGAGCAGGACGGCTATTTGCATGTCGTGCAGAAGAAGACCGGCCAGCGGCTGCGGCTGAGCACGGCTATCGGCCTGCAGTGCATCGGCCTGGATCTGGCCGGCGTAATCCGGCTGTGCCGCGACAACGTAGTGTCAAAGCACCTGATCCACCACCCGAGGACGATCAGCCGAGCCAAGGCCGGCAGCCCCATCGTTCTGGACACGATCAGCAAGGCCTTTGCCGACGCGCGAGACGCTGCCGCAGAGGCCGGGGAGATCACGCTGACCGACAGCCCGCCAACCTTCCACGAAATGCGCTCCCTTGCCGCCCGCCTGCACGACGCAGAGGGCCGGGACGCACAGGCGCTGCTCGGCCATAAGTCCGCCCGAATGACTGAGCTTTACCGCGACAGCAGGGGCGCCGAGTGGATCGACGTGGCGTGAACATTACGAGGAACTGAAAATGGCAAGACCGAGAATTCATGTCCTTCCGCAGAATCTCTACACGTCGAAAGGCTACTATCGATACAAGAAATCGGACGGCACAGAGGTTTACCTAGGTGCAGACAAAGACGCCGCGATCAAATTCGCCTTGCACGCGAACCTGCACAGGGCGAATGGTTACGCACGCAGGCCGAACGGGGTCAGGACAAGGCTGAAAGAATTGCTTGACCACGAGCATATCGTTTCCCTTTGCCAGCCTTACTCTCCTTGTGTAGGCGTCTATTTCCTCATTTATGAAGAGAAGATCGTGTACGTTGGCCAGGCGACTAACTGCCACAGCAGGATAAGCTCTCATGCTGCCGGAAGGGAGATGAAGCTTTTTGATTCCTTCTACATAGTCGAATGCCCAGCGCACAAGCTTGATGAGCTTGAAGCACTTTACATCCGCAAGTTCTTGCCGCCACTGAACAAGCTTATGAGCGGCGAAAGATATGTCTCTTGACTGGCATTTTGCAGAGATTTTGGAGATGATTTTGGGATGAGATTTTATGACTTCTAAATCAATGACTTACACCATCTACGGCATCAAGGCCTGCGACACCATGAAGAAGGCACGCACCTGGCTCGACGAGCAGGGCGTCGCCTATGCGTTCCACGACTACAAGACTTCCGCCATCGACCGCGCCAGCCTGACCAAATGGTGCGCCGAGCATGGCTGGGAAACCGTGCTGAACCG
>Ga0247725_1000343_pt1 | contig 39242 bp, 38 predicted proteins | sample OKSTACKMCFT3sol_FD_183021 | JGI IMG/M metagenome (GOLD analysis project Ga0247725, IMG submission 183021) | Subsurface sediment microbial communities from gas well in Oklahoma, United States - OK STACK MC-FT3-sol | ecosystem: Environmental > Terrestrial > Deep subsurface > Rock core/Sediment...
CAGCCTCCGCGCCGATCTGCTCGCGAATTCGATTGAACACCTCCTCACGATGCACCTCGATGTCCTTCGGCGCAACGATGCCAATACGAACCTGGCCCTGGTGCACTCCCAAGATCGTGATCTGGACATCGTCTCCGCACATCAATGATTCGCCGGGGGTTCTGGTAAGGATGAGCACGCGTGACTCCTCGATCTCTGCTGGTTGGATAACGATACGCGATGGTGAATTTCATGCCAGCCAAGTAGGTAGCGTCGATAACCGTTATTCGGCGAGGCCATTTTGACTTTGAGATATAGGCCAGCTGGATAGACTCGGAGGGAATCAGACCTTTAGGTGTTCAGATGCCTTACGCCAAGCTAATCGTAGCGGCCTTAGCCGCAGCCGGTATCGCCGGCGCCTTCTACTTCAAGCAAGAGCCCGATGCTGAGCAAATCAAGCGGGACATCGTTGATTCGTTCCATGCAGACCCCGTGGCCTTTGATCTCGAAGGCGCAGTAGAGAGGCTTGCAGCTATACGGCTCGAAGGCGAGTACCCGATTTGCGCTGCTACGGCTGAGATTACCGGACAGCAGTATGTCGAGATATCAGGCTTGGTCGACCAATATCAGTCCCAGATCAGAGGGCTGAATCTGGCCTTGAACACTGCGTTGTCCGGTGAGGGTATCAGCGACTGCGATTACCGAGTGCTGATGCTGGTGATCAATGACCACAGGCTGAATGCCAGGGCTGGAAGTTCCGCTGGGAGCCTGGCGGCACCTATTCCTGCAGATAGGACGTAGCAGTGTTCGCACCAAGGCCGCATAACAGCAAGGATGACTTCGCGCATGTCGCAGCGTAAACAAGCCACTGATTTTGCGCCGCAAGTCTCATTGCCACTTGCGGACATGTTCGACACCTATCTGCTGCCGGATGACAAAGCAGGGGATTACAGCAATCTGGTTGCGGTGTACGACGTGATTCCGAGGTTCTTCACCTGGAACAAGACAGTACGCCCACTCAAGCCAGGGATTGAAGGCTCCGACACAGAGACCAGGTCTGAGCTGATCGAACGTCTTGCTGACAACCAAACCACGCTGGAAGGTGAGATCAAAGGAAGTAAGTTCGAGGTAGTAATCACGGCAGCAACGATCACCAAAAAGGCCAAAAGTGGTAGCGCAAAGCATGAGCCTGATTCGGTGATGACTGGTGCCGACAAGTCATCCCTCACCAAGCTGGAAATCTACCCCGGCCTTCGAGAAGAGCTAGTTGAGGACGCTCTCCGGAAATTCAGCGTAAGCGGCTATGGAATTGTGGACGGCAGCCAGTTACGGGTTCGATTTACGTTGCGAGACCTGATGCTCGAGCTCAAGTCCCTAGGCCATACCTTCTCGTGCACAGAGATCAAGGAGGCCCTAGACATCCTCAACCGAGCTCACTTATCCATCAAGATCGAAAGCGGCAACGAAATGATCGAGGAGTCATCGACCTATCTACCGCACTTGCGCTTCGCGCATAAGCGTAAGGTTGTCGATGGTGAAGACGTATGCATCGCTCAACTTCACCCACTGATTGTCCGAGCTATCCGTGGTGGCACTTTCAGGCTCTATGGCTACCGGAAATCGATGGAGCTTTCCTCGTCCCTGGCCCGTATCGTTCACAAGCACCTATCGATGTACTGGGTGAATGCGTCAGCAGCCCACCCCTACTCCATCAACCTCCTGGAGACGCTGAGAACCACAAGTAGAGGTGTTGTGGCCAGGATGAACGACAACACCAGGTTGATGGAGAAGGCCCTGGAAGAGTTGATCGAGAGCAAGGTACTTACTCACTTCGACAAGCGCGTCATTCGTGTGCCCAAGTCCAAGGCTATCGCTGACGTGGTCTACACCGTTTACCCGACTAACGAGTACGTTGGGACCATCATCAAGAGCCATCAGAACCTTAAAAGGGTCAGTGCAAAGACCCAACGGCATGCCCTTCTTAATCGTGGCGGCCGCGGTCAAAGATCCTAATACAGCCGCTGTTCCCGGCGGCTACTAGGCCAATCCGCAGAGAGCAAAAGTCGATTAAAGACAAAAACGGGGACGGCTACGCCGTCCGCGCTATCCTTCCCCGCCCTGGGGCGAGGTTTACCGCGCACTGGATCAACCAAGCGGTTCGTGCTCTGCCGATATCGCCCATTCAATCCACTACTGACGCCGGCAACTCGCTTCCGAAGCGCTGCTTGATGGCTTCAACCATCAGGTAGCGAAATCGACACCAATGTAGGCGTTTGCCGTTCCCGAGCGCCATGCTGCCATCTCGGTTGCTACAGACCAAAAGAAGCTCTGTGCCCCTGGTATCGTCCCGAGAATACAGGGAGCACTTAGGCGCCCTCGCTTGGCACCCAAGCCATGCTTTCCTTCTGTCTGCCAGATCCTACATAGCCCTACCTCGCCATGGACCTGGCCGCCTGCTGAAGTCTTCAGATCGAGCCGGTATTCCCTCAGTCATTATTGAATGAATTGCGGGCTTTTCCTCTTCTTAATGAGATGGCCCACCGAAAAGCACCAAGCTGAAGAATGTCTTGCCCGGGGCGTCGATATTGCCTTCGTTCATAGAAGGATTCGCCCGCAATTGAGGCATTTCCAACTACCTGGGCATGACCGGCTCAGATCACGCTTTGCGGGCAATACCTTCCATAGAGGTGTGGATAACCACCCGTTGAGATAGAAGGAAGTGCCCGTAAATCTATGGAGGAATTGCCCGCAATATGGAATTCCACCCCATCGGGGCTTAGTTTTCCAAAGCTCTCGCACTACCGGCGTTGAAGGTTTTGCCCGCAATGCTCAATGCGCTATGGAGGATTCTCCCGCAATCCATCGACCGGTATAGAGGATTTGCCCGCATTACCCCGACATTCATCGGAGCGACCCTCTACTCATAGGAGGATTCCCCCGCAGAGCCATGAAGGTTCAGCCCGTTTTAACCATAGACAATTCCATTGTTTTCAAGGGCTTGCAGATGGCTTCCTTCTTTTTCCTTTTTCCTTAAAAGATCCTAAGGGGATCTGTTGGCACGCACTGATGCGGGTTTTAGTAGCCTTTCATTGCCACCGGAGCCAACCTCATGCACCACACATCGCTCAGACACCTCAGCGCTGACTGCTTTGCAGTTGGCTTGCTGATCTCGGCCACTTTGGTGATCTACGCTGACAACGCTCAGCACCCTCTGACGGTCGCGCCAGCAATCATCGCGTATGGCTCAGTCAGCTCAGGCATTGCCTGCCTCGCACTTGTGTTGATGCTGGCCTTGCGAAAGTACACGCCACTGCTGCTCGGCCCCATGTTCCTTGCGGGCATGAGCCCGATGTTCTGCATCACAGTTGCCTGTCTGGCAGGAAAGGTATCAGGGAAAGCCCTGATTTCATCGGCCTTGGCGATATCCATCATGGTTCTGCTCTACGCGGCGGTGAGAATCAGCAAATGCCGTGCACAAGGGGCTAAGTCGATCGCCCTGCGCCAGATTCCAAATGTATGAGGAATAACTCGATGAGCAGCTCTCTTCTCGACCGGGCAAAGGCCTGGACTGCGAGTTCAACACATACGCAACAGGAGCTTTTGAACGCACACAACAACCTCGTGATGCGAGTGCGCCGGGGAGCGGAAAGTGCAGCAGGCGCTGAACTTGCCTTGGATCACTTGGGAGAGACGTACGTCGACGCCGGTGGCGATCCACTTGAGCTGCTGACTATCGATGCGGAAACCCCAGTTCCAACCTCACCTTCAGCCCCCCAAACGACTGCTGCTGATACAAGCTCTCTGGTCAATTACGATCAGGCTCCAGCGATTGTTGTTCTCGATGCGGCAGCTAAACGGCAGGCATTTGATGCACTTCGAAGCTTGATTGGGACTCGCCATGTCAATCAGGTCTGAGGCAATAGCTTGGCTTGAGCGAGAATCTCCAGATGTCGAGGAGATCAAGCAGACAATCGACAACCTGGCTTTTCAGCACTCGGTATCAGGGCCTGAACAACGAACGGAACTGGAAGCGGTGATCTTGCAACTCTGCAAGATCATAGGGTTGGACCCTGGCACTGTTGTGCTGGCCCCTGAGACCAATGCAACTAGCGAACCCTCTATGGATCTGGGTCCACTAGTTTGTGACGTTCAGGTAGTGGAGGAATTGCCCGCAATGGAGCGGGCAAGGAGATTCAGAGAGCTGAAGGATTTGCTTGAGCGGCCCTTCTAGTTTCAGCCTTTGCGTCCTCGGAGCTGTTCGGACGGCAAACGAGGTACCAGCTCTGCTTGGATGAATATCTCAGCATCGAAAACACGGACGATTTCCTGCAGGAGGGGGTCTTTCAAGAGCGTGGCCAAGGGAGGGCTGTTCTTGTTGATGTCCGCCCAGGCTTGTTGCTTCAGCTCAGCTGGCAAGCCGCTAATCCGGGCCCAGCTCTGTGTCTCATCAAGCACCTTCACAGAGACAGTGTCTTCCCAATGCACATTCACGGTTTCACCCAATCGTTTGCTTGATCGCTCAGCTCATCATTCAGCACCTGGTAGCGATGCCCAAGCCAAAATCCCTATCGGAAGTTCACGAGGGCATATTGGCTGGATCGTGAAAAACGAGTGGTTAGAATCCCGGTATCAAGAGGTGAACCATGCCTAAAGCCACAGCAGTCGTTATCGCCCCAAACGCCAGCGATGCATTCATCGCCTATCAAGCACTGCGCGATCGCTGCAGCGTCATGCTGTCCCCGTCAGTCGACCGCCTCCCTCAATTCGGCGACGACAAACCTGAAGTGCTGTTCATCGACGCACGCGTCCTGTCGAAGGCCAATCTCAAGCAGCTGATCGACCGGGTTCCCTCAACGGGTACCCATTTTTTTGTTGGACTCAGCGCCGACAACCCCATGGTTGATCTCTCACCCATATCCAGCCTCAACTTCAAGACCTTTCTTTTACCCCTTACGCACGCAGTCGCAACCCAATGCCTCGAAGGGATCATTCCCACCGGCAATGGTTGCGCTGATGCCCTGCCGGCTAACGACGAGACCTACTGATGCTCCGCAAGCTCTGTGTACTCCCCATCGCGATTGCCCTATCCGCCTGTGCCTCCAAGCCAGCCCCTGTGATCCACACTTACAGCTACGAGTCGAAGGTCCACTCCGGAACGGTCTACGTGAATGATCGCTCCTACGGCAACAGCGAAAAGTGTCCGGCACGCTGGCGCGAAGCAGAGCAGATCTTCAAGAACGGCTTGCCTCCGATGCTCGGCATGACCCTCAAGGTGAAAGTCACCGTGAACGACAATGGCGCGACGAGGGAGCTACCGCTTCTCGTGACGACAGGCCATGGCGAACACGTTGCGCTTAAAGACTTCCAGGTAAGCAAGACGCTGATCATCGGTGCTGAAACTCACGGCGTGATCAAGCAAGGGGATCTGTTCGAGTACCCCGAAGGCTTCTTCCTCCGAGCGGCAAAGCCTGCTGTCCGGGGTAATGAGTTCAGCCTCTGCCTCGGCATCGATCGTATGTCGATCAACACTTCAAGGACCGATATCGCCGGTCATCCGACATTGAACCTAGATCGGCTGAACATCCTCTTCACCGGCGAGAACAACGAAACCCAGTTTTTCCGTTTCGGTTCCGGCGAAGAAATCCAGGTTCAGGTGGCGGTAGTCCCTCAATGAGAACCCTCGTCAGTTCCGACTCAGTGCCCAGGCATGCACTCATCTGGAATGGAAGCGACAGAAGCTTGAAGCAGCTGCTCTCGTATGCCGTCGGTTTCTACCAGGGGCTGTTCGTGGGGCTTCCTGTCCAGTATCCGGGTTCCAAAGAGCAGTTCTTCTACAGAGTTCTGAGGGATGGATATCAGCTTCCCGAAGTAGTGGAGGTGCCGGACAAGGATCACGTGAACCTAGACGAGCACCTGATGCCCTGCGAGGACGTTCAGGCTCTCCACGGGACCTGCCATGACGTTAACGCGTGGCGGTTCATGGTCAATAACTTTGCGAAGGCCATCTGATGCATTTCACTCGACTCACCGTTGGCTCCGCGCTCGTTGCCGCGGCATTCACAGCTCAAGCCCAAACCTTGGAAGTGTCGGTCATCCAGGGCGACAACGAACCGGTGAAATACCATATCCCGGTCAGCGATCATCGGGAGCACATCGATCTGCGAGAATCGCACAACTACCCAGTAGCATTCGTCGATCCTGCGACCAAGCGTGAAATCTGCCGAGAAGGGGTTTACCAAACCGGACTGCTGCTCACGCTGCGGCCGATCGACCGGACCAAGGAAACCGAGTTGCCACTGGAGGTGGTCGGCCAGATCAGCAAGCTCGATGCACTCAAGGATGGTAAGGCCCTGGCCTGTGGTACCAATCAAAATCCGATTCTCAGCAACAAGCCCTTCAGCGACACCCTTCAGCTGATTCCAGGACGGCCCAAAATCCTGGTCATCGACAACGCAGTTACTGTGATTGTCAGCTTGAAATAAAGCTGGCAAGGGGGAGAGATGGAATGGTCGTACGTTCGCATCGATAAGCTTCCACCGGGAGCAAGCTGTACGTTTTGCCATCGGCAGTTGAAAAGCGGAAAGGGCCTGGTTATCGCCAACGCCCAAGGTGAAGAGCATTACTCCGGACCTAGCTGTGCCAAAGCGCATGTTGGTGATCCTGAGGAACGCATCCTGGATGTCACACGCATCGCTCTTTCGGTAGTGGTGAAAGAAGCTACCACTGAAAGGGCAAAGCCTGCTGACAACCCTGGCCCGGAGAATCCAGGCCCGGACACCGGCCCCCAAGTAGAACGCAGGCCCCCTCCCCCGCCGCTTGACGAAGTACACGCTTACACGCGCATGCGTGTTGAGATGCTCAAGAGGTTCCGCGCCCACTCCAATGAAACACTGAACAGCGCCCACGCCGCCCTGGTTGCCGGTACCGAGATTCAGGAGCCTGCTCGCACCCGAATATCGGGGTTGATGCGTAACGCTGAACGCGACAACACGATTTTCAGCGCGAAAAATGTCACACGCTGCGTGGCCTTCGAGTATTGGCTGAGTGAAGCCCTGGAGTACGTCAAATCCGACCGCCGTGAGTTCCTGCAGAGCATGCTCAGCACTCTGCGCTCCAAGTGGAAACTGACCGAAGGCCAAGTTCAGGCCATCAACCGTTGGGGCCAGGTAGTACGCAAGGTGGTGGACGACTTCCCACTCTTAGACGACCAAGCTTTCGTCGGTGTGGTTACCCCAGAATTCATGAAGTCGAAGCCCAAGAAAAGCGCTCCACAGCAGGACTGAGTGTCTGCTGGCACGGTCGGCTAAGTTGGAAGCTGTGCCCATCAAGAACAGGAGCCACCTGATGAGCACAGCCGAAGTTTTCCAGATCAACCAAGACCAAACGCAAGTCGATGAAATGCGTATGCTGCCCGCGCGTCGCATCCGCCGTAACCCCGCCATCGACCCGCGCATAAGCCGGAACTCCACCAAGTACCGCAACCTCTCCGCAGACATTGCTGCACGGGGAATTGACCAGCCGATCCTCGTTCGACCGATCCACGGTGAACCCGATTTCGACTTCGAAATCGTTGCTGGTAACACACGCCATGCGATCACCCTTGAGCAGAATCTGGAGCTGATCCCCGCCCGCATCCGGTCGATGACCGACATGGAGGCGCGTGTGGCCTCCCTGCAGGAAAATACCCAGCGGGCCGACCTCACCCCGCTGGAAGAAGCCAAGCACGTTCTGTCTGTATTGAACGACTACCAAAATGACCATGATGCAGTCTGTAAGGCGCTTGGCTGGTCGATGACCAAGCTGCGCTCGCGCATCCTGCTCTCGCATTGCAATGTCGATGTTGCCGAGGCTCTGGCCCAAGAGCAGATCAAGATCGGCCATGCCGAACTGCTCGCAACCACACCGGCTGAACACCAGACAGCGGTGCTGGCCAAGATCATCGCCAGCAACATGACGGTGCTCGAAACTCAGAAGCGGATGTTTGAACTGAGCCGCGATCTTTCGACTGCCAAGTTCGACTGTAGCGAGTGCCAAGGCTGTCCGAAGAACTCCGCGACAGCCCGCGACCTGTTCGATACCTCGCTGGAAGGTGCCAAGTGCCTGGACGTGACCTGCTGGGACGCCAAAGCTGCGGTGCTCATTGAAGCCAAGATCAACGAGGCCAGTGCAGAGTACGGTGTTGTGCATACCGATCTGACGATTCCACCGAAGTCCTTCGTCCAATTGGAGGTGCGTGGGGAGAAAGGCGTTGGTGATGACCAGTTCCGCGCCTGCACCGGGTGCCAAAGCTACGGAGCGTTGATCTCCACCCGTCCAGGCAATGAAGGGGTCATTCAGGGTGGCATCTGCTTCAACCGTGAGTGCAACACCTCTATGCGTCAGCAGTACCAGCAGGTGCTTGCCAAGTTGAACGCACCGAGTCTGATCGCTACTGATGGGCAGTCCGCTATTCAAGCTCAACAAGCTGCCAGTCAGGCCCAGGTCAGTAAAACGCCCGCCACGACGATCAACAAACCAGCTCAACCTGCCGGCATGCGTAAAGGTATTCGCCGTCATGCTTTCGGTCTCTACGCCGGCATGGCCGAGAAGGCGATCACCAATGATGTTCGCTTGGTCTTGGCGGTTGCCATTACCAGCCTCTACTTCGACATGCGTGGTGAGCTAAGCGTCGAGGCGCGCGGAAAGGCTGAAAACCTGTTGGGCGTGACGACGATGACCCAGCGTAGCAACCGAAGCAGCCTCGAAACAGCCCTTGCCTCGAAGCCAATCGAAGAACTGCAGCAGTTGATGCAGACCATCGCCGGACTGACGGTGTACCGCACCGACTCTGCCGATCAGTTCGAGCGCTCTATGAGTGGTAGCCAGAGCCTCGCGTTCATTGAGCACGCAGGGTTACAGCCCAAAGACCACTTCCTGATGAACGAAGAATTTCTCAAGACCCTCACCAAGGCCGGGGTGATCGAGGAATGCCGCAGAGCGGGCTTCGATGTGAAGTACAACCAAGTCCTGGGCGACAAAGCGTTCAAGCAGCTAGTCGCGCAAGGCGTTGGGCAGCTCATTACACAGGTGATGGCGTTTACCGACTTTGATTGGAAGGGCTATGTACCTCAGTCGATGGAAATCACTGCGCAGTCTACTGGCACGCTTCCAGGCGCGTGAAACTGATACCACTCAACCAAGGAGTACACCTATGACAACTACCGTGTTCACCCTTCTGGCCAGTGCATTCGCTGGCACCAAACAGAAGGTCACTTTCCAGATCGAAGGTGCGCTGGATGGCACCATCAGAACGATCATCACCACCAAGCTCGACCCGGTGCCGGAGAACGCCACCAAAGAGACTCGCCAGCTCTATGCGGCGCTCAGCACCCCGCTGATCGTGTCCGGCCTGCCGGGGGAAGTGGAAGAAGCGCTGATTGATAGGATTGGTCATCACATGCACCAGCTTTCTGTCGGCCTTTCCGCGCTCGATCAAATTCAATCGATCTCGGAAAGCGCAGTTCGCTCGGCAAGCAAAGGCAAAGCAGTAAGCACTGCCGCAGCAGCCCCCTCGGCGCTGCCTGCCGCCTCCCCCCTCGTCGACGACGAACAAGAACTCGACGACGGTGAAAACCATCCTCAATCGAACCAGCCTGCTGGCGGCATCGGCGGCTTCTAAGGAGAACATTCATGGCAGCAGTCATTCAAAGCCTCGCTCGTAAATTCCGCTTCCAAGGGATCGATCTTCCTGACCCGGAACCAACGATGGAGCCTTCCGAAGTCCTGGCTCACTACACCCAGCAGTACCCTCGCCTCGCAGGTGGCAAGGTCGTAGACCCGGTGACCGAGGGTGATGAACTGGTGTACGAACTGCGCGAAGGGTCTTTCGGTGCCAAAGGCTAGCTCGGATCGAGCGAGCGAAGCCCTTGCAATCCTCCGTCAGTGGGCTGGTGACCAGCCCGCTGAGGGAGATGTAGCGGCCACGCCAGACGAGCAAAAAATCTCTCCCCTTTCAATCTCACAGAAGCAGCGTCTATGGAACTTGTCCAGCTCACCCGAAGCACCGGGCACTATCACTTTCCAACTGCCGCGCTGAGTCCTGTCGGTGCTCTACCGAGCATCGATGGGGCGATGCTCACCGGCCTTGCAGAGGCGTTTGCTTCGAGTGATGCCTATCAGGTAGATCGCTGCCAACATGCGGCCTTATGCGTGCTGGCGGCTGATGCTGGCTACCTTGCAGTGGAGGATTTGGCCGCATTCGGTGAGCGCCCCTCGCTCAAAGCTCTGCACGCGCTCACCAAAAAGTCAGTTTTGGGGTTAGGCAAGGCGTTCCGTTTCGGTCACAAAAATCTCTTCAGAAATCGTCATCGCCTGCATACGACTTTGTCGATGAAAGAGGCAAGCAAGGAAACTACTGCAGAGCTTGCGATTGGTCTGATTCAAGCTGGTGTTCTGGATGCTGCTTCCCTCTACACGACTGTGAAAAAAGGCGACTACACCGTTCCGATTGTTGCCGAAAAAGTTAATAGCTGCCTTAAAAATACCAGTGGATTGACTGCAGATGCGCAATCCACTTGCGGCACAGATATTTTCATCGATGGAAACGAAGTAAAGATTGAGGCTGATCAGCCTACTTACTACGATTTTAATCTCCAATCTATTCCTGAAGAATTTAGGCGAGAACTGTCTATTCTCCTTCAGAAGGCAGTTGCAGCAATAACGCTGCATGTAATCCCTATTCATGTGCCAACAACATTTTGCGGGCCCTACTCTTACATTGGTGATGAACTTTACGGCACCCTGGATGAAGTAGGTAATATGACTGCCGATTTCAGCATTGAAAACCTAGCTGAGGTCATCAAAAAAATTGGCTTTGATAATCTAACGTTCGAGCCATATTTCCTCGGTCTTGAATACGACGAAGAGACTGGTTCATTTGAAGAAAACAGTCTGATTCACGCTTGCGGAGTGCTGGCACAAGCACACGACATGCGGGAGAACTACAGTCACTGGCTGGGCGGCGATAACGAAAACAAAATCCCTCCGCTCACCGAGCTTGCCGAGCTGGCGTACGAGGCAAAGGCACTTGCGGCATCTGGAAAACCAACCTCGGCGGCAGGCGAGCCTCTGGCCAACATCTTCGAGTTCGTTCGGCGCGTAGTTGAAAGCGGACACACATTCCACTACCAAGATTGGTCTGGAAATTTCGAAGATGGATATGGACTCTTTGAAACCTTCGTCGTGCGGATTGACGAAGCAGAACATTCAGATGTCTACGCCGAAGCATACTCTTATGTTGACTGCGTTATGAACGAGCAAGGATATACATATCTTTCAGTTCCAATCGAACGAGACGTGGTGGCACGCCAGCTTGTGCCGATAATGGGCTACATCAAAGAGGTTCATTCCCACCTCAGAAACGTAGAATCTGTCATCGAGGAAATCGCCAATGCTTTTTGACAACGTCGAGTCCAGGGCGCTGCTTATCCATCGCCACAATGAAACCAAGAATATCGACATCACAACGCACGACGTTATTCCTGTTGATGGTGGAACCTTTACCTTGGGAGCGGGCCGTGCAATGACCATTGCCGACCGCGACCAGTTGACTGCGATCTTGCTCGACGAAGATCGTGAAACGCCCTTTATCCAAGAGCACATCCTTGCATCCTCCCGCTCGATGATCTGTTGGTATCGAAAGCCAGGCGTTGCCGAACTGCCGTTTTCACTGAAGCAGAAGGTAAACACGATCAAAGCTCCATTACCCGGACTGATCTTTTTTGCTACGGCAGATTCCCCATTGCGTTGTTTTGCCTTCAAGGGAAGTGCTCGGCCCACTCCTGAAACAAAGTTGTACTACCCGCCACTTGGCAACATTTTCAGCAAAGGCACTTTCTGCAGTGGCAACACCAACGTATCGCGCACGCTGACGCTGGCTAATATTCCGGATTGGGAAAATTTCGTCTTGGGTGCTGCTAGTACCCACATGGGCGACATCAGCCCAGTCAAAGGGATTGAGCGCGGTGATCTACAGGAGTTGGCTTCCTTCCTAGAGGGGCTTACGGCTGCTGGGAAAAAAGTGTTCCCTTCCGCCAAGATGGTGCCTGTAAATTTGCCGGCCCCAAGTTGGGGTGAGCCGAAAGAGCACGTCACGCTGAACACTGTTCTCAACGGAGAGTTCAAATGAGTGCAGTCGCCCCTCTCAAACAACCTGTCATCTTTAAGCAGCCTGGGTCTTGGCTCGGCAGGGCCATCGACGTAGTGGTTATCGGGGCCGGCGGGAACGGTAGTGAGGTTGTAGACGCACTGGCTACCTTCCACCACGCACTCATTTGCCTGGGTCGCTCTGGTGGCCTGAATCTCACCATCATCGACGATGCCAAAGTGCGGGAGTCGAATCTCGTTCGTCAACGTTTCTGGCCCAGTGACTTAGGTCAGCACAAGGCTGTGGCGCTAGCGAACCGCTTCAATCTCGCTCTTGGCCTCAGTTGGAAGGGGCTTCCCTTCCGCTTCCCGGACGAACGTGTAAAGGATGCCATCGAGAATGCTGACCTCGTGATAACGGCGGTGGATTTGCCGTCCGTTCGATCTGCAGTCGCTGACTTGGACTGGAGGCTCCAGAACGAGGCTATGTGGCTCGACCTCGGTAATGGCCACCGCCACGGACAAGCCGTCTTCGGTGCGTTGAACAAGCGTTACCGTAACCGCTACCCCTGCGTAGTCGATCTATTCCCAGAAATTCGGGAGATGCCCGACGACGACACCAAATCCTGTTCTGCAGCCGAATCCCTCAAGACCCAGGACTGCCTGGTAAATCGCACTATCACGACCGCAGGTTTGAGTGTGATCTGGGAGGTGTTGCGGTATGGTTCAACCGGCAAAAATCTGATCGTGGTCGACCTCGAAACTGGTGGGCAAAGCGCTCACCTGTTCCCCAAGGGCTAGCAGTCGAAAAGCGGAAGCTGCCCGGCTAACGCCTGCGGAGCTAAAGGGACACTTGATACCAAGGCCACCTTCAAGTGGCCTCGGTTCAAGAACTCTCTGGCGCAGGTTTGGCAGACGTTCAAGGAATTGAGAGTCGCTGCATCTTCCGTTTCAAGCGTGCCACGAGGTTCCTCTCCTGTGAGGAGAACCCCGCAAAGAGTGCGGCGTGCCCTGGTCACCATCCGCCGAGCATGATGAACGTGTACCTGGCCGGCGATGAGCACAAGGGATGTGTGTCCTGAGGAGGATGTTCGGGCCATACCGCACGCTGCAGAGTGTGATGTCGAGGGAAGTATAACGCCCAATTTTGGGTGCCAATCCAGAGGCAGATGCTGCCAATTTCACCAGATGAATCCCGAGGTTGAGTGTCCATGCAGATCCACTTCTATGACCTTCTCGTAGCGGGCAAATCGCCAGCAGAAGGACAGGTGGTGCGTTTTCACTCAATCCTCTTCAAAGCTACTGGCGCGCCGGTTGAGCGTCGGCTCGCAATGAGGCTGCGCGAAGATGTTCAAGTCCCGGCCCATGATATCGACCTGAACCCGCTCTCCCTTCTCGAGTTCAGCACCGGCCTAGAGGAAACTCAGTTTTCTCGTGAAGTAGCGCCGCTGTTTGCTGCGAAAGATACGATCCACATTGGTCTGGGTAACACCACCAAGCTTGATGCCTACGTTCGGCACGCCATCTACAGGAGCCTGACCCCGATCTCGAGTTTTACAAACGGGGTTACGGCGAACTTTCTGGATTTGGAGACCCTGTTGCGCGCGCTCACACTGCTGCGCCCCGACCAGGTTCCCCATGGTTTCACCGGTTCAGCCAAGCGGCTTGATGCTGAAATCCAAGCTGCCACCTGGGAGTGGGACTGGGATCTGGACAACAGAGCTTGCGGCCTGAAGGCATTACTGGTTGCGGCGTTCAAGTCAGCACCGAAGTTCGTTGAGCAATGCGTGGCTACCTCGTCCATTTCAGCGATCAAAGCAGCCATGGCCATGGAGGGTGGGGAGGTGTCGGACTTCTCGTCCGTTCAACCCGTCATCATGGTTCACCCATCCATTCTCTCGCCAGGCGGTTTCGCGCTGCTCTTTCCAGTTGGTACCGACACAAACTATCCAGATATTGTCTTCATGGCCGACCTTACAGCCGATCTGTCCGCCCTTCTCGATCCCAATACCCGGGATCTGGGTAGCCTGGTGCGCACAGGTGCAAACGATGCGCGACCTTTGCACCGGGTCAGCCTGAGCCGGTACCCGTTCGCAGCACCGTTGAAGGCCATACGGCCTGATGACGCTCGCCGCCTGGGTGTCGTTGGCAGCAAAGTGCGGGAGAACGTACACCGTTTACGCCAAGCGAGCTTCCTGGCAGCCAAGCTTCGGGACGAGCCACTCCTGAAGCTACCCTCGTTATCTGCAGATGTGGATCACCGAATGTGGGCTGGTGATTATCCTCACGCCGACCAGCAGCTTCTCAAAAGCCTGCAGGATAAGGAGCTTCCAGACTGGCTATCCCATCTCAGCAATGCCCAGGACAGGCGAATCCTGGACCTGGCCACCCGAGTGCTCGCCAGGGAATGCCCCCATGCGCTCTCTTCCGAGCAGTTGAAGTCATGGAGGCGCCATGTAATGACGAGGCTGGACTTGGCGAGCCCAAACTCGCTGGATGCACATCTGCAAGCGTTAGAGAATGCAGCTTCTGAATACCCCACAGCGCAGGGCATTGAGCATCTGCTGCGCAGAGCCAAGGGGTTTGCTGCTCAACGATAGGAGTCCGCCAGATGCAAACCTATGACCCATACGAGGAGATCCCCTTCCTCGCCTTTGGGGATGTCAGCGGTGATCCCCATCAATCCCTTGAGCATTGCAGATCCCTCATGCACTTCATCGAGGCCGAGAAGTTCCTTGGCGTTGATGAACGATACAGACGATTTCTGCTGCAGCTCTCTGACCGTGAAGACTTGCTGTTGGAAACCGCGGGCGTCTCCCAAGCCATGCGTCGTTCGGATTGGAATGCTGTGCGCGACCGCTTGATACGGGCTGGAGTGTGGATGCAACTGGTACAGAATCAAGAAGTACTCCTCGGCCGCTTGATGGCTGGCGAGCTGACTTGCGATCTACAGCCAATCAACACGGCACTTCAGTCCATCCAATCTCGCATCGCAGCCAGACCTACTGACCCACTGCGGCAAGTTCTCATCGCCGGCCCAACTGCCCACACGGATAAAGATCGGATCTACCGCTTGCTCAACTCCATGTTCTCTAACCGTGAGCCGGATGAGCTGCTGCTGATCGCTGAACCAGGTGCTTGCGAGCATGTTGCCTCGTACGCACGGGATCGCTATATCCCAATGCGAGTGTTCTCACGCAACGGCGCTGACAGTTTCGATATCGAAGGGATAGTGGCGATCTCCAGCCACACCTATGTGCTTACCCTCGACGGATCTGCAAGTGCTGCTGCAGAGGCTTGCTATTCGGCTGCAGCAAGCGCCGGTAAAACGGCGCATCGGGTTGATCTGGAGAAGATATGACCTCTCCTCGGCTTGCCCTGCTTGGCGCGGCAATAGCGCTTCAAGGCTGTGCCAGCCAGCAACAGCCTCAGTGGTTGCTGGAGCTGCAGGCGATACAGTGCAAAGCTCAGGTTACAAGCCAGTGTGTCAATAGCATCACTGACAAGCAGTTAGAGGCCCAGGCCGGTGCGCCTTTCCTCTACTCTGCAGCACTACACCAAGCGGCAGCCGCAAATACAAAGGGTGCCGTTTGGAGGCCACCCAGCACTCTCTCCGACAAGAAACAAACCGGGTTGCGGGAGTTCGCCGGTGCGATCAAGGCGGGAGCGACAGACTCCACTTCATCAGCTGTCATCAAGGCCAATGCAATTGAGGACAGGCAAGCTCGTGAGCTCGCGTTGTTCTATCTGGTCAGTGAAGATGTAAGTAAAGGCCGGAAGCCTTCGGCAGAGGCTCTCGAGCTACTGCTAGATGCCAACGTCGAACTATATCGAGAGGCTATGTGCCTTCGCCTGCAGCAGCTACTGCTGGGGGGCGATATCGAGAGGGCGTTTGCCCTTCGCAAGCATCTGCTCCAGACCATTCAGCAAGATTCTGCGAATGCAGCCGCAGACATCAACGATATAGCACTGGTGTATATCCGCACCGGAATGATCGGTGATATGCAGGACTGGGTTCGTGCTATTGGAATGCAGGTGCCAGATGTGAACCGCGGCGATGAGGCACTGCTTCGTCAGCTCATGGTGAATGCCGCTTTAGGAAGCCCGCCAAGGCTTGAAGATCTGGATGGATTCTCCCGGCATGAATACCGCTTTGTGACCTACCTCGAGCTGGTGCGCCTTTATAAAATCCTTGGCAACCGTGAGCTCGAAATGAAGGCGGTTCAGGAAGCAGCGCTGATCAGCCAAATGCTCTCCTTGAAGATGGATCGAGACATCGCAACAGAACTGCTTTCGCGTATCTGGCAGGAATCAAGCATCTGAATCCTGGCCTTTATTATTCAGTAGGTTGCAGCAAATCACCTCAGTGAAAAACCCACAGAAACGGTTCATAAACCTGTGGATAACGTGGATCCAAAGCCTCGCTTCCCAACAGTCATTGCCCCTCTCTTAGATTGGTCGAATTTTAGTCAACGCGGCTCTCGTACCGATCTGCTGGCACGGAACTCCAAATCAGAAACTGTCGGCCTACCAAGCGTTGGAGCCGACCATGCAATTCACCATTCAAGCCGCCGCCCTTTCCGTTCTCCTAAAGCAGTGCTGTGGAGTAGCAAGCCGTCGAGCAGACGATCCGACCAGCCAGTTGCTGATCTCAGTACATGACGGCCAACTGGCGATCACTGCTCAGAATGGAAGCCAGCAGATCACTCGAAGAACTCGAACCAGCAGCCTGCAGGTTGAAGTCGATGGTGCCATCTGCGCAAGCGCAACCAAGCTTGAGCAGATTGCTGCTGCCCTTCCCAGTGACCGCCCGGTGACCCTCAAGCTGGTGGAGGAAAAGCTCGTTATTACCTGCGCAAGATCGCGCTTCTCCCTGGCTACGTTCACAGCCAGCGCCTTTCCTCTGATAGAGGTGTCGTCCCCAATCGCTGAGTTCCAGATTGATTCCGTTGAGCTGCAACGAGGTGGTCGTGCCGTCAGTACCTGCTCGGCTCGTGATGATGTCCGCACATATCTCAACGGGATGCAGCTGGCGCTCAACACTGCAGGTGCCACCCTGGTTGCAAGTGATGGCCATCGCCTGGGCCAATACTTGCTTTCAGGTGTTGAAGGTGATGTCTCGGCATCAGTGATTGTGCCGGTCGCAGCGATCGACCAGTTCCTGACTTTCTCCAGCGAAGCAAAGACTCGCGTGCAGCTATACCCGAACTTGGTTTGTGTGCTCAGCGAAAGTGGTGAGCTTTACAGCAAGCTGATCGAAGGAAAATACCCTGACGTAGCCCGACTGCTTACCCCCAGCGGCAAAACTTCCCGCCTGGTTGTTAACCGTATCGCTCTTCTCGAAGTGGTACAGCGCATTGGGTTGATGTCGGAGGCCAAGCATCAATCGGTGCGATTGAGCCTTTCAAACAACGAGCTGCGCGTCAGCGCCCTTTCCAATGACAACGCCGGCGAAGAAGTCCTGGACGTCGATTTCAGTGGAGAGCCGGTAGACGTGGGCTACAACCCGCGGTATCTCGCAGAGATCATCAAGGCGATAGGCCCTGCCGAGGAAATCGAGATTCTCTTTTCCGGCACATCTACTGGCACGCTTCTGTCGGCCACAGACTGCTCGCAACTGAAGTTCGTACTGATGCCGCTGCGCATCTGAACAGGAGCAGAACAATGGCAATCGCACTCACCTATACGGCTAAACGCAAAACTGGCACCGGTGAAATTGATGATGTGGGCTTTCTCATGCCACCAATGCTGGCAATGCCGGCAGATCCTGGTCCTGGAGGCCTACTCAGTCACGAAGCGCACATCGAACTAGCCTACCGCATCCTCATCAGCCAGATCGGAATGGTGAGGGCGCTGGCGGCGCACATCGACGTGGTGGAGTTTCTCCTCAAAGAGATCCAGTCGGTGCTGGAAAGTGGCCAACCTGCAAATCAGGCCATCGCGATGATCAAGGTGGCCGGAAAGTGGGTGCGAGGCGAGAGCATCCCAGCTGCTGAGTTCAAGGCGCTGGCAGACCACAAGCTTAAAAGCATACGCACTGTCCTGGCTGAGATGTCCAACCGTCGTGATGGCGAGAGCGACCTTTTCTCGATGGCGCTGCGCGCTGAGCTCACAGAGAAGATGGGCGAGGTTTTGCCCTATGACATGATCCTTTTCAAAGCAGCAGATCTATTCCGTGCTCGCTGCCAGGACCTCGAGGCCGCTCGCCGCAAACTTGTCGGCTTCATTGCAGCAGAGCTGAAACTGCCGCGGCCGAAAGTGAAGGCCATCATTGGCGAGGGCTGGATTGCCCCCGGTCTCTTTTCGACACTTAACTCCTCGGTGTACGAGCTCTCCCTGTATCCACCCAAGGCGAAAAAACCGTTCCGCGATGCGGTTATTGATCACCAGCGAGGGATCCGTGACTTGGTGATCTCTGGTGCTTCCAACACGGGCGATCTGGCTGCTGCCTGGACGTCGTTCACCAGTCACGACAAGGTGCTGAAGGACAGCGTACAGTTGATGTTCATCCGGAACCGACCTCTCGTGGAAACCTTTGTGAAGCAGTACCGACACATAGGTGACCCTGATCAGCTGCGCTCCGCTGGCGACATGGGGCTTCTGCGAGTGATCTATCGCTTCGCTCCTGAGCGTGGATTCCGTTTCTCTACTCTGGGGAGTCAGTGGATCCGGCAGATGGTAGTTCGTGAACTGCAGCAGCTTGACCTCATCCGTCTTCCGGAGGGGAGCCAGGCCAACCTGTTTGCCATCCGTGCTGTGCTTGCCGAGCGACCGAATGCATCCTATGGATCGATCGCTGAAATCACTGGACTGGATGTGGAGACGGTCAGCGCCCTTCTGTACTTCGTCCATGGAACCCAGGGTGGCGTATCGCTCGACTCGACCTTCCAGAATGAAGGCTCCAACGATGTCGACGGTCTTCACGAGGTCTTGGCGGACTCTAACTCGCAAATTGACGACGTCCTCGAGGAGCTAGATTCCACTGAGTTCGTAGAGCGCGTCCTGCAGGAGGTGCTGCCTGAGCGTCACCAGCAGGTTGTTCGGTACCAGTTCGGTATTGGCGGGCCCGTGCTCACCCTGAAAGACATCGGCAGCAAGATGGGGATCAGTTTTGAACGCGTGCGCCAGATCCGGGACGATGCTCTTCGTCTTCTCCGTGGCTCGAAGTACTTTGAAGACCTTATCGCCCTGTGGGTTTGACTCTATGAAACTGATCGCGGGTGTCGAGGTAGAGGTGTTTGGAGTGGCAGGGACTTTCTTGGCCGCGGACTACAACCAGGAAGGCGATATGGTGATGACCGTGCGCGTCACCCTCAGCAACCGCAGGCTTGTAGAGGAAAAGGCCGCGTTGAAGGGCGTAGTTGTAGACATGCTGTCCGACACAATCCTGCAGGTGCCAGGTGCTGCTGTGCTAGCAAAATTCAGCGGAGCAGGTGCTGGTGATTCGGCCATGCTAGAGGGAGTTACCAACTCCCTCGCGCGGATTCAGAGAGGGCTGGCCTTTCGGAGCAAAATCTCCGCTTGAGCACGCTGGCGATCAGAGGCAGTTTTGTCGGAGAGGACCAAATTGGCGTATTCCTGCGTTCCTTCAAAGTCACCGATCAAGCTCAGGCTTTCTGCGATCTTCAGTTGCTCGAAAGCTGACTCTGAATCCTTCTGCTGCTGTGGTCTGAGGGATTCAACAGGCGCTTGAACCACTGCTGTTTGCCGTGTGGCTTCCAGTTCGGTCGCGATTTCTTGAACGGGCGCTGCATCCTCGACAACCACTTCAGGCGTTAGTTTGAACTGCAGCTGGGATGGTGGCGGGATGTGTCGAACTGGCTCGACATGATCTTCGAGATCCGCAATTGCCGCCGGCGTGGCCGCATTCGAATTCATCCGACTGATCCACAGCGCGGCCATCGAGAAAGCGACAAGCGCAAGGCCTCCAAGGCCTAGATATTCAGTCACCAGGTTTCTCCTCTGTTGCATATTCTAATAACTGGTCTCCAGTGAACATTCTTCGCGAAAGCAGCCACTGCTGGCACGCGAAGCCCTGGCACAGAATGGGTTCATTCTACAGGAGGCCACACATGTCCCAATTCCCCGAAACCGAGTTTCAAGAAGTCCAGGTGCCTGTCAATCTGAGTGGCGTAATGACCCTGCGACTGCCTACCTCTATGCATCGAGACGAGGTAGAGCGTATTGCGATTGACCGCTTCAACAGTCGCATAGCCCAGCCCTTCCACCTAGGTGAGTCGGTGGACACGAGCGCCAAATTTGAAGGCGAGGCTTGGGGAGAGTCAGGCACGGCAAAGGTGGGAAACCTTCAATTCGAAGTGCACCACAATCAACGCACCGGCGTTTCAGGGGCGATGGTTGCTCTCGCACCAGCTAAAGGAACGTACGGTGCCGAGCGGCTGCGCGCCCGGGTTTCTGCTTACGTTTCACGAGAAACTGTATTCATCACAGCTCGGAAACCACACACAGACGATGAACAGGTCATGGTTGCAGTTCAGATTGTCGATGGTGAGCTCACTGCATTCCTCGTCAATCCTGAGGCAACAGATCAGCCTGGCCAAAGCGCAGAACAATTTGTCCGTTTTCCAAACTACACGACCCAGGTCAACTGATTCACTGAAAATGGCGACTATCGAAGGGCTATTAGAGGACATCCAATCCGCGCCTCTACCTGGAACCTCGATGAATATCAGTCGCAGAAAATTCATGAAGTTATCCGCTGCCGGTGCAGCGCTCGTGGCAGCAGGCATCGGGGTGCGCTCCCCCGCGGCCTATGCAATGGCTGCAAATGCGGCAAGCATTGCAACCTTACTTTCCATAGACCCTATCACCTTAGAGTACAAAGTTTTTGGACCATGCTGTTATTACTGCCCTGATTACCTGATCGTGTCGCATTACCAACCTGTAGCGTTGATCGAAGTGATTAAAGGTGGCGGGGACTCTGCAATCGTTCAAGGCATGGGATCAATACTAAGCACGGGCGTCGACAACAACGACTTTACTACGTTTGAGGCTCGAATCTGGGAAATCCCTGAATGGGCAATCGCCATAGCCATGGCTTATCAGGATTGCAAGCTATGTGGCATCGATGCAGCTCGTACGGGGAATGCGAAACTCTCCTCATTAACAAGTGTTTGCTCTGCAGGTACGGATCAGATAGTCGCCAAGGCAGTTCAGAAGGTTAACGATAGCTTGCCGAGCTGCATGCCCAAGCTGATTTATTCGACTGAATTAGACCCGGCTTGGCGAACAGGTTGCCGTGATTGGGCACATGCCTCTCTGTCCAACCCAATAACCTGTAATGAGCTGACCGGGAATTTTTCATTTTTCGGTATGGAACTCTGCATTGGACCCAAATGGGGTCCACTATATCCCCGGCAAATGGCCACTCCGAACGACTCAGCCCCTATTGCTGCCGGGATCGCAGCTTACCGGGCCATCCACATCTCTGCCTTCGCGCAAGGCTCATTCCCATTCAATGGAGCACTCAGCGTAGGCAAGCTTCAACAAACTAGCCCAATTCCCACTGTTGGTTTTACTGCAGGAAGCTTTGCTCTCGATACCCAAATGCGTATGACTTTGGTCGATATGGGACACACCTACACTTTTGTTTGGTGGGTGCCAGTGACCTGCTGTAAGGAGTACGAAGAAGTGATGGGGTTGTGCAGCGGCGACTCCTCGATGAGTTGCACATAATTTTTTCGTTTCGCATCTGCTGGCACGTGTCCCCTCGTCTTAACGTGATTCTCGCATCAATGAGGATCACGTCATGTCCATTGCACAAGTTCGATCTCCTTCGGCCCTCCGCCAGTTCGCCATTCGGGCTGGTGACAAGATCGAAGTCTCTACGAAACTCGGTCCCCAGACCCTACTGAGAGCCCGCTTCGACGAGGTGGATTTCCCTTCTGACGAAGAACTGCAGACCTCGTTCCTGCGGAGCCTCATAGCGCGCGTTACTCCAGGTGCACTGGCTGTTCTCGATGAGAACGGCAGCTCGTGCCTTGAGGATCAGGCGCGAGCCGTCAGAGCCGTCATTCAGAAAAGCAAACACTAATCACCCATACAAGGAACACAACCTATGAACCAGCAAGTAACTGAAGCAACTGGCCGCGCGAAAGCTTTGGCCGTGTGCCTGGCAAACATCGAAAAGCAGTTCGGAAAAGGCGCCGTCATGCGAATGGACAGTGCCCAAGTGCAGCCCGTGCCAGCGGTCTCCACCGGCTCTCTCGGCTTGGATATCGCCCTGGGTATCGGCGGGCTCCCACGCGGACGTATTGTCGAGATTTTCGGGCCGGAGTCCTCGGGCAAGACCACGCTGACTCTGTCCGTGATTGCTGAAGCACAGCGCGCCGGCCTTACCTGCGCCTTCGTCGATGCCGAGCACGCTCTGGATCCGGAGTATGCAGGCAAGCTGGGTGTCAACGTCGACGACATGCTGGTGTCTCAGCCGGATACTGGCGAGCAGGCCCTTGAGATCACCGACATGCTGGTGCGCTCCAACGCGGTGGACGTGATCATCGTCGACTCCGTTGCTGCCCTGGTGCCAAAGGCAGAGATCGAAGGCGAGATCGGCGATACCCACGTCGCCTCGCAGGCCCGTCTGATGAGCCAAGCCCTGCGCAAGATCACTGGCAACATCAAGAATGCCAACTGTCTGGTCATCTTCATCAATCAGATCCGCATGAAGATCGGCGTGATGTTTGGCAACCCGGAAACCACCACCGGCGGTAACGCCCTCAAGTTCTACGCCTCCGTTCGCCTGGATATCCGCCGCACCGGTGGCGTCAAGGACGGCGACGAGGTGATCGGCAGCGAAACCCGCGTGAAGGTAGTGAAGAACAAGGTGGCCCCGCCCTTCCGTCAGGCCGAATTCCAGATCATCTACGGCAAGGGTATCTACCGAACAGGCGAGATCGTCGACATGGGCTGCAACCTCAACCTGATCGAGAAGTCCGGTGCCTGGTACAGCTATCAAGGCAGCAAGATTGGTCAGGGGAAAGCGAACGCCGCGGCCTGGCTGAGCGAGAATCCGGAGGTTGCCGCTGCAATCGAGGCGAAGATCCGGGAGGCGCATGCCCCTAAAGGAAAGCCTGTAACTGCAGAGCCGCAGGACGGTCTTCTCCCGGACCTCGACGATGATATCGACGATGGGGAGAACTGATCCAAATGCATGACGATAAAGCCGCCTTCGGGCGGCTTTTTCATTTCAGTTGGCGCTGGCCAGTCGAAGGCTTGGTTGGATGTACTTGCGCGTGAACTCCGATGCTGGAAGCGGCTTATCCCAGTAGTAGCCCTGGCCACGCGTGCACCCCAGTTCACTGAGAGTCTGCATCGTGGCCTGGTCCTCTATCCCTTCGGCGATCGCCACTAACTTGAAGTTGTCGGCCATCTGGATGATGGAGCGGACGAGCATCAAGTTCTCGGGGGTCAGGTCGCGGATGAATCGCTGATCAATCTTCAACTGCTGCACTGGCAAGCGCGGAAGGTAGGCGAGGTTGCTGTAGCCGGTACCGAAGTCATCGATCGACATGTTCACGCCCAATTGGCGGAGTCGCCACAGGTTCTCTGTAGTCGCCTGGGTGTCCTCGAGGAACAACCCCTCGGTCAACTCCACGTCGAGCAGCTCGGCCGGTAACCCGGTTTCTTCAAGGGCGGCTTTCACAGTGCCGCACATATCCTTTCTGCGGAACTGCACCGGGGAGGTATTGATCGACACCGTGAGTTCCTTGCCTGCTGCACGCCAGGCGGCACCTTGGCGGCAGGCTTCGCGCAGAACCCAGGTTCCCAACTCGTTGATCAGACCGGACGCTTCTGCCAAGTGAATGAACGAGGCCGGGGTCATCAACCCTTCTGACTCATGATTCCATCGAACGAGGGCCTCTGCGCCAATGAGCCGGCCGGTCTGCAGTTCGAATTGAGGCTGGTAGAAGAGCACAAGTTGATCACAAGCAATGGCCTGGCGCAGCCCGGCAAGCAGATGGAAGCTCTTGCGCTCGGAAGTGTTGAGGGATTGATCGAAGAACTCGAATCCATTTCGTCCGGAGTCCTTCGCAACACGCATAGCTTTGATGGCGTTGTGCACCAAGTCGTCATATGTAGATCCATCCGATGGATACAGCGCCACGCCTATGGAGCAACTGGCCACGACCGGCACTTGGTTGACCAGCATCGGTTCCTTCATGGACTCGACGATGTTCTCGATAAGGCCGGTCACCCCGCCTTTGTCTTCTGCTGACCCAAGCAACAGCACAAACTCATCACCGCCTTGCCGGCACAATGTGCTTTCAGGTGGCAGTTGGGCTGCCAGAACGCGAGCGCAGTGGGTCAACATCTGATCGCCAACCAGGTGCCCCATGTTCTCGTTAATTAGCTTGAAGCAGTCCAGGTTGATGAACAGCACGCCACAGCTACCATTGCGACGATCAGCAGCCTGCTGCATCTGTTCGAAGCGGCCCCTGGCGACGGTATGAGCTGGAAGCCCAGTCAGAGCATCCCTATGGGCCAAATGCTCAATCTGCCTTTCACGAGATAGGATCGCGGAATGAACCGACTCCAGCTTGGTCACAGCCTTTCTGGACTCATTCTGGATCAACCAAACAGCAGCAGATGTTGCTGCCAGGCACGCCAGAGCAAAGCCTAGGGTCTCGCCAATCTTAAGATCATGAAGACGGGCATTGGCAGCACCTGCATCAAGTAAAACGGAAACAATTGCGCTGGACAGAGTCAGCAACACAATCACTAGGCCCGCCCAGCCCTTCTGAACGCCTGCGAAAAGAATAATTAGAGGGAACGCCACGACTGCTGCGACCCAGAATGTCGGACTGAACAAAAACAGTACGGTGAACATTGCCAGCAAGGTGCCTATCGCGACGGTATGCGAATACCGCATCCGCTGAATGGTGCCCGAATATCGGGCTCCAGATAGGAAGGCCGCACAACAGACCAGGACAGCGAAATTCACCAGTTCGCCGGCGCGCAACACGAACGCCGAGACGATCACGGTGAATGCCAGTGCTACTTCAAGTAGTCGGGCGATGAGGTACTTCTGGTACATCGGCTACGTTCCTTCAGTCCAAATACCGGCGTCAGTCGAGGCCAGGAACTACAAGGCAGGAAAGGTTGATGCAATCAGGTCAGCTAGCTCAGCGGGGGTGCCGGAGCGTTGCACCGCTCCAGTGGCCCTTGCTGCATCAGGCATACTTGTATTTCCACAGGTCTCGGCATCCTGCGCCAAAATTAGCCGCGCCGCCCCCCGAATATCCCTGACCCCTGCCGCACCGTCAGATCCCATCCCAGAGAGAATTACAACGCTCGTGTTTTCCTTCGAATAGGCGTGAATCGAGCGGATACATTGGTTGATACATGGATCAAACTCAGGTTGAGAAATATTAGGTTTTAGCTCTATGACTGAACCGGGAGTGATGCTGAGAGCTACACCACGTGGGACAATGAACACCGATCCAGGAAGCACTTTTTGGCCTTGCCTTGCAATCGATACGTCCCATTGGCTTGCTGCGTTGGTAACCTGCTTCAGAAGAAGGCTAAATGCGTCTTCGGCCATGTGCTGGGCAATGAAAATGGCGATGTTGAGACGAGGTAGGCGGGAAAGGATCTCCTTCAAAACTGAAGGTCCTCCAGAACTCGACCCGATGACCAAGGTCGGTACCTTGCTCGCACCGCTTCCAGCTGGTTTTTCAAAGATTTCAGAAGCCAAGTCAGGAGCCAGCTTTTTCAACTCGGCTACTGTTTTCTTACGCCATGCACTCCGCTGCTCTGGCGACATGGTGTACAGATCTACCTCGTTATAGAGCGCGAGTTGTTCAGGGTTGTGCATCTGCTCTAAGAGCTCGTCGCAGTCCAGCAGAGAGGCGTCTGACACGTCGTAAACCATGACGTGTTGGTTGGTGCTGCGTGCAGCGCCACCGGCGATTTCTTGGGCAGAGAAAATCCTCACCTGCTCGACAACCTGCTGCAGTTCTTCTTGGATCAGAGTGGCCTGCACATTGCTGGCGCTGAGAATTCCAATTTTCATACTGTTGCCTCTTCAGGAATCAGCCCGGGGCACACAGTGCTAACGGCTTTATCAAAGGTTGGTCGGTCGCAGGGTTTGTTTACGAAGATCGTGACCCCCGCCTCTTTTGCCTGCTGCTCAACTACAGGGCCGGTCCGACTGGTCAGCATCATGATCGGCACCGCGTCGTAATCTGGCATCGCCCGGATTCTTGAGGTCAGGCCGAATCCATCAAGGTTCGGCATTTCAAGGTCGACACTGATGATCGAAGGCATCCGGTCGAGAGGAAGCAGGTCCAGGGCCTGGAGACCATCACGGGCAGTGATGACTTCAAAGCCACGCGACTCGAAGAACTGTGTCAACTGCCGGAGATAGCTCATTGCATCGTCTACCACCAGTGCCAATGGCTTGGCATCGCGTGTAACGCTACGCACTCGGTTCTGGCGAACAGTGAAACCTCGGCCGTCGTGCTTCAGGTTCAGGCGTACCAGTTCCATCACGTCCAGTACGAAAATCGCGCTTCCGTCTGATAGCTCTGTCTCACCGATGATGCCGCGGGCATTGCGCAGGATTCCTTCCAGCTCACGAATATGGATATCAGTCATCGTGTCGGCCTTCTCGACATCAATGGCAATACGGATATCCCCTTGACGGCAAAGCAGCAAGGTTGCCCTTGGGTTGCCAGTAGGACGGCGCAGTTCCGGCATTGCGATCAGATCTGCGAGGTGAACAACGGGATAATGCTCGCCTTCAAACTGCACGGTGGCTACACCATTCTTGTGGAGCTGGGCTTCCAGGTCACTGCGTTCACAGCTCTCAACCTGCACCATTGTGTAGGTTGGAATAGCGAACCACTGCCCACCGGTCGAGCAGATCATCGCGCTGTTGGTACCGATGTTGAACGGCAGCTCCAGAGTGAAGGTTGTTCCTACACCAACTGCCGAATCGATTTGCAGGAACCCACCCATGGACTCAACTGCTGCTGCCACGTTGTCCATGCCGACGCCACGGCCAGAGATTGTGCCTACTGATTTCGCAGTTGAGAGGCCATTGTGGGTGATCAGGCGGACAAGCTCCTTATCCGTCAGATCGTCCGTTTCACGAATGATGCCCAGCGCCAAAGCTTTGCTGCGCACAGCAGCCGGATCGATCCCCTTCCCATCGTCTTGAATGCTGATAACCAAGTTTTTCGCGCGACGGAACACGCCGATCTGGATAAAGCCATCCTCAGGTTTACCAGCTGCCTTCCGGTCGCCAGGGGCCTCCAGGCCATGGTCGATTGCGTTCCGCAATATGTGGAATAGCGGATCCTTGATGGCGTCCAGAATCATCTTGTCCAAGACGGTGTTTGCACCAACGAACTCGATCTTCACCGGCTTCTTCAATTGCTTCGAAGTGTTCTCGATGACGCTGGTGAGCGCTGGCCGTATGTTGTTGAAAGGAACCAGGCGGCAGTCGATCAAATCACGCTGCAGACTGCTGATGAGGCGACCTTGGTTCTGGATACTTTCCTCCATCGCCTCGCCATTCTCTTTCAGGTATTGCAGATCTTGAGCAGCCTGGGCAATGAGCTGGGAGGCATGTACAGCAAGTGAACCGAGCCCATCGAAGCGCTCGAGCTGCACCTGGTCATTCTGGCTCCTGCTCGACTGCATCCCAGCAGGCTGGTTCGAATAGCTTCGGAGAGCCTGAATGACCCGGCCCTGATGCAGGGCCAATGCGGCAATTTGGTCAATGAGCGCGGCGATGCCGATCGATACATCCTTCTGAAGCGAGTACTGCCGGTGCCTGGACGAGGTCAGCTCACTGGCTTGTGAAACCGCCGACTCGAGCAGGCGTTGATCGACGCGGATCTTTTCGGCAGCGCTGGGGTGTATGGCCGGGCCGGCCTGCTTTGGCAATGCCCGCTCGATGAGCTGGCGAACCGATTCAGACTCAACGGGAACGTAGATCTCTTGATCAAAACCATCGTAAATGGAAGACCGCGGTAGTGCGATGCGCTGAGTGCTAGGCTTTCTTTCGTCAGATTCGGCGTCGGCAGCAGATAGTGTTACCTCTGCAACACCAGCGCCTGGCTCGGGACTCTGAACTAGGTCTGGTCCCGGCGCTCCAACTACCTCACGAATGACCTGAGGGTCAGCTTCAACAGGTTCTTGGGGCAGTTCAGGTACGTGTGTCTCGCTCGCATGGACTGGCTCCTCCGCGAAGACCTCTACTACCGGCTCAGGGAGTACATCCTCCGAGTGAGCAAGAAGAACCTCCTCTCCGCCGATGTCACTCCCATCAACCGTTGTAGCTTGTGCCTTTGCTTCCTCCAGTCGGGCTTTTCGTGCCTCATTACGCCTACGCTGAGACTCCTTCCCGCGGCTACGCCGGCGGCTTTTCACAGGCTTAGCGGCTTCAGGTTGATCATCTGACTGGGCTACTTCAGACAGCTCAACGTTGATCTGTGGGGCTTTCTGTGTACCCAAGGTTGCTTGGGCAACGGGATCACCTGCTTCCTCTTCATGCAGCAGCGCCAGGTCAACTTTGTTGTGGTCGACTGCAGCTTGAAGGCAGGCAATGAGTTGAACGGGTGTAGGTAGTCCCCGGCCGGCGCGAACAGCTGTTGTCTGTCCACCGATTTCCTGGAGCACAATCTGAACCAACTGCACACAGGCCTCATCGGCAGGGATGATGTTCAGACTGAGCGATTCGAACAGTGACTCCATGAGATGGGTCACGTCCTGAATCGGGGTGAGTACTGCCATAGCAGCTGCCCCTTTGAGGGTGTGCATCTGGCGCTTGATGGTATGGATCAGCTCTCTATTCGTGAGGTCTTCCAGCCAGGAACGGAAGTTATCTTCCAGCTGAGGCAGGCGCTCATCAGCCTCCTCGATGTAGAACTGGGCAAGTTCCTGATCGTAGGTAACTAGCGCTGGAGTCTGCGGCTCTTGAGCACGGGGTTGCTGGATGACCGGCTCTTCGACCTCAACGGCAACTGGCTCTTCCTTCGGTGCTTCAGCGGGCAGCTCTGCTACCTGGACAATAGCTTCTTCCTGGACAGCGACTTCAACCACAGCCGGTATAACTTCAGGAGCAGAAACGGTACCGGTGAACAACGCCGATATCGATTCGATCCACAAAGACTCAAGCTCAGTGTCAGCGTCCCAGGGGAAGCGGTTGTGGAAGTCCAGGGCGTCTTCAAGCAGCTCGCTGAGCAGAGAGCAATCGGCTTCCACAAGAGTCGAGCCGTTTGCCTGCGCATCTCTCAGCTTGTTTTCCAGAGTTGCAAAAACTCGGTTCAGCGGCAAGCAACCCACAGAACCTGAGCAGCCACGAAGGGAATGGACGGTGCGACAGATGACCTCGGTGATGCTCGCGCCAATGGTCACCGAGGCAACAAGAGACTGGTGATTATCCAGATACTCCTTGCGGTACAAATTGAGCAGGAATGGATCAATACCTTCGGGCAGGGGCCGTTCCTCCTCGCTATCAGCAGCTTCGGACGCAAGGATGATTTCACCACTCGATAGCTCAACCTCGACAGCCTCTTCCAGCTCAACGACTTCGGGTTCACACACAGCCCCGTCGGGAGCTTGCTGGGGGGCAATGTCTTCCCCGACAGTGGTGCGCTCATCGGCAGTGAAGATGAATTCTTTCAGCGCACTCACCTGCCCTGAAACGAAGATGGCGACGGCGCCTTTGGCCCCGTACTCATCCATGCAACGAATGAGCATCACCCCCGCGTCTTTAACAGCAGCAGCGCAACCCTCCGAGTCGAAACCATCACCACGGGCCCTGCCGTATATGTCATTGGTCAGAACAGCGATGGCCGATGCCAAGCTGGAAATGGCTTCAACCTGAGAAATTCGGGAGGCCATGGCAATTCGGTCGCAAGCTTGGTGCACAGACTGCAGCAGCGCCTGGTCATCAAATTTCGGGGCATTGACGAAGCCCTCGATGAGAGAGCGAACCTCTGAAAGTTCTACCAGTAGAGCATCATCATCGCCGTTCTGGTGATCGGCCGCTTCAAAGAGTTCAATCAGGTCTGAATGCTGTGGCGCTTTGAAATCACCCAAGTCGATCTGGTTTGCAGAGAGCGCGGCCACTGCTTTTTCCAGCAGACTGGGGTCAGGGTCAAAACCAGAGTGGATCGAGTCTAAGTAGATTTCGACAGCCACTAGCGCTCGCGCTGCATTGTCGTAAGGTTCGCCGTGAGTAAGTGCGTTTGCGTCAAGCAGGTCAATTAATGAAGTAGCTACCCCCTTCAGGATCGAGCCTACTTTCAAGGCACCAGTGAAGGTTGTAACTGCGGCAACCCGAACCAACTCCTCGAGCCCGTCTCTCAGATCCCCCCTTGCCTCACCACTATCAACATGGAGGCCGATAGCCCGGCGAACACCGACCAAGGCCTTCAGCGATTCCGCGACAACGTTGGCAACCACATCAGGCGCAACCCCATCAATTCCGAGCGCCTTGGTCGCAGGGTTCTCAGTGAGATTCTTGATGCGTGCATCCAGGTAGAGCAGATCTCCCTTGAGTCCCTCAAGGACATCCTGGTTGAGATCGTGCGGCTGAGGATCATCGTTCAACCTACCGCAAGCAGTTCGAGCAATCGATGCCAGCTCGTCATCGTTGATCATGAAGAAGATGTTCGCAATATCGCGGATCGAACATTGGAAAGCGTTGATCTGGGACTTGAAGACCTGATCATTGGCGGCAGCGGCGGCTCTACCGAGCGAGACCATTGCCTGCGCGAGAAGAGTGCTGACCTCCTCCGAGACAGTTTCAATGGACGCGCCGGTCGCTTGGTCAAGCTTTACCTGAAGCTGCCTCAAATAGTCAGTGTCGACACCACTACTGATGTTGAAGCTATTCAGGATGTGCTCTGATTCCTCGGTGTGAGTCTTGGCCATTGAGATGACGTAAAGCAGGTTCTTGAAGCGCTCACTCCCCAGAGCCTCCGCAGCGGCCTCCTCACCCCCACCGGCGGCCTTTGAAATTGCTACCGATACCGTCCTGAGCTGCGTCACCGTATGGCTGTTATGGCGAAGTGACCCCTGCAGAACCAGGTCGATGAGGACGTCGGCTACCCACCAATAGCAACTGACCTCAGTCCGGTTGGTCACTACCTGAAGCTCACGCAGGATTTCCTGCATGGCCTTCAGTGAGTCTTTGCTCTGGGTACCGATCCAGGTCCCAAACGCGGTCTGAAAGGGCCTGGCCGAGGCCTCAACCACTCGTTCACGGTGATTCAGTTCGGTGTGCAGGTCTTTCCGCGGGGAATCAACGTACCTGAAGCTCAGACCGGGGAGGATCGACTCCTCCACGAACGGTGGCACCCCGCGAATTGAGCGAATCTCGTTAATCGATTTCGAAACGATTGAAGGCGAGTCAGGTGCGCCGGCAACTACCATCCCGATGTAGTTAGGGAGGGTAACAAGGGCGGTCATCAGCGCCATCAGGCTGCGGTCTTGCACCTCTGGTTCCAGCTCTCTGTCGACGATGCTCTGACAAAGGGTATTCATTTCCTCTGTTAGCGCAGCGCCACCAGTTGACTGTACGAGGGTCAGGGCGCAGAAGATGGACTCAACCTCTTTGACGACGATACTGAGCTTTTCCTGGGCAATCCTTACCTGATTATCGATCCACTCTCGTTGGACGCCGGCTGGCGGCTTGATCACCGATGCTCGCTTCTCGAAGTAGGCGTCCAACGCTACCTGCGCACGGCCGATCGCGGCCTGAATTGGAGGGCGTACCCAAGAAAGATGAGCCTTGCGAGTGGCGCTGGTCATGGTTGGCCCTTAACAAAAACAGTCGATTTAGAGGAAACGATTCGTGTAAGCCCAGGGTGATCCCAGCCAGCATCTTCGGCCGGGCCGATGATCAGGTGACCTCCAGGAGCTAGCTCAAAGGCCAGGCGGTTCAGGATGTCGTGGCGTGTTTCTGGCTTGTAGTAAATGAGCATGTTCTGGGTAATCACTACCGTGGGGGCTCTCAGAGGCACAGGGTTGTCGGAGAGGATGTTGTGGACAGCAAACCGCACCATCCGACGAACCTCAGGCCTTACCTGCATCAGGCCATGACCTACATCCGTCGCAAGCAGATTTGAGATGCAGTGGTGCTTCCGATACACCCCGTTTTGCGCGGTCTCAACACATGGAGCAGATACATCAAGTCCAACGATTTCAAAAGCTGTGTGCCCTGCATCCAACAGCACCGCCGCAATGCTGTATGCCTCCTCGCCAGTGCTGCACCCCACGGACAAAACCTTGGGTGATCCTGTCGCTGCACATGCGGCGACTACAGCCTCAAGGGATGGAGGATGTCGGAAGAACTGAGTTTCGTGGTTGGTAGCCAGGTGAATGATCTGTGCCCAGTCTGCAGAACACATCTGCCCACGCTTTATTGCTGTCGTCAGCGCCTGCAGTCCCCCGAAGTGTTCGCACGCATAGGCATCAATAACTTTCTGAAATGCTTCAACGCGCTCAGGTGCGATTTCGAGGGAGAACCGGATTTCCACAATCTCAAGAAGATCCTGGATGATGGATTGGGCATCCGGTACTGCTAGCACTGAAGGCATTACTCGCCTCGCAGGAACTTCTGGATGGAACGGAGCATTTCCTGCGCCGAACGGTTCACGCCAGAAACTGCCTTCGCGGTCTGATCAGATGCTGCAGCGTTTTCAGCCGAGTAGTTGAGGACAGTTGCCATGGAGTTCTCCATGTCGCTGGCCTGCTGCTGGAGCACGCGGGTTTGCTTGGTTACGTCGTCAGCCGAGTCGCGCAGTGACGAGGTCATGGCAGAGATATCACCCAGGGATGCCAATGCCTTGTTCGACCGATCCTGCAATGTAGTGAGTTCGCGCTGAGAGCTATCCACCGCGTGCTGAGTTTCGCGAGCGGACTCGTTCATGATCCGCAGCTGGGATTCGATCTTTCCGACAGCATCCCGGCATTTCTTAGCCAGCTGCGCAATCCCAGTCGCAGCAGAGCTGATGGCCCTCGCCACATCGTCACTGCCCTGTACCTGGTCGGCAACGATGTTCGAGTTCCAAGCCACGAGGTCAGCACGCTCCGCAACCTGATTTACTACTACTGCCATCTCGCTGAGAGTCTGAAGACTCTCAATTAGGCCTTTCGAGCGATGCTGCAAGGTGGTGTTCTGCTGCGCGAGAATCAGGACGCCTTCGTGCACCTGATTAACGGCTTCCGACCCCACCTTTACCTTCAGGGAAACATCATTCACAACGCTAACGGTGTTCTGAGACATGCTTTCAACACGGTCAACATAGGTTGCCAGGGCGCTCGTCAGTTCACCGATATGCTCGAGTGCGTGCTGCTGCTCTTGTCGATTCCGGTCGACATTCTTGGCAGTCATCATGGTTTGTTCGGTTGCAGCAGACAGGCCGGTGACGGTCTGATTGATCTCATCGAAGATGCCGCGGATCTTTCCAAAGGCCGAGTTAAGGGCAACAGCGATCTCTTTTGTCGACTCCCGATCCTCAGAAATCTTGTGCTCCAGATCGCCGCTACCGACTCGCACGATGTCTTCCTTCAGGCGCTGGTGCTCGAGGGACAGAGCCTTCTGGGAGGTCATGATCGATGCACCGCGACTTTCTACCGCCTGAGTTCGATTTGCTGCAGAGCGCTGAGCGAAAACCGAAATCATCAGTGCGATCAGAATGGTGATCAGCCCCAAAGCTGCAGCCAGAATTGGCTGTACTGCATGCGTGGCCGGTAGACCTCTCGCGATGTCGACCAGCGAAACTGAAGCTGCTTTTATCTTATCTCGCTCAGCCCAGGCGGCCCGGGCCAGCGGTAGGTTTACAGAAGCCCCGCTTGCAGAGTCCGCTAACCGAACAACCTGTTTGATCGCTGTTTGTCCGGCCTTGTAGCTTTCACTCAGAGTGCTGAATAGCTCTTGGTCCTTTGGCAGACTTCCGACCATTCCATTCAGCGTACCAAGGTAGCTGCTGATTGCCGGCTCTGCGCTGCGGATGGTTTCGGCTTCAGCTGTATTCCGAGAAATGATCTCGTGAGCTTCGCGCAACGACTCGATTGCCTTCCGGAAGGCCGCAAGCTTTCTCTCGTCATTCCCTACAGCTTCCCACCGTGCAGAGGCTCGGCCCGCATTTTCAAGTGCCTGCCCAAGGGTGGCGCTGACCTCTTGGCGAGCTCGAGTAAGTGACTCGGTTGAACCCTTCGAGCCAATGATCTTGCCCAGAAGTAGGGAGACCCCATCCCAGCTTTCCCGTAGTGCGGAAAGCTGAGCGCGCAGTGCCTGTGGGGCCGGGGGAATACCCAGCACCGGGTCGCCACTTTGAAGGCGGCTGAAACTGGTCTCGATCTGCTCATCAAGGCGCTGGAGTTCATCGACCAGCCCGCTATCGGTAGCCGCTCGCTCGCTGAGATATATAGCCTGCAGGGTGTTTGAACGCAGCTCACTAGCCTCGAAGAGGTAGAACGCATCCGCTTGGTTGTTTTTGAAGTAGCTGTAACCAGTCCAACCGGCTCCGGCACTTGCAGCGAGCATCACCACAGCGGCAATGGGAGAAAGGGGCGATGTTCTGGACATCCGATTAGCCTCAGTTCAAGTCGATTTTCGAAAGTTTTTCGTCACACACGAGCTGATGTAGATCGATCAGCGCCCAAATGCGGTCATGGCCCCCAACCACACCAAAGAAGGATTTACCGAGTCCTGGTGGTATGCGCATCTCGGCGGACTCACGTTCGGTAAAGTTGCCCGAAGGCATGAACCCCAATACTTCGTCGACGAGGAGTCCGACCAAGCCGACTTGTTCGCTTCCACGAACGATCAAACTTGGTTGGCCACTGCCCTCGCGTGGGCTTGCTTGGATGTTTAGGAATCGTGCAGTGTTGATGTGCAGAACCAAGTCGCGATTGAGCTTGGCTGCACCAAGTACCCAAGGCTTCGTCCCAGGAACTTGTGTCAGGGCGTCAGTGATCATCGCGACGACTTGGACTGAACGCGCCGCTGAGAGGCAGTAGGTTTCTCCGATTCGGAATCCCACGAGCTTGTAACGACCGCCTGCTGCATCGTCGCTCATCAGCAGTCCTCCAAGAGGCGCTGCATGGAACTCAGCGCGGTGCTGATCGTCTCCGCAGAGAATGGTTTAGTCAGGTAAAAATCAGCTCCCGCCAGCAACCCTTTCTGCCGGTCAAACGCTGTGGATGCGCTAGTCAGCAAAGCGATGGGAGCACGCGAGTAGAGCTTCGACTCACGCAGTATCGCCGTCAGCTTCAAACCATCGAGGTTTGGCATTTCCACATCGATGAAGATGGCGTCGGGCTTCTCTTTCTTCAAAACGGTCAAAGCCTCATAGCCGTCTGCAGCTGTGAGAACTGTGATCCCGTGGTGCTCAAGCGATTTCGCTCCGATCTTGCGCATAGCAATCGCGTCATCGACGAGCAGCACTGTCTGAATGTTGGCCATATAGGGGTTTGCTCCTTTATCCCCTAATAACTGCCGCCAACTGTCCAAAACCGGTGAATTGACGGCAGATTCTTTCGGCTATCCGTTATGCTCCAAGCTGGATAACCACCTGGAACAACGAATGGGTAAGGATCATCGGGGCGCTTTTCTCAACGACCCGGCCTTTATGAGCCGAATCAAAGGGCAGTTGGATGTGGCCTCCCCTCCCCCACCAGCCAAGAAAACTCCCTCGCGAGCTATACAGCGAGCAGCGGTAGTGCGTGAGCGGAACAAGGATGGGCGTAGGGACTCGGTTTCTTTTAACCCGACAGCAGGAGCTCTCGTGTTGTCGTTCCCTGGAGCGGCGCTCCTGGCAATGAACCTGATGATGCGGATGCACGACGCTAAGGCCTCTGGCCTCAAAGCGACGTGGCATGAAAGGGTACGAGCTCTGGTTCTGGAGAACCGCGCGACTATAGAGCAATGGAAGAATCAGGTGACATTTCCCCTGCTCGTGGAAGAGGTCTATATCACGAGTGAGTCTGCGCTTTTGGACAACGAGTCCGTTGCAGCAAGCTGCAAACCGGTGATTGACGCAGTGGTGCGCAATGGCGTGATACCCGACGACAGCTCTAAGTTTCTTTCCCAGCCTCTTCCTTACACCGAACGGGGCAAAGAATCAGTCCTAGTCCTTTGTTTCCGACCTAGCCCAAAACCCTGGGGGATGATCCAGGACGAGACAGTAGTGTTGTCGCGATCAGTACTGCCGCCTATCTAGGCAACCGAAAAAGAGCTGATTTCTCCACTAGCTGCCGTTACTCTCCGTGTATCTGTTTCACGCAACCAGCGACTGATACACGTGTATCCAAGGAGAGCATTTGGACGCTACCGACCTGCCCAACCTGGGCATCCAGAACGTGCGCAAGACATTGATGCGCATTGGGGTGGACCAGCTTCATCCAAGCCCTTGGCAGTTCAGGAAGGAGTTTAGCAAAGACTCCTTGAGTGAAATGGCTGGCAGCCTAAAGGAAGCCGGAATCAACATCGTCCCCCTGACTGTCTGCCCCAGGAAGGCTGGGGGCTGGTATATCATCTGTGGTGAACGTCGTTGGCGCGGCGCGCAGATCGCGCAGATTCATGAGCTGGATTGCCTCGTCGGGGAATACACCGAGCAGCAGGCTCGGTTCGTTTCTATCGTCGATAACATCCAGCGCGATAACTTCAATCCGGTCGAGGAAGCCCGAGCACTTCAAAGCCTCGTCGAAAGAGAAAGCATGACACATGAAGAGATTGCCGTTGCTGTTGGCAAGTCCCGAGGCCATGTTTCGAATTACATTCGACTGCTGCAGCTCGACATTCAGGTCAGAGATCTGCTGATCCGCGGGACCTTATCTCCCTCACATGCGCGCCTTCTGTGCTCAATCGAATCCAACCTGCAGCAACGTGAGCTTGCTCAGACTGCTGTGAAACGCGGCTGGACGTACAAGACCCTGCAAGTGAAGGTCAATGAGCTGCTGAACAAGCCAAAGCCGAAGGCTACCCTGGAATCAACCGATGCCAATATCGCCAGGCTTGAGCGAATCATCAGTGAGGAAACCGGGTATGCCTGCGTCATAAAGAAGACGAGCAATGGCAACTGGCAGGCAGGCTTCCTTGTTACTTCAAATGATCAATTTTCCGGGCTGCTTGAACGACTTGGGATTGAAGTCGAGCTCTAGACTCGGGAGTTTGGCGACCTGACTCCAGTTATTAGGATACTGGAATGCTGCCGGTGGTCTTCTCGGCTAGCTCACTAAAGGTCACAGATGAAAAGTCCGTTCTTCCTAACAATTCTCGCACTAGCTGTTGGTCTTTCTGGCTGCTCTTCATCAGACATTCAGAGGCCAGCTGAGCTTGAGCTTGAACCGCAGTCGCAGTACGACCAGCGCATCCAAGACAGTCTGAGCACAGAGCAGAAGTACTCAGAAGCGCAGATGATCTACCAACGCAAGATGAATGACTTCCACGCTCAGATTGACGCTCTTGAGCGTCAAAGCAAAGCGCTCGAACAAGGCCTCTCTAACGCTGCCTTTGAGAACGGCTATGACGTACGCCCTGCATCAATCGCCGAGGCCGAACGCATATCTGATTACCAGGATGCAGCTCGACGATCACAAGCCAGGATCGCAAGGAGCGATGCGGATGCGAGAGTCAAGAAGGCCTTGCTCGAAAACCAACGAGACTCTGATGTCCTGGCTGCTGAGCAACGAGCTGCTACTCAGATTGCAAGTCTTGAGAGCAGTTTCCTGGCAGAACAGAAGGCCGCGAAACTGGCATTCGATGAAATGGTGAGCCGTGAAAGGCAGAGACTGACCGACCTAGAGGCAAATATTGAAAAGCGTAGGCAGGAGGCCATAGCGCGGATACAGGTTTCTCTGGACACAGAGAAGACGCTAATCACCGCCCGTGCTCGAACTCAAATCGCTGGAGTCGAAAGCGCATCTGTTATCGAAAAGGCCTCAGTGATCGCGCCAGTGGTAACTGGCCGCAAGGTGTATACCGACGAACAGCCTAAGCACCCCCGGGCTCTCGCAGATGTCGGACACCATAGTGCTAGGCCAAAACCCCTGGCCGCAGAGGTGAAGTCGAAACCACTAACGGTCGCAGAGTTTAAGCCGCACCTGTCTGAACCCAAGAAGCCTCAACTCGAGGATAATGAAGTGGTGATTGCAGGTGGCACCGTAGCTTCGAGCTCCTCGGCTGGTGCGCCAGTGCTTGAAGTCAAGAAAACGCGCGAGGTATTCGACGTCATCTACACGTACGAGGATGAAAATTCGTGGGCGAAGTTTCAGAACTATCTGAAGGCTTGGGGAGTATCGGACTTCTCGGCAAGCCACAGCAGTAAGCAAGGCAAATGGTACATCTTTGCCGGCCGCTTTCACGACGAAGCATCAGCAGCCAGGCGCGTTGATGACTTGAATCGCAGGACATCGACAAACCACGCAAAGGTGATCAGGAAAGACCTTCCGCTATAGCAAAACACCTCAGCTTAACGGGCCTTCGGGCCCGTCTTTTTTTCTCACTTCAACGCGTGAACTTACCTCTAAGCCCAATAGTATTTCAGCTCAAGATCTCGGGCTTGGTTTGCAAGGTTGTTACCCCTCCTCGCCTTTCACTGAGTAGTCTGCTTCGACAGGATTGGCTGGAGATTTAGCCACCATTGTGTTCAACAGAGAACCCTCCCCCGGCTGGGCCGTAATTAAGGATCGGCCACCGCTCAGCTCACCCTTGCTGACCCAGTCCCGAACTGGGATAACTCAGTCACCAGCCTCCGCACGGAGCGATCTGAGCGCCTTGTCCCAGTCTGGGACACCTCAGCCGCCTGGCACCACTTGGCACGACCTGAGCGCCTTGTCCCAGCCTGGGGCGAACCAGCAACCGGGCAATCACCCGGCGCGACCTGAGCACCCTTTCCCAGCTTGGTGCGCCTCAGCCACTGGCCATTGCTCACCTTACCTTCCGCACTAAGTCCCAGTCTGGGACACCTCAGCCGCCTGGCACGACTTGCCACGACCTGAGCGCCTTGTCCCAGCCTGGGGCGAACCAGCAACCGGGCAATCACCCGGCGCGACCTGAGCACCCTTTCCCAGCTTGGTGCGCCTCAGCCACTGGCCATTGCTCACCTTACCTTCCGCACTAAGTCCCAGTCTGGGACACCTCAGCCGCCTGGCAC
>Ga0247725_1000344_pt1 | contig 39061 bp, 38 predicted proteins | sample OKSTACKMCFT3sol_FD_183021 | JGI IMG/M metagenome (GOLD analysis project Ga0247725, IMG submission 183021) | Subsurface sediment microbial communities from gas well in Oklahoma, United States - OK STACK MC-FT3-sol | ecosystem: Environmental > Terrestrial > Deep subsurface > Rock core/Sediment...
CTTGGGTTTCCTGCGATCTCTGTGGTTCCTGGCCAGTTCTTGCTAAAAGATTTAGGCTTGTTTGTCGTGTCTATATTTATCGTAGGTACATCACTTACAGCACTGGAGCACAAAACCAAATAAGCCGAACCCGAAACAACTATTAAGTTAGAGGGTTCCTAAACACATTAGAAACCCTTTATTTTTATCATTTAAAACACCTTTTATAAGTGCTTCAAGTACGTGCCTTACTAAATAATATCACTTCATTGGTCTTAAAAAGGCAAAATACAGTATTCAAAAACTGTAGTGGTCAACTATTTTTGGCCACATCGATATAGTCTGAAAAACGGTGCGTTCTTGAAACCCGAAATGAATAATGCACTCATTTTTTACTTTATGGCAATGCGTTGATATCTCGAAATTTTCGAGAGTCTCAGTTCCGTGATTGTCAGAAATGTCCGCTTTCAGTGAAAAGCGCCGATTTAATCGAATCTCAATGAATTTCCGCTTTTGGCACAAACGAGCTATGAGCGAAAATCAGTCGTTCGAAACAGTGAATTTCGAAAGACCGAATTTCTGCTTTGCTTCTGAAGCAGCTTTTAGTAAAGCCTTTAAAAAAATTCGCCGGGTTCAGCCCCGGCGCATTTAAAAAACAACAGCGGGTTTAGATGCTATAGGTCAGTTTTTCTTTGACCAACGCCGGCATCCTGCTTAACTCAGCCGGTACATCGCTCACAACGACCACATTTGCAGTTCTCAGTTTCAGGCTGGTTCCGGCGTAGCGTGGATCGGAAAATTGTTCGACAAAATCCAGTTTTGCATCGGCGGGCACGACAAATATCGTGACAAAACCCAGACTGGTTTTCATCACAAGATGCAGTGATTTAGTGCCATTAAAATCACAAAATTTAGCAAACATAATCGACTCTGGAAAATCATTGAGTTTTAAATCGTATGCCGCCAACTTAGCGTTCACCCCGTCTAATGGCTGTGGCATCAGCATTTTCTCAACCATCGGCATTTCACTACGGACATGGGCCAGGGCATATTGTGCTAAATCTTGTTGCGCTGGCGTTTGCAGTACACTGAAACTAAGTCCGATCGCAAATGCAACGGAAGCCGCAATACCTGCTTTCCAGTACTCGCTAAACCAGCTAGGTTGACGATCTTGAGCTTCCAGCCGGCGTTGTTGATCCAGTAAACGTGTGAGTAGCTCCGGAGGCACTGGGACTTCGAGCGCGTTGCGAACACGATAATCTTGCTTTTGAATATTGTGGATGGATGCACTGCACTCCCCATCAGTCTCACTCTGAAGCTGAGGGTCTGAAGGATCCGACAAAAGCTTGTGTATAAACTGCTTGTTGTCCACTGCTCAGTCACCTTTTCCTGCAATAAAAAACCGACGTAAATACGCTCTGGCACGAAATAGCCTTGTATTCACAGTGTTAATATTCAACTCTAATTGCTCAGCAATTTCATCGCTGACAAAACCACCCAGCACTTGCATCAGCAACGGTTCCCGGTACTCATCGGGCAATGCACTGATTGCCTCCCGCACCTGAGCGTCTGAAAAGTCTTGTTCAGGCCCGGCAAGCTCGTCATCCATTATTTCATCAAGTTCAGTATCTTCATACTTGAACTGCTTCTTATCGAATCGACGGGCATTTTCGCGTCTTAAAATGGTAAACAACCATCCTTTTGCTGCGTTCAGATCCTCCAGTGCATCCAGACTTTTCCAAGCCCGTTCATAGGTATCTTGAACCAAGTCCTGCGCCAAATCACTGTCTCGGCACAACCAGTAAGCAAAACGGTATAGATCCGTGTGATACACCAGTATCAAACGCTGGTAGCGCACGTTTTTAGGCTCTCTAAAAGATAAGACCTGAGCATTCACCATTACATTTCCTGAGTGTCATAAATTTTTTTATCTAGCACACCAAATAGCGTAAAGCCCAAAGGCAACCTTCGTAAAGTGAATTTTGAACAATTGTTCAAGAATTTGTTTTGGCACAATAAAAAGCCCCAGCGTTGTGGGGCGAAAAGTTCTTAAACAATATTACTGACCAAGATGGCTAGGCATTATGCAATACGAGTTCAACTACTTCAGCTCTTTGCTCTGGAGCTATTCGGGTATTTTTGCCATTTTACGGGCGAGCAATCCAACCAACCAATATCCTATTCTGCCAACCATGCAGAATGTCCAGGAGATGATGCATGGAGGGATATCACGAAAACTGGTATCAGGCTTTTTCATTTTTACACTTCACTGACGAGCCGGAAAATTTCATCTTGAACCAATAATCAAGGCTTAAGTACCGACCACCGCCGGTGAATAACAACGAAAACAGCATCACAAAATACGTCGCCGCAAACTCTATTCCGTTATTCAGAATTACCAGTCGACCACTGCTGGTTAGCCAATCGTAATTACCATGTTCTTGTAAAATTGCTTTTGCTGTGGCAAGTTTCTCCGGCGCCTCGACGACCGCTTGGTGATGCAAAAGTGTGCCGTCTGCCAACCAACTGGATGCGTCAGAAATAGCAAGCCAACCGTTAGGCCAATGTACTGCAAAAATGGCAACCAACATGGTAATCATTAACGGAATGGTGATGATTCGGGTGAATAAACCAAGCAGTAATAGCGCACCACCAACAAGTTCGGATGCGATTGCAAGAACCGCTAATATGACGGGAGCAGGTAACCCCAGTCCCCATTCTGTATTTCCAAACCATTCGACGGTATTGCTAAATCCCTGATATTTATTCCAGCCTGCCTGGATCATCACTGGGGCGAGATAAAGCCGAATTAACAGTGCTGGTAATCCACTGGCATGCTCCAGTCCACTTAAAATATGCTGATATTGCCTGTAAACGCCATTTAAAAAAATCACCATCTTGTCTTACCCTTTTGCAATTGATTTGGTGTCAGGTTACTAAAACGTTCTTCTGGCATCCATGATTGAAACGCCATAGTTCCTGTTGATTAATCTTGTATGGCAAAAGAACAAAGATTTCGGAACTATATTTCACGCCTAGGCGAAATTAATTTCCATAAAGCTTGGTCATCTTTGCATGCTAGGTCACTCAAACAGCAATAACTATGTCTAAGAAAGGTCAATTAATGCAATTCAAAGCCTATGTTGCGTATGGCTTTTCAGCGCTGCTTGGTGTGTGGTTAGCATGGTTTGTTTTTGACGGGATGAAAGCCGTCGAATTTCATACAAAAATACTCACACAACAAAGTATTCCATCATTAATGCTGGCCCGGGAATTGGCTGCGGGTTTAAACGAACAGGAGCGTATTCTCTATGAATATTACGCAACCACGGACGAACGTTTATATCCGCAACAATTTCAGCCGCTGCATGAATTGCTCAAACAACAACTGTTGGATTTGGCTGGTTTAACAGGTGATACCGTGCAGCACAATCTGCTAAAGCAGGAACTTGGTCGTATTAAAAATCTGAGTGCTGAACTTCATAGCAACCTTGGGGGCGACGTCGTAAACTGGGACTTAGCAAGGACACAACTATCAAACTTAAGTGAACAGCGCAGGCAGATGCTGCCACAACTCGAAACGTTGATCGGCGTCGTCAATAATGATGTTGAGACCGGGTATCGGCAAACGCTGGCAGAAGTGAGTGCAACGTCCTGGAGTGTCGTTTTATTTAGCACCGCGTTGTTGTTAGCCAGTTTGCTGATGGGACGTTACGCGGCAAATTACATCCGTCTGAGTATTAGTAACGAACGTCTTGCGATGTTTCCAAAGCGAAACCCAAATCCTATATTAAGCCTTTCACCAGACCTCGATATTTTGTATCAAAATCCAGCAACACAGCTTTTATTAAACGACATGCAACTTCCGCCAGATCCCCTACAGTTGTTCTCTGCACATCTCAATGACGAATTGCTTGAAACACAAAAATCGGCAGTGCCAGTTCGGTTTTTTCAGCATCAGATTAGAGATAGATTTTTACGTTATGAAGTCCATTGGATCCGCGATGTCGGAGCTTTTGACATCCATGTGCAGGATCTGACGCAACAGATGCAAGCAGAAGCGCGGTTGATTTATCAGGCCTACCACCATGATCTGTCGGGTTTAGAAAACAGACTTCGATTTAGTGATGATGTACAGGCCCTGATTGAAGCGAACGTGGTATTTAGTGTGATCCTGGTGGAGCTTGCACAGTATTCGCGATTGCTTAGTCATTATGGCATTGACGGCATGGCTGATATTGTCACAACCACGGCGCAACATCTGAACAACGCGGTACAAAATTGGCAAAAATCCCAGCTGTTAAGACCTCAGATCTATCAGATAGCTGACGCCAGTTTTGCAGTCGTTTTAACAACCGACAACGATAATGGGGCCTTGCACCAACTTTGTACCTTACTACAAAGTGCAACCGGTCCTTCAATAAACACGACTGTCGGTGAATTGCATGTGCCATTACAACTTGGTATTACCGAATTTCCACGTTGTAGTACTCAACAGGTAGATTTGTTATTGCATGCAAAAATTGCTATCGACCAGCTACCTGGTGGCCTGAGCTATTTTGATCATCAAACGGGGTCTGCACATCAACGAAAACTGCTGCTGAATGATCGCTTGCAGCATGCCATAGAAAACAACGAACTAGAGCTTTACTTTCAGCCGCAGATGAATATTAGTAGCCGCTCTTTATCTGGCGCTGAAACATTGTTGCGCTGGAAAATGGACGGGAATTTTGTTTCCCCAGCCGAATTTATCCCATTGGCTGAACAAAGCGGATATATCCTCCCGCTTGGTGATTGGATATTGGAAACTGCCATTAAAAAAACAGCCGCTTTTCAAGCGCTGTTGCAGCAACCCATTCGTATCGCCGTCAACATTTCCGCTCGCCAGTTTATGCAGCCAGATTTTGTCTTGCGAGTGGTACAGCTTTTAAGAGACTACCAACTTCGCCCGGATTTACTGGAGCTCGAAATCACCGAAAGTATGGTGATGGAAAATGAACAAGCCGGGCTAGCAGTACTGAAAGCGCTCAAATCGCATGGAATTTGCCTCGCCATTGATGACTTTGGTACTGGCTATTCGTCATTGTCTTATTTGAAAAAATTTCCAATTGATAAACTAAAAATCGACCAGTCGTTTATTCGTTCCATGCCAGAACACAGCAAGGATCAGGCGATCGTGCTGAGTTTGTGTCAGCTGGCCCACAACCTCGAGATGAGGGTGATTGCCGAAGGTGTAGAAGAAGTTGAGCAACTGATGTTACTAACACATTTTGGCTGTGATGCGGTGCAAGGATATCATTTCAGCCGACCATTACCAGAAGGCGCTTTTTTACAGTTTTGTGCAGTGAATACACTGACAGCTGAATAAGTAGAAACGCAATATGGGACAAGGTAGGTCAGTAAAACTTGCAATACATGTCGTGTACTCAATTCATCTTCAAGCAGTGCAGGCAGCTGATTGATCAATGTTAATAATGTACCAACCACAATCGATATGCGTAGTGCACGCTTGACCACACTTGGCTGACACGCAAGTTGCACCCAACTTAACTGATCATCCGGTGGGTAATTTTCATTGCTCGACATGGGGTTTACTCTGGCGTTCGGTCAAATACGGTTACCTAGTGGACAGGGAATTTTTGATATTCATTTCATCGCTGATAAAATTTCATCGCTCGCTGAAATGACAGTCGCATTTTTATGGTCTGTATTTTTAACAGAGCTCAAGAGAATTGATGATGTGTAGTTCACCCAAAACCAACAGCAGTTATGTGGCCCCAAAAAAACCAAGTCGTGCACTTCTTGCCAAATTGACCTCACAACAACGCCAAAACTTTGCCAGAATAGCCAATCAGGCTCAGGAACGGCGGGAACTAAAAACCGCCGTGACAATGGCCATCGCACCTCATCAACAGTTAGAAGGTTCCAACATACAGAAACATTTCAAGGTGAACATGAGTGCCATACTGCTGCTGGTCGTGAAATCGTTGGCAACTCTGCCGCGTAGGCTCCGTTTAACGAATGCGATGGCGGATAGACAGTTATGAGTCAAACTCCTGAACCAATCATTTCTTTGCGGCAGTTTTTGCCGCCGGAAAGTACGGCAGGGTTACAATGGCTTGCAGGGTTGATGGACCGACTCACAGGGATCAGCCACTTAAACCGGTATTACCTTCAGCATCAGTTTCACCAACTATCCGCACCAGAGTTTTTACACAAAATCCTGCAAGTCATGGATTGGCAAGTTCAAGTCAATGATCCAGACCTTGCGATGATCCCACGCTCAGGCGGTTTTATTATCGTCGCAAATCATCCATTTGGAGGTTCTGAAGGGGTATTAATAGCGTGGTTGCTGAGTCAAATCAGACCTGATATTAAAATTCTGGCGAATCAAGCGTTACGAATTTTGCCAGAGCTTGCCCCCTATTTTATTTTTACCAACCCACTGAAACCCGGCGCAGCCGGCAATCTTACATCATTGCGACAATGCCAAAAACATGTTGCGGCCGGTGGATTGCTGGTGATTTTCCCAGCTGGCAGGGTGAGCTATCCACAACATTTTAATAGCGACATCAAGGACCATCCATGGGATCGATTTGCGGTGACGCTCAGCCAATACTGCAAATGTCCACTGTTGCCGGTTTTTATTGCCGGAACTAACCGCAAACGGTTTTATTGGCTTGGCCAACTACATTATCGCTTTCGACTGTTGATGCTGGTCCGAGAAATGTTGGCAAGTCGGGGTAAAGCGGTCTCAATGCGCTTTAGCCCGCATCCAATACAACCCTCCTGGCAAAAGGATATTCAAATGAACACCGATCTTAGCCGCCTGCTGACCTATTTACAGGACCCTGCATACCGCCAAACATGGCCGGCAGAGGAAGCGAAGGATTTTTTACCTGTGGCCGGGCAACAAGCAACGTTCTTGTTATGCCAGGAAATTTCAGCACTGCCTGAGCAGCAACTGCTGGTCAGCTATAAGCACTATCGGGTCTATTTTGCGCGACGTACACAATGTCCGACAGTCGTCGAAGAGATCCGACGTTTACGAGAGATTTGTTTCCGTGAGTATGACGAAGGTAGTGGACAACCTCAGGATGGCGACCTTTTTGACGATAGCTATGTACAACTTTTTGTCTTCGACACCCTTGAACAACAAATTATTGGCGCCTACCGGATGGGGCGGACGGATCAGTTATTTGCGGCGGATGGCATCGATGGATTATACCTTTCACGTATGTTTGAGTTTCATCAAGGTTTTTTGAACCGGCAACATGCTTGCCTGGAAATGGGACGTTCTTTTGTGATCAATAAGCATCAAAAAAGCTTTCATGCATTGCTGCTACTGTTTCGGGGTATTGCTGGATTTGTCAGCCGCCATCCGCAATATCAAACCTTGTATGGCACTGTCTCGCTCAGCAAACAATATGATCCTCTGAGTGTTTTGCTTATTTCCCGAATGTTGACCAAACCGTCAACAGAAGTCACCGCCCGCAAACCGTTCAGTCACCCTGAACATCCTGAGCTGACTGAGTTTTTGAGCAAACACCAACTCACTGAAGGCACTTGTGATATCGAGTTACTTGATATGTTAGTTCGACAAATAGAGCCCGATGGTAAAGGGCTGCCTGTCCTGGTCAGGCAATATCATCAATTGGGTGCAAGGTTTTATTGTGTAGGGATCGATCCAAACTTTGCATCTACCCCAGGCTTATTGCTGAGTGTTCATTTAAAAACAGCACCTTATAAACAGCTGAAGTTGTTTTTCGGCGAAGCTTTATCAGCGTTTCTAGGTACGGATACCAATACTGAGGGCCCGAGCGGCATACATGGCGAGCCCGCCTGATAATGAAATTCAATCTGTTCGGAGATCCGAATGTGGCTGAAACTCACGGTTTGAGCGTCTTCGCGATGCATACACACCGAAAGTGCCGAAGGTCCAGGCTGATGAGATTGATGAAACAGCCTGAGATCTTGCAGACTCTGGTTGTGTTGGGCATAGCATTGATGTCTCGCATCACGAACCTGTTCCAGTGCAACACCTGATGAAATTAATGGTGATTGAGGCTGTTCAAAACGGACAGTTTCTCCATCCCAGTGACAGCACAAGGTTGCTTTTGTTGGATGTAAATGTACCAATGTAAAAGGTAAAAATGACGACAACGGCAGATTTTTACAGTTCTCCTGAAAACTTCCGTCACTTCTTTGTAGCAACAATGTGATTACTTTTCCTCGGCTTTGCCATTGTTTTGCTGGGATTATCTGCTCGACTTCTGAATGAGCTGTGACATGTTTTGTCACGTGATTTGCTGTGGTTGTCAGCATAACATTGGATCGCTGATAGTTATTTAGCAACGCATATACATCGCCGTTTTCAGTAACAGCTAGCCAGGTCCCCCCCCCTTGTGGGTCTACTGGAAAAACAGCATGGTAGTCGCACCAGTATTGAGGCTCATGAGCCTTTGGACGTGACTTTTGTTCATCACGATTAAACAACACTTCGAGCCGATGGCCCTCGTTACGCCAGCTTAATGTGCACATGCCAGACTTCGCTGATAACTAGCGGTGGACGGTGCCAATCCAAAACTCTCTGCTGATTGTCCACCTAAGGCCTGATAGATACTTTTTAATGACGAATAATGATGAATTGCATGGCTACAACAAAACATCAATTCACGCCCCATCGTGCTTGGTACTTGTACTACTTTACTGCTTCCGATCCCAATATCTGCCTGAACCAGCACAGATTTCTCCAGCTCACTTGCCGTTAATTGCACTACCCAGTTCTGCAGTTGTTGCATGGTGGTGATTGCATGATGTAAATCCAGCTCAATTGCAGAGCCTCTTTGCCGCAATTCATAATCGACTAAGCGCGTATGAGCCGCACGCTGCACGCTGTTGAAGTGGTCCAAAATATGTCGGACATGACTGCCTATCGGGCTGATGGCTGCCGATGTAACGGCGATGTATTGTGCTGGCGACAGTTGTCGCAAAAAATCGATCCCTTGCTGCAGTGTAGCCTGGTAATGGTGTTGCATTTTTGTGTCCATGCTGGATATTAACGACGACCTGTTGATATGACCAAACAGACACAGGGTGTATTTCACTACATCAGCATAAAAATTATGCTGATGTAGCTTATGCCGCTCAGGCGAAAGGTTTAAATGCGTCGTCAAGTGGCGTTTGTGCAAGATGATTGATGTAATTGCTGATGACTTTTTGGCTGATCCCCAGAATAACTTCCAACAGTTGTTGCGCAGAATATCCCGCGGCAAAAAATTCAGCTTGCTGTGCTTCACTGAGTACACCACGCTGCCGGACCACCGCTAACGTTGTTTGGCGCAATTGCTCCAGTTTAGCATCTGGCAATGGCTGATTTTGCCGGATGAGCGCAGTGATTTGTGCAGGTACTTTCATCATCTGCGCAATAGCAGCATGTGCTGGTACGCAATAGTGACATTGATGTTCCTGATTCACACTTTGCCATACGACAGTTTTTTCTTCAGCATTCAAGGATGTCTGATTAAACAACTGGTGTAGGGTCTGATATGCCTCTAGTACTTTTGGTGCAGAAGCCATCACTGCATGTAGATTTGGGATAGTCCCAAAACCTTTGATGGATTTTTCTAACAGTGGGAGGCTGCCTTCAGGTGCTGTTTCTAACGTATGTAATGGATAGGAACTCATTGGAATATCCTCTGGTGGGTGAGTCTATGAATAATCTTTGATTTTGAACGATCATTCAAATTAAAATTGAACAAATGTTCAAAGAGGTAAAGCCATGAACTCGGTAAAATTTGACCGCGACACCGTGATCGAAAAAGCAACTCAGTTGTTCTGGGCAAAAGGCTTTTACGGCACATCAATGCGGGATTTGCTCGATGCCGTTGATTTGCGCGCTGGCAGCCTCTATTCCAGCTTTGGTGACAAAGAGCATCTTTATAAAGAAGCACTGTCTTGCTATGGAAATGCAGGTATTGCATTACTGACCAAATGTGAAGCACAACATATGTTGGCACTTGATGCACTAAAAGCATTTGCCAGAGTATCGGTGTTAGAAAGTGCCAACTCGCCAAGTCAGATCTGTATGCTGGTGAAAACAATGGCCGAGCTGAGCCAGCATCATCAAGAATTGGCAGATTTAGCGCGTCAATGGTTGCGACTGATGGAGCAAAAGTTTACAGAGCTATTTGAAAAGGCAAAACAACAAGGCATGCAAAGTCCAGCCTCTTCTGCGATGCTGGCCAAACAATTTCAAGTGCAAATCATTGGGCTCAAAGCTTACTGCCAAACGAACCCGCAACCGGAGGAATTAGCGCAGCTGACCGAAACTGTGCTTGCTGGATGGTATTGAGCCACAACTGACATCATCAGAGCAGCTCATCGATGTTGCAGTCTATTTCGCGCTGATAGTATCGATATCATACCAAGGCGTAGGGTTAATAGGACAACGGAAACGGAAACCATCTTCAGAAACATTGATTACACTACTTTTTTTAGTTTCGCCTGGCTCTATCGGAAACATATCAAGTTGGTCACGTGTTTTGAAGTTTTGTAGCTGAAAACCAACCAATTTATTAGCTTTATTACTAATAATGAATTGATATTTACCTGGTTTCAACGCTGCAAGCGTGTCTTTTGCAGTGAAATGTCCACCATATTGGTCAAGGTGAATTTCGACAATACCGTCAGCATTCGCGACCGGAGTTGCAGCAAATGTATTTAAACTAAAAATAACCATAGCAGTTGTAGCGAGAGTTTTGAACAGTGTCATATTTGTGCTCCTATTGACTTATAACGACAGGAGCAATTGTATTGTCTCAGCACTCATGATTGTATGACCCTATGTCGCTAACTTCTGACTGATCATCCAATGCTTTTTCATAGAGATATCTCATGATCGATGTAATACTTCGCCAATTTCGACTTAGCTCTACCATATTTCACCATAGTCTGGTCTGTAATCGTTGGCAAACTGATACCTCTGGCATTGGCGCGATGTCTTTTCATCTGGTATTTAAAGGTCAATGCTATCTGCATTTGCCTGATGGTAGCCGTCACGTTTTACAGCAAGGTGACTTTGTTTTGCTCCCGTCTGATTCCCCACACATTTTAAGTGATATTCCAGAGATATCTGAAGTAAATAGGACCGAAATACAATTTCTTGCTTATCCACTAACGGCGAATATTGAACATAGTACCGGTCTTGTTTGCGGATATTTTGATTTACATGAAGATATGCACCATCCATTAATCCAAGCCTTGCCAAACGTGATTGTTTACCGCAACGGTAACAATGACACAGTGTTACCCGCAAGTCTTAATCTGTTGATGCTTGAAGCTCAGGAAAGTAAGGGGATGTCAGTTCTGGAACGCTGTGCGGAATTGTTTTTTTTGATGTTATTAAGACATCTATGTACTCAGGATCCAAATCAACTTTCTTTATTGCATGGGTTACAACACCCTAGATTAGGCCCTGTACTAAAAGCTATTCAAGATGAACCTGGTAAAAGCTGGACAGTTGAATCTTTGGCAGAAATTGCTTGTTTATCGCGCTCTGCATTTTCAGAGAAATTCCGCGAAATGTTAGGGGAGCCTCCCTTGTCTTATTTGACTCGTCTTCGATTGCAGCAAGCGAGGTACTTACTTCAACAAGGCGATGCAGTGACCGCCGTTGCAGCGAAATGTGGATATCATGCAGAAGAAGCTTTTGCTAAAGCTTTTAAGCGTCAATTTGGTTATGGGCCTGGCAAAGCGCGCCGGATGACAACGTAAACCAACTTTTGAACATCTATCCGGCGCTTAGAACATTTCAATTAAACCTCTGCAAAAGGCTTAGTAAATAATTGCTTAGAACTCAAAAGCGACATTGATTGAGTTCTTTCAGATGGATGTGACCCAATCCGGTAATATCTCAAGTGCCCAAGCCTCCAGGATGCGATCTGTCCCCGTGAGGATCAGCAATGCCAATAAAAGCAACGTGATACCAAGTAGCTTCTTGCCAAAGGCAGCAGGCATACGCCAACGACTGAGTTTCAGACCAGATTGATAGCCAATCCAAACTAAAGGCAAGGCGGTGCCAACGCCAAAACTTAGCATCACCACAAATGCCATCAACATATTTTGACCGGTGGATGCCAGCGCAATCGCAGTACCCAGTGTCGGTCCAACACAAGGTAGCCATACGAATCCCAGCGAAATCCCTACCAACAATTGAGTCCATGCCGAATTCCCGTCGATAGCGCTGTTACCGAAACGTCCTGTGAATCGAGACAGCCAATACGACACCCAATCATTCAACTTCGGTATTAACAAAGTCGCAGCCATAAGGACCATTAAAGCAACTGAGAATTGGCGCAGAATGTCAGTGGATAACCCCAAGCTTAACAGTAAAAACGTCAATAGCGTTCCGGCCAGCGCAAAAGCCATAGAAATGCCAAGCACAAGCATCCACAGACCTGCTTTCGATGCCTGCATCGCGGATGCTGTCACAGCAGGCAGCATCGGCAACACACATGGAGAAATAAGGCTTAACACGCCTGCTAAAAAAGCCAACGGGATTGCTGAGAACTCCATATCAGAGCTTTTCCGCTGCAGCTAGTTGTTGAAAAATGGCTTCTGGTTTAGTTTCCGCAACCGAAAACCATAATTGTTTGTCGCCTTTAAACAAAATCAGAGTTGATTGACGTGGCGCTTTAAAAAAGGTGACCCATTCTTTTTGCTCGTCGAAATCAACTACCAATACCTTGATTTTGCTGTCAGGATTTTTTTCGAAATAGTCCGCAAGTACTTTGGATTGACGCTTACATGTTGGACACCAGGTGGCAAATACATCCACTAACACAACTTCATTGTCTGCCTGAGCCTGTTTAAATGCCCCCTCACTAAAAGGTGTTTTTGCGGCCACCCCAAAGGTCAGTAACAAACTGGCGACGGCGATAATAAATTTACGCATTTTACTTTCTCCTAAATACAAAAGCTCCAGAACCTTTCTACTCTGCAACGCTAAGCCTCGCAGTGATTGTTCTTCGTGACGTTAAAAACAAACCCAGGCTAATAACCCGGGTTATTCATGATGAAAGTGTTAATTCAGACTGCGCCACCACATTTACCTTCACCACACTTACCTTCTTTGGCCTTGTCTGAAGTTTTTGCTTTATCGCCACCACATTTACCTTCGCCACACTTACCTTCTTTGGCCTTGTCTGCAGTTTTTGCTTTATCGCCACCACATTTACCTTCACCGCACTTGCCTTCTTTGGCTTTATCAGTGCTTTCAGTTTTTTGTTTGTCGGCACCACAAGAAGCTTCCATCGCAGCAACTTCATAGCCAGTATCCAGAGCCACCGCAGCAAAAGCTGCACTGCTGCCTACAGTAAACGTTGCCAGAGATGCCAGCACTAAAGCGTTCAGGGTTGATTTGTTTTTCATTGCAGTTTTCATCAGAGATTTCCTCGATTGTCATGTTGAATTATGCCTGCATCATCGCAGACTCAATGAACAAGACCCACTGCTCCGTAATCCCATTTCAAAGAAAATGAACAATTGTTCAAAATATTTTATTTTTACGCTGCGCTGAAATAAGCACCGGTAATTGAGGGTCTATATTGAGTTCGTGGATTTATCATTCTTAACAGGCAGGTGCACTGTGGTTCGAACAGATTCTATTAAAAGCCGTATTTTAATTGGTTATGCTGCGATTTTACTCGTCACGCTGGTGGCATCAGTTTTGCTTATCAACAGCAACCGCCTCGTGATGCATGAGGTGAATGGTTTTGTTGAACGCTCCATGCCAGCCCTCAATGCGGTAAACACTGTACAAAGTACTGCTAAACAACTGGTTTTAACCGGTTATGAGCTCTACGGTACCACCATCAATGGCAATGAATTTACTGAAAAGCAACAAGCGCTGGATAAGGTGCTGACAACACATTTAAGTAAACTCGCTGGGCTTAGCGACAATACACTGAAACAGCAATACCTAGATTTGAATAACACCCTTGACCAATTACTTCAAGTGATGCAAACCTCTGAAATAGATTGGGATAAAGCCCGCGAATCACTCTCTGCGATGAACATAAGTGCCGGGATCTTTAATCAAACGATGGAATCTTTATCAGCGCGGATCACTGAAGAAGCTAAAACTAACACCCAGAATATCGGTGATGCTTTGAGCAGCAATAGTGTGACCGTGGGTGTTTTGTTGTTGATGATCCTCACCGTCGCGATTGGTTTTTTCTTGCTGGCACAAAAACAAATTGCTGTGCCAATTGTTCGATTGTCAGCAGATTTAGGCCAAATCGCGAGCTCACGGGACTTAACCCGAACACTGGATATAGACTGTGTGGCTGAAGTGAATAGTGTAGCAGGCAGCATTAACCACTTGTTGAGCGTATTCAGGGCCGGCATTGCTGATATGCACCAGGCAATCTCAGGTATCCATGGCGCCGTAGGGGCATTGGCGGGAAGCTCTGCGCAGTCCTCGTCTTCGGTTGACCAACTTCAACAGACTTTATCCAGTCTGGTGCAAAGCATGGAGCAGTTGGAGCAACAAATGCAAGACAGTGTCAGTCGGTCAAATCATGCGGCGCAATCAGCCAAGACTGGCGCAGAATCCATGTCGCAAAGTCAGTCTGCGGTAAAAGATACCTCCGCAAGTATCAGCCAGTTATCTGGCGACATGCAGGCGACCGAGCAAATGCTGCTCACACTGCAAACTGCAGGGGTTCAAGTCTCTGGTGTTGTCAAAACGATTGCTGAAATAGCCTCACAAACGAATTTGTTAGCACTTAATGCGGCGATTGAAGCCGCCCGGGCCGGTGAATCAGGCCGTGGCTTTGCGGTGGTTGCTGATGAGGTACGAACTCTGGCAGTGCGAACACAGCAATCGACAGTTGAGATCAATAGCATGTTGGCAAATATCGTCAGCTCGATACAGGCCGCGGTCACCAATATGCAGGCCAATCGCGAAACAGCACAACATTCGGTTGAGTTGGCTGAGAATTTGGTACTCACCCTCGAAAATGGTCGCCAAATCATTCTAACTTTGGCTGAAGTCAGTCGTGAAGCTGCAAACCTAGCAGACCATTCACAGAAAAAAGCCAGTGCACTTAAACATGAAATTCTGGCTTTCAACCAGCTTGGTGAATCAGTGTCTGCATCGAATAACGATGTTGCTAACACCAGCTTGACACTGACAAGTCTGGCCGGACAATTACGTCAAACGGCCGAATTATTTAAACATTAGTGGACTTGCTGAAATAGAACGTCACCAAATTCGGTCTGGTCTTTGAAGGTGCTGGTTCAAACATCATCACCAGCTGAAGGCAATTTATTAGAAACACGAGGGTGTCATGCTGCAAAAGGCGAAACAAATCAAGCCACAGGTTTTTAATCCCGGTTTAAATAGGAGTATTACTGACCTTTCGCTTATTGCTTCAAACAGTCATCGTATTCCACCCATCGGTCTCGGGCTTCGTCGGGAGCATGTGCAGGATCTGCTCAGTGCTCCACAGCCTCATATTGATTTTTTGGAACTGGCACCCGAAAACTGGCTGCCATTCGGTGGTTTACTCAAGAAAAATCTAACGGCGATTGCCGAGCGTTATCCGTTGGTATGTCATGGGCTTTCGCTCAATATTGGTGGACCTGATCCATTAAGTCGCCGGTTTTTATCTGACTTAAAGCAATTCTTCGACGAATACTCGGTCTTATGTTACAGCGAGCACCTGAGCTATACAGCCGCAGGCGGACAACTGTATGACTTGTTGCCGATGCCATTTCGTCAGGATGCAATTTCTCATGTTGTTTCCCGTATACATCAGGTGCAGGATGCATTAAAGCGACCTTTGGTGTTGGAGAATATTTCATATTACACGCCGGTGTCGGCGGAAATGTCCGAGCTTGAGTTTTTAGTTGAAGTTTTGCGCCAATCAGGATGTGACTTATTGTTGGACGTCAATAATGTTTACGTCAATTCAGTCAATCATGGTTATAACCCATTTCAATTTATAGATGCTTTACCTAGTAAGCATATCCGGTACGGTCATATCGCGGGGCATTACGTACAACAGCCTGATTTGCTGATTGATACGCACGGTAGCGAAGTTTGTGACGATGTATGGCAGTTACTGGCATATAGTTACCGACGCCATGGCGTATTCCCGACGCTGCTGGAGCGCGATTTTAATTTACCCGATCTGGCAGAATTGACCGATGAACTCATTCAAATCAAAAAGATACAACTGCAAGCCAGCGCTAATTTAGCCGCGGAGGCTTCATGAATCCCTTGTTCTTAGTGCAACAACAGCTTGCCGATGCAGTACGTTATCCACACACACAGACCGTTTTGGATATTGCACCAGAGCGTCTCGCGGTATATCGCGAACTTGTTTTGAATAACGTCAGCTCATTTATCAGAAGTACCTTTCCGGTGCTGCGACAAATTTGCGGTGATGAGCTTTTTGATTTGAAAATCAGCGCTTTCTTCCAACAGAGCCAGCTTGATAGCCCATATTTTATCGAAATACCGCAATTTTTTCTGGAATGGCTCAACGAACATGATGATGGGTTACCATCTTTTGCAACTGAATTGGCACATTATGAATGGCTGGAACTGGATTTATTTCGGCGAACCGGAGCAGCAGAGCTCAATACTGCCCAACTTTTGACAGATCCAACCGACACCAGCAGAATCAAGTTATCCGCGCTTCTGGAAGTTGGTGCTTATCAGTATCCGGTACATCAATTATCAGTGCACTACCAGCCAACCGAACCGCCGGAACAGCCAACTTTTTTAGCTCTATATCGCGGACAAGATGACCAAGTCCATTTTATGCAGCTCACCGCATTAAGTGCGGCAACATTGCAGTTGCTAATGCAACAACAGGAGTGCTCGACAGACGAAGCTGTTATTACTTTGGCAAGCATGGTGCCTGTAATGAGCCTGGACCAAATCCGATTGGGAGTGCACGAGTTGTTGCAGCAATTAGGGCGGTTAGGGATCGCAGCGTTTAGTGAATAGAATAGTGACTCTGTATGGTTCATTGCTCTCAAAGTTTAGATCGCACATCCCAGTGTGAGTTATTAAAAAAAGTTTCACACATCAGCGACTAACTCCTAATTTATCAAAACAACCAATACAAACTTGGCCCGAGATTGTTTAAAACCGATTCGTGACTTCGGTTAAAAACTATTTGTCATTTTTGCAAAAATAGCTATCGACTACATTTCAAAAGCCCCGCTTCGAAATTAGTTTTTCAGCACTGATGCTAATGGTCCGCTTTATGTGAAATCATGATGAACTCACATACGTTCAGGGTTCTCTACGAAAAATAGCCGTATTCTTCTATTACTTGCCTGCAAGCGTCTACAGCCTTACGCTCGAAGTGAATTTTTTTCAGTTCCATCTCAAATACGTTGTGTTTTTCTGGTGCAATCTCTAATAACATCCGAAGCCCATTTTCTCGCCCCCTAAGCATGGCTTCCTGCTCAGTTAACTCCTCCAGTTTTTGAGTAAGAGTTAGTGATCCTTCCGGGTTGTTATTGCATTTACGTTCTGTAACTGAGGGTATGTCTGCAGACAATAAAGTATCTTGGTTGTGGATTAGCACTGAAAATAACAAAGGCGCTGTGCCAAGTTGCCGGGTGACAACAATCTTTCCCTCATCAGCAAGACTCAAACTAACCCGATGAAAAACCTGCTTTAAATTTTTACGATTGTACTCCTTTAATCCAGCATGCTCCGCGAATAACTCCATTAATTGAGTGCCAGTCTTGGGGTGGCCATCAGCGAGTGTCGTTTGGATAAAATTCACAACTTCCTTTTTTTCGGTTTGTTTCATTGTTATCGCCTCAGATATCTAAGTTTTCTGATGCCTCAAGAGCATCCTGAACGTCAATTCCCAAGTACCGCACCGTACTTTCAATTTTCTTGTGTCCAAGCAAAAGTTGAATAGCCCGGATATTTTTATCGCGTTTGTAGAGGATGGAAACTTTGGTTCTGCGCATGGAGTGCGTGCCATAGAGACTTGAATCTAGTCCGATCGACTCGACCCATTTATGGACAATTCGATCATAAGCACGGGTCGTCATGTGAGGAATACTGTGTTTTCGCGATGGAAATAGAAAATCATCGAACTTTAACGTTTTCAATTCGAGCCAGGCTTTAACGGTTTTACGTGTCTGAGGTGTGAGCTCGAATTGGACTGGTGTTCCAGTCTTGTGCTGCACGATACTGGTTCTGGCCGAGACCTCCCCTGATCGCATCACATCGGAAACTTTGAGCGATACCAAGTCACAGCCGCGTAACTTGGAATCTATTGCTAAATTTAGTAATGCCAATTCACGTGTGTTCTTTGCAATTTCCAGCCTGGTTCGAATAGCCCAGATCTCTTGCTGCTTCAATGGAGCCTTCTGACCAATGATCCGGCCTTTATTCCATGCAACACGTTTTTCCATGATGACCTCCCGATTTTTTGAGAAACCATAGGGTGAAGTCACTTGGTATAGATGCAAAGCTCTCGAAAATAAAGCCCAAAAAGCACACAAAATGAGGAAGGCTTTTTCAGTGAATTCCGCTCTGCATCCGAAAGCGGACGTTCGTTGTGAAAAACTACAATGTCTGCAATTGGCACAAAGTTAACTTTCAGATGTGATCCAGCTCGCTCATGATAAATCTCAGATGAAATTCGGACCAGTCCATTTTAGCTTAAGTGTTTTTGTTTCTTCTTCATCTTCCTTGCATCTTTTTTAGCTTTCTTCAATTGCTTGATTTGATCTTTTTCACTTAAAATTTGATCATGTACTGCTGCATATTCCACACTATAAATTTCAACTTTAGCTTCATGAGTTCTGCTCGACTGACTTTCTAACGATGACTTAGCTGCTGAGGATTCGTCTTTCTGTAAAGAGTATTCAGGTACGCCCAACAGAGTTAAAAGCTGATTAAGCAACGAGTCAAAAGAGCCTTCTAACCCTTTGGCTGCGAAAATAGTATGGAGTCTCTGGACTGTATGTAATTTTAAAGTCGGTTTTTTTTCGTTTTTCGATTTGGTACGTTTTTTAAAAGCATCGTTGATCTGTCGTTTTAAGTCTTTGTTGCCAACCAAGTCAGAGAACTTATCTAAGACTACATTTATTTTATCCACTAACTTCTTATTTTGTTTTTCGCATAGAATTTCTCCGGAAGTCAGATCCTCCACATGTAACTTAAAAGCGGAAAGTAATTCTATTTTTTGCTTGTCTTTTGAGGTATCTTCATGAATTTTGGCATCTAATGAGTCTTTATGAAGCTTTGCAGTGATCTGCTCAGCGGCAGTCTGTAATACTTTTAGTTTGACTTGTGGCATGATGAATATTCCTATAGTTCAGCGCCTCTAACAGAGACTACAACGCTCAGATATACGAATTCAAGAAGATATCCGCGAGTAACGAAACTTATAAAAATTCAATAGTATGGTGTCGATGATATTTCAGCAGGAAAGAATCCTATAATGCTTTTTAAAAGACTTGAGAAATTTACAGAGCACTTATGATAACTCACAAAAAATTACCGCGTGTATCGCCTGCTGTTGCGGCTATCAGGGAAAAGGCAGCAGCAGAAAAAGGTCAGCTCTTTAACCAAGGTCGCTCTCTTCGCTCAGTTAAAAGTCCTAAGTTAGAACCATATGTTATGCCCTCGACAGAAGAGCGAATTGAAGCGCTAGCTAAGGCGCAGACTACTGAAAGAGTGATACACGAGAAGGAGCGAGCTGAAATCACAGGTATATCACGGACCTCATGGTATCGATTGGAATTGACTAAGCAGGTTCCTGAATGTGGCACCAATGGTAAGAGAAAGTTTTGGATGATCTCAGATATTTATGTCTATCTTTACCGTAAGACGGGCTCAGGGGCCTTGCCACATAAGGGTTGAAGCATTTAAAGCACTAACAAAACCTAATTTAAGACGCTCACTTTATTAATGGCGAGCACAATGGCGATCAAGCCGCACCATAAGATCCGCAACACATTGATTAATAAGTAATTTTCATTAATAATGCGCGAGCAGATCCAAAATATTGAATAAAATCAAAAAAATTACTTCAAACCCTCCACTCATAAATCTGAATAAAGTCTTTGCTTGATCTTAGCTCAAGCAAAGACCCTTTCTGCCAGTCCCTCGCAAAATGCTTTATGTCATACCCTCAACATACCATTGGGCTTTCCACCTCAAACGTCTGACACAGATGCAATTCATCTTATTAGTCTCTACGACGTTAGGGTTATTTCAGGCAATGTTTTATCCTCTCCACTAATCAACGATTTACAAAAAATTAGAATTAAGTACTCCTCTGAAGCACTTATTAATACTGGATAAAACTTCATTTAATTGTCGTATTTTTGCATTTGATCATTGTCGTATTTTTGCTTATGCTACAACTATGATAAACGGGAGATATCAGATGACGATACAAGACAGAATACAAACCAGAGTGAAGCGCTCTAAGCGTTCTGTTTTTCTACGTTCTGATTTTACTGATATCGCTGATTATGACCAGGTTGGCCGTGGGCTCAGAAGCCTGGTACGCGAAGGCTTGTTATTGAAAATTGGCTACGGCCTGTATGTACGTGCCAGAATCAATCGTATTACTGGCCAGCTAATGCCTGACAACCCTGCAGGTAACGATGGGGTAATGATAGAGGCCATGGAAAGGTTAGGTGTTGATTATCAACTTGATGACTTGTCTCTGAAAAATTTGTCAGGTGAAAGCACTCAAATTCCAGCAAAGGTTAAGATTATTCCTAAGAGTTCACGCTTTACCCGCAAGATCGCGGTAGGGAAACAGCGTGTCAACGAAATTCGATAGTTCACTCTTTGTCGATGTTGCGAGTGCTTTAGGGCTTGGCAAGGCCGCAAAACATTTAGTGGCGTCAGTTATTGCACTGAAAAAAAACTTTTATGTTGAAACGGCGCCTGTTGCGTTAGATGAATAGAACTAACTTAGCTTTGACAGCTTCCAGATGGAAATTCCGGCATTGATACGTTAGGATCCAACTAAAATCAGGGGGTAATCTATGTCAAAAACAGCGACCAAAACTACCGATGAACGCAAGGCTAAATTTTCCCCTAATATGGAAAATTATAAGGTTAGCCTGAGTTACGAAGGGCTGTCTTTGAAAAAAAGCAGCGAACATAAATCTATTGCAGACCTAAAACGTCAATATGCGCGATAAGTCCACTGCTACGACATAAAACGGCTTGGAACTCAGTCGATATGCGCTCCAACCTTATGGACAAGCTACAAACCAACACTTTTATGCACATTAAAGTACGGTGCTAAAGATTAAAAGCCCCCTGCTTAGTGATTTGCTCACTGCGGCTGATCCCCAGTTTGGTTGCCACGGTTTGCCAATGCTTCACCTTGCTGAGTACTTCGTCATAAATGGCGATAGCTTCAGCCTCACTTAAACGGAAAAAATCTCTCACTTCAAAAGCCAGCTGGTAATCCAAGGCGTTGGAGTTGTCGGTGATGTTCAGGTGCAAACCTTGTTTGTCATGGCTTGGGTTTAAATCGTAAGCCGGAGAAAGTTTCCAGCCTTTTTCTGTCAGTAAAAAACCGTGGTTTCTTAAGTGATCGTCGGTATTCGACACTGCAATATTAAAGACTATTCGCCGCCACAACTGAGCAAGGTCTGCTTTAGTCTGGGCGCCGTTGTTACTCAGGAACTCTGCGATTTCTAAGTAGCTTGCTCCTGCTGAATGCTCACCATCATAGTATTGCAGCTGCGTCATAGCCGAGGAAAAGTGAATTCGTTGGTCACCCACCCGGTCAAAGCGTTTGGTCAGAAAGGTATGATGGTTGGAAGAAAAGCGCTGTACGCTGCAGGGAAACATATCAATGCCAGAGGCTAGTGCAAGTTCATGACACAACATTTCCCAGGCACCGACGTCAAAGTTATCGTTTTGATTAGGGAATTTGGCTATCCAAAGGTTGTTGTCAGCATCGGTCACACAAGCTTTGGGCCTGGCGCCACCCAATGATGAGCCCGGAGAAATCAACATCTTTAACCAGCGGTAGTATTCATCACTGTCGATGTTGTCATCCTGCTCAATTTTCATCGCAGCATATTCAAGCTCTCTGAGTGATGTAATAGGTGGAGCAGCAAACTCGGCGTTGTTGTCCAGAAAGTCTGGCGATCTGGCAGTCTTAAAACGGATCCCACCCATGCGATAGGAATCATGCACACCTAACAGGTAATCCAGCTCTGTTAATCTGGCCGAAACCCGAATGCCTTTGCGATGCTCAATCGCAGCCCGTCGTTGCATTAACAAACGCCCCCAACGGTCTGGCGATGAGTCTAAAAATGCACGAAAATTCTGATCGGGCAAGTCGTTATAAAGCTCACCGCTATGCAATGCTAACAGCGGGTCGATTTGCAAACGATATTTAGAACTAAGAAAACTTCTGTCGTAGGCAAAACTAAAAATGCCGCCTCTGGTTGTTTCAGCAAAGGTCAGTTGCCCTATCTGTAAAGGCTCTGCTATAGGCATCCATGCTGCATAAACCTCTACCAGAGTTCGGTTCATCGTGGGCGCTCCAACAGCTGGATGTTTTGCAGTTTGATCCCTACTTCATCATGTGCCGCTACTTCAGCAAAATTATCTTCCATACCCAGCACTGCCATGACCTTCAGATAGGCCCCAATGGATACACCTGGATCACCGGCAAATACTTTACTGACAGTCTTGTTATCAAAGCCTGTTCTGTCACAGATGGTTTGTTTATTAAAACCACGACGTCTGGTCGCTAGCAGCAAGTCTTCACCAAAAGTAGCGAGGATTTTTTGCTGCTTAGGAAATAACACTCTGTGCATATCGCGCTTTGACATAAAAACCATCCAAAATGGGACTATATTCCATTTATTTTAGCTATATAGGGAATATAGTCCTATTTATGGTTTATTTCAATGCAAGGTAGCGCCTGATTCGGAAAATAAAAATAGGACTATATTCCCATAAAACTATGGTTAAGTAGGAATATAGTCCCAGTCACTCAGAGAATACCAACCAACAAAAAGCCGCTATAAAAGCGGCCTTCAAATTCAGAATTAACCCCCAAAGCTACTTACAAAGCCCCCGCGGCAATAACCCCGCCGCTATATAAGCATCATCAATCAGTTGCATCTGATCTATGGCGTCGCGGCCACCTGTCAGAGGTTTGGTGTCGCCTTTGATGCAGGCGACAACGTGTGCCAGTTGGTGGTCGTAGGTGGAGTCGCCGTTGATTTGATAGTCATGAGCCTTGCCGTCTTTGGTGAGGCACAGCTTGTGGCCCTGATGCGGCGCGACCAGGTTCAGCACTTCCAGTTGAGCTTTGTCGCCTTCAAGATACAAAGACGCATCGTGGTGGCGGCTTAAATGTTCGCTCATGGCACAGCCGACATAACACAGCGAGCCGTTCGGGAACTGCAGACGAAGCTCGAAGCTGCTGTCGAGTTGAGGTTTAGGGCAAATAGCGGCGGCCCATAAAATTTGCGGTGTGCTGGCGAATAAAGAGCGTAACCAGTGCAGTGGGTAGCAACCTAAATCCATTAAAGCGCCACCACCTAAAGGCGCGTTATGACGCAACGAACCTGGTGTTTCGGCAATACGCACTGAAAAATTGCTGCGTACTGTGTGAATAGTGCCAAGTTCGCCACTGACCACTAAACGCTGAACTTCGGCAAAAACCGGATGAAAGCGGTAGTGATACCCTTCAATCAGTAAACGGCCACTGCTTTCTGCGGCCGCGACCATGGCTTGCGCTTCTGTAGCGTCCATGGCAAAAGGCTTTTCGCACAACACATGCTTGCCTTGTTGCAAAGCTTTAATCGACCACTCTGCATGCATAGAAGGTGGTAAAGCGTTGTAAATCAGGTCGATATCATCACGGGCCAGCAGCTCGTCATAGCTGCCTAATGCCAGTTCTATATCAAACTGCTGGGCAAAAGCCTGAGCCTTTTCCAGAGAGGATGCAGCCACTGCTGCAATGACTACATCAGAGCGCAAGGCAGCGGGCTGAATAATAGCCCGATCGGCAATGCGTGCTGCACCTAACAAACCTATACGGATCATAGCTATTCCTTTTATTTAGCCCTTTGCCCTTTGCCTTTTGCTCTTCGCCCAAGGCCTTACAGCGGCAATTGCACCAGCAACTGATAACTTTGGCCTGGCGTGATATTGCGCACCGCTAACTCTTCCTGTTGCACTTCATCCAGCCAGAGTGTTGGCGCTTGGACATCAGCAACCCGCTCAAAACGGATATGGAAGTCAGCACCACGGAAACGGCGTAACACAGAGGCTTTGTTCCAGCTGGCTGGCAGTTGCGGCGCTATGGTTAAACCTTGTTGGTCGCCCTTCACACCAAACAAACCTTCGACTAAACAACGATACACCCAATGCACAGTGCCTGTATTAAATAACTGGCTGGAACGGCCTGCAGTGCGCGGTAAAGTCTGGTAAGCACCACGGTAATAATTTGGAATAAATACCGGCAACTGACCCCGTTGCAGCTGATCCTGTGCATCATCAGACGGCAGCATTTGTTTTAATACCTGATAGGCTTTGTCGGCCTGATTGACCTGATACAAAGCAAAGAGGTAGAAAGCGGCAGCGTGGTTATAGACTGAGCCGTTTTCTGCCGAGCCCGGATACTTTTGCGTGACACGGCCCACGTCTTCACGCATAGCTGTATAAGCAGGTGCCAGCATTTGTGGGCCATAAGGCGTATGCAATTGCTGCTCTACTGCTTTTAACAGCTGCTGCTGTTGTTCGCTATTGGCGGCACCACTTAATAAAGCCCAACTTTGTGGGTTCAGATAAATGCGGCCTTCGATGTCTTTGCTGATACCAAAGACGACATTGTCGTCTGTGATACCACGGCCATACCAGTTGCCGTCCCATAAATACTGGTTCACAGCGCCATTAAAAGCGGCTGCTTGCTCTTCGTATAAAGCCACATGCTCAGTACGGCCTGCATCACGACAAATCTGCGCCCACACCTTCAGCGCATAAGCTGCAGCCAGGCTCAACCAGCCCGACACCCCTTTGCGTTTGTAACCCACCATATTCATTGGGTCACACCAGTCGCCCTGCTCAATGTAACTTAAGCAACGTTCGTCTTTTTTCAGCCATAACCAGCCCATAGCACGGTGAATATGCTCGGCCACAGTATGTTGTTCGGCAGAATCTTTGAAGGCGACTTTTTCGTTTAACAGCGCGTAATCGTTGGTTTCTGCCAGATAAGCGCTGATACAGACAGGTAACCAGACACATTGGTCGGTATGAGGCACCTGATTGATGTATTTCAGTTCGGCGTCTTTGTGCAGCAAAATACCGTCTGGCATTTCACCCGATAGATGCTGCTGCGATAAAGCTGTTAAAAAGGCCTGACGTGCCACAGCAGGAGCCAGATAGCTCATACCCATATTGTCCTGCAGATAATTACGGGTTTGTGGATCTGTGGTTAAGCGGTTGACGTCGCCATGGTAATACACCTGACGTGCCAGCCAGTGGTTGACATAATTATTCAGCTCTTGATCCGGCGTGTCGATTTCTAAGCAAGGCACAGCTTGCGCAACATAAGCGGCATAAGCCTGTTGGATCTGGCCGAAGCTCTCTGGTGTGCCAAACACCTGCTGTCGAATTTGTGCTACTTCAGCTTTGTCATAAGCCGGGCCAAACACAAAACGATACTGCTCTGACTGGCCTGCAGCTAAAGAAGCTCTGTATTGCATCACACAAGCTGGCGTTTCGTAATCTGAATCACCACAAGCTAAAAACGGCTGTTGTACAGCTGAAGGCGCATGTAAACCGCCCTGGCCTTCGAACTGTTGCTGGTTCACTTCCCAGAAATCCGGTGTGCGCTCTGCCAATAAGAAGGTTTTATCTTTTAAGAACTTGTTTTTAAAGTAATCCGGATACTTTTGATAAGGCGTCACTGAGGAGCAGATAATGGCTTTTAAATCTGCATCATAACGGCCAGACTGGTTCATCCAGGACATATAACCAACCGGGAAATACGGATACAGACTTAAAGAACGGTTCTGATTTGAATCGTTGCGTACCGTCAGCTGCCATAACTCCAGCGGTTGATCCGGAGTTAAGGTTAATAACCATTCCACCGTTAAACCACAGTCCAGTGTCAGCTGCCAGCGGATATCCGACTGGCCTGCTGAAAACACAAAGTTCTTTGCTTCTTTGCGCACCGGCTCGTAAGGCACAGACCAGATTTCACCGCTGTTTTCATCTTTGATATACACAAAACGGCCCGGATGATGAGCGTAATACGGCTGCTCCGGCTGCATAAAAGTTTTGGCTTCTAAGTTCGGCGCATGAGCATATTTAGCTGGTTCTGGCTGCATAAACTGTGCTGTGGCATAACCACGGCAGTTTTGCTGGATCATCATCACCTTGTTCCATAAAAAGCCCGCAGCCTGTGGCATCGCAGTGGCGCTGTACAATTCATAACGCTGGCCGTTTTCTGTGGCTTGCATCAACTTCTTCATAGTTACTCCGACACTCCGACTACTGCAGTTTGTTTAAAAGGTGCTGCTTTGCGCTGATCCAATTCCTGTTGAATGGTCAGCAATTGTTTTTCATCTAAATGGTAAAAGCGCATGACAAAAGCAGCTAAAAAGGCCACTAAGCCAGGGATCACTGAAACCATGAGTAAAATACCCATTTGTGAGCCCGCACTTTGTTCAGTGTTGGCGACATAACCTATCAATGCCAATAACCAGCCAATTACAGCTGAGGCAATAGCACCGCCGAGTTTTTGCGAAAAGGTAGCGGCTGAAAAGGTCATAGCTGTGGCACGACGGCCAGTGCGCCATTCGTTGTAATCTGCGGTATCGGCATACATAGAAAAAGCCAGTGGCGATTTAGGCCCTAATACAAAACCTATGGCCAGGTTGATGGCAAAAATTAAACCCACCTGATCAGCTGGAACAAAAAACAAGCTGATAGAAAATAATCCGGCCAGGCTCATTAACAGCATCATCAATGGCTTTTTATCCATAAACCTGGTCATTAATGGCGTAGATGCCGCGCCTAAAGCCAAAGCAAACATATAAGAAGATAAAAATTCGCCGACCAGCTCAGGCCGCATTACATAATATTTAAAGTAATAAGTACCACTGCTGGCGCGCATGGTAATAGTGATCATAATGATCAGCGCCAAACTGAACAGCACCAGCCAGGGTTTGTTGTTTTTTAAATCGAGCAAATCCTGTTTCACGGCATTGTTGGTTTCACTGACCGGCTGAATACGCTCTTTGGTGCTGGCAAAGGTGAATAAAAACAGCAAAGCAGCAGCTATACCAAAGACGCCCATAGTCAGCTGCCAGCCTAAGATTTCATCGCCTTGGCCTAACAACACCACCAGCTTAGGGGTTAAATAAGTCACCAGAATACCGCCGGTAAAACCACCGATAAAACGGAAGCTGACTAAAGTAGTTCTGTCCTGACTATTGCGGGTCATCACACCAGACAAAGCTGAATATGGAATATTGATAGCTGTGTAGGTCAGCATCAGCAGGCTATAAGTACAATAAGCCCATACCAGTTTGCCGCCTGGGCCTAAATCCGGCGTGCTGTAGGTCAACACACCAGCACCGGCTAAAGGCAAAGCCAACCACAATAAATAAGGCCGGAATTTGCCAAAACGGCTTTTGGTTCTGTCCGCTAAAGCGCCCATCATAGGGTCGGTAAACGCATCGATGATTTTAGTGATCAGCATCATGGTGCCAGCGGCAGCCGCTGAGATACCAAATACATCGGTATAAAAAATCAATAAAAAGGCCGAAATATTAGCCCAATAGAAATTAAAACCCATATCGCCGACGCCGTAACCGAGCTTTTCGCGCAGCTTTAGCTTGTCTTGAGGTACCGCAGTTTCTGTTGTCACTTTGTCACCCTGTCGTTGTTTTGTTGTTTTGATTCAAATATTTATTGACCATGCGCCAGCCAATGATGGCCAGTCGTGATCACTTGTTATAGTCGTTGCTCTATTTTTAAAATGACTTGCAGCATCAGTTCGTTGACGCTTTGACTGATATCCAGACACAGCACATCAGCTTCCTGCTCTACCGATTCCATAGTAGCCAGCTGGCTTTGCAGCATAGACACAGGCATAAAATGGTTTTGCCGCTGCGCCAGGCGTTCGGCCAGCAATTCAGCGCTGCCGTGTAAATAAATGAACTGTGGGTTGGAAGCCGCCTGACGAATGCGCTCACGATGCTTGCGGATTAAACCTGAATAACTTAATACCACTGCAAGTTGTTTTGTCGCGCACTCTTGTAAAGCTGCACATAAACGGCCGACCCATTGGTCACGCATTTCACTGGTAATAGGCGTGCCTGACGCCATCATCTGTTTGGCTTCAAGGCTGTGAAAATCATCACCTTCCAGATAATGCCAACCCAGTTGCTCTGCAAGGCGCAAAGCCAGCGTAGATTTGCCGCTGCCGGCCACGCCCATAATGATCAGACTTTGGCATTGTGTTGTATTGCTTGCCTGCTTCTGAGCTGTTAGATCCTGTTGCATCAGATACGATCACACCTTCCATAAAAATGTGGCCTCAGCTTAATTCAGATAAAATGATAGCGCAACCATTTTGACTCAAACTGAGCTTTCAGTTATTGTTTTTCAAAAATAATGAGAATGGTGTGATGAACAAAAAACCTAACCTGAAAGATGTGGCTAAAGTAGCAGGGGTCAGTGCTATTACTGTGTCCCGCGTGCTTAGTAATCCTGATAAAGTCTCAGAAAAACTGCGGGCAAAAGTTGAACAGGCTGTGCATGAAATTGGTTATATCCGTAACCATGCGGCCAGTGCATTGGCTTCCCGTCGTTCAGGTGTGATTGCGGTTATCATTCCATCATTATCTAACATAGTTTTTAATGATGTTTTGCAGGGTATTTATAGTGCAGTGAAACAACATCATCTTCAGGTGGTATTGGGGGATTGCCATTATTCGCCTTTGGAAGAAGAAAAACTGATCGCCACTTTACTCAGTCAGTCGCCTGAAGGTTTTATTTTAACCGGCACAGATCAAACCGATTATGCCCGTAAATTGCTGCTGCAATCAGGGATTCCTATAGTGCAGCTGATGGAGTTGAGTGACTGCCCTATTGATATGAATATTGGCTTTTCGCACTTTAATGCCGGGGTGGATATCACTAACCACTTGCTGCAAAAAGGCTATCGCAAACTAGGCTTTCTGGGCGCCCGCATGGATACCCGTACCCAGCAACGTTTAGCGGGTTTTAAAAAGGCGATAGCGGATTTTAAGCAGCCTTGTCAGAGTTATGTAGTCACCACCACTCAGTCTTCCTCGATACGTTTAGGCGGTCAGTTATTGCAGGCTGTAATGGCTGAATCTCAAGGGCAGTGTGATGCGGTGTTCTGCTGTAACGACGATTTGGCTTTGGGAGCTTTGTTTGAAACCAAGCGGATGAACCTGAAAGTGCCGGCAGATATCGCCATTTGTGGTTTTAACGATTTAGAAGCTTCAGCTTTGGTCGAACCTGCCATAACCAGCGTCGCCTCACCTCGTTTTGAGATGGGCCAGCAAGCTGTTGAATTACTGATGACGGCATCAGGTCAGGATAAAACCCATAAGCCACCTATAGATGTGGGTTATCGCATAGTGGAAAGGGCTTCGACTTAATTCCTCAAGGTCAGCCCTAGATATTTGTATCCTCAAACATACAAAAACATCTGGAATGTTTTTGAACAATGCGAAGCGTTGGCCCTTTAGGGTGAGCGCCATGGATGGCGGCGAATAAAAAAGTACCAGCCGAAGCTGGTACTGATACCCCCAATTACCGGGAGGACCCGGACTCGCACAAGTCCGGGAGACAAGGGTAAAACATCAATAATGTTGGACGAATTATTCAAAAGCTACGTTAAAACGCACACCAAAGGTACGTGGTGATTGCCACATAAAGTTAGGTACTGCGTCACCGTGAGTACGGCCTTGATCGCTCTTAATATCGCGGTCAGTGACGTTATTCACAAAAGCTTCTGTAGACCAGTTGCCTTCTGAAGGTTCGAACGTCAGGCTTAAGTCCACTTTGGTATAGGCATCCTGACGGTCGATATCAGCAGCATAAGGCAGATTTTTGAAACCTTCAGGTCTGTCACCACGGTTGGCCGGGTCAAACCATACTTCGCTGGTGTAACCCACACGAATTCTTGGCTTTAACGTAGCGCCGCTTTCCAGACCAACAAAGTGCTCATAATTCACAGAAGCTGAGAATTCCGGAGCCATCACTAAATGATTACCACTGAAATCCAGCAGGTTAGGCAATGCAGGGTTACCTGCAGACGGGTTAAAGGCTAAACCATCACGGCCATATTTAGAATCAGTGGTCAGGAAGTCATCGTAAGTTGCATCCAGTACAGACATAGAACCACTTAACTCGCCATTATCAATCACTAACCAACGGGCTTCTAATTCCAGACCATTGATAGTGGCTTTACCGGCGTTGGTTTTACGCAGTAAGTCAGCACCCGTATTGGTGACTACGTTACTGGTCACCTGTAAATCGGTGTATTCAGTAGTGAACAACGCAGCAAATAACTGCAAAGTACCGTCCAGGAATAAACCTTTCATCCCCAATTCAATACTGGTGTTTTCTTCCGGCGCTACATAAGCGGCAGTGCCTGCTGCTTCGTTATTGTTGCCAGCGATAATGGCATCCAGGTCAGCCTGGGTGAATGGACCAGTGCCCGTATATTTGCCGCCATCCTGAATAGTACCGGACTTAAAGCCAGTGGCGTAGGAGCTGTAGAACATCACATCGTCTGTCATGTCCCATTCAACGCGAGCCATACCTGTGGTTTTGCTCCACTCCGGGCTAGTGTCGTTGTAGGTATCAACCCAACATTGGCCAGGTTGCACCAGATTCTTGTTCGGACCAAGACCATTCAGGATACCATCCGGATCCATGTAACCTACGTGATCCTGATTAGGGTCCATCACTTCGGTACGTTTTACGTCAGGACACATGATGTTACGACCACCTTTGTCCCAGCGTTTATCGTTGGTGTAACGTAAGCCGGCACTCAAGCGCCAGTCGTCAGTCAGTTTATAAGTGGACTGAGCATAAATACTGTTCGACTCTAAACCACGGTCTGGCTGACGGTAAGTAGACCATAAGTTTTTGTTTGGCGTAGTGCCACCTTCGTAATCCACGTCAGGGTGCACTATGTCAAAAATAGTGTTGTTATTCTCTTTGAAGTAGAAGTAACCCACCATCCACTGAAAACGCTCAGCGTCGTCATTTTTAAACTGCAATTCATGTTGAGTCGCTTCGTGATCACATTCAACACAACCGCCCCACTCATACTTCGTCAGGCTCCAGGTTCTGTCCCATACCGAAACACGAGACGTATCTGTGTAGCCGCCTATGTAAGACAATTGCAGGCCCGAGTCAAAGTTGTAGTTGGCTCTGGTACGGAAGCTATCGCTGGTTGCGTCGTTAAAACCTGGCTCTTGTACATAAGAGCTGCGATCCGAACCACCGCTGATGGTTGGGATATTACCAGTGCCATTGTCGGTAAAGTTTTCGTAGGAGAAGGTTAAGTCAAATTTGTCAGACGGCTGATAAAAAGCACTGAAACGCGCAGCAGCCAGATCGGTAGAACCGTATTTTTCACCCATAGCTGAACCTGGCAGGAAATCGACCACACCTTCCGATTGGTCCACAGCAGCAGCAACACGCACAGCTAAAGTATCGCTTAATGGAATATTGACCATACCACGCATAGCACGACGGTCGTAGTTGCCTAAAGTGATTTCGGCGTTGGCATCAAAACCATCCAGACGGGCTTTGGCAGTGTGTAAGTTCACTACACCACCAGTGGCATTACGGCCGAATAAAGTGCCTTGTGGGCCACGTAAAATTTCAGCGCCTTCCAAATCAAACATCAAGGCAGAGGCGCCCTGCGAGCGGGCTGAATAGACACCATCTATATGGAAAGCGACGGCAGGGTCACCACTTTCGGTTTGGTCAGAAGAACCAATACCACGCACATACACCATAGGGGTATTTTGGGTGCCGTTTTGCGCAATTTGTAAACTTGGAACTATGCCCTGCAAATCATCCAGTTGTGCCACATGGTTTTCGTCCAGAGTTTTCTGGTCAAAGGCTGTTACTGCCAGTGGGGTTTCACGTAAGGTGGTTACCCTTTTGGTCGCGCTGATTTGAATCACTTCAATAGCACGGCCTTCATCATCTTTGCCATCGCTGCTCTTTGTGCTTTCAGCCACTTGTGCAGCCACACCAAAAGCGCTGCAGAGTGCCAGAGTGGTGAGTAAATACGCCGGTTTTAATTTTAAAACTTTCACTTTGATTCCCCTATCCTGTCTGGATGTTTTTGTCAGCATGACAGCGCTAACACCTGTTGATTTTTTTATTTGGTATCAGTTCAAGCGATAGGAAATCCAGGGCATCTCCTCTCGGGATTGCTGTTTGAATTGATTTCTTCCGCTTGTTTTTCATACCAAGGCTAAGCCTGGGCGTTAAATTAGCCTCAGATAAATGATTGCGCAACCATTATTTAGATCTTTTTTGTGAAAATAAGCTGGGATCCGGATCTTTTACGACAGAATACGAACGAGGCAACAGCCGAAATAATAGGCAATTGTTGTTTGAGTTTTCAGCAAGCAGGCAGGTGAGAAGGAAAAAAATCAAAAATGATAGCGCTATCAATTCATTAAATCAGAGCCAAATTAAAGCTACAGCTATAAATTTGACTCTGACCTAACTATTTATTTTTTCTGCAAAAAGGCTTTATCCAGCGCCAGAAATACCACTGGAGTCGTCAGCAGAGTTAATACCTGGCTAAAGGCCAAACCCCCTACCACTGCCACGCCTAAAGGTACCCGCAGTTCTGCACCAGTACCAAAGCCCATCATTAAAGGCACAGCACCTAAAATAGCTGCCAGCGTGGTCATCATAATAGGGCGGAAACGCACTAAGCAGGCCTGATGTATCGCGTCTTTGGCTGACATGCCTTGTTCGCGTTGGGCTTGCAACGCGAAGTCGACCATCAGAATACCGTTTTTCTTCACTATGCCTATCAGCAGAATAATGCCAATAAGCGCCATAATGGAGAAATCCAGCTGCCAGGCCCACAGCAATAAAATGGCACCTATAGCAGCCGAAGGCAGAGTAGACAAAATAGTCAGAGGGTGGACAAAACTCTCGTACAACACACCTAAAATGATATACACCGCTAGTAAAGCTGTGAAAATCAGTAAAGGTTGCGTCGCCAGAGAATCCTGAAAGGCCTGAGCTGCACCCTGAAAAGATCCGGACACAGAGGCTGGCATTTGTAGCTCTGCTCTGGCTTGCTCTAACGCATTCACTGCATCGCCCAAAGCCACACCAGCAGCCAGGTTAAAGGATAAATTCGCCGCAGGCTGCATACCATTGTGCGCAATAACTACCGGGCCACTGGTCGCTGGTAATATTTTGGCAAAGGCTAGCAAAGGCACCATATCCCCTGTAGTGGGTGAACGTAAGTGGAAATAGTTTAAGCTGTCCGCTGTACCACGCTGCGCCGGATCCAGCTCCAGTATCACATTGTATTGGTTGGTTTCTGTCTGGTATTCGTTAATCTGGCGCTGACCAAAGGCATCGTACAAGGCCTGGTCCAAATCAGCAGCGGCAAAACCTAAACGCGCAGCTTCCTGCCGGTCCAGCTCCAGCTTAATAATATTGGCATCCCACTGCAGATCGTTGGATAAGTCGGTAAAGATCGGGTTTTGTCTGAGCTTAGCTGTTAAAGCCTGAGTCCAGGTGGCCAACTCTTCACTGCTTAAGGCTTTAAGCACATAACTGTATTGAGCACGGCCTGGACCTGCGCCAAGGTTGATATCCTGAGCTGCCCGCAAAAACACCTGCAAGCCTGGTATTTGTGCAAATTGCGGTCTTAACCTATCGATAATTTCACTGGCGCTGGCATCCCGGTCGTCCGGGTCGTTTAAGACTATCCAGACCCGGCCAGAACCTGTGGAATTATTGCCCCCAACCAAATGGTTAAAGCCTGTGATATCGGGATCCTTTTTCAGGATAGCTTCCAGCTGTTTATGTTTGGCCACCATATCTTCATAAGAGATATCAGAAGCGGCCTGAGTGATCCCTATGACAAAACCTGTGTCCTGCAGTGGGAAAAAGCCTTTGGGTATCGCCATAAAACTGGCAACACTACCTGCCACTGTCAGGAAAAACACGCCAAGCATAATGCGCTGATGATCCAAAGCCCAGCTCAGCACTTTGTCATAACCTTTGACCAGGCGGTCAAAAAAGCCCAGGTGATCCGGATCATGAGCTGGCGCTTTATCCATAAAGAGCGAAGCTAAAGTCGGCGCCAGCGTTAAACACACCACTACTGAAATCAAAATGGCTGCTGTGGCTGTTAACGAAAACTCTAAAAACAACTTGCCGATAATGCCGCCCATAAACAGCAACGGAATAAAAGCAGCCACTAAAGACACGCTGATAGAAACCACAGTAAAACCAATTTCCTGCGCCCCTTTCAGTGCTGCCATTCGTTTGGTTTCGCCTGCCTCTAAATGCCTGTGTATGTTTTCAATCACTACTATGGCGTCATCAACAATAAAACCTACGGCTATGACGATGGCCACCAAAGTGAGGTTGTTCAGGCTAAAGCCTGCCAAATACATAAAAGCGCAGGTGCCAATCAAGGACACACCAAGCACAGCAGACACTATTAAAGTAGCGGACCACTGGCGTAAAAACGCCGCCATCACAGCTATCACCAGTATCACAGCGATAGCCAGCGTCAGCTCCACTTCATGCAAGGAAGAGCGGATAGTCCGGGTTCTGTCGTTGAAGACTTCAACTTTCACGTCTGCTGGTAAAGCAGCGGTCAGTTGAGGTAAAGCCGCACTGATCCGGTCTGCTGTGGCTACTATATTGGCGCCAGGCTGACGGCGAATAATCAAAGCCACACCCGACTCACCATTAGGCCAAATCTGCACAAAATCATTTTCTGCGCCAAGTTTCACAGTGGCTACATCGCGCAAATATACAGGAGCACCGTTGTTATAACTGACGATTAGATCAGCATATTCATCGGCAGAAAAAATCTGGTCATTCACCGTAAGAGTGGACACTCTGTTCGAGCCAAATAAAGCCCCTTTAGGTAAGTTGACGCTGGCGCGTTGCACTGCGGCACGAATATCCGCCAATGTAATGCCAGCAGCAGCCAGAACTTCGGGTTTGGCCTGAATACGAATGGCTGGTTTTTGCTGACCACCAATAAATACTTCACCCACGCCGTTGATTTGGGTCATTTGGCGCGCCAACACAGTTTCAGCTAAATCGCTGATTTCAGTACGGGATAAGGTTTCAGAGGTGACCCCAATAATTAAGATAGGACTGTCAGCCGGGTTTACTTTACGCCAGGTCGGTAAGTTGGGCATATCTGGTAAACGACCTGCAGCCTGATTCAATGCTGCCTGTACTTCCTGCGCTGCAGTATCGATATTTTTTTCCAGCACAAACTGCAAAGTGATATTGACAGAGCCTAAGGCGCTGCTGGATGTCATTTCGGTAATACCAGGCACCGAACTTAAGGCCACTTCCAAAGGTGTCGCCACGGAAGACGCCATGGTTTCAGCACTGGCACCCGGCAAACGGGCATCTACCTGTATGGTAGGAAAATCGGCTTCAGGTAAAGGCGCTACAGATAAACGTGGAAAGGCCAGGATCCCTAGTAACACCAAAGCAAAGGTAAGTAACACTGTGCCTATTGGGTGATCCATACACCAGGCAAATACACTGCGGCTTTTCATTTTATTGCTCCACAGCAGCAGTTTGCGGGGCTTCAGTTAATATTTTCAACTCAGCACCTTTGCGTAGCCTGCTTTGACCATCCACTATCACTTGCTGACCTGTTTTTATGCCTGTGACTACCACCTGGTTTTTGTCCTGCAATACCACTTCAACAGCAGCAGTGGCGGCTTTACCTTGTTCGTTAAACCAGACAAAAGCCCCTTCAGGCCCTTGTTGTAACGCTTTCGCCGGAATGGTTAAGACGTTATCTAACACTTTGCTTTGCAGAGCAATCACCACAGACTGGCTTGGCCATAAAGCCATATCCGGGTTGGCAAAATCGGCTTTCACCCTGATAGTGCCAGTCGCAGCGGCCACTCTGTTGTCTACCACTTTGAGCTGGCCCTGAGCTAAAGGCTCTGCACCTTCCTTTAAATAAGCCAAGACTGGCACAGTTTGGTTTTGGCGGATTTGTTGGGTCAGTTGTTGCAGTTCAGGCAAACGCGACTGTGGCAAGGCAATTTCAATACTGATGGGGTCCAGCTGTACTACAGAAAACAAACTGTTGGCATCACTGGTTCTGACATAGTTGCCGGCATCCACATTACGTATACCGACCTGACCTGAAATAGGCGACAGAATTTGGGTATAAGACAACTCCACCTGCTGTGCATTTATAGTCGCCTGCACGCTGCGCAGTTGTGCTTCCAATTGCTGCACTGTGGCTTGTTGCTGGTCGGCCATCTGCGCCGACACCGCCTGATCTTTACGTAAATTCTGATAACGTTTTAAATCAAGCTTCGCCACATCCAGCTGAGCTTGCACTACAGCTAACTGAGCTTTGGCTTGTTCATAAGCGGCTTTAATACTGCGATCATCAATCACCGCCAACAAGTCACCTGCTTTTACCAACTGTCCTTCTTCCACCAGAATACGCTGCAATATGCCGTCCACTTGAGGGCGAATTTCAACACTTTGCTGCGCTTTGACTTGTCCTATGGCCCGGATCCAGACAGGCACGCTCTGCTGTTGCACTAAAGCCGTTTTGACCGGCACAGCCGGGCCTTGTTGCGCCACCACAGCGCAGCTCAGCCAAAGGCCGGATATCATCACTAGCTTTACCAATTTCATGCAAAAACTCCGTTTAATTCTGTAGTACAAACAGCCTGATCAGGCCAGCTTAGCATAGCGAATACCAGCATAAGTGACAGCACTGTTTCTTGTGTTGATTCAATATTTTGTAGCATCCTGACAAGCTAAACGATTTGGGCTCCACAAAGGATCAGCCAATGCGGTCAGGTGCAAAAAATAGCAGACCAGCAGAAGATTGTTTCACAGCGGCATTTACTCAGCTGTAAAACCCAAAAGATCCGCTATAGTTATTTAACCATTTATTAACAGGCGGAGTTCGGGATGAAACCGCTTTTGTATTTGTTGTTTTTCTGCAGTTTTACCCTGTTGGCGCAACAACAATGGCCGGCGGCGGAGTGCGATAAAACCGTAAAAAAACTGCAGCAGCTGGAACAAAAAATCAGCTCGGGTTACAGCCTAAAAGAAGCAGAGCAATTAAGCCTGGATCAACGTCTGCTGGAAAAACAGCTGGACCAGTTTTGCCAAAAACCTGTCTTAGCCGCAGACCCGCAAAAACCCAAAGCCAAAAAATCAGAGGCAAAAAAGACGGCCAAAGTAAAAGCTGCGGCAGATCCTTTGGCCGATATAGCCAAAGGACCGCAGCTTTACGTCAGCTCAGTGTCGGTCAAAGCCCCTTATCAGGGCAAAAAACTACAGGCATGGCTGGAGTATTACTCCGAACCTAAACAATGTTTTGGAGTGCGGGACAGCCGGCAAATGGTCTGGTGCGTGGAGCAACGTCAACAAGCCAAAGCGAATTTTGAGCGACAATGGCAGCAAAAATTCGCACTATCGCAACCAGAATGATAAGCTCCGACCAGTTGAACTCTGGAGCTTACTTTTATGAACGCCTTAACAAAAGCCAACTTACAACTCTGGTGGTTTGGATTTCGTTATATTCCGCTGATAGGTTTTTGCAAACCAAAAATTCTGGAATTAACAGACGAACGCACTGTGATCCGGATGCCACACCACCGTCATACCAAAAACCATCTGGGCAGTATTTATTTTGGTGCTCTGGCCATAGGCGCAGATTTAGCCGGTGCTTTTTTAGTGTTTTACAAGGCGCGGCAGAAAAAGCTGAATATCCATTTTGCCTTTAAAGACGTACAAGGCGAGTTTTTAAAACGCCCGGAAGCAGCAGTGCATTTCACCAGTGACGATGGAGCTTTAATCGATCAGATCATCCAGCAATCACTGGATACAGGGGAGCGGATTAATCAACCCGTCACAATTAATGTCACCTGCCCTTCATTGCATGGCGACGAGTTAATGGCGAAATTCACTTTAACTTTGTCGGTGAAAGCGAAAAAGAAATCCTGAACCAACACCAAACCTTGTTTGCAGCTCAGCCCGGACAAGGCTAAAATCGCCTTTTGATTGTAGAAGGTGGCAGGCATGCAGGACTTATTAGGTAACTTATTTATTATTTCAGCGCCAAGCGGGGCGGGAAAATCCACGCTGATTAACGCGCTGTTACAGCAACATGCCGATATGCAGCTGAGTGTATCTCACACTACCCGTTCGCCGCGTCCGGGCGAAACCAATGGTGTACAGTACCATTTCACTGATGTGCCAAGCTTTAAACAACTGATTGCAGAAGACCAGTTTATTGAATGGGCTGAAGTCTTTGGCAATTATTACGGCACATCTAAAGCTGCTTTGGCTGATAAGCTGGCTCAGGGTATAGATGTGTTTTTAGATATCGACTGGCAAGGCGCCCGTCAGATTAAACAGCAACTGCCTTTTGTCACCAGCATTTTTATTCTGCCGCCCAGTGTTGACGCTTTAGAGCAACGGCTGAATCAACGGGGTCAGGATAGTGCCGAAGTCATTGCTGGCCGTATGGCCAAAGCCCGGGATGAGATCAGTCACGCAGATGAATACGATTATTGGGTGGTGAATGATGATCTGCAGCTGGCGCTGCAGCAGTTTTCCGGCATTATCCAGACTCAACGCTTAAAACAACAGAAGCAGGCGATACGGCAACAGAAGTTAATTTCTGGCCTGTTGGCGAACGAAACGAAATAGAGTAGACTATGCGGTCTTTATTCAGACCCAGATTAACCGGAGTGGCAGATGGCTCGCGTAACAGTTGAAGATGCAGTAAATAAA
>Ga0247725_1000345_pt1 | contig 38962 bp, 34 predicted proteins | sample OKSTACKMCFT3sol_FD_183021 | JGI IMG/M metagenome (GOLD analysis project Ga0247725, IMG submission 183021) | Subsurface sediment microbial communities from gas well in Oklahoma, United States - OK STACK MC-FT3-sol | ecosystem: Environmental > Terrestrial > Deep subsurface > Rock core/Sediment...
GCGGGTCATTTCTTTCGCTACATGCACCATCTCATCCAAAGAGGGCGTAATAAGCCCAGACAAGCCTATGATATCGACATTCATCTCTTTGGCTTTTTGCAGCAAAGTCGCGCAAGGCACCATCACACCAAGGTCGATCACTTCATAGTTATTGCACTGCAACACCACGCCGACAATGTTTTTGCCTATGTCGTGCACATCACCTTTGACGGTTGCCATCAGCACTTTGCCCTGAGCCTGAGCGCCGGTACCGGCTTTTTCCAGTTCGATAAAAGGCTGTAAATAGGCCACAGCTTTTTTCATCACCCGGGCCGATTTGACGACTTGCGGCAGGAACATTTTGCCTTCACCAAATAAATCGCCAACCACGTTCATGCCATCCATCAGCGGGCCTTCAATCACGTGCAAAGGCCGCTCAACAGTGAGGCGGGCTTCTTCAGTGTCCTGATCAATAAAGTCGGTAATGCCTTTGACCAAGGCATGTTCAAGACGTTTATTCACAGGCCAGGCGCGCCAGGCCTGGTCTTCTTTGATGACAACAGCACCATCGCCTTTAAACTCAGCGGCAATATCCAGCAACCGCTCTGTTGCATCGTCGCGGCGGTTTAAGATCACATCTTCCACCCGCTCGCGCAGCAGTTCAGGAATATCGTCATACACCGCCAACTGACCCGCATTGACTATGCCCATATCCATACCAGCCGCTATGGCGTGGTACAAAAATACTGAGTGCATAGCTTCGCGCACCGGGTCATTACCGCGGAACGAAAAAGAGATATTAGATACGCCACCAGAGATTTTGGCATAAGGACATAAGCGTTTTATTTCACGGGTCGCTTCAATAAAGTCGACCGCGTAATTGTTGTGCTCTTCGATACCTGTCGCTACCGCAAAAATATTAGGGTCGAAAATTATATCTTCAGGTGGAAAACCAATCTGATTGACCAGAATGTCGTAAGCGCGTTGGCAAATTTCAACTTTACGCTCTTTGGTATCGGCCTGACCTTTTTCATCAAAGGCCATCACTACTACTGCAGCGCCGTAACGGCGTAACAATTTAGCCTGATGTAAAAACGGCTCTATGCCTTCTTTCAGCGAAATCGAATTGACCACAGGTTTACCCTGAATACATTTCAGCGCCGCTTCTATCACCTCCCATTTGGACGAGTCGACCATAATGGGTACCCGGGAGATATCCGGTTCAGAGGCAAGTAAATTCAGATAACGTACCATGGCCGCCTTGCTGTCGAGCATGGCTTCGTCCATGTTGATGTCAATGATCTGAGCGCCGTTTTCGACTTGCTGACGGGCAACGTCTAAGGCTTTTTCGTATTCGCCTTCTAAAATCAGCTTTTTAAAACGGGCTGAGCCTGTCACATTGGTACGTTCACCAACATTAATAAAACGGGCTTGTTGTCGCATTACCACTCCAGACCAAAAGCTTCTAAACCAGACAAATGAAACTGGTGCGTTTTCTGTTTCGGCTGCCGGGCTGGCAAGCCTGCCACTGCAGCACTAATGGCTTTAATATGCTCAGGTGTAGTACCACAGCAACCACCGACAATATTTAAAAAGCCCTGCTCTGCCCAGTCTGCTATTTCTTTGGCCATCTCAGTAGCACCTAAATCGTATTCACCGAATTCATTCGGCAAACCGGCGTTTGGATGCACTGAAACATAACATTCTGAAATACCAGATAAAGTCTCAACGTAAGGCCGCAATAAATCCGGGCCTAAAGCGCAGTTCAGACCAAAACTGACAGGTTCAACATGAGAGAGTGAATGATAAAAAGCTTCTGTGGTTTGGCCGGATAATGTACGGCCCGAAGCGTCCGTAATAGTGCCTGAGATCATCACGGGCAAACTGTAGCCTAATTCATCAAAGACTTTCAGTACCGCAAAAGCAGCAGCTTTAGCGTTTAAGGTATCAAAGATGGTTTCCAGCATGATGATGTCAGCCCCACCTTCAATCAGCGCCACAGTGGATTCAGAATAGGCGCTGACTAAGGTATCGAAGTCGACATTACGGTAACCAGGGTCATTCACATCAGGTGAAATAGAAGCTGTTCTGTTGGTTGGGCCTAACACACCAGCGACAAAACGTGGTTTATCTGGTGTGCTGTATTCATCACAAGCCAGGCGTGCCAAAGCTGCAGACTCGCGGTTGATGCGCGCTGATAAATGCGACATCTCGTAGTCCGCCATCGCAATAGTCGTAGCATTGAAGCTATTGGTTTCCAGAATATCAGCCCCAGCTGCTAAGTACTGGCGATGGATATCCAAAATCAGATCGGGTTTGGTCAGCACCAGTAAGTCGTTATTGCCTTTCAGATCGGTCGACCAGTCGGCAAACTCGGAGCCGCGATAATCTGCTTCCTGCAATTTATACTGTTGGATCATAGTGCCCATAGCACCATCCAATACCAGAATACGCTCCGCCAACAGCGCACGAAGGGCGTCCGGAGTTAACACACTGCGATTGGTCATTACTACTGCCCTATCTGCTGAATATCAAAAGGTGTGGCCTGGTACACATAATAGTTCAGCCAGTTGCTGAACAATAAAAATGCATGGCTTTGCCATAACTTATGTGGACCTTTGGCGGGGTCGTTTTGTTTATAGTAGTTCTCAGGGATCTTTGGCTCAAGACCTGCGGCCAGATCACGCTGATATTCATCATTTAAGGTGGTTAAATCATATTCGGGATGACCAGTGACAAAAACGCGGCTACCACTACTGTTTTGCAGCAAATAAGCGCCAGTGGCATCGGCTTCAGCCAGTACATGTAAATCCGGGTGATGCTGATACTTTTGTTTGGGCACCTGGGCATAACGCGAGTGAGGCACTAAAAACTCATCATCAAAACCGCGCACTAATGGGCTTAAAGGCTGAGAGACATTTTGCCAATACACACCTGATAACTTTTCACCACGAATTTCGCGTTGCAAGCCATAGTAATGGTACAAAGCCGCATGAGCGGCCCAACATAAAAACAAGGTCGAAGTGACGTGGCGGTCAGCCCAGGTCAGAATTTCTGCCAATTGAGGCCAATAACTGACATCCTCATAATTGACTAAACCTAAAGGCGCGCCAGTGATAATTAAACCATCGTAGTTTTGCTGCTGCACATCGGAAAAATAACGATAAAAACAGTCCAGATGATTTTGTGGTGTGTGTTTGCTGACATGGTTATCCAGCCGGATCAGCTCCACATCGACCTGCAGCGGGCTATTGGCTAACAAGCGCAATAACTGGATTTCAGTCGCCACTTTATTTGGCATTAAATTCAGAATAGCAATTTTCAACGGTCGGATATCCTGCGATAAAGCCCGGCTTTCCGTCATGACAAATACATTCTCCGCAGAAAGAGCTTCCACAGCAGGTAACTGATCAATGACTTTAATAGGCATAGTATCTCCGACAAGGCTGAAAAATGAGGTTACTCTGGCTCAAAGCCACGGAAATGTCAACTTCTAAACGTTTAGACGTCCAAACAAAAGGCAATAATGTTCGACCTACCAAACACCAGCAATACTGTTTATGCTTACAAAACTTTTTACCAACAGGACTCCATAATGCAAAAAACCTGTTGCTGGATTTTTATATTGAGCTGCTTGCTCAACAGCTTTTTTGTACTGGCAAAACCTCTGAATATTTACATCAGAGATGATGTTTATCAGGACTACCTTTCCTTTTTGAATGGTCGGGACGTGCTGGATTTAAAGGACTTCAGCGGCAGTTTTATGCGTCGCGATGTGGCCGACATGGTACTACTGCAACAAGCCTTAAAGTTGGGAGGTTTTCATCAAAGCTTTCAATATCTGCCGGGCAAAGTTAATTTTCGGAATACTAAAATGCTGGAAAGTGGCGAACTGCTGCTTAGTTTCGACACATATTGGCTCAGCGATGCAAACAAATTATCAGAGAAGGTTTATATTTCCCGCCCTATTGTAAAACGTGGTCAGTATATGGCTGGTATCTATACCAATCCACAAAACACTAAAGTACTTGCAATCAAAGAGCTAAGTGATCTGGCCGGGCTTACTGCAGTTTCTACACCTAAATGGCATACCGATTGGGCGACTTTATCTGCATTACCGCTTAAAGAACTGATACGGGAAGACGAGTGGTTAAGTCAGGCCCGTATGGTTTATATGCAGTGGGTCGATTTTATGCTGATGCCCTTCTATCCATCAAAGGACGGCAGCTTTGCATTGGAGCAAATCAGATTACAACTGGTACCGGGCTTAGCAGTTTTATTGGATGACAGCAGGCATTTTGTCATTAGCAAACAACATCCTCAGGGTAAATCTGCTTACGCAGCACTAAACAAAGGTCTGGCGCTGTTGGAGCAACAAGGCCGGATAGAACAACTCTATACTCAGGCCGGCTTTTTTATCGATCTGAAAAAATACAAAATACTGAATCCATCAACGCAAAGCGCTAAAAAAACAGACTAAATTAAAGACACTGAATTTTTCCAGTTAAGCTTACAGCTTAAAAATCATCAGGCTCAAAAACAACAAACCCGGCTTTAAACCGGGTTTGTTTAACTTAGTATGCTTATTTTTTTATAGTTGCAGTTCTGAACTCATCCAGCTTATAAATCAACTTCTGCGTCTTCTGGCACCATACCAAAATCTTCTGCCGGTGACGGAGCACCTTTAGAGGGTTCCAGTAACAGCATACGACGTAATTCAGCTTCAATTTCTTTGGCTACCGCAGGATTTTCTTGCAGGTATTTCATAGCGTTAGCTTTGCCCTGACCAATTTTGTTGCCTTTGTAGGCATACCAGGCACCGGCTTTGTCGATCAGTTTATGCAGCACGCCCAAGTCAATTAACTCACCGTCTTTGCTGATACCAGCGCCATACATAATAATAAATTCAGCTTGTTTAAATGGCGGTGCTACTTTGTTTTTCACCACTTTAACGCGGGTTTCGTTACCTGTCACTTCGTCACCATCTTTGACAGAACCAGTACGACGAATATCTAAACGCACAGAAGCATAAAATTTTAACGCGTTACCGCCTGTGGTAGTTTCTGGTGAACCAAACATCACACCTATTTTCATCCGGATTTGGTTGATGAAAATACATAAAGTGTTGGAGCGTTTGATATTACCAGTCAGTTTACGCAAAGCCTGAGACATTAAACGAGCCTGCAAACCTACATGGCTGTCGCCCATATCGCCTTCAATTTCAGCGCGCGGTGTTAAAGCAGCTACTGAGTCGACAATGATCACGTCTACCGCAGCAGAACGTACTAACATGTCACAGATTTCCAGCGCCTGTTCGCCTGTATCAGGCTGAGACACTAATAAATCGTCAACGTTTACACCTAACTTTTTCGCGTAAACAGGGTCCAGCGCGTGTTCAGCATCGATAAAAGCACAGGTTTTACCCATACGCTGAGCTTCAGCGACAACTTGTAAAGTTAAAGTAGTTTTACCTGAAGATTCAGGACCGTAGATCTCCACAATACGACCACAAGGCAAACCGCCTATGCCGAGCGCTATATCCAAACCTAACGAACCTGTAGGGATAAAGTCGATATCAAGCGCAGTGCTGTCGCCCAGACGCATAATAGAACCTTTACCAAACTGGCGTTCGATTTGACCTAAGGCTGCGGTCAGTGCTTTTTGTTTATTGTCGTCCATTGCTCTCTCCGGTGAATTCTTGGATGCACTCAAAGTGCTGTATGCTCATACAGTAGTCTTTTTGTTTTAGTCTGTCAATAACAAGATCAGCTGCTGCAGCACAAAATCGATCGCCTGCTGACGCACGCAAGCACGGTCGCCATCAAAGATGCGGTGCGACAACACCTGATGGCCTGAAATTTCAAAACAAAAATGCACAGTACCTACGGGTTTTGCTGCTGACCCGCCATCAGGGCCTGCAATACCAGAAACCGCTACAGCCACTTCAGCACCAGCAGCTTTGGCTGCACCTACTGCCATTTCCAATACTGTTTCTTTACTGACAGCGCCGTATTGCAATAAAGTTTCGGCTTTTACCCCTAACAACTGCTGCTTGGCTTTATTACTGTAGGTAACAAAAGAGCGGTCCAGATAAGCGGAACTGCCGGGTACTGCGGTTAACACATAAGCAATACCACCTCCAGTACAGGATTCAGCTGTGGTGATACTGAAGTTTTTCCGCAATAATAGCGCTCCAAGCTCCGCCGCCAAATTATAGGTGGTTACTGGAATTGTCATCTTTGGTCCAACGCAGGAATTATTAAGCCATTATGCCGCCAGAACAGAAAGACGGGCAAGCCCTAAGCCCGCACACGCCGATGATGCAACAGTACCTTGGCCTGAAATGCCAACATCCTGATATTTTGCTGTTTTATCGTATGGGTGACTTTTACGAGCTGTTTTACGACGATGCCAAAAAAGCCGCTGCCCTGTTAGATATATCCCTGACCAAAAGAGGCCAATCTGCAGGACAGCCTATTCCTATGGCAGGCGTGCCTTATCATTCGATTGAAGGCTATTTAGCCCGTTTAGTGCAGCTGGGTGAATCTGCTGCTATTTGTGAACAAATTGGCGATCCGGCGCTAAGTAAAGGCCCGGTCGAACGTGCTGTGGTGCGTATTGTCACGCCGGGTACAGTCACAGACGAAGCGCTTTTGAATGAACGTCAGGACACCCTGGTGTCAGCCTTGTATCAACAAAAAGGTAGTTATGGTTTTGCTTATTTAGATCTGAGCAGCGGCCGCTTTTTGGTTAATGAAGTCTCTCACTTAGACGACCTGTTGGCCTTGTTGCAACGGTTAAATCCTGCAGAAATTTTATATGCCGAAGAGCAAGACTGGCCGGATAGCATTGTCAGCCGCAAAGGCGTGCGTCGCCGCCCTGTCTGGGAGTTTGAGTTAAGCAACGCCAAACGTTTACTGACCCAACAATTTGGTACCCGCGACTTACAAAGTTTTGGGGTGGAACAAGCACCAGTGGCGCTGATGGCGGCAGGTTGCTTAATGGGTTATGTCAAAGACACCCAGCGCGCTCAGCTGCCGCATATCCGCTCTATCGCATTGGAACGTAATCAGGACTGCATAGTTTTGGATGCGGCAACCCGACGCAATTTAGAGCTGACCCAAACCCTGGCTGGCCAGTTTGATCACACGCTGGCTGCAGTACTCGATCAATGCCAGACCGCTATGGGCAGTCGTTTACTAAAGCGTTGGATCCATGCGCCGCTGCGCGATCAAGCCTTAGTATCAGCCAGGCATCAGGCCGTGGCTGAATTGCAGCAACACCACCAGAATTTGCAGCCGTTGTTTAAACAAGTCGGTGATACAGAACGGGTGATTGCCCGTTTAGCGCTGCGCAGCGCCAGGCCGCGTGATTTCTCGCGTTTACGGGCTGCTTTACAGTTATTGCCAGAACTGTCGCCTGAACTTAGCCCATTACAAAGCCCTTTATTGGCGCAGCTTGCTGCTAAATGCCAACCGCTGCCAGAGCTTTGTGATTTACTAGAGCGCGCCATAGTCGAGGCTCCCCCTATGCTGATCCGTGATGGTGGTGTCATAGCTTCAGGCTACAACGCAGCATTGGATCAATGGCGGGAACTGGCAACAGGTGCTACGGATTATCTGGAGCGACTGGAACAACGCGAAAAAGAACGTACTGGTATAGCATCACTGAAAGTGGGTTTTAACAGAGTGGCGGGTTATTACATTGAAACCGGCCGCAGCGCTGCCGATCAGGTACCAGCCGATTATATTCGCCGCCAGACCTTAAAAAACAACGAACGTTTTATTATTCCTGAATTAAAAGAATACGAAGACAAAGTGCTTGGCAGCCAGAGCAAAGCTTTGGCCCTGGAAAAGCAGCTCTACGACGAGTTATTTGATTTAACAGCGCCCTACCTCGCTGAATTACAACAACTTTCAGCGGCTTTGGCCGAACTGGATTTGCTGACCAACTTCGCCGAGCGGGCTGAACAACTGAACTACCATCAGCCAGAGCTGACATCAGAGCCTGGTATACAGATAGAAGCTGGCCGTCACCCTGTGGTTGAGCAGGTCATGACAGAACCTTTTATTGCCAACCCACTTAAGCTGTCGCCAGAACGGCGCATGCTGATGATTACAGGCCCGAATATGGGCGGTAAATCGACTTATATGCGCCAGAATGCGTTAATAGTGCTGATGGCTTATATAGGTAGTTTTGTACCGGCAGAGCGCGCTGTGTTAGGCCCGGTCGACAGAATATTCACCCGGGTGGGTGCATCCGATGATTTAGCTTCCGGCCGTTCTACTTTTATGGTGGAAATGACAGAAACCGCCACTATTTTGCATCATGCCACGGCGCAGAGTTTAGTGCTGATGGATGAAATAGGCCGTGGCACCAGCACTTATGATGGCTTGTCTTTAGCATGGGCCTGTGCTGAATACCTGGCGCAGCAACTGAAAGCCATGACCTTATTCGCCACTCATTATTTTGAACTGACCGAGCTGGCCTCCCAATTACAGGGTTTAGCCAATATCCATCTGGATGCAGTAGAACACGACGAACATATTGTGTTTATGCATCAGGTTCAGGACGGCGCTGCCAGTAAAAGTTATGGTTTACAAGTGGCCCAGCTGGCTGGTGTGCCGCGGGTGGTGATCCAAAAAGCCAAACAAAAACTGGCCCAATTGGAACAACAATCTGTGGTCAGTGCCAAAGCACCAGCAGCGGTTAAAACAGCAGAACCGCTGCAACAGCAGTTGTTTGTTGAAGCTGAACCTCATCCAATACTGGAGCAACTGGCAAAACTGGATCCAGATCAGTTAACAGCCCGTCAGGCTTTGGATTTGTTGTATCAACTGAAAGAGCGCTTGTAAAAATGGGTTGAAAAAGGAGTGTTGTTATTTCTGAACTAAGTTTGTCCAAAGTAGCAAATGGTATTCCCTTGGTGTGGGCTGGCCCTATGTTACGCCGCCTGACACCAAAGCGACTTTGTTTCTGGTTAGCCACGTCTGAACCAGTGGAATTGAAACTTCAGCTTCAACCAGAACAAGCTGAACCGCTCGAGTTTGACGTAAAACAGCTGCAGCCTTTTGTGCAACAACTTCAGCTTGCCGGCAAATTGTATCTGTATTTTTTGGATTTGGAACTGAACAAGGCGCTGCCTACTGAGCACTGGATTAGTTATGATCTGCAGTTAAAAACCAGCAGTAATGACTGGCAAGACTGGCGGCAGTGGGCGGACGACTTAGTTTATCCAGGACGGGATTTACCTGGTTTTATTCTCAAACCCAAAGTGCATTCGGTGTTGCATGGCTCTTGTCGCAAACCGCATTTTACGTCGGGCGATGGCTTAGTCCGTGCCGATCAGCAGTTAGCGGAAACAACCCCTGCAGAGTGGCCTTCCTTGCTGATGTTAAGTGGCGATCAGGTCTACACAGACGATGTGGCTGCACCTATGCTGTATGCCATTCATCAGTTGATAACCAAACTGGATTTGGCCGATGAAAAGTTACCTTGTGCCACCTTAAACTCTGCGCATGAACTGCATAGCAAAACGCCTTATTACTACCAACGTGAAAAACTGCTGCCAGCCACAGAAGCCAGCTATCAGGTATTAAAGCAGCTATTTCAGGGCGCTAAAAAGCCGGTATTTACCACAGACAGTGCACACAACCATCTGATCTCTATGGCAGAAGTATTTTCGATGTATCTGCTGGTCTGGTCGCCTGCACCGTGGCAAGGTCTGGAACTACAACTGCCCGAAGGGTTGCTCGCATGTTTTAGTGTGGATCAACAAAAGCGCTGCGCTATCCACAGTAAAAACCTGGAGACATTCAAAGCAGGTTTAGGCCAGGTCAGACGCTTAATGGCCCACCTGCCTGTGGCAATGATGTTTGATGATCACGATATTACCGACGACTGGAATTTAACCGCAGAGTGGGAAAAAACCGCCTACGAACACCCGTTTTCGCGCCGTATTATTGGTAATGCGCTAATGGGCTACTTGCTGTTTCAGGGCTTTGGTAATGCACCAGAAAAAGTGCAAAAGCTGCTGCCTTTATGCCAACAGGCGCTGAGTCAGCCCGGCTCTGAAGCGCATGATGACTGCATCACTAGCTTGCTGAAATTCTCTGAATGGCATTACAGCTGGCCAACCCAACCACCTTTATTAGTGCTGGATACCAGAACCCAGCGCTGGCGCTCTGAACTGTCTATGGAAAAACCTTCGGGTTTAATGGACTGGGAAGCTATTACTGAATTGCAGCAACAATTGTTGGGGCATAAAGCTGTATTGCTGGTCTCTCCTGCTCCGGTGTTTGGTGTCAAACTAATTGAAACAATTCAGCGGATTTTTACCAGCTTTGGTAAACCACTAATGGTGGATGCTGAAAACTGGATGACCCATCCAGGTTCTGCTTATGCACTACTGAATTTATTCCGCCATCCAAAAACACCCCGCAACTTTGTCATTTTATCCGGTGATGTGCATTACAGTTTTGTCTTTGAGGTAAAACTGCGCCACAAAGAGCAAAGCCCGTCGATTTGGCAAATCACCAGCAGTGGTCTGAAAAATGAGTTTCCACACACTCTACTGGCTATCCTGGATACAGCCAATCGCTGGCTCTATGCTTCGCGCTCACCATTGAACTGGTTTACCAAAAGACGCCGGATGAAAATCACCCACCACAAACCTATAGGCGAAACCAAAGGGCGCCGGCTGGTTAACGCCGCTGGTATAGGTTTAGTCGAGCTTACGCCTGAAGGCGTGCCTTGCAAAATAATACAACTTTGCTCTGATGGTGAAAGAGTCAGTTTTGAGTTGGAAAAAGGCGATGATGAATTAACGCAGGATTATAGTTTGTAGGCTGGTACATTAAAGCAGCTGCACCCACTGAATCCGGCATGGTGCAGCTGTAACTTTGTTAAATCCCCTGCCCACCTGAGACTTCAATACGTTGGGCATTGACCCAACGATGATCGTCTGACAATAAACTGGCCACCATAGGGCCTATATCATCCGCAACACCAACCCGGCCTAAAGCTGTCATATCAGCGAAGAATTTATTAAAGTCCGGCGTATCCCGCACTGCACCACCAAAAAAGTCGGTTTCTATGGCTCCTGGCGCTACAGTGTTGACCGCTATACCACGTGGACCAAACTCTTTTGCCATATAGACAGTCAGCATTTCTACTGCTGCTTTGGCTGCTGCATAGGCCGCCCAGCCCGGCGCAGATACCCGGGTTAAACCAGTGGATAAATTCACAATACGCCCGCCATCTGCTAATAGAGGCAACAGGGTCTGAGTTAAAAAGAATACACCTTTAAAATGCACATTCACCAGTTGGTCAAATTGAGCCTCTGTGGTGTGCTCAATCAAGGCATAGTCACCGTGGCCGGCATTATTGACCAAATGATCAAAGCTATCGCGTTGCCAGATGTCGGCCAACACAGTACCTAGCCGCGCAGCAAAGCTGGCAAAACCTGCCAATGCAGCTGTGTCTAACTGCAAAGCTACAGCTTTGCGGCCCATAGCGCGGATTTCGGCCACTACGGCTTGAGCGTCGTCCTCACGACTCTGATAAGTGATGATGACATCTGCGCCACGACGGGCAATATTCATCGCAGTATTGCGGCCAAGGCCACGACTTGCTCCTGTTACTAAAGCGATTTTAGTCATGTGGTTTCTCCTCTGGTTAAAGACCAGGCCATGCTAAAGAAAAGTGGCAGTAGGGTATTTACCGGATGATCCGCATTTTTTGCTTAATTCTCCAAAGTTCTTGCGAAGACCAATTCTGGTAGCCTAGAGTATCGGCTATGAAAGATGCGCTATTAAACACTGTGCGCCGTTATGTTGAGGCTTATGCCAACCCACATGGTCTTGCACAAACGCCCATTAACGGCCTGACCACTATTCGCTCGAATACTCCAAGCGGACTCGACTATGCCATCTCACGCCCGCTGGTTTGTCTGGTGTTGCAGGGTCAAAAACAAGTAGTCATGGGCTCAGAAGTATTCGATTTTAGTGCTGGTGACTCTTTGTTGATCAGTGCCGATGTACCAACCATCAGTCAAATTACAGCAGCAAGCCCTGATGCACCTTATATTTCACTGGTACTGGATTTGGATCTGAGTGTGATTACTGAGCTGACGGAGCACATGGCGCAGCCCAACCCAAGTACAGAGCATCCTGTGCAGGTACAGCCTACCGATCAGCAAGTAGCAGACGCAGCCTTGCGGCTGATGAACTTGTTAGACAGACCAGAGGCTGTGCCTGTGCTGCACAAACAACTGGTGCGGGAGATGCACTATTGGTTGTTAGCAGGACGCCATGGTGCGGCCATTCAGCGGCTTGGTTATCAGAATAGTCATGTCCGGCAAATCGCTAAAGCTGTGGCCGTACTGAGGAATGAATTTCGACAGCCACTGCAGATGGAGCAATTGGCAGTGCAGGCTGGCATGAGTCCTTCATCCTTTTATCAACACTTTCGCTCTGTCACTTCGTTATCACCGCTACAATTTCAGAAGCAGTTACGGCTGATCGAAGCACGGCGTCTGATGCGTGCCGAAGGTTTGAAAGCAGGCAGCGCTGCTTTTGCGGTAGGTTACGAGAGCGTGCCGCAATTCAGCCGTGAATACCGCAGGTTCTTTGGTTTGACGCCGCTACAAGACAAGGAGCAAGGCAAAGCCAGTTCAATTCAAACAGGTACTACGTCCACTTCCACTTCTAATTGATGCACACCATGACCCTGTAACAGGCCTTTTAACGGTACTACGTCTGCATAATCACGGCCATAAGCTAAGGTGATATGGCGCTCTGTCGGCATCAGGTTATTGGTAGGGTCAAAATCGACCCAACCCAGTTCCGGATCGTAAACCGCAAACCAGGCATGAGAGGCATCAGCTCCTATTAAACGTGCTTGACCTTCTGGTGGCGAGGTCTCGAGATAACCGCTGACATAACGGCAAGGAATGCCTAAAGCCCTTAAACAGCTGATCGCCAGTTGAGCAAAATCCTGACAGACGCCCTTTTTATGCAACAGCACTTCAGACACTGGAGTGACAACTGAGCTAAATTCAGGGTCGTAGTCAAACTGCAGAAAGATCAACTCTGTCAGTTGTTTTGCCAGCTGCAGGATGGTGAGCTTCGGGTCGGCTATGCTCTGGATCAAAGCCCTGGTTCCTTCAAGCAGCGGGATCATCCGGCTTGCACCTGTGCACAACAAAGCCTTAAGTTGTTCAGGCGAATAGTTTTGCTGCTGGTGAATACGGGCTGCAGCTTGAGGCCAGGGCTGAGTTAAATCCAAAGCAAGATTTTGCTGTCGTGGCAACACCTCAACCATAGAGTAAGCCGTTACAGCCAATTGCTGATGTGGCGGTTGCAAGTGGATAAAATGCTGAGTATTGCCAAAAGTATCTGTTCTGGCATAGACAGAAGAAGCTGTGGGAGCTACGTCCAGACTGAAACTACAAAGCTCCTGACCAGGTAATTGTCGTGGCCGCAGGCAAGCCAGATTGTAACTATTGGCCACAGGATGCTGATAACAATAACGGGTCAGATGGCGGATCTGATACTTCATAAGTTTGACCTTGTAGGGGCGGGGCTCGTCCCCGCCCGCCTGAAATTCAAATCAATGCCCATTTAAAAACTCTGCCAGGAAGTGCCAGCTTCAGCGTGGCTAAAATAAGATAAAGTAATGCTGTCGGACAATTGCCTCAGCACAGTATGCAACTGCTGCAATAGCTGGCTTAGCTCCTGAGTTGCCTGTAGCTGATCATCAAAGAGGTGTTCTGGTTCCGCCAGTTGTAACAAGGACACCAGTTCCACGGCCAGCTTTTGCTCACGGCTCAGCACCACAGCTGCACCGGGTTTAGGCAACTGCTGAATTTGACTGGCAAGACGGGCACACTGATAGCCAACAGAGCGTGGCGTGCTGTCGTCCAGCAACAGTAAGTCAATCACAGCCAATGGATGTAATTCTGTTTTATAGCGGCGTCTGTAGGTCATCAACGTATCTGTCATCCGCAATACGGATTCCATCAGGGAGGCACTGCAGCTATGGCCCTGCTCAAACACAAAGACTTCCTGCAGCAAAGTGACGCTTTGTAATGCCCTTTCCAGATGCTGGCCCAGATCCATAAATCGCAGTGTTTGGGTGCGGCTCATGGTTTCATTATTCAGACCATAAATAGCGGTTTGCAGTAAAATCACTTCATCCAGTAAACGCACCATTTGCTGTGGTTGTTGCCAGTTCAGCGGGTGAGGCCATTGGGTCAGCGCCAGTTGTAATTTATCCAGCACATACCAGGTATCTTCGCTGAAGTATTCCCGCACCGACTGCGCATTAAACAATAGATTTTTCAGTACTTGCGCCAAACCAGCCGGATGCTGCAGGGAAAAGAGTTCACTTAGCGCCTGTTGTAAGGCGCTGGTTTGCTGTAAAGAACTCAAAGTTGCACTGTCAGGTAAAGTGCCATTGGCCTGCAGACAAAACCGGACTAAAGCTCTGCTGTCATGGTGCTGACTGGCGCTGGCCTGAAAACTGCTGACTCCGGCACTGGTTAGTAGCGGCACTGTATAACGTAAAGCGCGGCAAACTAAGTTTAGCCTTTCGTTATAACGACCCAGCCAGAATAAATGATCGGCCACCCTGCTGGGTAATAAGCCACTGTGACGGGACAATAAAATACGTTTTTGGGTATTTTGCAACAGGCTGACCGCGTGATCCTGATCAGCCAGTACCCAGACATCTTTAGCAACAAACCCCATAGTATAGTGGTGCTGCAAACTAAGCGGATCAGGGCTGATGCGAGCCAAAGCGCCAGGCATCACAGCCGGACTATGCTGTTGTGATAACAAGCCAAATAACCGCAACACGCCATACTGCTGATGCTCGCCCAAAGTCGCATTCCAGCAGGGCACAGCGCTTAAGGGCAACAAAGGAATGGCAATATAAAGACTGGGATCGGCCAACAGTTGCTGTTGCAACTGATGTTGCTGCAACGGATCCAGCTGAGTCCAGAGCCAGCTCTCGCCAGTATCAACCCGTCGGAGCCTGTAGGCTTTGGCATCAGACAACACCTGCTGTAGCAATTCTGATTCACCACACCAAACAGCTGCTGCACCTGGCAATTGTAATTCTTCGTTCAACAGCGCCCGGCATAATTGCGGTAAAAACGGTAATAACACACCTGAATCTACTAATGCAGCTCCTGGTGGATTGGCACAAAACAACTGTTGCTGGCGGATACTTTGCAATAAACCCGCAGTGCCCGTTGAATCCGGGTCCAGCTCCAGCGCATCACAACGGGCATCTGGTAAATAGCGCATCAGGCTGTCGACCTGCTGCAACCCTGTCACTGTTTTTAGCCACAAAGCACCGTCTTTAAACATCAGATCGGCGCTGTGCATTAAGGCTATATCTAAATAGTTGGCTAAAAAGGCATGTTCAAAATAAGCGGCGTCGCGTTTGCCGTGAGTTAATAAACCACAAAGAGGTCGTCGCCCTTCAGCGGTATGGCCAGTGCCCTGCGCAAACACCAGTTGCAATTTACGGAAAAAACCAGCCAGCTGACTTTTACCTATGCTGTGATTCAGCTCCCCAATACAGTGGTTAAAGGCCAGCCTGTGTTCCAACACAAAACCCAGCCCGGCCGGCATCTGACTTTGGTCGGCATAGACGCAAAACTGGCCTTTGCTATCCCGGCCTATATCCACAGCCAGTAAGCTCAGCCACTGCTGGTGGGTCGGTACCAGTTGATGGCAAGGCAACAAATAGTTTTTATTCTGAAAAATCAGTTCAGCGGGTAATAATCCTTGCTGCAAAAGTAATTGGGGCCCGTATAAGTCTTGCAAAACCAGAGCCAGCAGCAATTGACGCTGTTTTATACCCGACTGGATCTGCTGCCATTCGGCGTCGCTGATCAGCCAGGGCATTAAATCCAACTGCCGTTGCTGTTCCAGCCAGGGATCAAAAGTAGCGCCATTTTCCCGCAGTTGATGCTGCAGTTCGGTATGCAACTGCAGCAGCTGCGGCTCAGACTGCTGCTGCCACCAGAGTTGCAGCTGCTGCCACTGTGGAAGTTCTGCCCAAAGCTGCTGTTCGTTGAACGGCTGACCTAGCACTGTCATCCTCAAGCCGACATTTGCTGGCTGAGCTCTGAGGAAAACTCAATTGAAGGAGTACTGATGACCTGATGCAATTCAATGATCCCTGTCTGAAGTTGATCGATCAGCTGATGCAACTGACCTGTGCTTAATTCCGCTAAGTTCTGCGTTTTTAACAAATCCTGTAACTGCCAGACCCGTTGCAAAATAGCAGCACCATGAGGTAAAGCTTTGGCCGAAGCCGCCACTCTATGCAAACAATAGGCGATGGAACGAGGGAAGTCAGCATAAGTCAGTAAGTAATCCACAGCATCCACTTCGGTATGTTGATGCGCCAGATAGTAGTGATAAGACTCGACACCGCCCAGAGCATTTAGTATTGAAATCCAGCGAAAACGTGGTCGCTTGATATCGGTGGGCTGCAACTGCTGCAATACCATCACATCCATAATACGGGTCGTCATATCGGCCCGCTCCAGATGCCGGCCTATGTTGAACAAATCAAAGGCATCGCTGCGTAGCATAGTGCCGTCCAACACCCCCACCACCATTTGGCAGCGACGGCTCACTTCCGTCATCAACCTGTATCTGTGCTGCCTTCCCTGCAACTGCTGACAGTGCTCCTGCAAAAACAAATCCAGTGAATTCAGCTCTTCCCACATATCACGGGGGATCAGTTGTCGCACTGTTCTGGCATTTTGTTTCAGCGCACTGCAGGCCGCTCGTATCGACACCTGACTAGTAGCATCTGTAATTAAAAATCCCATCACCTGTTGCTCTAAGGTTAAATCGCTGGCCGGTAGCTGACTCAGCAGTTCAACACTATTCTGCCCCAGCACATCCAATAACAAGGACCAACTGAACTGGCTGTCTTTGTGACTATCGATCAGTAAATGGCTGGTGGCATTAATTAAACGGGCGGTGTCGTCCAGTCGTTCCAGATAACGACCTAACCAGAATATATGATCTAAAGATTTTAATAACATAAATCAGACCTCATCGTTGATGATCCAGGTATCTTTGCTACCGCCGCCTTGCGACGAGTTGACCACCAAAGAGCCTTTTTTCAGCGCCACCCGGCTTAACCCGCCTGTGGTGCAATACAAATCCCGCCCCTGCAAAATAAAGGGGCGTAAATCTAAATGCCTTGGTTCCAACACACCGTCACATAAAGTAGGGGCGGTAGATAAGGCCAGAGTCGGCTGGGCAATAAAATTACGCGGATTAGCTTGGATAGCTTGCGCCATCTGCTGTTGTTCTTCTTTGGTTGAACGTGGGCCTATTAAAATGCCGTAACCACCGGATTCATTCGCAGGTTTCACCACCAGTTGATCCAGATTCGCCAACACGTACTCACGCTGTTTTGGATCCAGACATAAGTAAGTCGGAACATTATCGATCAGCGGCTGCTCGCCCAGATAATAATTGATGATTTGCGGCACATAAGCGTAAATCACTTTATCATCGGCTACACCGGAACCCGGCGCATTGGCAATAGATACATTGCCTTTGGCCCAGGCTTTGATTAAACCCGGAATACCCAAGACAGAATCGGGCCGGAAAGCTTGTGGATCGATAAACACATCGTCTACCCTGCGGTAAATTACATCCACCCGCTGCAGACCATGCAGAGTTTTTAAATAGACTATGTCGTCCTGCACCAGTAAATCGGTATTCTCAGCCAGCTCTACACCCATTTGCTGCGCCAAAAAGCTATGCTCAAAATAAGCTGAGTTATAAACACCTGGAGTCAGCAACACTATACAAGGCACATCGCCGGGACGAGGCGATAAAGAGGCTAGCATACGCCAGAGTTGATGCGGGTAATCGTCTACAGGATAGATAAAAGAGTCGGCAAATAATTCAGGAAAAACGCGCTTCATCACAGTACGATTTTCCAGCATATAAGACACACCTGACGGCACCCGCAAGTTGTCTTCCAACACTAAAAACTGGCCAGAGCCATCGCGCACCAAATCTGTTCCACAAATATTGGCCCACACCCCATAACGGGGCGAAATGCCCTTACATGGTGCAAGGTAGTTGCGGGAATCCAGCACTAAATCAGCTGGGACTATGCCGTCCCTCAGAATACGTTGATCGTGATACAAATCGTCGATAAACAGATTTAAAGCGGCCAAACGTTGCTTCAGTCCTGAACTGGTTTTTTGCCATTCTGAGCTTGGAATAGTGCGTGGCATCACGTCCAAAGGCCAGCAACGGTCGATATTATCGCCGTCTGAATATAAAGTAAAACAGACACCCATAGCGCTAATCGTTTGATTTAACTGCTGTTGTCTTTGAATTAGTTCAGCCGAACCGTGACGTTCTATAAAACGTGCTATAGCAGCAGCTGGCGGTCTTATTTGTCCGTCGGCCTGCACCAGTTCATCAAAACACTGGTCGATTTGCTGATAGTGCCCAAAACTTTTTGCACCCATTGGCGACTCCTTCCCGTCCGATACCACCCGAACAACATCAGTTCAAGGCCTGCTTTTTTTGTTCTGTATCAGAAAAGAGCAAGGGTTATGCCAGAGCAGTTCAAAGAGCAGACTTTGATGCCTGCCTTGATAGCATGGAGAAAAAGGAGCGGCTTTGGAGTCAAACAACAGAATTAAAACGGACTAAAGCATAAGTTCATTAACGGGGTTTTAGGGTCAGAGCCAAGGCTCTGACCCTACTACACTATTCCTGAAATAAGGTTTCGATATTCAGGCCCTGATGAGTGACGATTTCACGCAGACGGCGCAGCGCCTCCACTTGAATTTGCCGGACTCTTTCCCGGGTTAAACCTATTTCTTTACCTACATCTTCCAACGTGGACGGCTCATAGCCTAATAAGCCAAAACGTCGGGCCAGAACTTCACGCTGTTTTGCATTGAGTTCATCCAGCCAAATCACCAGATGTTGGCGAATATCCGCATCCTGTAATTCAGTCTCAGGACCTAGTTCTTTTTCATCCGCTAATACATCAAGCAACTGCTTTTCAGAAGAGCCTGCGACCGGAGTATCCACTGAAGTGATTTTTTCGTTCAGCTTTAACATCTTACGGACTTCTTCAACAGGCCTGTCCAGCGCCGCTGCAATTTCTTCCGGCGTAGGCTCGTGATCCAATCGTTGCGACAGCTCACGGGCAGCACGCAGGTAGATATTCAGCTCTTTCACCACATGAATAGGTAATCGTATGGTGCGGGTCTGATTCATAATGGCCCGCTCTATAGTTTGGCGGATCCACCAGGTGGCGTAGGTTGAAAAACGGAAACCACGTTCGGGGTCGAATTTTTCGACAGCCCGGATCAGGCCCAGGTTGCCCTCTTCAATCAGATCCAATAAAGCTAAACCACGATTGATATAACGACGGGCTATTTTCACCACTAAACGTAAATTACTTTCAATCATACGTTTACGGGCAGCTTTGTCGCCTTTGAGGGCTAGACGGGAAAAATAAACTTCTTCTTCGGCGGATAATAAAGGGGAAAAACCAATCTCACCCAGATAAATCTGAGTAGCGTCCATAGCACGTTGGCTATCATTGGCAGTAAAAACGTCGTCAGGGGTATTGTCTTCTTCTGCTGCTAAAGCAGCTAAATCGGGTTCTACATTATCATCATCGGCTAAAATAACGTCATCCGTTAATTCGGCTTCTTTAAATTCTATTACATCATCGTCATCTTTATGGCCCATTTCCTTCTCCCACTTCTACAAGCTTTGGGTATCACCTGAACTGCCCGGTTTCCTTACCTCTTCGCCCTTTCGGGGTGATATTTATTTTTATCTTATTATTTTAAGTACCGCTTTGGATCTACAGACTTACCGCGAAAACGGATTTCAAAGTGCAACCGGACAGAGGCTGCATCTGTATTACCCATTTCAGCTATGGTTTGCCCGCTGACAACAGTATCACGCTCTTTCACCAGTAGTTTTCTATTGTGAGCATAAGCACTTAAGAAGTCGTCATTGTGTCGGATAATCACCAGATTGCCGTAGCCTCTTAATGCATTACCCGCGTAAACCACTTCCCCTGCTGCTGCAGCTTTAATAGGAGTTCCTGCTTTTCCTCCTATATCCAGTCCTTTATTCCCATGTTCTGCATTTGAGAACGATGCTAACAGCGGCCCACGGACAGGCCAAACCCATTGCACTTTAGAACTGGAAACAGAATTTTCTGCTGAAGTTGCGTTTTCCTTTACTGTCTGCTTTTGAACATAACCCGTTTGATTGTCAGGCGCAATAGCTTTGTTAGCAGTTGTTAATTTAGTTTGGGCTTGTGGAGTATTATTTACAGCACCGCCTACTGTTTTTGGCGCTTTAACTGAAGAAATCCGCTGTTCACCGCTCTTTGATGTATATTTTTTGTTATCAAATTGTAAGGTTTGACCAGCATAAATACGATATGGAGCAGAAATATTGTTTAGTTGAGCAAGTTCCCGGTAATCCATGCCGGCCCGAAATGCAATGGAATATAAGGTATCACCAGCCTGAACCATGTAGCCTGAAGCCTTTTCACCCTGAGGATATTTTTTATAATAATTTTTGATATCGTCTAAGGTCGTTACAGGTGCTGGCGATTCTCTTGAACTACAAGCAGCTAAAAACACAGCGAGGCAGCAGACACTAAAACCTTTCATCAGTTAGCGATACACCAGATACAAAATACCAGCCAGAGCCACAGTTCCCCAGCCTAACCAGTCGACAATATCGCGCAGTTTTTGCTGCATTTTTTCCCCCCCCCAGTACATCAACCCTGCCACCAGAAAAAACCGACTGGCGCGGCCAATAACAGAGGCGATAACGAATGGAAGGAAGGCCAAATTCATCAAACCTGCGCCTACAGTAAACAATTTGTAGGGAATCGGAGAGAAACCGGCAATAAATACCACCCAGACGCCATAAGTTGTGAACCATTGTTCTACTTTAGCAAAGGTCTGCTGATGGCCCATGTATTCGACGGCAGGCAGTACCAGTGGTTCATACAGCCATAATCCAAGGAAGTAGCCACAAATACCGCCAAACACTGAAAACAGTGTAGTGATCCAGGCAAAACGCCAGGCTTTATCTCGTTGCGCCAACGCCATTGGCGCTAACATCACGTCTGGTGGTATGGGAAATATAACGGATTCAGTAAAACTTAAGCCGGCCAGATAACGTTCAGCATGACGGTGTTTGGCCCAAACCAAGGCTTTGTCGTACATCCATTGAAAAATTTTCAAGTACTCTTCCTTTATAAATAAATCAGGCCAGTTCGCCAGGCACTAGCGGCACAAAACGTACAGCTTCCACATCTTTTTGCTCAAACTCGTCGCCTATACGGGTAAAGACCCTAAGCACTTGTTCCTGTGCGCCAACAGGGATAACCAAGCGTCCGCCTTCTGCCAACTGCTGCAGCAGGGCTTGTGGCACCTCGTGTGGCGCTGCAGTCACTATGATGCAGTCAAAAGGAGCTTTACTGGCCCAACCCAGCCAGCCGTCTCCGTGTTTCATCGATACATTGTGTAAATCCAGCTGCTGCAGTCGGCGTTTTGCCTGAAACTGCAATGACTTTATCCGCTCTACACTACAAACCTGTGAAAATAATCTCGCCAGTACAGCCGTCTGATAACCAGATCCTGTGCCAATCTCCAGTACCTTTTGACATTGTTGGGATTGCAGCAGCAATTCTGTCATTTTCGCCACTATATAAGGTTGCGAAATGGTTTGGCCCTGACCTATAGGTAAAGCCGTATTTTCATAGGCCTTGTGCGCAAGTACAGCTTCAACAAACAAGTGTCTTGGCGTTTGCGCTATAGCAGCTAAGACCCGTTGATCCTGAATGCCATCCTGTTGAAGTTTTTGTGCCAATACTGAGGCACTGCGATGGGTCACTACTGCCATAACTTAACACTCAATTCCATCTAACCAATCCGTTAATAATTCCATACTACGATAGGCCGTCATATCCACATGCAAAGGCGTGATAGAAGCATAACCCTGGGCTATGGCGTAAAAGTCTGTACCAGGACCTGCATCCAACTCTGGCCCTAAAGATCCGTACCAGTAAATGGCCCTGCCCCATGGATCCGTTGAACTTTGCATAGTTTCAGCTTTATGACGCCGGCCTAAACGCGTGACTTGTATGCCTCTCAATTGGTCAAGAGAAACAGCTGGTACGTTAATATTTAATATTTGATCCGCAGGCAAAGGATGAGATTTCAGCTTTTTGATCACCTGGACTGTGACGTAAGCAGCGGTAGCAAAATGCTGCTCATCCCGTCCAGCCAAAGAGACTGCAATAGCGGGTAAACCTAAGTGCCGGCCTTCGGTCGCTGCAGCCACAGTGCCTGAATAGAGCACGTCGTCTCCTAAATTGGCACCATGATTAATACCTGCGACCACCAAATCCGGAGTTTCAGTCAGTAACTGACTAATAGCCAAATGCACACAGTCTGTTGGCGTGCCGTTGACGGCGATAAAACCATTATCCAGTTGTTGTGTACGCAAAGGGTTTAGCAACGTCAGGGAATTACTGGCGCCGCTGCAATTGCGATCTGGTCCTACAGTGGTCACTTCTGCAATTTCAGATAAGGCTTGCTGCAATACCTGAATACCTTTGGCGTAAACGCCATCGTCGTTACTCAATAAAATCCGCATTCATCACCCGCCGTCGCCCTAAAATCAATTAATCCAAAGTGGCGTAATTACGTTGTACGTCCTGATAATCCACCAGCTCTCTCAACACAGAGGTGGCAAAACAACCAGAATAGAGTTTAAAGCTTACTTTTACATTGTTACCTTGTGCCTCAGCCTGTAAATCTGCCGGCAAGACTCTGATGCTGCGCCGTTCGGCCCTGACATTCATCTGCGCAAGTTTGTCGACCCAATGCTGCCATGGCGCCAGACTCTGTTGCTCAAACTCCAAAGCATCCGCAGTAATTAAGGGTTCACCTAAGCCTGGCAAGCCTGCCGTTGGGTGAATGTCGGCATCCAGTAACCTTTGATTCAAGGTTTCATCAACTTCAGGCACTTTAAAAATTGAGCCTGAACCATCCAGCTGTACCACTTCGCCTTTGAGGAGTTGATTAAAAGTGCCAGCCTTGACACGAGCATCTACTTGTAAATTAAACAAAAACGAACGGCTGGCAGACAAGGCTAAACCACGAATTTTCCGGTCTTCAATACCACTGCCGGAAAATAGTTGTTCAGCTAAACGCAAATTGCCACCCTGTATGCCAAAACGTTGTTCACCATAGTAGTTGGGCACCCCTTGTTTCACCAATTCAAGCCGTTGCAGCAAAGCTGGAATATCACTGACCTCGCGCAAAGTCAGTGTGAATTCGTTGTATTTGATCGACCCTAACTTTAACCTGCGTTGATGCCGGATTGTATCGAGTATTTTAACGCCCTCGATATTCCATTGCTGCCAGTTCAGTTGTTGCTTAATAGGCACAGGCAGACAAAACCACTGACGGGTCACTGCATGTCGATCTTTTAACCCGGCATAACTGACCTGGCGCGCTTTGCAACCAGCTAATTCAGCCAACAGTTTGGCGACATACTGAGTATTCTGACCAATTTTTTCCACCAGTAGCAGCATATGTTCGCCAGCACCAGTGGGCGTAAAACTAAGCTCTTCATGCACAATAAAATCATCAGGTTGTACCCGTAACAACGCTGTGGTTTCAGGCTGACCGTACAGGTAGCTTAGATTTGGCAATTCGACCGCTGTGGCTTCATTTGAAAAAGTCATCAGGACTTCACCAACAGTACTACGGCTTCGACGGCAATGCCTTCCTTGCGGCCAACAAATCCCAGTTTCTCCGTAGTGGTGGCTTTAACATTCACTTGCGACAGACCGCAAACCAGATCTTCAGCAATACAAGCGCGCATCGCGTCAACATGAGGCGCCATTTTTGGTGCCTGTGCCATGATAGTCACATCCAGATTACCTACTTCATACCCTAAGGCTTTGACATCAGAAAAAACTTTACGTAGCAGAATCCGGCTGTCTATGCCTTTAAAAGCAGCGTCTGTATCCGGGAAATGATGGCCAATGTCCCCTAAAGCCACGGCACCTAATAAGGCATCAGACACGGCATGCAGCACTACATCGCCATCTGAATGCGCCAGCAAACCTTTTTCGTAAGGTATTTTTACGCCACCTAAAGTAATAGGACCTTCGCCACCAAAAGCGTGCACATCAAAACCATGGCCAATACGAAACGGCATCATATAGAATGCTCCAGATAAAAAGTGGCCAAAGCTAAATCTTCAGCCTGGGTAATTTTAATATTGTCAGCATGCCCCTGCACTAACTGCACAGGCCACCCAGCCCACTCCATTGCACTGGCTTCATCGGTAATAGCAACGCCCTGAGCCAAAGCCTGCTGCAAGGCTTCTCTGAGTAAAGCTGTTGGAAACATCTGTGGTGTATAGGCATGCCACAAAGCAGAGCGGTCCACAGTCTGATCAACGGTCAGCTCTGCAGTAGCACGCTTCATCGTATCCCGCACTGGCGTGGCTAAAATACCACCCTGACCTTTTTGCATGCAGCTTTGAATCAGCAGTTCGATATCACTGACTCGCACTGCAGGCCTCGCGGCATCATGCACCAAAACCCAGGGGTACTGCTGTGCATCAATCAGAACTAAAGCATTGAGCACAGAGTTAGCACGCTCTGCCCCACCGTCCAGTCGCTGAATAGTGGAGTCAGTCGCTAAAGACAAGGCTGGGAAATAAGGATCGTCCGGGCTTAAGGCCAAATAAAACTGTTGTAAAGCAGGAACTTGTTTTAAGCGATGCAGAGTTTGCTCCAGCACAGTCTTACCACTAAGCTGCAGGTACTGTTTGGGCTTATCCGCTTTCATTCGTTTGCCAACACCAGCGGCCGGTATCACAGTCGCAATAGCAGGAATAGCGGTCATTTTTTATCCAGCGGGGTAATGATCCGGAAAAATACTTCGTCTTGCCCTATTAAACCTAATTCGTTTCGGGCACGTTCTTCAATAGCGTCCAGCCCTATTTGCAAATCAGTCACATCAGCTTTGAGTAATTTATTCCGTTTAGCCAGGATTTCATTTTGTTGTTCCATCTTGGCGAGTTCGGTTTTATGCGCCCAATACTCCATCACGCTATGTTGGCCAAGCCACAAGCGGTGCTGAAGTGCTGCAAGCAGCGTGAGTAGTAATAAAACCAACAGGCGCATATCAAACCAAAAAATACAGAGATGAAAGTATTATGAAGCTTATCGGCCGGACTGGAAAGCCCTAATAAGGCCGAAAATAAAGGCTTGCTGCACAAAAATACCGCTTAAGGCTGAAAAGGCTTAGCAAAGTTTTGCCAATTTAACCGGCTGGCCAGTAATAATTCTCTTAAAGCCAGCACCCGTGGGCTTTTACGTTCGCCGTTTAGCCATTGGTGACCACAACAAGCAGCTGTCATTAAGCTTTTTGTTGGCTTAAGCAGAAATTTATCGCTATTTTCATCGGTAAGAGGAGTGCCGTTAAAACTAAACCAGCCATGCTCATTACAATGCAGTCTTTTACCTGCCAAATCAATTTCATCCACTGAATCCAGCCAGACTGTTTCCTGCGCCAGCTGGTTTTGATACACAGGCACTATCAAAGCTAATTTCTTGTGTTTTGAATAAAACTGTTCAATTTGTTCTATGCCCTGCTCTTTCGCCGGACACTGTGGGCTTTGCCGTCCCATCCAACTGGCATTTTGACTGTCCATCTCAAGCGGAGATTGATGCGACAAAATGCTACTTGCGCAGCGGCGGATATAAAAAGGCAAACTGGCAATTTTTTTGGGAAGACCAGCTAAAAACTCAGGGGCTGTTTTGGCATAACGCATCAACTCCCGTTCATACAAAGCATTACAAAGCTCTGTATAAGTCAGGTCCTGCGCCGGGCCTTGCCACAGCTGATGTTGATCGGCTGAATATTTTTTCATCCGTTGATGGTAATCAAGGGAGTAAAAGCAATCAAGAGGGCAAAAACCCTCTTGATTACTTTATCTGGCCTGGCTTACGCCTGGCCTTTAATTTCTACACGGCCACGGTATGGCGCTTTAGCACCTAATTCCTGCTCAATACGCAGTAATTGGTTGTACTTGGACACGCGGTCTGAACGGCATAAAGAACCTGTTTTGATTTGACCAGCCGCAGTACCTACAGCTAAATCAGCAATAAAGGCATCTTCAGTTTCGCCTGAACGGTGAGAAATCACAGCAGTAAAGCCAGCATCTTTCGCCATTTTAATAGCGGCTAAAGTTTCAGTTAAGCTACCGATTTGGTTAAATTTGATCAGGATAGAGTTACCAATGCCCTGTTCAATACCACGGGTCAGGATTTTGGTGTTGGTGACGAATAAATCATCGCCCACCAGCTGGATTTTGTTGCCCATTTTATTGGTCATGTCTTTCCAGCCATCCCAATCTGACTCATCCAGACCGTCTTCAATAGAAACTATAGGGAAACGACTGGCTAAACCAGCCAGGAAGTCGTTGAATTCATACGAAGTGAACTCTTTACCTTCGCCAGACAGTTTGTACTTACCGTCGACATAAAACTCAGAAGCTGCGCAGTCTAAGGCCAAAGTGATGTCTTTGTTCAGCTCGTAACCTGCAGCAGCCACAGCTTTAGAAATGACAGTTAAAGCTTCTTCGTTTGATTTCAGATCCGGCGCAAAACCACCTTCATCACCCACAGCAGTATTTAAACCCTGACTATGCAGTTCTTTTTTCAGTTGGTGGAAAATTTCGGCGCCCATACGCAGAGCTTCAGCGAAGGTTTTAGCACCAACAGGCTGCACCATAAATTCCTGAATGTCGACGTTGTTATCCGCATGCTCACCACCGTTGATGATGTTCATCATAGGCACTGGCATAGAATAGACACCAGGAGTGCCGTTTAAGTCAGCGATGTGCTGATACAGTGGGATTTTTTTATCAGCAGCAGCTGCGCGGGCTACGGCTAAAGACACAGCCAGAATAGCGTTAGCACCTAATTTAGATTTAGACTCAGTGCCATCCAGATCAATCATGATCTGGTCAATTTCTGCTTGTTTACAGGCATTTTTGCCTAGTAAGGCCGCTTTGATAGGGCCATCGATATTGGCCACTGCAGTACGTACACCTTTACCTAAATAACGACTTTTGTCGCCATCACGCAGCTCTAAAGCTTCACGGGTACCGGTAGAAGCACCAGATGGCGCGCAACCACGGCCCATGGCACCACTGGCCAGAAACACATCGGCTTCTACTGTTGGGTTACCACGTGAATCCATGATCTCACGGGCGATGATATTGACGATCTCAGACATGTAAATTCCCTCATTATGTGTCGCATAAAATAAAAAGCCGGACTCACAAGCCCGGCTGCAACTGGTTATACGAGTTGCTGTTTCTGATATTTATAAGCGGCGGCCACGAAGCCCTGGAATAACGGATGGCCGTCACGTGGCGTTGAGTTAAATTCCGGGTGGAACTGACCCGCCACAAACCATGGGTGTGTAGGTATTTCTATCATTTCAACCAACTGGTTGTCCGCCGACAAACCAGAGATTTTTAAGCCAGCCTCTTCGAGCTGAGCAACATAATTGTTGTTCACTTCATATCTGTGACGGTGACGTTCGCTAACGATGTCGCTGCCATAGATCTCACGGGCTTTGGTATTGGCTTTGAGGTTACAGTTTTGGCTACCCAAACGCATAGTGCCGCCCATATCAGACTTATCAGTCCGTTGTTCGACATTACCGTCTGCATCCAGCCATTCTGTGATGAGACCCACCACAGGGTAAGGCGTGTTCTTATTAAATTCGGTCGAGTGTGCGTCTTTCATACCAGCAACATTGCGGGCATATTCAATCAGCGCCACTTGCATACCTAAACATATACCCAGGTATGGCACTTTGTGTTCGCGGGCATAACGGGCGGCAATAATTTTGCCTTCCACACCACGTTCACCAAAACCACCTGGTACCAGAATCGCATCCACACCGGCCAGAACATCAGTGCCTTTACTTTCGACGTCTTGCGAGTCGATGTATTTGATATGCACTGTTAAACGATTTTTTAAACCTGCATGGTTTAAAGCTTCGTTGACTGACTTGTATGCATCAGGCAGTTCGACATATTTACCAACCATACCAATGGTGACTTCACCAGTCGGATTAGACTCCTGGTACAACACCTGTTCCCATTCAGTCAGGTCAGCTTCAGGGCAGGTCATATGGAAACGACGCACAACTAAATCATCCAGTCCCTGAGATTTTAACAATGCAGGAATTTGGTAGATGCTGGATACATCTTTTAACGAAATCACTGCACGTTCTTCCACGTTGGTGAACAGCGCGATTTTAGCTTTTTCGTTAGACGGAATAGCACGATCAGAACGGCAGACCAGAATATCAGGTTGAATCCCAATAGAGCGCAGTTCTTTCACGGAATGCTGAGTCGGTTTGGTTTTGATTTCGCCGGCGGTGCCCAAATACGGCACTAAGGTCAGGTGCATAAACATGGCACGTTCACGGCCAATTTCAGTACCTAACTGACGAATAGCTTCTAAGAATGGCAGGGATTCAATATCACCCACAGTACCACCGATTTCAACGATCGCGATATCATAACCTTCAGCACCAGCTACCACACGGCTTTTGATTTCGTTGGTGATATGAGGGATCACCTGAATAGTAGCGCCTAAATAATCACCACGGCGCTCACGACGCAATACGTCTGAGTAAATACGGCCTTGAGTGAAGTTGTTACGTTTGGTCATTTTGGTGCGGATAAAGCGCTCATAGTGACCTAAATCGAGGTCGGTTTCTGCGCCGTCTTCTGTGACGTACACTTCACCGTGCTGAATTGGGCTCATGGTGCCCGGATCCAGATTGATGTACGGATCCAGTTTAAGGATGGTCACTTTTAGGCCACGGGCTTCTAAAATAGCTGCTAAGGATGCTGCAGCAATGCCTTTACCTAAGGATGAGACAACCCCACCCGTCACGAAGATGTATCTTGTAGTCATGAGACCCCTGAGACGCCATTGGCAATAAAGAATTTACGAACTAAGGACGGGAGAAAATTATAACAAAGGGCGGCTTGGTGCTCAATCAAAAGGCTGGATAAAAAAATAATAAATCAGCAAAGCACAGCAAAAGGCTCTGTTTTAAGGGAGCACAGAAGAAAAAGGCAGCTTACGCTGCCTTTTAAATTCAAAACTTATGAACCCTGTTTGTCGCTATGGCGCATATGGGGGAACAGAATCACGTCACGGATGCTTGGCGCGTCGGCCAGTAACATCACCAGACGGTCGATACCAATACCCTGACCTGCAGTTGGCGGCAAACCGTGTTCCAAAGCTGTAACGAAATCTTCGTCGTAGTACATGGCTTCATCATCACCGGCTTCTTTTTGCGCAACCTGTTCACGGAAACGTTCAGCCTGATCTTCAGCGTCATTTAATTCGCTGAAACCATTGCCTAATTCACGACCACCGATAAAGAACTCAAAACGGTCAGTGATTTCCGGATTGTGGTCGTTACGACGGGCCAGTGGAGAAATCTCTGCCGGGTACTCCGTAATAAAAGTAGGTTGTTGCAGTTTAGTTTCGACCAGCTCATCAAAAACTTCCATCAGAATGCGGCCGTGGCCATAGTTGGCTTTGACTTCAATGCCTAATGACTTGGCAAGTTCAGCTACTGCTTCACGGGTGGTTAACTGCTCAATTTTCACTTCAGGGTTGTAGTGCAGAATAGATTCAGTCACTGACATACGGGCAAAAGGTTTACCGAAGTCAAATACGTTGCCCTGATACTGCACTTCAGTGGTACCTAACACGGACTGTGCCAGACCACGGAATAACTCTTCAGTAATATCCATCAGGTCGTTGTAATCGGCATAAGCCCAGTAGAATTCCAGCATAGTGAATTCAGGGTTATGACGGGTTGAAACGCCTTCGTTACGGAAGTTACGGTTCAGCTCAAATACTTTTTCAAAACCACCTACCACTAAACGCTTTAAATACAGCTCAGGTGCAATACGCAGGAACATTTGCATATCCAGCGCATTGTGGTGAGTTTCAAAAGGACGAGCCGAAGCACCACCTGGAATGCTTTGCAGCATTGGGGTTTCTACTTCTAAAAAGCCTTTGCTGTTAAAAAACTGACGGATATAAGCCACAGTTTTTGAACGTATTAAAAAGGTTTTGCGTGACTGATCGTTGACAATCAAATCTAAATAACGCTGACGGTAACAGGCTTCCTGGTCAGTTAAACCGTGGAATTTGTCTGGCAGAGGACGCAGCGCTTTGGTCAGTAGACGGATTTCGTCTAACCAGACCGTCAGCTCACCGGTCTGAGTTTTAAACAACACTCCGCTACCGCCTATGATGTCGCCTAAATCCCATTTCTTAAAGCCGTCGTTGTACACACCTTCAGCCAGGCTATCACGGGCAACATACAACTGCAGCTTGCCACCTACATCAGAAATAGTAGTAAAGCTGGCTTTACCCATAATACGACGCAGCATCATACGACCAGCTACAGTGACGCGGATTTGTTTCTCTTCCAGCTCTTCTTTGCTCAGATGCTCGTATTGGGCATGGATTTGATCGGACGTCGCATCACGGCGAAAGTCGTTTGGAAATGGGTTACCCAGTTCACGTAATCCGGCCAGCTTATGTTTTCGCTCAGCAATCAGTTTATTGACGTCTTGATGTTCTTCAATAGGAGTATTCTGTTCAGACATGATAAGTTCCTGATTTTATACTGAATTATAAACCGGCTTTTAAGCTGGCTTCGATAAATTTGTCGAGATCGCCATCCAATACCGACTGTGTATTGCGGGTTTCGACGCCTGTGCGTAAGTCTTTAATCCGCGAGTCATCCAGCACGTAAGAGCGGATTTGACTACCCCAGCCGATATCCGACTTGGTATCTTCCAGCGCTTGTTTTTCAGCGTTTTGTTTTTGCAGTTCAAACTCATACAACTTGGCGCGTAACTGCTTATAAGCGTTATCGCGGTTTTTATGTTGTGACCTGTCGTTCTGACACTGCACCACAATATTGGTCGGTAAGTGAGTAATACGCACCGCAGAGTCTGTTCTGTTGACGTGCTGACCACCAGCGCCTGAAGCGCGGTAAGTATCTATCCGTAAATCAGCCGGATTGATTTCAATTTCAATATCATCATCGACTTCAGGCGACACGAACACAGACGCAAAAGAAGTATGGCGACGGTTGCCGGAGTCAAAAGGACTCTTGCGGACTAAACGATGCACGCCAGTTTCAGTGCGTAACCAGCCGTAGGCGTATTCGCCAGTAAATTTGATGGTACAGCCTTTAATGCCTGCCACATCACCATCTGTCACTTCGTAAAGTTCAGGTTTGAAACCTTTAGCCTCACCCCAACGCAGATACATCCGCATCAGCATACTGGCCCAATCCTGAGCTTCAGTACCACCTGAACCGGATTGAATATCCAGGTAACAATCGGCCGGATCACTTTTGCCTGAGAACATACGACGGAATTCCAGCTTAGCCAGCTGAACCTCTAAATCGGCCAGTTCAGCCTGAGCTTCGTTAAAAGTATCTTCGTCTTCAGCTTCAACCGCCAGTTCCACTAAGCCTGCCACGTCTTCCAGGCCTTGATCCAGTTTGTCGATAGTGCCGACAATCTGTTCAAGCGCAGAGCGTTCTTTGCCTAAGGCCTGAGCATTTTCAGGGTTGTTCCAGACTGCAGAATCTTCCAGCTCACGGCTGACTTCTTCTAGCTTTTCTTTTTTGGCGTCGTAGTCAAAGATACCCCCGAAGCACATTGGTGCGTTCAGTCAGATCTTTAATGGCGTTGTATACCGGATTTACTTCAAACATGATTTAAGGCGCTTAGAAAAAAATTGGTGGCGATTGTAGCAATATTTCAGCAGACATGCAGCCATCCCGACGATTTTCTGTTGAATCAGTCTGTAGTACCAAAACACAACGGCAAGACAGACCGATTTGGGCACAGGCTTAGCCGATTTTTTCTATCAGCCTTACAATTAACTGCACTGACTGTTGGTCACGGTAATCATTGATATCCAGCTGATAAGCGACGCGGATTTTTTTGACATTGGCATCGGGCCAGGCTTTGTTATCGGCGTTAAACCAGATTGCATCGACTAAATTACCATCGCTGGACTCCAGCATCAGCTTCAGGTGTTTATCGGCCAGCAGACGTTGTTGGCGTATGACAAATTCGCCTTCAAATACGGGTTCAGGAAAAGCTTGTCCCCAGGGACCTGCTTGTTGCAACAAGCGGGCAAAAGGCACGGACAAACAATCGCTGCTTAAATCTCCGTCGGTAAAAAGCACAGCGGTCAACAGCTCTGGTGTCAGGTACTTTTTAGCAACAAAATTTAGCGCCAGCTTAAAGGTTTCAAACCGCTCTTCGGCAATAGTCAAACCCGCAGCCATGGCATGGCCACCAAACTTTTTAATCAAACCAGGGTATTGGGTAGAGACTTCATCCAATAAATCACGGATATGTAAGCCTGGAATAGAACGGGCAGAACCTTTGAGTTCACCTTCATCCCCTTGCGCAAACACCAGTACAGGTCTGTGGTATTGCTCTTTAATCCGGCCCGCCAAAATACCTATCACACCCTGATGCCAGTCGCTTTGGTACAAACATAACGCGTCAGGTAGTTCGTCAGAGGCAAAAGACAAGCGCTGCAGATAAGCCTGAGCTTCCTGCTGCATGCCCTGCTCTATTTCACGGCGCTCGACGTTTAAGCTATCCAATTCGGCAGCATACATTCGCGCTCTGGGTAAATCAGGCGCTAATAAACAACTGATCCCAAGGCCCATATCATCTAAACGCCCGGCCGCATTTAAGCGTGGCGCCAAAGCAAAACCAAAATCCTGCGCAGTCAGTTTTTCCGCTTTACGGTTAGCCACATCAATCAGGGCCTGAATACCAGGTCTGGCTTTGCCACTGCGAATACGTTGCAGGCCTTGATGCACCAGAATTCTGTTATTGGTATCCAGCGGCACGACGTCCGCTACCGTGCCTAGAGCCACCAGATCTAACAAATCAGCTAAATTTGGTTCAGGCTGAGTTTCGGTAAAATATGCCTGGCTTCTAAGCTCAGAACGCAGTGCCAACAACAGATAAAAGGCCACGCCGACACCAGCAAGTTGCTTACTGGGAAAGTCACAACCAGGCTGGTTTGGATTGACTATAGCGTCAGCATCCGGCAGCTCATTGCCCGGCAAATGGTGGTCTGTCACCAGAACTTTAACGCCCATTTTTTTCGCTAGCGCTATACCGTCTATCGCTGAAATACCATTGTCTACTGTGACTATCAGTTGGGCTCCCTGAGCCACTGCAATTTCTGCCATCTCTACCGATAAGCCATAACCGTATTCAAAACGGTTGGGTACCAGATACTCTACTCGCTTAAAACCCAGGCTTTTTAAACCTGCCAGCAAAGTCGCTGTGCTGGTGGCACCGTCGGCATCAAAGTCCCCAACAATGACGATATGTTGTTGCTGCTGCAGGGCCTCGATCAACAGAGTCACAGCAGCTGAGATACCTTTGAGTAAGGTAAAAGGCAACAGTTGAGCTGCACCACGAGCCAATTGCATTGAGCTTTCAATACCACGACTGGCGTAAATACGCTGGATCACCGGATGGTACTGAGCCAACTCTGCTGAAATAGCTGGCACTGCTCTGCGTTGTAATTCTTTTGTGATACTCAAGGATATTTCCGCTTAAGACGCATTCTGGCTCAGGGCCGCCACCAAAGCGGCGGCAGGTTGATAACCGGGAATTAAACGACCATCAGGTAACACAAGAGCAGGAGTGCCATTAATGCCAAAGCTCTGTCCCAGTTCATACTGCTGAGCCACATTATTCTTACAGCTGGCTTGTTTTACTGCTTTGCCATTTTTTGCATCTGTCAGCGCCTGCTTTGCATCTTTAGAACACCAAATAGACTGTAATTCATCATAAGTCGCTGATTGGATCCCACCCCGTGGGAAAGCTAAATAACGCACAGTAATACCAGCTTTATTTAAGTCTGCCATTTCATTGTGTAATTTACGGCAGTAACCACAGCTGGTATCGGTAAATACATGGATCACGTATTTTTCGTTGGCAGCTTTAAACTCAATGACTGAGTCGTCAAAATCCTTTACGCCTGCTTTACGGATATCTTTTAATATGTCTTCGTTCACCAGCTTTTTATTTTTTAAATCGTAAATATTGCCTTCAAACAAATACTGTTTGTTTTCCGAGATAAAAAACAAACCTTTGTCTGTTTGAACCTGCAACATGCCTGGTACGCTGGAATCAGCCACAGCTTTAACATTCAATCCAACCTCAGAAAAAGCCTGACTCACTTCAGGAAGTACAGCTTGCGCTGCCAGTCCGGTACTTAAACATGCTGCCATAACGGCGAGATAGCTAAACTTCTTCATCTCATTATCCTGCGTCCAGGGTCAGCCCCTTGGATGATGTTGTTGATGTAAACTTTGCAGACGCGCCTGCGCTACATGAGTATAAATTTGGGTGGTCGATAAATCGCTGTGCCCTAACAATAACTGTACGACCCGCAAATCTGCACCATGGTTCAGCAAATGCGTGGCGAAAGCGTGCCGTACCGTATGCGGAGACAAATCCGCACTAATGCCTGCCACTTTGGCATAAAACTTAATCCGGTGCCAGAAAGTTTGTCGGGTCATTTGCTGGCCTCTGGAACTAGGAAACACTACATCACTCTGGCCATCAAGCAACAAAATGCGCCCTTGACGCAAGTACTGATCCAGCCATTCCACTGCAGTTTCTCCCAAAGGTACCAGTCGTTCTTTTTTGCCTTTGCCTGTTACCCGGACTAAGCCCTGCCGTAAATTAATTTGCTGCAAGGTTAACCCGACCAGCTCCGATACCCTAAGACCGGCCGCATACAGAATTTCTAACATCACTTTGTCACGAAACTGAATAAAATCGCTGACATCAGGGGCAGACAGCAATAAATCCACGTCCTGTTCAGACAGGGTTTTAGGTAAAGAACGACCAATTTTCGGATTAAACACATCAGACAATGGATTATCACTGATTTGCCCGGTTTTATGCAGATAACGATAGAAACGCCTCAAACTACTTAAAGTCCTGGACGTACTGCGCGGATTAAAGCCCTGATCCACTCTGTATGCCAGATAATGGTTCAGCAGCATTTGATCCACTGTGGTCAGCTGCTGGCCCTGTTGCTGCAAAAACAAGGCAAATTTACTCAAATCAGTACCGTAAGCGGTTAAGGTGTGTTCGCTTACGCCTTTATCCAGCCACAACTGATCTAAAAAGGCCTGAATAAGTTGCTGTTCCGAAACGGCGACTGCTACCACTTACGCTGCTCCCGCGTTAATTTGCCTGGTCTGACTTTGTTGGTTCAAAGGCTTCTGCTAAACTGCCGGCCACACAAAATGCTGAGTCATATCAGATGAAAATTGGTCTTTTCTACGGCTCTACCACCTGCTACACAGAAATAGTGGCGGAAAAAATTCAGGTGCTTTTAAGCGCAGACCCAAGTTTGCCGGATGGCAGCAGTGTAACACTTCACAATATTAAAGATCAGCCCCTGACAGGGATGACGGACTATGATCTGCTGATTTTAGGTATTTCAACCTGGGATTTTGGCGAGCTGCAGGAAGACTGGGAAGCGCATTGGGACGACATCAAAGACGTTGATTTAACTGGCAAGATTGTCGCCATTTATGGCATGGGTGATCAACTGGGTTATGCCGAATGGTTTCAGGATGCTGTGGGAATGCTACATCACGCCATAGCACCGCAAGATTGTATTCGCATTGGTTTCTGGCCTACAGAGGGTTATGACTTCATTGCCTCCAAAGCAACAACTGATGATGGTCAGTGGTTTTATGGTTTAGCTTTAGATGAAGAAAACCAGTATGACCAGACAGATCTACGCTTAAATCAGTGGCTGACTCAACTGATGAATGAGTTGATAGCCCTTTAAGCTAAAATTGGCCTGCCATTACATTTTGGTAAAGCTGACTTTTCTGTACCTGCAAATGGGCCTGCTGTAATTTTTCAACCAATTGAGGGTCTGTAGCTTTGCTGGCGGCCAAATAGGTTATTTGTTCCAGCTGTGGGATAGCCAAAACAAAACGGGTGGCCCCTTCAGGTTGAGACAACTGCTGCTCCATCAGCGCTAAAGTGGCCTGATCATCGATGACATAATCCACCTTGCCTTTAATCAACAGACGCCATGACTCAAGAATATCAGCAGATAATTGCAGCTCTTTGCCAATCCTCATACCTTGTTGCTGCAGATATGAAGTGGCAAAGTCGCCTCTTTGTACCGCAATCACGGCGGAACCTAAATCTTTGATATGGTTTGGCTTCAAATCTGTACGCCAGGCCAGGCGAACTAAACCCAATCTATATTTGGCGACAGGTCCAATCCAGTGAAACTCCTGCTCCCTTTCCGGTGTTCTGGCCATATTATAAATCAGTACATTAGGAGTGGAGCTTGCGATGTAAAAAGCTCTCGCCCATGGATAGACCTCGATACGGCTTTCCAATCCGGCTTGTTGCAAAGTCGCCCTGACAATTTGTGTGCTGACGCCCTCTACTTTACCCTCTTTCATGGTTTGATGCGGTGGAGATAATTCGGTGACCACTCTTAAAGCCACTTCTCCGGCATAAGCGGCTAAAGAAAAAAAAGCACACAACAGTACAACTACTAAGTCTTTTATCACCACTCAACTCCAGGCTGATGCTTCACTACTCAGACAAGACTTTGTTTATCCTAGCGTAATTATCCGCAGCTTTCCTGAGGTCCAGGCTGATTTTCCACATTAATCCGTCCGGATCAAAAAAGGGCGACCTGAGTCACCCTTTTTTGGTTCCAAGGTGCAGCACCTTAGCCTTTTAATACCTGTGCCATAGCTTTAGCGAAATAATCAATATTGCTATGGTTTAAGCCAGCGATACTGACACGGCTTGAACCTACCATATAAATACTGAACTCTTTACGCAGACGCTCAATTTGCTCTTTGTTAATCCCCAGGAAAGAAAACATACCGTGTTGCTTAGTAATAAAACTAAAATCCTGACTAATGCCCTCGGCCGCAAATTTATCGATGATCAACTGACGGTAATCATTGATACGATTACGCATCACGGCCAGTTCCTGATGCCATAAAGCGGTTAATTCCTGGCTATCCAGAATATGACTGACGATGATGGCACCGTGAGCCGGTGGCATAGAATAAATACTACGCACTACAGCCAATAACACCGATTTAGCAATATCTGTAGTTTTGCTGTCAGTTGTCACTATGCTTACAGCACCAATACGCTCACGGTACAAACCGAAATTTTTAGAGCAAGAGCTACATAAAATCAGTTCGTCCACCAGATCCGCGACATAACGTAAGCCCTGAGTGTCTTCATCCAGACCTAAACCAAAACCCTGATAGGCCATATCGACCAGCGGTGTAAAACCTTTTTCTTTGGCCAAATGGGCAAACTGTTTCCACTGCTCGAAGTTTAAATCCATACCACTTGGGTTATGGCAACAGGCGTGCACCAACACCACATCACCGGCCGGAACTTGCGCCAGTTCAGCCATCATGGCGTCAAATTTTAAACCTTTGGTATCCCAGTCGTAGTAGGCATATTCTTTTACTTTCAAACCAGCGGCCTGAAACAAAGAAATATGGTTAGCCCAGGTAGGATTAGTCACCCAGACTGTAGCATCCGGATTGGCTTTTTTAATAAATTCAGCAGCAACCCGCAAAGCCCCTGTACCGCCTGGGGTATGAGCAGTGGTGACACGGCCAGACAACAACACTTTATGCTGACCAAAAGCCAGTTTTTCGATATGGCTGTTAAAGGATAAGTCCCCAGCCATACCTATGTAGGTTTTACTGTCTTCGTTTTGTAAACGCAGCGCTTCAGCTTTTTTCACACAGTCCAGCACAGCAGTATGACCCTGCTCGTCTTTGTAGACACCCACCCCAAGGTCCACTTTTAGTGGATTTGGATCTTCTTTATAAGCGGCCATTAAACCTAAAATTGGATCTATAGGGGTCGGCTGTAAGTGCGAAAACATAAATTTTACCTGTTAGTTTGCGGTGTTAGGAAATCAATTTGAACTCATCTTATCATGCAGGCAATAAGTCTGGCAGCACAAGACAAATCGCCACCAGGCGAACCAGCGCCTCTGTATGGTAGGCCTGACGTTTAAATGCCTCAGCGTCAATAATACCTGCCAGTTCGCCTTTGCTGTTAAATAAAGGCAAACAAGCTTCGGATAATACTTTCGGATCACAGGTGTAATATTCGCCACCTGCGGTTAAATAAGCGGTGACGTCGTTAATGACTTTGGCTTTGCCAGTCAAACCTACAGTGCTGTTATTGCTAATTTGGGCAAATTCTGTGGTTAAAGGAAACTCAGCACGGGAAGCGGCACCAAAATAAGCCAACTTGACTAATACAGTGTCGCCTTGTGGATTCTGGCGTTTTTGGTAAATACCAAACCAGTCACTGTCGTTAGTTTGTTGATAATTCTGCACAACAGCTGTTAACTGGCTCAAAGCCTGTGTTGTGGCTTCGGTTTGCCCCAAAGTGGCGGCCAGGTCGTAAGGTTGTTCAGCCAGTTGACCAAACAATGAGCAAGCGCCGCCCTCGCCTAATTCAGGCACCTGATAAGACCAGGTGACCGCAGGAGTTGCAGCTGTAGCGAGTTGGCCTTTTAATACAGCCGCAGCCTGTTCTATAGCCCTTTCCTGTCCCTGTAATAAAACAGATAATCCTGACTGTTCCAGATATAAATTAATAGACACTTCAGCCATCCAGATTTCTAAAATTAACGATAGTTTACCAGAAGCCTTTTATTTGCCAATGGCTTTTTT
>Ga0247725_1000346_pt1 | contig 38876 bp, 52 predicted proteins | sample OKSTACKMCFT3sol_FD_183021 | JGI IMG/M metagenome (GOLD analysis project Ga0247725, IMG submission 183021) | Subsurface sediment microbial communities from gas well in Oklahoma, United States - OK STACK MC-FT3-sol | ecosystem: Environmental > Terrestrial > Deep subsurface > Rock core/Sediment...
ATACACCCATACCCCTAAATAGTCATAGGGCAAAGGGTGTATACACCGATCCCCCATTCTATACGTATAGAATGGGGGATCGGTGTATACACCCTTTGCCCAATATAGAGCGCACTAAGCCATGTATATTGGGCTATGGGTGTATATTAGGTGAGATTGGGTAATGGGTGTATACATGCACTGGCAATGGGTGTACAATGATGCTTATTGACACGCGGGCTATGGGTGTATGGCAATAGCCTGCTATCTTTCACTAGGGCAAAGGGTGTATGTATGAGCGACGAACTGACGAAGGGTGATGAGGCGATGGGACAGGACCAGGAGCGCGCCAGCTTTGGCAACTACGGCGGGGCTACTCGGCAAAAGGTCGAGCTGCAGCCCATGATCGACAAAATGCTGCAGGACGTCAGGCTGGTGGACAGCGACCCGCACATGTCGCGCAGCGAGAAGACGAAGCGCATCACGCGCATCGCTGAGAGCCTGAAAAAGCGCCTGTATGAGGACAAGCGCCGCAAGGACGACGACAAGCTGCGCCCGTCGAGCTATCGCCGCTACCTGACCCTCGTCCGCAAGGCCGTGACCGCGCAGAACTGGCGCCACCATGGCATTGAGGAGTCGGCCAGGCGCCTGGCTAAGCATCACCCGCGGTACGCCGAGCAGCTGCTCGCCCTGGTCGACCTGGACAACATCACCGAGCTGCGGCTCGCGCACCGCGAGCTGCTGGCGCAGATCCGCCAGGACCGCGACCACGACGCTTTCGAGGCTATCCAGGCGATGAAGCTGGACCACGAAATCATGCGGCATCTGGTGCTGCCCGCGGTCACAAAGGCCGAGCTGGCCACCATGGCCACGGCCACCCTTGAGGAGCGCGCGACCAATACTGTCGAGGTCAACTATTACCAGTATGTCGACACCGCGCAGCGCCTGCTGACCGACGCTGAAATCGGCGCCAACGGCGAGCCGGTGCAGCGCTTCTCGTCGCTGGCGATGGGGCTGGCGATGGTCACGGGCCGCCGTGAAATCGAGGTGCTCAAGCTCGGCCGCTTCGAGAAGGCCGGCGAGTATGAGCTCGAATTCAGCGGACAGGCCAAGCGCCGGAACGGGGTCGATTACGGCTCGAGCTACCGCATCTACACCCTGCTCAAGGCTGACCTGGTGCTCGAGGCGCTCGAGCGCCTGCGGGTGCTGCCCGAAGTCCTGGAGCTGCAGCACCTGGACAACATCGAGGTAAACCGGCGTGTGGCCAAGACCCTAAACACCGTGGCCAAGCGGGTGCTGGGCAGCCCCGATCGCGTGTTCAAGGACAGCCGGGCGATATGGGCGAGGATCGTTTTCGAGACTCATTTCACGCGGGATGCACGCTGGAAAAGCGTCAACGAAACGGTGTTCTGGCGGGAAATGCTGGGCCATGAAGACATGGACACCCAGGAGAGCTACAAGGCTTTCAAGATCACTTACACCAACGACGTCCCGGCCGAGCCCGAAAGCAAGTACGGCAGCCGGCTCGAGGCGCTCGAGGCGCTCGACGAACAAGCCGCGGGCGGTGTTGCTTCGCAGCGTATTCACGCATGGGTGAAACAAGCTGTGGCCGCCTCGCCTGACGTCCTTATCTCGCAGAAAGCAATCTCTGTGAACGTAGGCAGCCACCGGCAAGCGATCAAGGACTACCTGGCTATGGCCAGTGAAGCCCTGGCGACCCCGAACCGCTCAAGTCGAGCGGTCGCGCCGGCTGTTCCGGCAGAGGTGGTCAATGCTAAGCCGCGTATCTCGGTGACAGAGGACGCTGGCCGCTGGGTCGCTGTCGCCCGACTCAATGGCGTGGAAATCGCCAGGGCGGACGGTGACAGCAAAGCGGGTGCTTATGACGCGCTGCTGGCGCTGGCGGCGAAAGGAACAACCCGCAACTGATTTTGCACCGCATCAGTTCTCGAACCAGCTGGGGTCAACTGCCCCGGCTGGGCATCCTTGTTTTCTCCTGCTCGCAGTGCCGTCTCTGCTCCCTCCACCCTCTCGAATACCGCGGCGATAACGTCCAGCAGTTCACCTCGTGTTGCTTCCATACCGGCCTTCATGGCCAAACTAAGCGCCGACTTGGCGCGACTGAGTTGCTCGGACGCTCGGTCCATTTTTTCCTGGCACTGCAAGGTGAATCCCTCCCCTTAGTGTTAAAAAGCCACTACTGTACTTTCATACAGTATACCGCGTCTCCTGGCTAAGTAATCGCGCCGCATAATCCAACGTCCACTTGGCGGCCGCCATGTCCGCGTTCGGCCCCGTCACCTGGTTGACCAGGTCCGGGCTGAGCGCCCCCACCAGGCGGGCAACAGAGATACCGGGGGGGAGCTCGCAAAGCGAAGCAACAGCACAAATCCGCTCGATTACCTCCAAGGGATACTTTTCATCTGTGCTTACACCCTCACAATGCAAAGTGTCCCTGCTTTCAGCGAACACATACGCAGGTGCATCTGCGGGCTCCTCAGGGGCCAGCAGGGGCTGGTGCGTGGTTTCATGCTCATGGGCAGCCAGGGAGTGGACGTTTCGGGCAGCGCGGCGCTGTAAGTAGCCCATAACGAAGTGCCAATTATCCATGTTGAGCTGGTAAAGGTTCTGGCCGTTCGTCTTACGCTTTTTCGTGGTGAGGCCCAGGCGGTCGAGGATCGATTTCACAAGCGTGGTGGCGCAGACCTTAGAGGCCAGCGTCGGGATGTAGCGGCCGAGCTTGAGGGTATTGTAGATATCCAGCGTGTCCTGGTCGGACTTGATCAGGTCCCGGACCTCGCGGCACTGGTCGCTGTTGAACTCCCCGAGGCCTGTCATGCGGTCCAGGGTCAGGATGGCGAAAATCTCCTCGAGCATGGCGCGAGGAGCTGCCTTGAATCGATGCTGCGTGAGGACCGACCGCGCCTTGCGTTGGGCGAGGTCGTAACCCTTGGCCTGCTCGGCAGTGGACTGCAGCAGCTCCAGGGCGCGCACCTTGTCGATACCGCGATCATCGTAGAAAGCGACGTCGGTGGCGCTGATATCGTCCACGCAGAGCTGGTGCTCAATGTGGTAGCGATCGACGCGGGCACTCTCGGCCTCGCTGCGCACTTCCTGGCGGTTGAGGCGCAAGAATTCGGCTTCGTCGGGGGTGGTTACGCTTTCGATCAAGTCCATACGCTTGCTGAAAACCAGCTCGGCGGCGAACTTGCGATTGATCCTGGACAGCTCGGCGAGCTCCTCCTCGGCGCCCTGCAGGTCGAGCCGCTGGACTAGGTAGCCCTCGGCCTCGAGCATCAGCAGCAGGTTGTTGGCAAAGTTGGCGCGGGCGCGGTTCTCAGAGGTCACAGTCGACAGATAGACCTTGTCGAATGCAGTCTTTTTGCGCACGACGCGAAATTCCTCGGGGGTGTTCTCGATCTGGCAGGCCAGCTCCTCGAGCACCATCATGCCCCGATACATAACCTCGGGGTTCGTTTCCCGCTGGCTCGAGCTGTGGCCGATGCCGATGATGTAGTGGGTTGCCGTCCGATCGCGGCGAAGCATCTGCAGGGCGTCGGATGGCCCGACAGAGTTGCCACTGAACAGGCCGAAATGGCACTCGAAATGCGCCTGATTCATCGAGACGCCCGACGAAATAGCGGGCGAGTAGATCAGCACGTCATACTTGAGGGCCTCGCTTTTCGGGTCGCTGAGGAACGCCTCGACGTCCGGGTCGGCCTTGCTGTCAGCGTGTACCAGGAGCATTCGCCGCTCGGGCATTTCGCCGGCTTCGACCATCTGCTCAATGAGGGCCGCCATTTTCTTTGCACTCTCGGCCGAGTCGTTGGCAACCATCACCCGACGGCCTTCGCTGATCTTGTCGATCGCCAGCTGCCAGACGCTTTCGTCGTCGCCGTGGTCGACGCGAATTTGCTTGTTCTGCCCCTGGATATCGATAACGGTGATGATCTGACCAGGACGCGCCAAGGCACAGAACTCGATAACCGAGTCATTGGCGTCGGCGTCGCACAGTACGACGCGCTTGGCCGAGCTGACGGCCTCGATCAGTGCGTCCATGACGCGCACGCGGCCCTCTACCGGGCCTGAGGTGACATGGCGCAGAACCTGGCTCGCTTCGTCGATGCAGATGGTTTCGAGAGTGGTAAACCAGCTGCGGTCCTCGGCGTTGTAAAATTTCTTGTTGGTCAGGCTGTTGACGCAGCAGGTCAGGTGCGAGACGTAGGGCATCTGCCAGGCGTTGACCAGCTGGTAATGCTCGACTTTGGCGTCGACCTGGTTGCCTTCGCGGTCCAGGTTCAAGCGGGCGGTGGCATCATCCATCAGGGAAATTCGGTGGGCGATATAAGCGCCTTTGGTCGACGCCTGCAGTACGGGTGCGATCAGGTCCTCGGTTTTGCCGCTGCCCATTGGGGCGCGAACGATGATGGTCCCCTCGAGGCTCTCGACCAGGTCGGCCAGGTGGCCAGGAAGCATCGGGCTGCCGTGCTCCGGGTGCGGCACTGCAGCGATAGGCATGTACTGCACATATGGCTTGTTCAAGGCGTCAGGCGAGAAGCTGCGCAGCTGCTGGGCCTGGTTGCGGCGCTGGTTGGCGATCCACAAGGCCAGGCTACGCAGCTTCGTGCGCAGCTCGACCGGTGCCACGGCGGGAAGCACCTCGAGCACCGCTCGAATGACGTCGTCGGTGCTGTACTTGATCGGGACCAGGTTCATGCCGCCGCTGATCGCCATTTTCGCGGCCTTCTCGGCGAAACGCCCGCTGCGCTCGACGCGCTGCAGGCAGTAGCTGAACCAGTCTTTTTGGGCGTGAAACACGCTGGCGCGGGCATGCAGAGCCTTGGCTGTGGCTTTCAGGCCGTAGAGGACGTGGAAGTCGTTCCAGTCGGTCGGACCTTTGCCGGTGGCCTTGGCCTCGGCGATCTGCTCCTCGGTCAGCTTGAACTGCGGAACGATGCCAGGGTGCTGCAGCTCTTTATGCACTTCCAGGGCCGCCAGCAAGCCGGCATTGCCTGAGGTCTTCCACTGGTCATTGTCGGCGCCATTCCAGAAGCGCCAGGCCGGATACAGCTTGTCATAGACATGCAGCACCTTTACCAGGTTGTCGACGTTGAAGGTCACGACGACCGCAACGTTACGGCCGGCCTCGAGCTCTGCCAGGTAGATGCTGGCGCCGGTTGCGAAACCTTCGACCGCGAAACGGACCTGCGCGGTTTCCAGGTCGCCCAGGATGCAATGGGCGCCAGCCATCTTGACGCCGGTCCCCTGCAGCTTTTTGTCAGCATAGAGGCGCTGCAGGCCGAGGAAATTTCGATAGGCATCGTAGAGAGGAACGGCGGTGAATTCACCGTGACGGTCACGCATTTTCAACATTTTGAAGCGTGACGCTACGTCAGAAATCTGTTTCGCCTGCAAGTAAGGAGAGCTGCCGTCCTCCTCGCCCAGGACCTCGACAAACCCGCGCCCGATGTAGGCGCGGCCGCGGCTGGTGCCTTCGTAGTCGAATTCGCCGCGCTCGCCGGTCAGCCAAGCGTGCTTGTACGCCGCCAGCTCTTTTTCCACGCGCTCGGCACGAATGCGCTCGGCCGCTTCTTCGGCCTCGCGCTTGGCTTCACGCTCGGCGCGCCGCTTTTCCTGCTCGGCCTGCCATTTGCGGTGGCGATCGTCAGAGACGACACCGCGGGAATCCTTGTAAAGTTCGAGGAGCGCAGTAAAGCCTGACCAGGTGCTCGACCCGGTGACGTTGTTCGAGAAGGTGAGGAACGGGTATTCAAATTCGGCCAGGTCGTCCTTGGCGGCGGTCTCCTTCACCTCGCCCCAAACCATCACCTTCCCGTGGTAACGGGTTTCGAGGGCAACAGGTTTGGTTTTTGAATACTTGGCCAGCGGCTTGCCGTTGAGGCGCACGGCGCTGGAGACGGAAGACCACTTTAGAGAGACGTCAGCAGCTGCAGCGCTGATCTGAGCGTCGAAGTAAGCCATGAGGCTGTACGGGTCGGAGTTAAACCGCTCCTCGTAAAAGCCGGCCAGGCCCTTGTCCTTTTGTACGTTTGTCATTTTGTCCCTTTGGTCAAAAGTACAAAAGTAAAAAAGTACAAACGATTGACGCGGGTGCGCATGGGCCTAAACTGAGCACTGAACGTCGAAGTTCGTGGTTTTGATCGTGTCGTCTGCCCGCTAAAACAGATAACCGATTGCTCAGATTTGGCACCGCAAGGTGTGCGTCTATCGCGAAGGCCGGGGGGTTGCTAAAGCCTCCCGGCCTTTTGTCTTTCTCACTTTTGAAAAAATACAGCTCGTTAGCGGGTAGCCCCGCTACTTTACGTCGTCCTCTCTATATTTAGAAGACTGGCGCACTCTTTTTATAGAATCCCCCCTTTGTCGAAGCCAGCACGCAGGCCGACGACGACACCAATGCTCTCGAATGTATCACCGACCTGGACCATGGGGAACTGCGGGTTTAGTGCGCGCAAATAGTACGCCGAACCGTCGAGTGTCAGTTTTTTGAACACGGGCGCGGCCTGGTCGCCCAGGTGAGCGACCAGGAAATCATTGGCAACCGGCTTTCGAGCAGGGTCGACGAAAATCGTATAGCCAGGCGGGAAGCTGACACCGGTCGGCGCCTGCATGCCTTCATCGCGCACTGTCATAGCGAACACCCGGCCCGCTGGCGACTCGGGCGGCATCACCCATGCTGTACCGGCTGGAAGCCTTGTAGGGTCGGGGTTCTTCACCCATTCGGCTGCCAGCGCCCACGGTATGACAGGCACGCGCTGGGCGTGCTCGCTGGGCGCTGTGAATCCATTCGGATTCCTCGCCTCTTTGAGCAGTATGTCGACGGTCGTCCCCAGGCCTTTCGCCAGTGCGTCGGCGACATAGACGCTCGGGGCGACGTCCTTCGTTTCTAGGGTCGCTAGGTGGCCGGTCGACATCTCCAAATTCGAGGCGTCGATCAGGCGCTGCAGCGACCATCCAAGGGCTTGCCGCCGCGTCCGTATTGCGGTGCCGATTGTGAAATCGCGTTGCATGGTTCCCTCTCCTTTTCTAAGCATTATTTTCCCCTCGGAATGCCTAGCGGCACCACTCGATATATAAGAATTTATTTGCGTTTTTGCTCGATATATAGAGAATGTGGGCAGGGATACATGCGACCCATTTTTCAGGGAAAGGTGCTATATGACTCGGACAGAACGCGACGTGGTTGTCGATCAGACTAGCCGATGGTTTGCCCATTCGGACTGGTCACTAGAGCGCTTCGCAAGCGAGCGCTTGGCGCCAGCACTGGCGGCCGCGGGGTTGATTGACCCCATGGAGGAGCCAGCCGATATCGAGGCCTACCAGCGCACCCGCAAGGCGTGGGCGCAGCGTGTATCCCGCATTTTCCACGAAACCCAGCCGTTCCCCCTGGAATGGAAATGGGCCTGGCTCTCCTGCCTGCCCGAGGACTACCAGAAGGCCGCCCGCTCCGAGCTGTTGGCCATGGCTGGCTGTTTCGACGTCCGAATCCATGAGCTCGTTGGCCTGGTAGGTGTTCCTGCCGCGCGTGCTCGCTTGGGTGAAGTCACGCAGGCGGTTGGTGACTTCCTCGCCGCCAGCGCCCCGGCGCACGACGGCAAGTACGACCACACCGACGACCCGGACCAGGTCGACGAAATGCTCACAGAGGGCGCCGAGGCTATCGCCGCGATGTTCAACGAGCTGGTGGCCTTGTCGACTGGCACCGGTCGCCCGCTGCCGCTGTTGCTCCTGGCCAAGTTGAACGGTGAAACCCTATGAGTGCTGCGCTGCGCCTGGTCCACTCCTCGGACAAAAGCGACCCTATCCCGAAATCGAAAGAGGCCCTGCGCGACCATTTCTACGCGGTGCCAGGCGAGTCGAAAGAAGACCGCGCCAAGCGCCTGTCGGCCGAGCGGTCGAAGCGCTACCGCCTCAACCAGAAAAAGGCCGCGCTGCAGGCCAACCAGCTCAAGCTGCCGGCCATGACCTTCTACGGTGGCACCGCGCAGGCGTTTGCTGACGTCTGCAAGGCTGGCGGGTTCGAGGAGCACGCCGAGGCGTTGACGCTGCTCGCCCACGGCTCGGCCGAGCTGGCCAAGAAAGACCCTGAGGCGTTCGCCCAGTTCTTCGCGCCGGTACTGGCTGCGCTGGCAATTGCCGGCGCCGACCTGGCCAAGCGTGACGCTGACGCTTTCGCGCTGCTGGTAACGCCTCCGTCACGCTCCGAGGTGGCCGAATGAAAGCCATCCGATACTTTCGCGTAGCAGGTGGCCAGGGCGCCCTGGTGGTCGAGCTGCCTGCCCGTGGCGGCCTGTCCGAGGCCTGCGTCGTGGTGAAAGCGGCGACCGGCCACCAGGTGCACAACTACTATTTCGCCGAGCCTGATGCCTGCAAGGGCTTCGTGGACGGTTTCAGCCAGCGGAACGCGAGCTACGCCGTAGCCAGCGCCCTGAGTCAGCGGGAGCCAGCGCGTGTCCACTGATGTACTTGGCGGGCTCGAGCTCCGTGCCGACGACGCCATAGAAAAGGAGTTCCAGACCGATCAGTCGCTGCGCGAAGTCGCGAGCGTGCTGTCGTGCCGCATCTGTGGCGAGCGGATCGACCCGCCGCGCCTGGCTGCCTGTTCGTGGGCGACCAGGTGCACCAGCTGCATCAGCAGCCTGCAGGCCATGAGGTGCTGCGCATGACTGCCCGCCAGCCCTTCACCCTCGAAATTCGCCACCCTGGAGCAGCACCTGGTGCTGAGTGCTGGGTGCTTCTGCCTGACCTGGCGCCGCGCCAGCTGCAGGCCAAGAAAGCCAAAGCGCCAACTGGCGCAACGGCGCAGGACCTGGTCTGGCTTCGTGATCGCCTGCTGTTCGCCTACCTGGCGCCGACCGGCTACCGGGAGCCCGAAGGCCCCGAGCCGGTGCCTACGTGGGTGGCGGTCGAGGAGCGCAAGCCGCTGCGCGACGCCTTCCCTCGCGGCCGCGCCGCTGAGCTGGGCGAGTGCCCGCTCGAGGGCGCCGAGGCCCCTGGACGGCTTCCATTTGATTACGTGGCCAGCCTGGCCAGGGATACCACGCGAGTGACCTGCAGCGAGACGCGGCCAAAGAAGAAAAGCAGCATTCCTCTCGGCTCGACGGCCTTCGAGGACGCGCACCTGGTGCGCACCGTCGGCACGCTCGCGCCTGAGCTGAGCCGGTGGATTCGCTACGCCTACGGCGATTCCCGCGAGTGGGACGACGAAGCGGGCTGCGTGGTGGTGCTGTGGGATCGCGTGCTGCCCCAGCTGGGCAAGCTGCAGGGCAAGTCTCTGCAGCGTGCCAAGGGCCTCGCGCACCTGGCGGTGCAGGAACACAAATTCGTCAAGAACACCGGCCTACAGCGCTACGACGGCCCGGCCCTGGCTCGCCTGCTGGGCATCAAGGACAGCAATTTTCGCGAGCACTGGCGTGCTCGCTGGGATGCGATGCAAAGCGTCCTGGACGGCCTCGACACCGAAGCGCTCGAGGCGCTCTGGAAAGAATTCAACCAACGTAAACCCTGAGGAAAGCCCCCATGTTCGGACTCAAGAAAAAGCTGTTTGGCGCTGGCCGTAGCATCAAGAAACTCGAAAACCGCGACCTGATGCAGGCGATCGTCGGGGGCTGCCTCCTGGTTGCCGCGGCTGACGGTGAAATCAGCAAGGCTGAAGCGGCGCAAATCGATATCCAGATTCGTGCCAACAAGGCGCTGGAGCACTTCGGCCCGGAAATCACCAAGCAAGTGAACCTGTTCACCGAGCAGCTGCAGGCCGGTTTCCGTCTCGGCCGCATGAACATCATGCGCGAGATTCGCGATATCAAGGACAGCCCGGCCGACGCCGAGGAGGTGCTCGTCAACATGCTGACCGTTGCCGAGGGTGACGGCAGTATCAGCCCGGACGAACTGAAAGTCCTGGAAGAAATCGCCAACGAGCTCGGCCTGCGCCTGAAAGACTTCGGGGTCACGGCTTGACCTGGCTCTCCTCTGCTCGGAACTGGCTGGCCTTCGGGCTGGCCGGCGCCGTTGTCCTGGTCGATTCTGCAAGTCGACTCCTCTCGATGTGTGCTGACCTGGTGATCGTCGCTTTGCTGCTGGCGGTGCTGATGGTTGGCAAGAAATAGGGGTAGCTCTATGTTCGGATGGTTCAAGCGTCGCCGCGCCACCCGCTTGGCGGTCGCTGAGCAGGCGCGCCAGGGGTTGCGCGATCGCCTGTCGGTCGCCGTGCCTGTTCCTGGTCGTTCTGCTGTGCTGCCTTCTGGCCGCGCCTCCTCGAGCAGCTCCTCGAGCTCGAGCGCCAGCAGCGTGCACGACCCGCTGCACCCTCTGCACCCACTCAACCCGATGAATCAGCCGGCGATCTACTACGCCGAGGCGCCTCGTCGCGACCCTGAGCCGGTGGCCCAGTGCGCACCGAGCGTCTCTGACGATTCCTGGAGTCGCTCGAGCTCCTCGAGCGGCTGCAGCGGGTTCGACTCGGGCAGCTACAGCAGCAGCGACTCGAGCGGCAGCTCGAGCAGCTCCGACTCGAGCTACTGATCATGTCGGCCCTGCCCTGCCTGCACTGCGGCGTCGCTCCTGAGCGTCGCCACCAGGTCGACTCCGGTCGAGTCATGTGGATTTGTCCGGTGTGCAACAACCGCGGCGAGGCGCACCCGGTAGAGGCCAGGGCTCTGTCCTCCTGGAGCCTGGTCAACGACGCTGAAATGCCCGCGCATGCCTGCAAGGCCAACGGCGTCGCCCGGTTCTTTTCCAGTGGTGGGCAATGGGGCTCCCGGTGCGCCGGCTGCGACTTTGTCGATCATGGTTACGCAACAATCGAAGGTGCTCGAGCCGGCTGGGCCCGGGCTGTGAGGTGACAATGAAAATGCTGCTGATCACGGGCTGCAGTAACAGCTCGTACTGGTACGCCGACAAGATTGGCGAAGTGGTCAAGTTCCTAGGCCACGACCGCGACGAATTCATAACCCGCGAGCCGTCGGGGTATGTGAACATCATCAAGACGCCTGACGCCGAGCTGGTCGAGGTTGTGCCTGCGCTCGCGACAATGACCGCGCCTACGCCTGAGCCAGAAGTAGAATGCTGCGACCTGGTGCGGGTTGAGCTGAGTTTCCCTGACCGGATTCCGGTCGCGCTGGCAAATGAGGTGCGCGCCTATCTGCAGGTCCAGGCGGAATTGTGGGCTAAACGATATGGCCGCCGCTGCGCTGCTGGATAGTACAAAGGTACAAAGGGCAAAAAGGCAAAGGGTACAAAAGGCAAAAAGTTAAAAAGGCCCTTGCAAAAGTGACGCGAAAACGGGTAATTTACCCACTCTGCGATACATACGACCAAGCCCGCCACTGAGCGGGCTTTTTCGTTTCTGGCGATCGCACCTGGAGGCAGGTAGTAAGCCCTCCCCGGCCGCATCCCGCGGCCACTCATTCCCCCCCCCTCAGGCTTTGGCCTATTCCTGTCCCGCCGCGTGCGGGCTTTTCCGTTATGGAGGCGCCCGCATGGATGCCGACAATGTCGCGCTTGCCGGCGCACTCAAGATCGAGGCGGCCAAGGCGGCCCCCTTTGGCGCGTCCCTGGTGCTGTGGGGGTTGACCCTGCAGGAGTGGACGCTCGTTTTCGGCTGCCTGTATGCGGCCTGTTTGTTCCTGGACCTGGTCGGGCGGCGCTGGTTGATTCCGCTGATTCGCCTGGCCTGGAAACGTCGCGGGGTGGCCAATGAAAAGTCTGATTAGCCGGATCATTGCCGCGGTGACGCTCTCGCTCGCAGCCGCGGGCTTCACGGTCAACGAGACGGGCCTGCCGGCGCCGGTTGAGCGGGCGGCCATCATGGCCGGCCTGATGATCCTTACGCCGGAAATGGAGGGCACGGTTTACACCGCGTACCCCGACACGGGCGGCGTCTGGACCATCTGCACGGGGCATACGCTGGGAGTGCGCCGCGGCGACGTGGCCACGCCTGAGCAGTGCGCTGCGTACCTGCAGGGCGACCTGGGCGGCGCGGTGGACTTCGTCATGCGCCATTTCCCGATGGCGACCATCTGGCAAAAGATCGCGCTGGCCGATTTCGTCTACAACCTCGGCGCGACGGCCTTGCTCAAGTCCACGCTTTACAAGCTGGCCAAGGCTGAGCAGTGGCGCGCGGCGGCTGACCAGTTCGGCCGCTGGGTCTACGTGGCGGGCCTCGACTGCCGAATCCCGGCCAACAAGTGCCAGGGCATCCCCAAGCGCCGCGAAGTGCAGCGCTCTCTATTTATGGTGGGCCAATGAAGCTCAATAACTGGCTGGTCGGCCTCATTTGCGCCGGCCTGATCTTTTGCGCCGGCTGCCTGGTCGGCTCCTGGTACGAAACGCGGGACGCGCAGCAAGTCGCTGCCGAGCAGCTGCGCCAGGCCTTCGAGCAGGGCCAGGCGCTGGGAACGGTGCGCGACAAGATCGTCACCGAGTACGTCGACCGCGTCCAGGTGATCACCGAGCGCGGCAAAACCATTATCCAGAAGGTGCCCGTTTATGTTTCTGCCAAGGCTGATGCCGCTTGCACTGTTAACGCTGGCTTTGTCCGCCTGCACGACGCAGCCGCGCTCGCTCTGCCAGCCCCTGAGCCCTCCGGCGCTGCTGATGACGCCCCCGCGGGCATTGCACTCTCTGCCGTCGGCGCCACCACTGCCGCCAACTACGCAGCCTGCAACGCCAACGCCGAGCAGCTGACGCAGCTGCAGGAGCTGGTGCGCCAGTACCAGGCCCAGCAGGAGGGGCGCGCGCCGCCTTGAGCACCAGGTGGAGAAATAAAACTCGGCCGTTATAACAACTAGGGCAGCATCACCCCCACTTGATAGGAATCGCTCAATGAGCAACAGCCAATCGCTCGAGCAGCAAATCACTGCGCTCGGCCTGACCGCGCCGCGGATCACCCCTGACCAGGTCGACGCCCTGGTCGAGAAGCTCAACTATCACACTTACGTGATTCCGGGCACGACCACGACTGTCGCCGCGGCCATTGACCAGCACGGTTTCGTGGTAGCGCTCGACAAGGCAGGCGCTGTCAGCGCTGAGAACTTCAACGAGTCGCTGGGTCGCAATGCCGCGATTGCCAAGGTCAAGGCTGTGGCGCGTAACAAGCTGTGGGAGTTTGAAGGCTATCGCCTCAAGCAGAACATTGCTCAAGCGGCCAACAACGGCTTGCTGGCCGGCCTGCAGTTCTATATCGACGACAACATTCCCGTGGACGCGGTGTTCGTCGGCGACATGGCCGCGGCGTACTGCGCCTGCGAAAAGCCTGGGCAGCCATGCACGACCTCTGTCGCGCTGGTCCGTGCCCCTCAGGCCTGACCCCCGGTCGACTTTTGGGTCCTCCCCGGCCCCCTCCCCAGTCACGGGCGGTAACGGCGCGGGCCTCGCGCGTGTGACTTTCCGAAAGTCCAGTCCTTACTTCCGAACTTGAGGCCCCCCGGCCTGCATCGCCAGCCTGACCGCTCGGCCAGGCGCGGCGGGGCCTCAACCTAAATTTTCGAGTGCCAAAAGGACAAAGGTAACAAAGGACCTTTGTACCTTTGTCCTTTTGCCACTTTTCCCATTTGGTCCTTTCTCCCATGGGCAGAACCATCAGTAAAAAAGACCTGGCCGACTTGCTGGGCAAGTCCGAGCGCTGGGTTTCCAAGTTGATCGAGGAGGGGCTACCCACGCAGGGCGGCGGTGGCCGCGGTGTGGCTGTCCAGATCGACAGCCAGGCGGCGATTGAGTGGCTGATCCTGCGCGAAGTGCGCCGAGAAATCGGCGACGAAGGCGACGACGAGGAGGGCCTTAGCTCGGCCTCGGCAGAGGATCGGCTGCTCAAGCGGGCGCGGCGGGAAAAGCTGCAGCTCGAAATCGACCAGGTGCGCGGGCGCCTCATTCCGAATGAGGTGTTCGTCGCCCTGATTACCTCAATCGCGGCGATCTATGCGACCCAGCTCGACGCACTGCCGAGCCGCTGCGCCGCCGACTTGGCGATTATCGATGACCCTGCTCTTATCCGAGATCGATTATTTAAAGAAACGCGGACAGTCCGAGCAGCTACAGCTGACCGCCTCGAGCGTCGAGCACATGAGCTCACTTCGAGCCTTGATCAAGTCGATCTTGGCAGCGGCGAAGCTGGTCAAGGCGCCGCCAGCGAGGACGAGTGACGAATGGGCGCGCGACAAGCGGGTCATGCCGCCCAGCTCGCCGCGCCCTGGTAACTTCGACCCTGACGTCAATCCATACATGCGGCCTGCAGCCTGGGCCGCGGCGCAGCCGTGCTATGACCGCGAGACGGTGATCACCGCGACGCAAATGGGCAAATCGGTCACGTTCGAGAACATCATCGGGCACCGGCTGGACGAAGACCCGACGCCGATCATGTACGTCGCGCCAACGGCGCCGCTGCTGAAAGACGCCGTGGTCCCGAAATTCGACGACATGATCAGCGAATGCGAGTCGCTGAGCGCCAAGCTCAACGTTCGCAAGTCCTCGACGTTCGTCAAATGGATTGCCGGCACGAAACTGCGGTTCGTGTGGGCCGGCTCGCCGTCGGGTTTGTCTGCAGACTCGGTCGGCCTGATCCTGGTCGACGAGGTTGACCGGATCGTCAACACGGGCGAAGGCTCGACGATGGTCATTGTCGAGCGTCGAGGCGATGCCTACGACGGGTCGAAAATCCTCTACACCGCGACGCCGACGCATGGGCGAGTGGCCAAGCGAAAGCATCCTGTTTCGGGTCTCTGGCACTGGGAAGTGGCGCAGGTTAAGGCGCTGGGCTCGGCCATCTGGAAGCTCTGGCAGTCGGGCACCCGCCATGAATGGGCGGTGCCGTGCCCCGAGTGCGGCGAGTATTTCATTCCCTGGTCAGGGCTGCTCTGGTGGCCTGGCAAAGGCAGCGAGAAGGAATGCACGCCAGACGAAGCCCAGCGGCACGCCCGGTTGACCTGCCCGAGCAACGGCTGCCAGATCGAGAACAAATATCGCTCCTGGATGAATGAGCGGGGCCGGCCTGTCGCGCCTGGCCAGTCGATCAGCCGCGACGGCGAGGTCAGTGGCGAGGCTGAAACGGCGGGCTCGACCCACTTCACCTACGCGGTATCCGGCCTGTGCTCGTTTTCCTCGAAAAAGAGCTATGGCGCGCTGGCCAAGGACCTGTTGTCCGCCCAGCAAAGCGGCGACCCGGCTGACCTGCTGGCCGTGTACAACACCGGTTTCGGTGAGTGCTACGCGCAGGCCGGTGACGTCCCGACCTGGGAACAGGTCCGCTCTATGTGCTGGGGCTACGCTGCCGGCCAGCTGCTCCTGGAGCCGCTGAAAATTTACTGCACGGTCGACGTGCAAAAGCGCCGCCTGGTGTACGTGGTGCGCGCCTGGTACGCCGGCATGGGCTCGATGCTCCTGGAGCATGGCGACCTGTGGGGCGACACCGACCAGGACGCCGTATGGGACCAGCTGAGCGACTTGATCGACACCGAGTACGGTGGCCACCCGATCAACGTAACCGGCATCGATATCGGTTATCGCGACGACCAGGTCTACAAGTTCATCAACGACCACAAGGCCAGGGCCATCGCCCTGCGCGGCCGCGAGCGCCTCGACAAGCCATTTCGCAAGGAAATGGTAGAGGTCGACCGCAAGGGTAAGACGCGCAAGCGCGGCGATGCTCGCTGGGCCTTCGACTCGCCTTTCGCGAAACGCTGGGTGCATAGCCGGTTTGGGCGCCCGGATGACCGCGGGGGCTGGTGGTTGCTGCACCAGCAGGTGACGGACCTGTACTGCAAGGAAATCGTGGGTGAGGAGTGGGGCGAGGCCGAGGGGAAGTTTCACCAGGTCGGCGAAAACCACTACCTCGACTGCGAGGCGATGCAATACATCATGGCGCTGCGCGACAAGCTGCAGCGCCGCAAGGTCGGCGCCCTGACCAAGGCCCAGCTGGCCGAAGCGGTCAAAAATGGGCCGATCCAGGAAGGCGCCGAGCCGCTGGACGATGACGACACGCCCGCCCCGGTAGTCCCGGCCCCTGTGCCGGCGCCGCCGCCACCAACTGAGGCCGAAAAGCCAGCTGCTCGCCAGCGAAGGGCTGACGCAGCCCCGGCTAAAGGCCGTTCTCGCTTCAACATCATCAAGAGGCCGACCAGGTAGCGCCCCGGCGCCCTGGCGGCGCCGAGTGAGCCAATGGAACCGACACAACTACACGCGGGCGACTCTGCAGCCTGGTCGCGCGCCGTGCCCGATCGCCCAGCGTCTGCTGGCTGGGGGCTGCGCTACGTGTTCAACGGCCCCGACCGGCACACGGTCGACGCGCAGTTGACCACGCCCTACCAGGTCGAGCTGGGCGCTGACGTAACGGCGACCTGGGCGCCAGGGCTTTACCGCTGGGTCGCCCTGGCGTTTCGCGGTGATCAGCGCCTGACGGTGGCCACCGGCACGCTCGAGGTATCGCCGAACCTTGAAACGGCCGAGCCGATCGACGCACGCAGCCATGCGCGCCGAATGCTCGAGCTGATCGAGGCTGCGCTCGAGAAGCGCATCCCCAAGGACCAGCAGAGCTACGAAATCGACGGCATGCGCCTCGACCGGATTCCGATCGAGCGGCTCGACAGCCTTCGCACCAAGTACCTGCGCGAGCTGCAGCGACAGAGCGCCAGCCGCTCGCCGTTCGGGCGCCGCGTGAAATTCAACCTGAGATAAGCCAATGAACCTATCAGGCGCCTTTTCCTGGCTTCGCTGGGGTGGCAAGCGCTCGCCTGCCGTCGACGCCCGCCGCGAGCCCACGGTCGGGCGCCGCGGCGGGTTCAAGATGGCCCACAAGTCCCGGCTAACTTCCTCCTGGACGGGCCGTTCGACCGCGGCAGATGCGAACCAGGCCATTTACGGCGATCACGAAACCCTGCGACAGCGGGCTCGCGAGCAGTCGATCAATACGTCGGTGCTCAAGCGCTTCTATCGCCTCCTGCGGCAGAACGTGGTCGGCCCCTACGGTATCCGCCTGCAGTCGAAAGCAACGCTGCGCGACGGCACGCCAGACCGGATCAGGCGCCGCCTGATCGAAAAGGAATGGGAGAAGTTCGCCAAAAAGGGGAAGTTTGACGTCACCGGGCGTTACTCCTACGTCGCGTTCATGTGGCTGTGGATCGAGACGCTCGCGCGCGACGGTGAGGTCCTGGTGCGCCTGCATCGCAACTGGGCGAACCGCTGGGGCTTCGCGGTGCAGATCCTCGAGGCCGATCGGCTTGACCTGAACCTCAACACCCTATTGACCAACGGCAACCGCATTCGGATGGGCGTCGAGCTCGACGACTTCGAGCGTCCGGTCGCCTATTGGCTGCTGCGCAGCCATCCGGGCGACGTCTACCAGCGCCCCGAAGACAAGTACGAGCGCGTACCGGCCGAGGACCTGATTCACACCTTCGACCCGTGGCGCCCGCACCAGGCCCGCGGCTTCACCTGGACGCACTCGGCGGCGCTCGATATCCATCACCTTGAGGAGTTTCGCAGCGCGACCCGCGTCAAGGCTGAGCAGTCGGCCAAGATCACCGGTTTCTATGAGCAAAACCCCGAGTGGCTGGACCCGCCCGAGGACGGCAAGGACGAAGACGTATCAGAGGTCGTCGAGGCCGGTACCGCTCGCGTGCTGCCCTACGGCCTGAGCTACAAGCAGCACCAGACGGCGTCACCTGGTGCGGACTACGCGCCATTCGTGAAAGACACCCTGCGCGGCGCTGCCGGGGGGCTTGGTCCCAGCTACAACCGCCTCGCGCACGACCTGGAGGGGGTGAGCTTCTCCTCTCTGCGTTCCGGCGAGCTCGACGAGCGCGATTTCTACAAGACCGCGCAAGAGCTGGCCATCACCGAGCTACTCGATCGCCTCGGGCAAACCTGGTTCGACTGCTCGCTGCTCACTGGCGCCCTGCCGATCGCTCCCCGCGATATCGAGCGCTGCAGCGAGATTGTCTGGCAGCCGCGCGGCTGGGACTGGGTCGACCCCTACAAGGACGCCAAGGCGGCAACCGAGAGCATCAAGAACCGCACGAAATCGCGCTCGGAATACATCCGCGCGAACGGCGACGACCCCGAGCAGATTTTTGCCGAGATTGCCGCCGAGGAGGCCCTCCTCAAATCGCTTGGGCTGATGCCTGAGCCATCAACCCCAACGGAAGACACCAATGCCGCCAAGTCCGACGCCGTCGATGACGACGAATAAGCCTGCGCCGTTGCCGGTGCTGCGCACGATCCAGGGGCAGGTCCTCTCGCGTGCGCTTTCGGTCGACAAGTCGACCATCAACCTCGAGGAGCGAACGGTCGAGGTCGCGGTTTCGAGTGAGTACCCCGTGCGCCGTTATTTCGGCTTCGAGGTGCTCGACCACTCGAGCGACTGCGTCGACCTGACTCGCTTCCTGCTCGGCGCGCCGCTGCTCATGGAGCACCGCGGCTCGCAACAAATCGGTGTGATCGAGCGGGCCTGGCTCGACGGTGATCGCAAGTTGCGCGCCTTGGTGCGCTTCTCTCGCGACCCAGCTGTCGAGCCTATCTGGCAGGACGTCGTCGACGGCGTCCGCCGCAACATTTCTTGCGGTTACCTCATTCACGACATGGTGCTCGAGCGCACCGTCGAGGGGGTCGACCACTACCGCGTTATCTCCTGGGAGCCTTACGAGGCTTCCCTCGTTTCCGTGCCTGCAGACCCGACCGTCGGGGTGGGGCGTTCAAGCGACACAACCAACACCATCAACATTCGAGGTATCGAAATGCCCCCTGAGCAAACCCAAGTCGACGGCCAGCGCTCTGCAGTTGTGCCGCCAATCGCCAACCCGGCCGACCCGATCAGCATCGAGCGCACCCGCGTTTCTGACCTGCTCGCCCTGGGCGAGCGCTTCAACCAGCGCGACCTGGCTAACGAGGCCATCACCTCCGGTCAGACCCTGGAGCAGTTCCGCGGCGTGCTCCTGGAGCGCCAAGCGCCTACCCAAAAGCCGGCCGCGACCCCAGCGGCGCCGAAGGAAGGCGAGCGCGACCTGCCGGGCTTCCTGCAGCACGACGTCAGCGCCCGCGGCCTGGGCGTCTCCGAGAAGGAACAGAAACGCTACTCGCTGATGCGAGCGCTCAACGCAGCGGCAACCGGCGACTGGAGCAAGGCTGGCCTGGAGCGTGAAATCAACATCGCCGCGGCCACGACCATGAAGAAGGACGCGCGCGGCTTCTACGTGCCGCACGATATCCTCATGCGCGGCCTGTCCAAAGGTGAGCCTGGCAAGGGCGGAGAGCTGGTCACTACCGACCTGCTGCTCGACCAGTTCGCCGACGTCTTGCGCAACAAGACGGTGATGGCGCAGCTAGGCATGGTCATGCTGACCGGGCTCGACGGCGACGTCGACCTGCCGAAGAAAACCAGCGGCTCGTCGTTCGTGTGGCTGGGTGAGGGTGAGGACGCGCAGGACAGCTCGTTCGACTTCACCACTCTGAACATGACGCCGAAGACCATCGCCGGCGCGATCCCGGTCACTCGCAAGCTGCGTAAGCAGGCGTCGCGCTCGATCGAGGCGCTGATCATCAAGGACCTGCTGGACGGTATGGGCGTAGCAATCGACTACGCCATGCTGGCCGGCCCTGGTGGCAAGGCCCCGCTGGGCCTGCTGAAAGACGTCGGCGTGCCTGGTCTGACCTATCCAGCGACCGGCATCACCTTCGGCAAGCTGGTCGACATGCTGACCAAGATCGGCACCTACAACGCCGACCGCGGCGCGCTGGCCTACCTGACCGGCATCATCGAGCGTGGCGCCGCCATGCAAACCCTCAAATTCGAGGGCATCGGTGGCTGCATCTGGGAAAACGACAAGGTCAACGGCCACCGCGCCGAGGCGACCAACCAGGTCGAGGCTGACACCTGGATTTTCGGCGACTTCTCGCAGCTGGTATGCGGCCTGTGGGGCGTCCTGGACCTCAAGGTCGACGCCGCCAAGCTGGCCGCCAGCGACGGCCTGGTGCTGCGTGCGTTCCAGGACGTCGACGTCGTCAACCGTCGCAAAGAATCGTTCTGCATCGCCAAGAAAGCGTCGCAGTAACCGAACCTGAAATAGCGGGCAGGTACGGGGGCGAAAGCCCCCTTTTTTGTCTCTATTCACCCCTCACACAAGGTATTCACCATGACAGCTACAAGCTCACTCCCGAGCGGCTTCGTCGTTGTGCTGCTCGATGACCTCTGGATCGCTGGCGACCTGGTGCCGAAAGGCGAGGCCCTGGCGGTTGACCGTCCGCTGCGTAACGACTGGATCGGCTCGAAACTGGCCCGCGACGCAACTGACGAAGAAATCGAGGCCTACCGCGCCGCCGAGGCAGAGGCCGCGGCCGAGGAGGCCAAGGCAGCCGCTGCAGAAGCGAAGAAGGGCACCAAGTGATCGGGGACGACGATTTTTCGACGTTCTTCGACCCCGCTGACTTTGGCAGCCTGGTTGTGCTGATCGAGCCTGGTCGCGATGCGCGCCAGGTGGCCGGCATGTTCGGCAAGCCTGGACAGACTGGCGCGCTGTATCGCGCCGGCATCGATCCTGGTGCAGCGCAGACCAGGGCGCGGCCCCTGAAAGAGCACCTGCAGTTGCCAACCCGCGAGGTTCCGGCCTCCTGGAAGGCGACGAAGGTCGTTTCGGACGGCGTCGAGTATTCGATCACCGAAGTCGAGCCACTTGGCCGGCTACGGTCCCTGTTGACCCTGATCCCCTACGGCGACCGCGAGGCGCAGCCGGTGGAGCGTGGCAAATGGCGGGCTTCCAACTAAACCTGCAGGCGAGCGGCTGGGTCGACGTAGAGGCGAAGGTGGGGCAGGCCGGCAAAAAGCTGGACCTGGCCGCCGCTCGAGCGCTACGTCGCACGGCCCAGTGGCTGCGCACGCACAGTTCTAAAGAGGTGGCCAGGGAGCTGCGAATCGCGCAGAGCCCCATTCGGCACCGCTACAACATCTACAGCCAATCGACCGCCAACGAGGTCAAGCTTTGGGTAGGTCTGCAGCCTATCGGCGTTCACTACCTGGGCACGCCAAAGCAGACCCCCGACGGCGTGTCGGTTGGCCATCGGCAGTATGACGGCGCCTTTATCTCCCCCATGAAGTCCAGCCAACGCCTGGTGTTCCAGCGTAAGGGCCGCGAGCGGCTGCCTATCAAGCTGGTGCGCGAGGACTGGGAAGGCCCGGCAATGAGCGCGCTTGAGCGCTGGGAGAAACGCGCGCTGAACCACTTCACAGAGCAATTTGAGAAAGAGGCGCGGCATGTCTTCAGCAGCTAAACGGCCGTTCAACGTGCCGTCTGACCTGTTCTTTGCGATCGGCGACGCGATCCATGCTGCCGGCCTGGGCGTCGACGTCGCCAACTACGACGAATTCGACGGCAAGGTCGGCGACGCTTGCGTGCTGATCGAGCTCGAGCGCACTGCACCAGGTACTCGCCAGAACGACGGGCGCTACGTGCACGTAATGACTGTGACCCTGCACGCAGTGGTCGGACGCTTTCGCAAGTTTCCTGCGCTGGAGGCGGTCAACCTGGCTACGGCGCTGGAGCGTCTGGCCGACTGCAACCGCTGGGGCTTCTCCGGTCGCCAGTGCGACCTGCCTCAGGAGTTGCATAGCGGCCCCTCGATCTTTCAGAAGGGCTCCGACGGCTATGACGCTTGGGGCGTGACGTTCCGCCAGGGCATTGCACCTGGTCCTGATCGGCTGCCGGAAAACCCGGTGATAAGCGGCATGCCGCTTGTGTCCTGGAGGGTCGAGGACAATGACGACCCTGATCGATACAGCCCCCTCGAGGCCCGCGATGTTTGACGAACTGATACGCCGACACCTGGCGCCCCTGGTGGAGCGCCTGGCCGAGCTCGAGAGCGAGCTCGAGGACTTGCGGCGCCGATCGGAGAATCACGCGCGTATCGGCGTTATCACTGAGGTCGACCCCGCGGGCCTGTGCAAGGTCAGCCATGGCGACCTGATGACGCCGGGCATCAAGTGGTTTAACCCGAGCGCCGGCAAGGTCGCCGAGACGCTGATTCCGTCGGTCGGTGAGCAGTGCGTGCTGATCAATTACGGGGGCGGCGATGGCGGCGCCCACACGGTCGCGCTGCGAGGCCTGACGTCGGACGCTTTCCCGCCTGCCTCGGTCGAGCCCCAGCTGCACCGCCGAACGTACCCGGACGGCACCGAGAGCAGCTATGACCACGACAGCCATGTCCTCGCCTGGAAGAACGGCGCCACGGCTGTAACCGCGTCGCAGGAGCTCCTCGAGCTGATGATCGGCGCGGCCAAACTCACGATGACCCCTGAAACGGCGCTGCTGACGATTGGCGAAGTCAGCGCCCAGCTCGAGCCGGGCGGGATTCACTTCACCGGCCCGGTGATCACGCACAACGGGCGAACCATCAGCACCGGATAGGCCTCGCCATGATCGGAATTGACAGAGACACCGGGGCGACGGTCGACGACTGGCCCCAGTTCGTACAGCGCGCCACCCGTGCGCTATCGACGCCCCTCGGCACCCGCCAGAAACGCCCCCTCTACGGCGCGAAACTCGTGACCAGGTTGTCGCAGAACCTTGGCGGGCAGCTGCTGCTGCTGGCCCAGTCCGACGCCGCCGAGGCCTTTTACAACGAAGCCAACGGCATCGGCGACTTTGAGCCAGACACGATCGTCGCCGAGCGCGAAGGCGCGGGCCTTCGCCTGCGTCTGACGGGCACCTGGCGCAATCGCAAAATGACGTTTGAGGTGGCCACTTGAGTACGATGCTGATCCCCGGCCTCAACCAGCTGGCCGAGCCTGAAATCGTCAAGGTCGAAGAGTTCGAGCCGCTGCTCGAGGAGTTCAAGGCCGAGGTGCTCGCCTTCGTTTCGGCCAGGGACCCGGCCAAGGCCGCGCGCCTGGCCGAGACGATGGAGAGCGACGGCGAGCTCCTGGTCATGGCCATGCAGGCGTTTACCCTGCGAATCCAGGCCCACGAACGCAAATGGAATGCCCGCATCAAGCAAATGCTGGCCTGGTGGGCCGAGGGGTCGAACCTCAACGCCCGCGCGGCCGACATGGGGCTCGAGCGGCGGGTCATTTCCGAGGGCGACCCGAACGCCTTCCCGCCTGTCCCGGCCGTGGAGGAGTCCGACGACGACCTGCGGCTGCGCTACTACCTGGCGCCGCATGCACCGGCCGCGGGCTCGCGCCTGCAGTACCGGCGCGAGGCCCTGACCCTTGGCGAGCGTGCCAACGTGACGGTAGAGGCGCCCAACGCTGGGCAGGTGGTCGTGACGTACACCTTCACCGAGGACGCTTTCGCGGCGCAGGTCAAGGACGCCAACGGCCGGTTTACTGAGCCGGGCAAGGTTACGGTTACGGTGCTCGGCCGCGACGGCGACGGCACCCCGAGCGCCGAGCTGCTCGAGGCTACCCGGAAGCATTTCGCCCGCGATGACGTTCGGCCCGAAACCGACCAGGTCACGGTGCAGCCGGCGCAAATTCTGCGCTACCGGATTCGCGCAGTCGCCTGGATCAATCCCGGCCCTGACTCGGGGCTCACTGAAACGGCGGCGGTCGCAGCCATGCAGGCCTACGCAACGGCGCGGCACCGGCTCGAGGGTTATGTCGATCCAGCCTGGATCGATGCGGGCCTGATCACGGCCGGCGCCGAGCGCCTGCAGCGGCTCGAGCCGCTGGCCCCGATCGAGGCGGCCGCGCACCAGGCGCCGTACTGTGAAGCGATCGAGATTGAGGTCAGGACCTTATGACCGACTACACCCTGCTACCGGCTAACAGCTCGCTCCTGGAGCAGGGTCTAGACCTTGCGCTCGGGAAGCTGGTCGAGCGCATCACCCCGCCATTCCCCGAGCTCATGGACCCCCAGCAGACGCCGGTCGCGTTCCTGCCATACCTGGCTGCAGACCGCGGCGTCTCGGAATGGAACGCCAAGGCCAGCGAGGAGGAGAAGCGGCTCACGGTAGCCCTGTCCTGGTCTATCCAGCGCCAGGCTGGCACTGACAAGGCCCTGAAATACGCCGTCGAGTCGATGGGCTTCACGCCCAAGGTGACGCCCTGGTATGCCGCGGTTCCCGTCGGTGAGCCGTACAGCTTCGACGTACAAGCAATCATCAGCCGGCCTTGGTCGACCGGTGATCACAACCGGCTGTTTCGCCGGTTGCATGCGGCAAAGAGCGAGCGCGACGACATGTCGATCACGCTCGTTCACGAAACAAGCGGCGGCCTCGGGATCGCAGGCGCTGCCGGCTACGGGCTCGGCCTGGGCGAGCCGGACTATCACGGCGAGTTGCCCGAGGTGGTCCTGCAGGGCGGCCTGGCGGTGGCCAGCGCCGGGCATACGCCGTTGGCTGATGAGGAGTTGTTCCTCGACGGGGTCCTGCCCGACGTCGAGCTGCGCGGCGACCTGATCAGCACCACGGCCGCGCAGACCTACACGACAAACGACTATGACCTCGAGGGGCAGGTATGACAGACATTACGCGCCTGATTCGCTTCACCAGCGCCGGCCTGGCCGAGCTGGTGCAGGCGAAAAATCAGGGCCTGAAAGGCGAAATCACGCATGTTGCCGCGGGCGCCGCGCGCTATAACCCAACCGGCGCCGAGACTGCGCTCAAGGCAGAAAAACAGCGGGTCGCGGTCGGCGACTACGAAGACCTCGGCGCGGGCAGTCTGCGCATTGCTGCGCTGTTCGACGGCGACCTCGAGTACGAAGTCGGCGAATTCGGTTTCTTCCTGTCCACGGGCACCTTGCTCGGCGTGTATTCGCAGGCCGGCGTGCTGCAGACGTACAAGGCCGCGGCTGCCCGGATTCTACAGCGCTTCACACTGAACATTTCGGCGTTGCCAGCGGACAGCGTGACCGTCGTTATCGGCTCCGAAAATCTCAGTGTCCTGGTGGCTGATGAGCTGGCCAAGCTGGCAGCTGCCAGCGTCGACAACATGGCGCGCCATCTCGGGTTGCTGTTCCGGGTTATGGACCTGGAAGCGAAGTAAGGGGCAGCCATGAACGGGCCAGAACTGATCATCATCGAGGGGACAACCTTCGGCTTTGGCGTGACCTGGGAGGATAGCGGGGCGCCTCGGGCACCGATCGATATCGATGGCTGTGCCGCGGTTTTCCGCATCTGCCCTGCGACCAGTAGCCAGGCGCTCGCGGAATGCTCGACTGAGGACGGGGGTATCACGATAGGCCCGGACAAGGGGCAGCTATCGGTGCGCCTGGCGCCTGAGAAGACGGCGGGCACCAGCGGCGCTTTGTGGCTTGGCGCTCGCTACGAGCTGCGTGTCACCTACCCCAGCGGGGACGTTTACAGCCTTGTGCGCGGGCAGGCTCGACTGACTCCAGCGGTGATCGAATGAACGGCGCGCCGACGGTAGTGATCACCAAGGGCGTCGAGCGAATCGTCACGGTCAAGCAGGGGGGCGGCACTGTCGAAGTGCGCCAGGTTCTGGCGCCGAGGCTGAGTGTCGTTTCTATCGGGCTGCAGGGGCCAGTCGGCGCCCTGGCCGAGAACGTGCTGCAGCGCACCCTGCAGGCCGAGCGCGACGCAGGTAGGGCCTTGGCTCTGGCGCAGGGGGCTGACGCCACTCTGGCGGCGCTACTGGAGGACCTGCAGGGGGCATTTACTTATCACGCGGGGGTTATCTCCGCGCAGGAGGGCTAGCTATGGGGCTATTGAGCTCGCTTGAGACGCTGCTCGACTCGGTCAACAACGTCATGGGCGTGATTGACGGAAAGCTCCGTAACAAGGCGGACAGGTCGGACGTATACAGCAAGTCGGAAATTGACGACCCGAATCGAACCCTTGGCGCAAATACTGCGACAGCGTCCCGGCTAAAGGTGCTGCGAACAATTGCGCTCGCCGGTCAAGCCGTGGGCGAAATCGGCTTTGACGGATCGGGCAATGTGACGATGCAGGTCAGTGTGCCAGGACTGGCCAGCAAGGCCGAGGCTTCGGACACGGTAACGCCTGCCCAGCTTGAGGCGCGGCTGCACGAGATTATCGGCGCCGCGCCTGAGGCGCTGAATCAGCTTGAGGAGTTTGCTCGCGCCTTGGGCGAAGACCCGGACTTTGCCAACACTATGTTGACGAAGTTGGGTGCGAAGGCAGACAAGGCAACTACTTACACAATCGTACAGGCTGACGGTAAGTTTTTACTTAAAACATCGCAGGCAGCTGACTCTGCAAAGCTTGGCGGTAATGCACCTAATTACTTTGCATCAGCAGCGTCTGTTACTTCTCTCGAAGGTGCGACGGCCGATGCCTTCACTCGTTTAGCGGCGGCATTCGTGAGTGGCGCCAATAAAATAAACAGCATAGGTACTTGAAATATGAGCTTGGAATCTACAGTCGCCAGCCTGGTAGAAGCATCGAACAATCTAACTTCTGCCGTTTCTGGAAAGATCAAGCAAATCGATGACAAGGTAAAGGCTGCCACTGACGCAGTGCCTGCGATTATTCGGGGGTTGTCGTCGCAGTCATTTTTCATTGACGCAGTCGATGGTAAAGATTCGAATGATGGGCTTACTTCGGCTACACCGCTGAAAACTGCAAAGGCCGCTGAGTCGAGAGTAGTTAGTGGGTCGCAGGTTTCGCTCTACTTTAAAATTCGCCAAGCCCATGATGTGGATTTTGTATTGCGGGTAGGGCGATTGTTCATCGCACCTTATGGGTATACCGGGACTCTGCAAAGCTCGGATCGGCCTTTGCTGCGCCCCGTATTGGGGCCTATCTATGATGGTTGGCAATATGCGTCGGGTCCAAGTGTCGCGTCTGGACAAATCTTTTTCTATGACGTGAACCTTTACGCGGATATTCCGAGTGCGCTGCCGATGAAAAACGACTCGTCTTTCATCCGATACATTGATTCGCACTTGTCCGTGACTATCCATCGCTCGGAAATTACTCTCGGGAATATTCCATTTGCTGGTATGTATTCAGGTTATTCCGCGCGCGACCTTTATATGTCGGCGGTTTCGATTTCTATCAAGCCTGGTAGTGAATCTGGTGCGGCGCTGCTTAAAAATCTAAATGGCACCGCGCCGACTGTTCGAATCGAGGGGAGTACCGTTCAGCTTGTTGGGATTTCTGGCGGCTGGGCAGCTATCTTGCCGCCGAAAGTTGGCAGTAACTATTTGACCAATATGACAATCTAGGGGGAGTTATGATTAACAAGGTAAGTTATGGCGGTAGTGACTACTTTAATATTCCGCTAGATGGTGGGGGGTTGGGTATTCCGAAAGAGGTGCTGACCGCTGCTATCAATGTGCAGGCTTGGGACCTGGTGCGCGCTGAGCGTGATCGTCGTATTGCACTGACCGATCATACGCAGGCGCCAGACTCGCCGCTGACCGAGGAGCGGCGCCTCGCGTTTGCAACGTATCGTCAAGCGCTGCGTGATATCCCGCAGACCTACGTCAGTCCTGCCGATGTTGACTGGCCGGTTTCACCGGCTCTCGACTAACCGAGTCGCGATAGCGGTTTTTTTCGTCCTGGATAAGCCCCCGCTTGGGGGCTTTCGCGTTTCTGAGGGTTCCCAATGCTCGAGAAAATCCTGCCGGCTGCCTTGTGGCTGCTGGCGATGCTGTTCGCCCTGGTGCAATGGGCGGTGCTGGTGGTCGCGCGCCTGGCTGCGATCGTCGCTGGGCTGCCTGTCGTGGCGCTGGCGGCGTTCTTCCCGGTCGCCGCGGTATCGGTCAGCGATGGCCGGCCAATCGTCAACCTGCGCCGCTGGGCGTGGCTGTGGGGCAATGACTTCGACGGCCTCGACGGCGATAAGCGCAACTGGTGGGCCGACAACTGCGACGCCCTGGTGCTGTTCGGGCTGCTGCCGCTCCTGCGGCGCCTCGGCCTGCCGTTGCCGGCGCTGCCAGTTACCAGCTGGCTCGCGCGCTTCTGGTGGGCTGCGGTGCGCAACCCGGCCAACAACATGCGCCAGTTGGCCCTATTCAGCTGCCCGGTGAGTGAGTGCCTGATCGGCTGCCTCGGGCAGGTCCTGGTCGAGGACAAGCCGGGCGCAGGCGGCTGGCAGTTCGTGGTCGCCAAGCGGCCCGGCCGGTGGAACCTCTGGTGTGGCTTCTACCTGGTGCGCCAGCTGACCGACACGCGCGCTTTCGTTATTCGCCTGGGCTTCAAGATCAGGCCTGAGCATGCCGGCTCGAGCGAGCCGGCCAAGGGGCTGACGTTCAAGCTCAACCCCTGGAAAGAAATTTGACCCTCCTCCCGGCCGCTGATGCGGCCTTTTTTGTGCCCGGAGAAAAGCCCATGGCTCAACGCCAGAAATACACCGTCCTGATCCCCTTCCCGATGGCCGGGGGTCACTGGTCGACCGCGGGCCAGGAGCTCGAGCTCCTGGACGTACAGGCCCAGCAGCTCGAGGCCGTCGGCCGCATCAAGCTGACCGCCACCATCAAGGCCGAGGCAGAGGCTGCTGCAGCGGCTACCCCGGCAAAGAAAACCTCTGCGAAGGAAGCCTAAGCGATGGCCCTGGTAACGAACTTTGAACACAACGGCGTCTCCCTCGAGGCGACCGAACCGCCCGAGTCGATGGGCGGGATTGGCGACAACGTCGTCGCCATCGTCGGCACCGCGCCAAACCGCGCCGCGACCATCCCGCTCAACTCCCCTTTCCGCATCAACGGCCTGACCCTGGCCGAGCAGCTGGACCCTACCGGCGCCGAGTCGGGGACCCTGATCAACGTCGTCAAGGCGATTCTCAAGGTCACGCAGGTTGCGATCTATGTCGTCGTGGTCGAGAAGGGCGCCACCCCGGCCGAGACGATCAATAACGTCATTGGCGGCGAGGACCCCGTCACCGGGCAAAAGCTCGGCCTGCAGGCGCTGGCCCTGTGCAAGGAAGAGCCGACCATCATCGGCGCGCCTGGCTTCTCGTCCGAGCAGTCGGTGCACAGCGAGCTGGCTTCGATCGGTAAGCGCATTCGCGCTCGCGTTGTCCTGGACGGCAAGGACACTGGCGTCACCGGCCAGGTTGAGAACAGCGAAGCGATTGGCGGCGCCTCGCTCGGTTATGACCGCTGCTACCTGGTGCACCAGATGCCCGCCGTCTACTCGAAAGCGGCGCAAGAAAACGTGTTCTTGCCGCCGTCGAGCCTGGCGATCGCCGCGCTCGCCTCGGTCAAGCAGTGGGAGAGCCCCGGCAACCAGGTCACGTATGCGGCCGACGTCTCGCGCATGGTCGAGTACAACATTCTCGACAAGACCACTGACGGCGACCTGCTCAACCGTTACGGGATCAGCTACTACGCCCGCACGACCTTGGGCGGCTTCTCGCTGATCGGCAACCGCACCATCACCGGCAAATTCATCAGCTACGTAGGCCTCGAGGACGCTGTCGCTCGCAAGCTGGTGGGCGCCGCGCAAAAGGTCATGGCCAAGAACCTGACCAAGGACTTCATGGAGCAGGAGGTCAAGCGCATTGACCTGTGGCTGCAGACGCTGGTCGCTGACGGCACCATTCCGGGCGGTCGCGTCTTCCTGCACCCCGAGCTGAACAGCATCGAGAAGTACAAAAACGGCACCTGGTACTTGTGCATCAACTACGGCCGCTACGCGCCGAACGAGCACATGGTTTACCAGCTCAACGCCGACGATTCGATCATCGAGGAATTCCTGGGAGAGGTACTGTAAATGTTCACCAACCGCGTAAGGCAGCTGATCACCGCGACGCTGCAGGGCTTGCCGCTGATGGCAACCATCGAGGAATTCGAGCCTCCCAAGATCGAAATGGAAGTCGAGGAAATGCGCGGCGGCCGCTTCATTTCCGAGGAAATGGCCGTCGGCATGAAGTCGCTGAGCGCGAAACTGACGCTCAACGGCATTGGCCTGCCGATCATGACCGCGCTCGGCGTCACTGGCGGCGACGAGGTGATGCTCACTGTCCAGGAGGCCGGCGTCGACCAGGACGATAACGAGTGGTTCGCCTACTACATCTGCAGCGGCAAGTTGAAAGTCTTCGAGGAGAAAACCCTCAAGATGAAAGACAAGCCCGTCACCATCCTGGAAATCATGCTGCGCAGCTACATGCGCCTCGAGAATGGCGCGCTGATGACTGATATCGACACCCGCACGCAGAAGGTGGTCGTCAACGGCCGCGACCTGCTCAAGGGCGCTCGCCGCCTGGTCGCGCTGTCGAACTGATCGTCCTCCTCTCCCTGATCCAAATCGCCGCCCTCGAGGCGGCTTTTTGTTGCCTGTAAGGAATGCCTCCCATGCAAGAAAAACAGCCTTGGCAGATGCCCGGCCACACCCTGCGTTTCCCGGTCAGCCTGGCGGCCGGTGGCCAAGTGACCGCCGTCGCGCTCCGTCCTTTCAGCGTCGCCGAGCATCGCGCCGCGATCGAGGAGGCCGGCACCGACGAGGACGATCGTTTCGAGGCGCTGTTGCGCTTGTCCAGCGGCCTCGAGCAGGCCGTTATCGACGAGCTCAAGCGCCCCGACTACATGTCGTTGGTCGGGCTGATTCACGAATACATTTCGTTGCCGGCGTCGTACTTCCTGGGCGCCAAGCCTAAGGACCCTGACGACGCGCCCCTGCTGATCCCGATCAAGCGTTTCGGTGGCCAGATGCTCGACAGCCTGCAGCTGCAGGTGCCGACCTTGAAAGTCACCAAGGCCATGCGCAAGTTGAAGACCGACGCCGAGCGCGCGGACTTCTGCACCTCGGCCTGCACTGGTCTGTCGGTGCCCGAGGTGCAGAGCCTGAGCATTCCCGATTGGAACCAGCTGCAGGAGCGCCTGCACAATTTTTTGAACAAACCGGCGGACTTCTTTCAGTAAACGACGTCGACGTCATTTGTGACGTTGTGCCCCTGGTCTACCACGTAGGCGAGGCGGAAATACTGGAGTGGAACGCCGAGAAGGCGATGCGCCGCTATGAGCTGGCGATCGCGCGTCTCAAGGTGAAAAGGGAGTAGGCATGGCCGAATCAAAGTATTCGCTGCGCTTAGCCGCGGTCGATGCCTATTCGAGTACCTTCGGCGACTTTACGAAGAAAGGGGCCGCCCTCGAGGATGGGATCAAGGCCCAGCAGGCCGCGCTGCAGAAGCTCAACCGCGAGGCGCGGACGCTCGACGGATACGGCAAGCTCTCGGAAAAGCTGACGGGCACGAAAACGGCGCTGCAGGAGGCCAGGGTCGAGCAGGTGAAGCTCGGCCGCGAGCACCAGGTCGCGCTGGCCAAGGTCGAGCAATTGACCATGGCGCACGAAAAGGCCGCGTCTGCGCACCGGGCGCTTGCGTCGTCGACTGAGGCCACGGCGGGCCAGGTTCGCAAGGCTCGCGCCGAGGAGGCCAGGCTCGCCGCCGAGCTCAAATCGGCCGAATCGAGCGTCGCCAAGCTCAACACCACGCAGGACAAGGCTACGGCCAGCGTTCGCACGCTCGGGGCTGCGCAGCGCACCCAGCGCAACGAGCTGAGCAGGCTGCAGGCGACTCTAACCGCGGCCGGCGTCGACACTGGCAAGCTCGCCAGCGAGCAGAAACGCCTCGAGGCTGCGACCACATCGGCCAACGCCGCGCTGGCTTCCCAGCGGGCCAAGCTGGAGGCGGTGAAGGGTGCGCAGGGGCGCATCGAGGAGAACCGCAACAAGCGCGCGGACCTGCGCGGGCAGATGGTCGAAACGGCGGCGCTTGCCTACGTGGCGAGCCGGCCGATCAACCAGGCCATGGAGCTGGAAACAGCTATGGCCGACGTCGGGAAGGTGATCAACTTCGAGGAGGGCGGCCGCGAGAAAATGGCCGCGGCAAACCTCAAGATGGCGAGCGATCGCCTGATCGCTTCCTCGGGGATGACGGCGGTTGACCTGGCAAAGATCGAATATGCCGCGGGTCAATCGGGCATCGGTAACGACCAGAAAGACAAGGACGGCAAGGTCGACCCCGCGGCGAAAGAGCGGGCGATTATGGATTTCACCCGCGACGCCGCGATCATGGGCTCGGCGTTCGATATCGACGCGCAGACGGCCGGCGAAACCATGGCCGGCTGGCGGGCCTCGATGGGGCTCGACCGGACGCAGACGCTCGACCTTGCGGACTCGACCAACTACCTCGGGAACAACTTCAACGCCACGGCCGCCGATATTGCGTCGGTGGTCAAGCGTTACGGCGCGGTCGGTAAGGCCTCGGGCTTGACGCCTGAGCAGTCGGCGGCGCTGTCGGCGGCTTTCCTCAACCCTGGCACCGAGAAGGAAATCGCCGGCACCGGCTTTAAGAACTTCACCGCGGCGCTGACCAAGGGCGAGGCGGCGACCAAGGGGCAAAAGGAGGTTTGGGAAAAGCTCGGGTTCACGCCTGAGGACCTGGCCAAGGACATGCAGGGCAACGCGCCAGAAACGATTATGAAGGTGCTCGAGGCGATTCGCGCCGAGCCCGTCGAGGAGCAGGCGGCGGTCGCTACCCAGCTTTTCGGCTCGGAATCGATCGGCGCTATCCAGCCGCTGCTGCAGAACCTGGGCGAAGTGCAACGCGCCTTCGACATGGTCAAGGACAAGAGCAAATACGCGACGTCTGCGATCGGCGAACAAGGCTCGATGATGCAGGAGGCGGCCGAGGTAGCGAACACCTCGCGCACCGGCTGGAACTCGTTCACGGCCAAGCTGACCAGGCTCTCTACGCTGGTGGGCAATGCCATGCTGCCGGCGCTCAATGCGGTGCTGACGCCGCTCGGCGCCATGGTCGACGGCCTGAGCTGGGCCGCTGAGACGTTCCCCGGCATCACCGGCGCCATCGCCGTCGCCGCTGCCGGCCTGACGGCGCTCAAGCTCGGCGCCATTGGCATGAAGTATGTCGGCCTGATGTTCGGCCAGGGTGCCAACCGCGGCGCGCTGGCCAGGGCCAAGCTGGACGCCAGGACGGCGCAAACGGCGACAGTGGCAAACGCTGCTGTGGCGCGGCTCAATGCCTCGATTGGCGGGCTTGGCGGCGGTCCTGGTGCAGCTGCAGGCCGAGGCGGCGCTGCGGCGGGCAGGGGCGGCCCAGCAACGGTGGCCAAGGGCGGACGCCTGGCCAGGCTCTCGAGCGCGGGCGGCAAGCTCCTGGGGCCGCTGCTGGCCCTTGCGGGGTTCGCTGAGGTTGCCATGCCGGCGCCTGCAGCGCCTTCTGCGGCAAAGCCGATCAGCGCCAAGCCTGGCGAGTTCCTGAGGCCTGCAGCGCCGCCAGCGGCCATCGCGGGCAAGGCGCTAACCATCGTCGGCCCGGTTGTTCCTGGTGCAGCACCAGGAACGCCTGCAGGGGCGGCAAAACCAGCCCTCTCGCTTGTGCCGAAGGCTGCCGGCGTGGCGCCGGTTGCAGTACCTGGTGCACCTGGTGCGCTCAAGCCGGCGCTGTCGCTTGTGCCAGCCGCTGCCGGCGCAGCGCCTCTCGCTGCACCTGGTGCTGCGCTGTCGGCGGCCGCTGTCGCTGAGAAGGCGCCCGGCGCGCTCGGCAAGGCTGCGGGGCTTGGCGGCGGCGCGGTAAAGCTGCTGGGCAAGGCAGCGACGCCGCTCATGCTCTTGAGCGGGATCGCAGAGGCCGCCGATGGCATCCAGAAAGGCGACGCTGGCCAAGTCGGCGGCGCCGTCGGCGGGATGGCGGGTGGCTGGGGCGGAGCGGCTGCCGGCGCAGCGATCGGCACGATGATTTTGCCGGGCATCGGCACGGCCGTCGGCGGCCTCATTGGCGGCATTGCCGGCAGTGAGCTCGGTTCGTGGATTGGCGACAAGCTCGGCAGCGCAGTGGGCACCGTGGCCGACAAGCTGAAATCGCCTGAGGAAACGGCCGCGGCGGTGGTGAAAAGCAGCGAGGAGCGCAAGGAAATCAACTTCTCGCCGAGCATCACCCTGCAGCCAAGCGGCGACCCGGCCTACGACCAGATGCAGGCCGACAAGATTATCGCCAGGCTCAAGGCCGAGTTGCTGCCGATGCTTGGCGGCGCCGATCAGCTGGCGGTGCGACGCAGTTCGTCTTTGACCGATGGGAGTGATTGAGCATGGCGCAGCAAATGGCGCTTGGGGAGTTCATTTTCGGCCTGGCCACCAACTTTCCCTATGAGACGCTCGACCGCAAGACTTCGGGCGGCTGGGTGAGCCTGGATATCATCAGCAGCAAGCCCAAGTCGCACAACACCGGGCAGGGCCTGGAAACGCTGAGGCTGACGGGTAAGGCGCAATGGGCGGAAGGCATGGCCAAGCTCGACGAGCTGCGCGCCATGGCCGACGCCCGCAAGCCTTACCCGCTGGTCGACGGCGTGGGCCGCGTGTGGGGCCGCTGGCGTATCGATGACGTCAGCGAGAACCAAAAGCGCGTCCTGGACGACGGCACCGCGACCTTGCTCGAGTGGTCGCTCGAGCTGCAGGAGTTCGTCAATGCGTAGGGTCCGAACCATCGCGGGGGACTCGGCCAACGTCCTGCTTTACCGCGAGCTCGGCCGGTCGGATGACGCGGCCGAGGAGGCTTTCTGGCTGCTCAACAAAACGCTGGCCGAGCACGGGCCGGTGCTGCCTTCGGGGCTGTGGGTGCTATTGCCCGAGCTCGAGGCGGCGCCAGCGAACGCTGCACCGGTCCGGGCCTGGGATTAAGGGGGATTTATGTCGTTGGGGTACACGCCGGCCGTCGAGGTGACGGGCGCAAATGCTGGGCTGATCAACTCCCGGTTAATCGACTGGGAGTACGTCGACGCGGCGGGGGTCCAGTCGGACACCCTCAGGTTGACGGTGAGCACTGAGGGCATCGAGGGACTGCCAAGCGTCGACGAGAAAATCGGCTTTCGGCGCGGCTACAAGGAATCCGGCCTGGTCGACGCTGGCCAGTTCGTCGTTACGCGCGTAACACCGCAACTGTTCCCGTCGCAGCTGCAGATTGTGGCCACGGCCGCGCCGTTCAAGGTCGCCGACGAGACGGAATTCAAGGCGCGTCGCTCGGCCAGCTATGGCCCGACGACCTTGGGCGCGGTGTTCCGCGAGCTGGCTGGCCGTCACGGCTTCTCGCCGCGGATCGCGCCCGAGCTGGACGCGATCAAGATCGAGCACGTCGACCAGTCGAACGAGACTGACATGGGGTTCTTGACCAGGATCGCGCGCCAGTACGACGCCGTCACGAAGCCGGTAAACGAGCTGTATGTCATGGCTCGCCGCGGCCAGCTCAAGTCGCTGTCGGGCAAAACCCTGCCGGTGATGACTATCTCGCTCACGAACGACAACAGGCCGGGGGATTCAGCGTTTATCCAGGCGTCCCTGGACGACGACAGCCGCGCCAAGTTCAAGGGCACGCGCACGACCTGGTGGGACGCGGCGACCGGCAAGGAAAAGGTGGTCGAAACTGGCGAGAAGCCTTTCAAAAAGGTGCGCCAGCGCTACCAGAACGAAGCCGAGGCAAAGGATGCCGGCGAGGGTGAACTGCGCAAGATCAAGCGCAGCGCGTACAAGGTGCAGATTGATTGCCCTGGTAATCCTGGCTACGGCGCCGAGGGCCTGGTCGTGCTCGATGACAGCTGGCCCAGCTTCATGCGCCAGCAGTGGTCGATCGACAAGGTTACAGAGCGTGGCAGCCGAGGACAGAGCTACCGCTGCACGATTGAGGCATCTGTGCCGCTGGAATGAAAAAGCCCCCACTGCCTCGCGGCGGTGGGGGCTTTTTTCGTTCCTGGTGCTCGCTACTCGAACAGTGCGGCGGGCATGGCGGGCGGCTTCACGTAGTCGCGCATTACAGGCGGTAGCCCCTGCAGATCGCTGACGTTGGCCAGGCGGTCGACGACCTTGATCGCGCCGCCGTTGCCGGCAATCCAGGTGCCGTCCCGGTCGAGCCAGGCGCTTGCCGGCGCGCCGTTCTGGTAGTGGCACACGCCCCAGCGCTGGCCGTCGAACTTGTCCACGCTGCAATTGACCTGCAGGCCGACGCGGTCGCTCACGCGCTCGAGCGCGTTGGCGTCCTTGTTGGCCAGGTCGTTGAATCCGAGGATGACCAGGACGGCGACGCCGAGGCCGATCAGAAGGGGCTTTGCTTTCATGCTGCGCGTATCTCCATTGCGTGATGGCGCGCAGGGTAACAAAAAGCCCGCCGAGTGGGCGGGCTTGTGGGGCGCGCTACATGCGCGACGCTGATGCAGGGGCGGGCTCTAGGGCGTCGATCGCTGCGTCGGTTTCGGCCTTGGTCTGGTGCAGCTTGCCGCCAGCCATGAAGCGCAGCCCTTCGTGCAGGAGGCGGCGATAGCGCCTGGCGTCCGCCCTGATCGCCGCGTCGGCCACCTCGGCGCCCTTGCGGTCGTTCCAGGAGCTGACAGCCAGCGCGATCGCTTCGTCGTAGTCCTCGGCGGTGTAGAGCGTCACGCCGACGGCTGCCGGCCGTGCGCCGCACATGTGGCAGAAGGCTTGCGCGTCACCGTCGACGCCGTCGCCGTAATCCTCCTGGCGCAGGATTTCGCCGCACTCTGGCTCGGGGTGGGTCAGCATTACGCGCGTTGCTTGCTCGCCGCACCAGGGGCAGGGCGCGAGAGCGTCGCGGGGGTCGGTGGTGGTCATGCCGGTTGCTCCTGGTGCGGATGGGTGTAGGTGGTCGTCATTGGGTCGCCGGGAATCTGCTCGAGCAGCTCGGGATCGGCGCCCAGCTTGCGGCATACGGCCATGGCTGCGGCCTTGGCACTCTCGGCGCTGCTGGCAGTCACGCCAAGGCGCATGGCTCGCGCCTGGTAGGCGCTGCAGCTCATGCGCACCTTGATGGTAATGGCCATGTCAGCGCCCCCAGCGGTCGTCTGGGCCGCCGAATCGGCGGTCGGTGCGCCCGTCGTTGTCGAGGTCGCGATCGGGGCCGCCGAACGTCGCGTCGGTTCGCCCGTCGTTGTCGCGGTCCCGGTCAGGCCCGCCGAACTTGGCGTCGGTGCGGCCGTCGTTGTCGATATCACGGTCGGGGCCGCCGAACCTGGCGTCGGTGCGCCCGTCGTTGTCGAGGTCGCGGTCAGGTCCGCCGCACGTAGCGTCTTTGCGCCCGTCGCGGTCTATGTCGCAGTCGCGGGCGTGTGCCGGCGCGGTGGCGGCGATCGCCAGCGCGACCAGGAGTGCAGCTGCAGGGAATTTCATGGTTGGTCGTCCTTGTTGGTTTCCTGGTGGTCGAAACGCTGGGTGTAGAGGCGGTGCAGGAATACCCACGCCAGCTGCAGGCCGAGAGCAATGGCCACGATGCCGGTAAACAGGAACTGCAGGCCGGTCGGGTCGTCGGTGCGCTTCACTGGGCAGCCTCCCCGATCGAGCGCAGGAAGCCGTGCCAGGCGATCAGGCAGCACTCTTGCGCGAAGTAGGCGCGCACCAGGGCGCGATTGGCTGGGTCTACTGCATCGCGCAGGCTCATGCTGCGCACTGTGGTATAGTCGCGGTTGGACATGGTTAACCCCCTAGGTCTATCGGTCCTTGCCCGGTTAGCGGTTGCAGCCGCTGCCGGGCGTCTCTATCACTTCAATGACTTCAATCGACGCGCCAGCTCCTCCTGGTCCTCGATGCTGTAATGCCCCTCCCCTTGCTCGTACTTCCTGAAAAGGTCGTCGAGCGCCTCGATGATCAGGTACTTAACAGGCACGTTGTCGAGCGACATGTTTTTAATGTCGGTGGTGCCCTTGTGGTACTTCGTCGGCACGATCGCTTTTAGCTGCTTCTCCTCGACAGCGTCGCTCACAACGGCGCGGCGGGCCTTCTCGACATGCGGCTCAATGCCAGACGCGACGGCGCGGCTTGGGCGGGCGGTGGTGATTTTCGAGGTGGTCATTTATCAAGCTCCAGCAGCTCGGCGGTCAGCGCTTCAATCTCGAGGCGGGCGTCGTCGGACGGTGGTAGGTCCATAACGCTATTGCCCTGGGCGATGCCCTTGCCGTAGGCGACGCGCTGGTGCGTTTGGGTGGCGGTGATCGGCATTTCGTAGTTGAGCAGCGCCTGCTGCGCGTCGCGCTCGAGGAGGGTGCCGGCGATGGCCCTGGCGATCATCAGCACGGCCTTTGGCGTGCCCCCGGTAATCTCCTGGCGGTCCTTTACGAGCTGCACCATGTCGGCGGTCGCCCATATGTCGTACTGGCTTGGCTGCACGGGGATGACGACCAGGTCAGAGGCCTTAACGGCGTCAGAGGTAAGGGTGCTGATTTGCGGTATCCCGTCGATGATCACGTAGTCGTAACCGCTCGAGATACGCGGCAGGTCGCGCTTTAGGGTTTCGCGCATGATGACGCAGGGGATCAGCGTAGCGCTGTCAGCGCGGGAGGTTGCCCAGTCGGTTGCCGAGCCTTGGCGGCCGTCCAGGTCGACCAGGAGCACGCTTTTGCCGTGCTTGTCAGCCAGGCAGCACGCGATATTGGTTGCGGTCGTGGTCTTTGTCGTGCCGCCCTTTTGGTTCTGTATTGTCCAGACTCTTGCTGCCATGTCGAAGGCCTCGCAGTTGGTGAGGCCCTCAATATACGTACAAATGTACCTTTGTACAATAGGCCTAAAGGTCAAAGGTACAAACAAACAGCGGCGCGAAGCGCCACATTATCCGTCACTCTGCCCCCGCGCCGAGCGCTGTCCTTACCCCTTAGCGCTGCAGCCCTTGCTGCATGCGGGTTAGGCGCTATAGCCCTGTAGAAAGGACCCTGCCTGGTCCTTGGGGTGTATAGGCGCTTGACGCTCCTTTATGGCCTGTTGGCCATCAACCAGGCTCATTCCGCTATTAGTCCCCCGCAAGCTATCACCCTTGGCAAATGGCATTATGACATAGGGCTATGGGTGTATATGTACACCCATAGCCCTCTATCCCCATGCACCCATAGCCCGTACCTGTATACACCCATACCCCTAAATAGTCATAGGGCAAAGGGTGTATACACCGATCCCCCATTCTATACGTATAGAATGGGGGATCGGTGTATACACCCTTTGCCCTATGACTATTTAGGGGTATGGGTGTA